>Ga0335069_10017428_pt1 | contig 10011 bp, 7 predicted proteins | sample Lox_Sample_11_FD_206714 | JGI IMG/M metagenome (GOLD analysis project Ga0335069, IMG submission 206714) | Soil microbial communities from Loxahatchee National Wildlife Refuge, Florida, United States - Lox_Sample_1.1 | ecosystem: Environmental > Terrestrial > Soil > Wetlands | place: USA: Florida...
TTTACGATCGCACCATCCCTGGTAGATGTGTTCCGGTAGCGCTCAACCGCCCCATACCAAGTTTGTCGTGCATGTCGCCCCAATCTTTTCATCCTGAGTATACGCGGTCAGGCCGGTGCGGAAAGTCGTCCGGCACCGGTCTATTCTCAGAAAAGGCACGATAATCAATGTTGGGGAAGATATTGTCCTGGCTCTCAATGAGCGAAAGCCAGCCCTCGTCAATTCCCGCTCCCTCTATTTCATGGAATATCCGATCCAGTTGCTGGAGATGCACATTGGTTCTCCTGGTGGCGTACTCGGTCATGACCCCTGAATTGAGCATGAATGCCCAGTCGCTTGCCTGCGCAAGCAGCAACTCCCGTGCCGCCTGGTTCAGGGCCCTCCGTGTGAGCCCGTCTGCCTGCGGGTGGTTCCTGGTCATTATTTCCATCAGCTCGCTTGCCCGGTGCAGGTGCGGGTATATCCAGTCATTGGTCCCGTTCAGCCACACCTCGCTAAAACCCTTATACCCCCAACTGGATGCTGAAGGGGTCGAAACCTGGTTGATCGGATACTCATCTAGGTATTCCGAAAGCGTGATAAGTTGGATCATTCTGTGGCTCGACGCGATTTTGCGAATCACGTGATTGAGCCAGCGCGGACCTTCGAACCACCAGTGGCCGAAAAGTTCTGCATCGTACGGTGCAACAATAACGGGCTTGCGATCCATCACCGATGCTAGGAAGTCGATCTGCCCCGCTCGATTGTTCAGAAAGTTTTCAGCGTGGCTCTCCGCTTTCTTTTCAGCCCACTCGGGGACGTAGACCTCCTTGTGGTTCCCTTTACCCGTGACACGAAAATACTTGATACCGCTGTCGATCCGAACACCAGCCTGGTGGACATACGGTTTCACGTAGTCAAAGTCGAGATCATAGGCGATGTCCCGATAGAATTCCCGGTAGTCGAAATCTCCAGGATAACCGTCGACGGAGCTCCAGACCTGTTTTGATGATTCCGGATCGCGCCCGAAGGCGGCTACGCCTGACGGACAGTGGAGTGGAGCATAGACGCCACATCTTGGTTGCGCGTCAGCATGCGTGATACCGTGGGTTTCGAGGATTGTGTACCGGATGTTACCTTCTCTTAACGATCCATCGACTCCGGGGTAATAACCGCACTCCGGCAACCAGAAGCCCTTTGGCGCTCGACCGAAGACATGCTTGTAGTGGTCGATCCCCACCCTGATCTGAGCACGCACCGCGGAAGCATTGATGGAAAGCAGAGGAAGGTAGCCGTGCGTGGCTGCGCTCGCGATGATCTCGACGCAGCCTACCTCCTGTAAATGCCTGAAGGCCTGTAGTAGGTTCCGGTTATACCGATGCAGGAACACTTCTCTCGTCCGCAAGAACCGCTGGTGGTACCTGCGGGCCAGCGCGTTGAACTCCTGCTGCGCCTGGGTTCTTTCTATTTCTTTCGCGGTCAGCTCGATCTGAAGATCGAGTCTTCTCAGATAGCGGGACTGCAAGAATGGATCGTCAAGCATTGACGCGAGGGTCGGTGTAAGCGAAAGGGTCAGTCGAAAATCGATCCCATCGACAACGAGGCCCTCAAGGACAAGGAGAAGAGGGATGTAGGTCTCGGTGATCGCTTCGAAGAGCCAGTGCTCTTCGAGCGAATCCTCATACTCAGGATGCCTGATGAAAGGCAGATGCGCGTGAAGAACGAAGGCCAGGTAACCCTTTTCCATTTACTTGGTCTTTCCGGTTGGCGTATGAATCAACATTGAAGAAATGCCGCTGACGAACGCCTTTTCGGCCAGTTCGGTCGGCTCAATACGGAGTTTCACTTCGGCCGAAACCTCCAACGATCCAGTATTCCCGTCTTGAATGATCTGTCGGCCGACAATTGAGCTGCGTGCAAGTGCAGCTTGCTCAACACGCTCGTAAATCCCCTGGATGAGCGTATATGAAACTTCCTTCCGGCCCGAAGGGGAGGCTCTTGGCGTTTCAGCCAAGTTCGATCGCGCAAGTGAAAGGAATCGACCATCTTCAGTTCTCAATCCCAGGTCAGCGCAGTACGATTTTTCGGGACTCGGAAGGTGCAGGTACCAGTTTTTCGCGCGAAGATCAATGGGCACATCAAAAAAGCCGTGTTCATTTGAACCGTGAAAAGCCGTGTACGCCATATCGTGAAACCGCAAGGCGACCTGGGCTCGCTCGTAATCCTTCGCGAGCATACGGTTTATCTCTGCAAGACTGTCCGGTGACATAACCCAGTAGGCATGGATCAACCGGGGATCGACCGCAAGCAGAACGACTCTGATCTTTTCAAAGGACTCAGAACCAACAGATTCTCTCCCAGGCATCACACCTATCATACCTCACCTTTCAAAAAAGCTAAAGGCTTTCCTCATGGTCCCGTCAACGTCAATACGAAAATCATTATTCTTTGCCCTCAGGATTGCCCGGTAATGATATTAAAGGACCCGCTACCATTATAAACTAAGTCCACCTTCTGAAGAAATCCACGAGACCAGCACTAGACCAGCTCAGTTGCTGACAACCAGAATCAATTGCGATTTTTTACAAAATGTTTATGATATAGGGATAGATGAGAGTCAAATCTTGGCCCCGGAAGGAAGTCTCCAATGGATCCCAAAGCCTTGGCATCTAGGCTTGTCAGTCTGCTTCTCCCTTATCTGCTGGCACTGACAGGAGCCATCGGCCAAGATGCGCCAGCCGGCACTTCCCGCGACAAATTCCTCCTCAGGTTTGCAAAGCATTTCTGGGAAAAGATCAGTCCTGAAGTCGATGCTAGGCCCGGCCTGCACGAGAGCCTCGCTGCCGCCGTGGCCTTCCCTGAGGATGACGACGCCGTTGCCAGCCTGCGATTCCACGTGGCGAGGCTTCTCGAATCAAAACCTGCCCTAGCCGATAGCCTGCTTAAAATCTGGAGAGAATTGGAGTCAGCCGGGCTCGCTTCGAGCGTGCCAATAAACTACGGGCACTGGGCAGAGCTCCTCGATCGCACCAACCCTGCAATACGACATCTTGAAATCGTACGACTCTTCAGGAGCGGCGTTGAACCGGAGCGTATTGCCCGACAGTTCCATATTCAGGTCACAGAACTTTACAAGCTCAACGCTGCGTATTCTCTCGGTAACGTGGCAGCCCTTCTCGGACCGGTAAATTTTACGAACTGGCTGGAAAGCCTTGATCCGGATGCGCCGCTGTTACGGAGGTTGGAAATGGTTCGCCTCCACAAGAGGGGCACGCCGTCTGGGGTAATAGCAGCCCAGTATCATGCCTTGCCTGACTATGTTGAGATGCTCACCAGGCAGTTTGACGAACACGGCGTAGCCGGTGTCTTCACAGAAGAAGACTTTCAAGAATTCCGTGCCCTTCGTCCGGAGAGAGTGTGCATATGCACCTTTAACCTGCACGGACCCCACACAGACGGTGGCTATCGGCTCCTCCGCATTGCAAAGGGTCTCTCCAATTTTCGACCTGATATACTGGCCCTCCAGGAGGTAATAGCAGCTGCCAGTTCAGAAGAGACGAGCAGTCAGATTGCGAGCTTCCTCTCGTCGATGACCGGATGCCACTACCGGGGAGAGTTTGCATACTGCCATCAATTCGGAGGGACATACCCTGAAGGAATCGCGCTCGTGGCGCGCCATCGGCTGACTCGGGCAAAGAGCATCGATCTCACGCGCGACCTGGGCGAGGGCCTGGCACCGTTGTTGCCGCGGAACGCCCAAGTCGGGGAAATAGAAGTACACCAGCGCAGGCTGATCGTTGCGTGCGTACACCTTGACCATACGAGTAACGGTAAGGTGAGGGTAGCCCAGATTGAGAAGCTGCTCAGAGAATTGCAGGGGCTCTCGACCGACAGAGGCCTCACAGGCATTGTTGTGGCCGGCGATTTTAACGACTCGGAGGACTCCCCGGCCATCGGGCTCCTGAAATCTGCCGGGTTTAAGGATGCCTATCGCTTCTGCCATAAGGCAAAGGGAAATACGTTTCCTCTGCCGAATCCGACCGAGCGCATCGATTACATCATGGTGAAGGGTGACCTCGATATACTCTCTTCAGGGCTCGTGCTGAATGATCCGGAGCTGAGCGACCACGCAGGGGTCTTCGCTGTATTGAGGTAGCAGGATATGCAGCATCGGGCAGGGTACTTTGTTCTGGCCTATTCCTGGGACCACCACTGCGACAGGTTGATCGGCTCGCTGCGGTCCCGCTTTGAGAGCATCAAGGCGAGACTCGAGGAGCTTGCGCACGAGAAAACCGGAAGCCGGGCCGGTCTCCTCATGTATTATGAGGAGTGGCACCGCGTCAAGGCGCTTTATGATCTCACGCTCAATGAGATCTCACGCAGGGAATACGTCATCAACTCCCTGGGCTATCGCGGCTATGGTGTCAACAAAGATCTCCTCGGAGCGATGATAGCGCTCCGCGACGAGTACGCCGACCGCCTGTACAGAGGCTTGTCTGACCGGTTTCGCAGAAAGGTCTCGTCGGTACGAAGGTTCATCCGTCTTCCGCAAGAATTCGTTGCCTCCCTCTCGTCCGGATATGTGATCTCCGAACTCCGAAAAAAACTGGGCCAGGACCAATCGGGCCCTGCGGCGACTATCGCGACGACCGCCGAACTCTCTCTTGAGCCTTACTGGCGTGTCATGTCTCAAGAGACCTCCTGGTCCACCAATACAGCCATTTTTCAAAAGCTCTTCCTGGGTGTAGGGGCTTCATCGATGACCATCATGAAGGGGTCTACGGGGCTGGCTAACGGGCGGCCAGCCGGTGAAATCAAACTCCTGGGCAACAAGAATCTCGTCAACCTGTGCCGCGAGCTCTTTGCTAATCTCCACACGTTTACCGAAATAAATCTTGACCTCTTCAGGCGGATTCACAAGAGTTTAATGCAGGATATCGATCCTGACGCGGGCGATTTCAGATCGATCGATTTCCCCGATCGCAATGGCGTCACATTCGAGTTTGAAAATTTTCAGCGTGAAATCGGAGACCTTGCCATCGTCCTTGACGAGACGGCGCAAAGCTTTCCTGATTTCGACAGTTTCTTTTACAACCTTGCCAGGTCTTACTACATGTTCATAGGCGTACATCCTTTCTGGGACTCCAACGGAAGAGTCGGCCGCTCGTTTCTCAACTATATGTTCGTGAAGAAAGGGTTGCCACCGATTAGCTTCAAAGACGATGAGGAGGTGCTCTGTCTCCCGCGCTACGGCGGCACCATGGAGGATATGCGCGAGTATCTCAAGCGGCGGCTCACGAAGGCGGTGGATACCTATTTCCGGGAGCGGCGGGCCCTCCAACCACTCGATCTCCTTGACAAGCCCGCCTATAACGCATCGTTCGACTCCGGATTCTTTTTCAGGCAAATAGGGAATGACCGCAAAAGCCTCCAGGTAAAGTTTGAGGCCTACGTGACCGGGGAGCCCCGAGAAGCCAGCAGGCTGCGCAACGAATGTCGCGTGGTCGTGCCTGATGATGAGGCGCTCAACACCATGGCCGTCTACTGCGGTTTTGGCCAGAGTCGCGGCGCGTGGGAAGATTCCTTCAAACTCGGAAGCGGCCTTGTCATTGAAGAGACCGATTCAGATATCTCCGGCGTTCGCTCTTTCGAGGTTGGCTTCATTGTCGATCTCACGGAGCGGGAGCGTAATCTCGACCACTTCTCCTGCATTGTCGTATCGGATAAGAATGGACTCCTCTTCAACAACGGAGGCTTGAACTACAACTATCGATTGGAAATATGAGCAGAGCGGCTGATGAACAACTCCAGGCAGCTGAAAAGTTCGCACGTCCGGCGTACCGATGGCTGGGCGAAAGGCGTCTGGTCAAGAATCTCCAGGGCCGGGAGATTACCAATGTCGCAGGCGGGATCGGTTTCAGGGTCTACAACTACGGGTACGAGAAAAGGCTCAGGATTCGCCTCCTGGTGGAGCGGCAGGATGGCGCCAGCGAATGCTATCTCACAGACTGCTACTACTGCGGCGAATGGGAAAAAGACTGGGAAAAGTGGCAGACCCACCGTCTGCCGCTTTTCCCTTTCGAAAGCTGCCACGGTCCGGCAGTTCGGATCTCGTTCTCTTACACTGTAGGTGACGGAGCTCGCATACTCCCGTCCGCACACGGTTACCATTTCGCGACGCTGCAGGACTTCCATAAGGGGTACCTGGAAGTGAATAGACTGGAAGCTCGCCACGTGGAAGAAGCGATCATCTTTCCGGATGCCGGCAGGCTCGGGACTGCTCTCCAAAAAATCAACCGCGAAAATCAGCTGGCAGGCATTAAACCCTATTTCACGAGGGGAAACATACAGAGATGGGAACATCCGGTTCACGAAATCCACAGGTGCATCGATCGCGTGATCGAACAGACGCGAAAGCAGCCTTACCGGCCGCACCACATCCATCTTGCAATGTTCGATTTCGATAATGAGCATATAGCCAACCATCTCATCTACGCTTACGAGAACGGGGTTGACGTGGAGTGCATCGGAGACTGGGCGCAGGTGAGCCCGATGAATGACTCCGAGCATATCGCGAGAATGCGGCGCGTAGGAATACCTGTATACGGAGTGGTGAGGAATACACCGGGCGTGCCGGCGGACGGTATCGCCAGCATGCACACAAAATTCATCGTGTTTGATGGAGAGGTCGTCCATTCAAGTTCTTACAATCTCCATTTCCACCTCTGGGGAGGCAACTGGGAGAACGCCCTCTTCTGTTATTCCCGGGACTTTGCACAGCTCTACGAAGGCATCTACGGGGCAATCAGGGATGGGCATGTGCCCGTCGTAAGGATAAATCCGGAAGAACGCTACAATCTCTATTACAGCTTTGGCACGTACCTTGCCCGCGATGAGCGGTTCGGGCCGCAGGACGCGATCATAACGGAGATAGACCGGGCCAGGCAATCGATCCTCGTCTGCATGTTCAGTCTCTCGTATTTGCGCGGGAAGAGCATGTTCACCGGCAGGGAGACCGATGTGGTCAGCGCACTGATTGCGGCCCGGGATAGAGGGGTACGGGTGCAGATCATCCTGAACGGCATGATTGCACGGGTGGGACCCATACCCGAGCCGTGGGATTGGAACAAGGAGCTCGAAAGGCCCTTGAGTGATCCTGTCCGGCAGTTGCGAGAAGCGTGGATGGAAGTGGTCTGCGTTTATTACCCCTGGAGTATCTACTCGCCGGTGCACCACAAATTTGCCGTGTTCGATGAAAAAGTTGTGATCACTGAGTCGTATAACTGGTACGAGGCAAGTACTCAGTCGGATGAAGTCCTCTCAGTGCTGCGGGACCGGAGAATCGCAAGGGAGTTCATGGAAGAGGCAGCGTTGATTCTCCGTACGTTTCGATGCGTCACGGGTTAAGATTACGTGTAAAAACTCCTCACGTCTAAGCCGGCTTAAAGGCCACCGCTCCCAAGGGCGGGAGGTTCACGCTTATCGAGCAGGGCCTTCCATGCCACCAGATGGGGTCAGTGTGGACCCCGCCGTAGTTGCCCACGTTGCTACCCCAGTAAAGCGCGGAGTCGCTGTTGAGGACTTCCTTGTAGAAGCCCCATTTAGGCACCCCGATTCTGTAATGGTACCGGGGAACCGGCGTAAAGTTGAAGGCAAAAACCAGAAAGTCATCAGGATTCTTGGCTCTCCGAAGGAAGGAGACCACGCTCCTTTGAAAGTCGCCGAAGTCGATCCACTCAAACCCTTCGTGTGAAAAGTCGATCTCGTAAAGGGATGGCTCGTTCTGATAGAAGATGTTCAGATCCCGCACAAAATTCTTGAGGCGCTCGTGAGGCTCGTACTGGAGCAGGTGCCAGTCAACACTCTGGTTGGAGTTCCATTCGGACCACTGGCCTATCTCGCCGCCCATGAAGAGAAGCTTCTTGCCGGGCTGCGCGTACATGTAAGCGTAGAGCAGCCTCAGGTTGGCGAACCTCTGCCAGAAGTCGCCCGGCATCTTGTCGAGAAGCGCCCGTTTTCCGTAAACCACTTCGTCGTGGGAAAGAACGAGCACAAAATTTTCCGTAAACGCGTAGAGCAAGGCAAACGTCAGATTGTTCTGATGATACTTCCGGTGAATAGGGTTCTTTGAGAAATAGGCGAGGATATCGTTCATCCAGCCCATGTTCCATTTCAGACTGAAGCCCAGGCCTCCGGCATACGTTGGTCGGGAGACCATGGACCACGCGGTCGATTCCTCGGCAATAGTCAAAACGCCAGGATGCCTTCCGTGCACAACCTCGTTGAATCGCTTGATGAAAGCGATCGCCTCAAGATTCTCATTACCGCCGTACTGGTTGGTAACGCGCTTCCAGGGCTTTCGGGAATAATCGAGGTAGAGCATCGATGCGACCGCGTCCACCCTGAGGCCGTCGTAAGCAATGGTTTTGCAGCTGGCCTAACGATCGCTGTTTCTTACACCGGAGGGACGCCACGAGGGCGAGATGACGCCCGAACCCGCATCCTGCTCAATGGTGGCTGCCTGGATGATGGTGTGCTCGCCGAACTTGTCATTGACCGTGTCCATGGCTTTCGCCAAGGCAGCTTTCTTCGCGCGCTTCGTCTCATCAAAGAGGAGCATCTGATCACCGTCGTGATCGAATGATGAGAGGGCAACACCGAAGAGCCGCACACTCTTCTTGAGTCGTATCCCATCGAGGATCGCCGCAGTGGCGCGGTAGATTTCTCCGGTGTCATTCGTTGGCGAGGGAAGCGTGGTCTGTCTCGTGAAGGTCTTGAAATCCGCGTATCTGACCGTGAGGGTAATCCTCTTACCTTTGTAGCCATACCTTCGTGCTCTGCGGCCGACCTTCTCGCTCAAACGCAAGAGGCAATTCTTCATGTCGTCTCGTTTTGAGAGATCCTTGGGTAGCGTGGTGCTGTGCCCTATGGACTTGGTCTCAGGAGGCACGATCTCCAGAGGCCGTTCCAGCTTCCCGCAGCCCATCTCCTTGAGGCGCTCTCCCATGATACCGAATCGCTCTGCGAGCGGGAGGAGTGGCGCCCTTCCCAACTCGCCACACGTAATAATGCCCATTGCCTTGAGTTTTTCTTCCGTGTGCCTACCGATGCCCCAGAGCTTTTTCACCGGAAGTCGTTCCAGAACAGAGGGGACCTCGTTCTCCTGTATCCATCTGAAGCCATCGGGCTTTGCGAGATCGCTTGCCAGTTTCGCGATCAGGACGTTCGATCCCATGCCGACGGTGCAGGTAAGTCCGAGTTCTTTTTTGATCGTGTTCTTCAGGGTCATTGCAAGACGTTCCGGCGTGCCAAGAAGATGGTACGATTGTGTGATATCGAGGAAGACTTCGTCTATTGAGTAGATCTCAAGATCGGGCGTGAATCGCAGACAGATCTCCTCGAGCATTGCGCAGATTTCGGCGTACTTCCGGTTGTTCCCCACCACGAGCATGATATCGGGACAGAGCTTCTTTGCCTGATAAATGGTCATCCCCGTCTTCACGCCGTATGCACGGGCTTCATATGAAGACGTGGTTATGACGGTCCTTTCACCGCCGCCCGTGACCGCTATGGGCTTCCCCCTGAGATCAGGATTGTCGCGCTGCTCGACCGACGCGAAGAAGGCGTCCATGTCTACGCATGCGATGATGCTTGCCATAGCTGGATTATAACCGGGCTCCTGCCGGAGAACAAGAGTTCTCGGCATTCGATGATTTCGATCAGCAATATGTTATCAGGGAAACACAGAACAAAATGCTAGCGCGATAGATGCAACAGTGAACTCAACGTTTCACCTGCCCTCTAATGGCAATACTGTTCACTTAACAGACTTGTTATGCTATACTGTGCCATCCTATTCCAGGAGGTGGAAGATGGCACGAACTGTTGCAGAGCTTCCGAGGGGGAACCGTATTACGGATTTTATCAGCCTGGGTGTGGTGGCGAAGACCTTCCCTGTCGAAACCGTGCAGTCGGTCCTGGCCGCAACGGGCAAGGAAAGTATTCGTCAGAGGGACCTGCCCGCGCACGTGG
>Ga0335069_10017430_pt1 | contig 10010 bp, 11 predicted proteins | sample Lox_Sample_11_FD_206714 | JGI IMG/M metagenome (GOLD analysis project Ga0335069, IMG submission 206714) | Soil microbial communities from Loxahatchee National Wildlife Refuge, Florida, United States - Lox_Sample_1.1 | ecosystem: Environmental > Terrestrial > Soil > Wetlands | place: USA...
CAATTTCGGCCCGGCCGGAACCGGGGCCAGCCTCACCGGAACCATCGTGTTCCAGCGGCTTGGCATTAATGTCGATCAAGTGATGATCGACCAGGCCAGCGGACTGCAGAAGCTGCAAGCGGGCGAAATCGACGCCATAGCGCGCGTCTTGCCGGGGCCAGTCGATTATTTCTCGAAGATCCCGGCCAATTCCGGCCTGCATCTGGTGAACATCCCTTTCACCAAGACCTTCGAGGATTTCTACACGCTGGGCCAGTTCACCAAGGCCGAGTATCCCAACCTGCTGCAGGGGCACGACAGCATCGATACGATCGCGGTTCCCTCGGTGCTCGCCGTCTACAACTGGTCGAGACGAACCGATCGCTATCAAAAAGTCGAACGCTTCGTGCAATATCTGTTCAACAACTGGGATAAGCTGCAGCATCCGCCGTTCCACCCGAAGTGGCGCGACGTCAATCTGGCCGCGACGGTGCCGGGATGGACCAGATTCAGCGCCGCCGAAACGATGTTGCAGCAGCTCAAGACCAAGCAACAACAACAGACCGACTTCCAGGCATTCCTGAGCACGCGGCAGGATGCGCCGGCGACGACAGCCGATCGCGACGCTTTGTTTCGCGATTTTCTACACTGGCAGGCTGGTGGACGCCACTAAGGCGCAATGGCCACGCGGGCGTTGGCATCATGATGACGTGTTCTGTGGCGCAAGGGACAGGCTTTTCGGTTTGGTATGCCGACGTCCCGGCACTCGTTGCGCTCCTGGTATTTCCAGCCCTGTTGCTCGCTTATCTGCGCGAAACATGCGCGGTCCGGCGTCGGCGCCCGGATTTTGCGCTGCGCAAGTTTGAAACATTGGAACTCAATCGCGCCGTGCGCCAGCTCCAGGCAATTACTTTCCGCCTCGATACACTGCGCGGGGCAACGAAGGCGACAAACAAGCTGTGGTGGCTCTTGGGCCGGGAGGCACACGCCGCCGACGATGTCGCGACCGAGCGCGATGATCTGGAATTGCACGCGCGACAGTTGCGGCCGATCATCATTGATCTCCGGCACCGGCCGCTGCGCCGGCTGCAAGCGCTGATAAACGCGAACAACTCACAATTTGCGCTCGGCAAAGCGATCTGGGTTCACCTGATGAGCCTCGGCCTGCTGATTTTGCTGGCACTGGATGAGTTGCCGCGTGCGAATTGGCCGGTAGCCATGCCCGTTGTCGCCGGCCAGCTCCTTTACGCCAATGCTGCGGCCTCGGCTTTTGCCTTGCTGGCGATGCCGATATTCCACGTTTTGCGGCGGCAAACCCTGAGGTCGCGATACGATCTCGAGCTTTGTATCTTCGGGGATTTGGCAAATCTCGATCCAGAACAGTCCATGGACGATTCCTGTCGGAATGCGGCCGATGACATCCGCCGAGAACGCTCGTCAGAGCCGGGCGCGCGGCCGAATTGGCGCGATGTTCTCGGGCTGCCGCAGCAGGCGACGATCGATGAGATCAAGACCGCATACAGAGCGCGGATCAAGCAGAACCATCCCGATCGCGTATCCGGCATGTCCGATGCATTCCAGAAGCTTGCGGAGCGACAGACCAAGACAATCAACGTCGCATATCAGCAAGCGCTCAGCGAGTTCGCCGTTCACGGCTGAGAGGTCAACGAAATTGCCATGTCATCGCCGTCTTTCTCGGACTGCGTGTTTGTTTGATTCCGACAACTGATAACTTTCCTTATCGAACATCAAAGCGCCTCAATCACTGAGAATTCTTTGAGGACATGTCCGCGCGCGCCCACGTATCCTAATAAGCGTGTGTACCTCTCAAGTGCGGCTCCAGTGGGTGTCAGACGTCGCGGGTCGGTAACGCAATGTGTGTGTGTTGCGTGAATGCTGATCCGGCGCTTGGAGTTGCGATGAGAGGACGCGTGGTCCGGCCACACCGCCATTTTCAGGTTCGTTGCGTATTGGCAGCTGTCGGGCTGTCCGGGCGCTCCCTCTCGACGCATCGCGGCTGCGCGGCAATCCTGCTTGCGGCTCGCCCACTATGAATACTTCGCGCTTACGGACTCGAGACATGTGCGGCGCCGCCGCGATCTCGCGCGCAAATCGTTCTGTGAAGACCGAGCAAGAGGAGAACAGTGGGACGAAACATCGGAGCTTGAAAGCAAGGAGGCGATCATGAGTACTCCGATCGATCGAGAGAGCGATCTCGATCCTGTACTGAAGTACGCCCCGCGCCGGGTGCGAGACGGTTCGGTGTGGACGGCCGCAGCTTCGCAGGCGGTTCCTGCTCAGCCGGACATCGCACCCGTCGCGCTCGACAAACGACGCGCCTTCAGCGGCGATCGGGCGGCACAGGAACTGTTCCGCCAATTGCGGCTCAATCCCGCGACGGTGCCGGAGCCCGTCGTCGACGAGGGTGTGAGCTTTCGCCCGTTCTTGGTGAGGCTCGCCACGATCGTTGCCGCCGCGGCGACCATCGCCGCTCTGATCGTTGTCTTGCCGACCACGACCAAGAGCGTCCAGGCTCCGCGCCCAAGCGCGATCCCAAACGCTGCCGCTGCCGCGCAGCCGCCCTCGCCTCGTCCGGTGAAGCTGGCTCGCTTGAATCCGGCCGAACACGTCAAATTCGAGGATCGCCTTCCGGTCGAGGCAAACCTTCAAATCGGCACGAGCAGCGCGCCCCAGGACGAGCCACCGCGGGCGCAAGAGGCAGTCGCGGTAACGGCTTATGTGACGCGGCAGGAAGGACCGGCAATATCGGCTGAAAGCGCTTCCGCCCTTCCCGCTCAAACCTCTCCGCCCGCGCCGCAGGACATTGCGGCGAATGGTTCGGCCCAGTCGATGCCGCCCGTACCGGCCGACGCGCAACGAGGGACTGTACGCAACGAACATGCCTTGGAGCCCGAGCAAATCGCGATGCTCATCGCGCAGGCAAAAAATCTGATGCAAACGGGCGACCTGGCGGCCGCCAGGGTGTTGCTGCAAAGGGCTGCCGAGGCCGACAGCGCTGACGCCGCGCTGGCACTCGGCGGCACTTTCGATCCGGCAGTCATTCAGCAACTCGGCGCGCTGGGCATGAGGCCTGATGCCGCTCGCGCGCGCCAATGGTACGAGCGAGCGGCCGCCCTGGGATCGGCGGCCGCCTCCAAGAAACTTGCCGAGTTCGCGCCGGACAACAGATAAAAATCATGCCCGCTGCCGGTCGTTGTCGATCGGCAGCACCTGGCCGCTGATCGATTTTGCCGCGTCCGAGGCCAGGAACACGGCGAGCGCCGCGATGTTCTTCGGATCGATCATCGTCTTGATCGACTGCTCGGCCATCGCCTCGGCGCGCACCTGGTCCATCGACTTGCCGCTGATCTGAGAGCGGCCGGCGAACACGCGCTCGATGCGGTCGCCCTCGACCGCGCCGGGAGCGATCGCATTGGCGCGGATGCCCCATTCGCCGAGCTCGATGGCGAGCGTCTTGGTGAAGCCGATCACGCCCCATTTGGTCGCGGCATAGGGGCTGCGATTGGCAAAGCCATAGCGGCCGGCGACCGAGGACATGTTGATGATGACGCCGGCCTGCGATTGCTTGAGGTGCGGGATCGCGAGCCGCGTGACGTCGAACATGCCGGTGAGATTGACCGCGAGGACCTTGTCCCAGTCGTCGGGCGGATAGTCGGCGACCGGCAGCGTCATCCCGGAAATGCCGGCATTGTTGATCAGCACGTCGAGCCCGCCCAGGCGCGCGACCGCATCGGGCACCATGCGCTCGATCTCAGCGCGGCGCGACATGTCGCAAACCCGCGTGAGCAAGGCGGGAATTTCCTTGGCGAGCGCCTCGAGCGCCTGCGCATCGATATCGCAGACGAAGACTTTGGCGCCGGTCGCGGCGAAGGCGCGCGCGAATTCGCGGCCGATGCCGGCGGCGCCGGCAGTGATCAAGACGCGTTGTGACAATCTTTCCTCCCTGTGTCTTGGACGAATTGGGCCTTTGTGACGCAAAATTTTAATCGCGCAGGGCGTAAACGAAACTCCGACGACGCGGCGAGCCTGGGCGCTGGTTTGAGCTGGTCATCGCGGCCTTGCACAACGCGGCGTTATTTACGTCCAACTAGGCAAGCGCGATCAGGCACGCGATGCATTCAGCACGGCACTGAGCCTCAATCCAAACGACAAGGCCGCTCGTGACGGGCTCGAGGCTCTTGCGAATAATTGAGCCGCCTCGACCACGTTTCGCGACAGCGCGAAATGCCGGCTAGCGGCACCCCGAACCGAACGACGACCAGCGGTCGATAGTCCACTTATTATATTCTTCGGGCTCGATCGGGTCGGCCCTGAAGGCCTCCGCGGCGCGGCTGCTCTCCGGCGCGGTGCGATGCGCTTCCACCAGGACTTTGCAGCCGGTCATCCCCGATTGCGTGCCAAAATTGCTCCACTGATAGGTCATCGCCACGGTGCTCGACGCGTAGTTGCTCGACGGCGGCCCGAAACGATCGACCACCGTCGACACCGGCTGGCCGACATAAGGATCGAGCAGAGCGCCGACCTCGTGGGCGCGCATCGACGAGCAGCCGACGGCCATGACAGCCAGTGAGATCGCCGAAAATCGCATCACGAAATGCATACCGGTACCCGCACTCAAACCCATCCCAGGCGCCCGAATAAACCCGGCCGCCGGCGTTTAATACAATATCCGTGTCAATGCCGGGAGGCCGCGATAAAGCATCGGGGCGCCGCATCGCCTGCGGCGACGTGTCCTTTTCACGCCGCTCAAATCAGCCATGCCGAAAAATCGAAGGCGCATTTGGCCGCGCGGCGTTAGCATTCATAATAAGAATAGTGGAGGCGTCCATGCCAGAGATTGGCTCAGGGGCGGGCTCAAGCGCAATCAGCGCCGTCGACTACGATCCGGGGACCCGCCAACTTCGGGTCACTTTTCCGGGCGGCAACACCTACAAGTATTATGACGTGCCGCGCGGCGTTTACGAAAGCTTCGTGCACGCGGATTCGAAGGGGCTCTATTTCAACGGCTATATCCGCGACCGCTACGATTTCGCGGTGGCGGCGTGATCGTCCCCCGTTAGATGCGCAGCGGATCCCTGCCCGCCGCGTGCATCGCCGCGCGATAGGCAAAGACCATTCCGGGGCCGAGCGTGGTGCCGGGCCCCGGATAGGAGCCCGACATCGGCGAGGCCATGTCGTTGCCGCAGGCATAAAGGCCGGGAATGACCCTGCGCTCGCGGTCGAGCACGCGCGCATCGGCATCGGTCGAAAGTCCCGTGCTCACCGCGATTTCGGCAGGCCACAGTTCGAGTGCGTAGAACGGCGCGCGCGCGATGGTACCGATGCAGGGATTGGGCGCGTGTGTCTCGTCGCCGTTGAAGCGGTTGAGCTCTGTTTCTCCCTTACCGAAATCGACATCCACGCCGGTCTGCGCAAAGCCGTTATGACGCGCGATTGTGGCGCGCAGGCCCGCGGCATCGACGCCGATTTGCGCGGCCAGATCCTCAAGCGTATCGCCGCGCTTGAGATATCCGGAAGCGACCAGACGGCCGAGATTGCGCATGCCCGGATAGGCGACGCCGAGGCCGTAGGCGGCGATGAAGTCCGCGTCGCAGATCAGATGGCAGGGAATCGACGGCGCCCGTGCATTGGCGTCGAACATCGCCTCGACGAAGTCGTGATACGACACCGCCTCGTTGACAAAGCGCCGCCCGGCTTTGTCGACCGCGATCAGGCCGGGCTTGGCGCGGTCGAGCATCAGATGCGGATAGAGCCCCTTGCTGCCGTCGGCACGCCGCGTCACCGAAACCGGCGTCCATAGTCCGCTGCGGCCGTGCTCCTCCGGCGCGATGCGGGCGCCGAGCCCTTCCCCGAGCACCAGCCCGTCGCCGGCATTGAATTCGCTGCTCAGCGAAAACGTCGGCACCGGGCGCGGCATGAAGGCGTCGCGGTAGTTCGTGTTATGCGCATAGCCGCCGGTCGCCAGCACCACGCCCTTGCGCGCTTTCACCATCATCTCTTCGCCTGCCTGCGTGATCTTGGCGCCGGTGACGCGGCCGTCCTCGACGACAAGCGCGGCAATCGGCGCGCCAAACCGGATCTCGACACCGCGTTTCTTAAGGCTCAGAAACAGCCGCCCGACCAGCGCATTACCCATGACCAGGCGCGTGCCGCGCGGATAACGCGCGCGATCGGCCAGGTAACGCGCGAACAGTCTTGCGGTGTGGCGGAAATTGGCCAGCGACTTGAAACGGCCGACCAGCGGCGCGATATCGGCCTTGCCGACCATCATGCCACCGAACACCAGGAACTCGCGGATCGGCGGGCGCAGCCTTTTGAAATCGGCGCCGAGCAGACGGCCATCGAACGGCTGCGGCGCGATCGCACGCCCGGTCACCGCCGCGCCTTGCATGTTGCTGCGATAGTCGGGGTGCCGCCCGCACGGCATGAATTTCACGTCGCTATTGTCTTCGAGATAATCGATCGCGAGCGGGCCGGTCTGCAGATAGGCGCTGCGCAACTCGCGGTTCACGCCGCTTGAGACGAGACCGTCGAGATAGTGCTGCGCCTTGTCCGCGCTGTCGTCGAAGCCCGCCTTGCGGCTCTGATGATTGCCGGGAATCCACAGCGTGCCGGCCGAAGTCGCGCCGGTGCCGCCCACCTGCCCCGATTTTTCGACCAGCAGCACATCGAGCCCTTGCAGGGTCGCGACCAAAGCCGCCGTCATGCCGGCGGGGCCGGCGCCCGCAATCAACAGATCAACCTCGCGCTCGCCGTGCATCGCCCCAGACCGTATCTCGTCCCTCTCGGCAGCATGGAGTGCCGGACCACGTTCGGCAACGGCGCATTTGCTGAGCCGCTCCGCCGGCTTGCAACCGCGGCGCGGACATGCCTTAACGCTGGTCCCTGTCCACTTCCCTTTTATTCCTATTACACGCTTTGGAGGCAAAACATGCGCGCTCTGACACGCCGAGACTTTTCCTGCGCCGCTGCCCTTGTCGCGCTGGTGTCACCGTTCACGCGTGCGCTGGCGCAGCCGGTGACGACGACGCCATCCGGGCTGAAGATCATCGACACCAAGGTCGGCACCGGCCCCTCGCCCAAGCCCGGCCAAACCTGCGCCATGAATTATACCGGCTGGCTCTACCAGAACGGCAAGAAGGGCGCGAAATTCGACAGCAATCTCGACCACGGCAGTGCGCCGTTCGAGTTTCCGATTGGCCAGCATAAGGTGATCGCCGGCTGGGACGAAGGCGTCGCCTCGATGAAGGTCGGCGGCAAGCGCACGCTGATCATTCCGCCGGAGCTCGCCTACGGTTCGCGCGGCGCCGGTGGCGTCATTCCGCCGAACGCGACACTGATCTTCGACGTCGAACTCGTTGCGGTGAAGTGAATCACTATCGGTGTCGTCGGATTGACCAGAAACCGCTCAATCCGCGGTCAGCATGACCGCATGGCATCACCGCACTTCCACGTCATCACCGACTGGAACCTGAGCGCGCCGCGCGACAGAGTGTGACCAGTGCTGATTGCGGCGGAGCAATGGCCGACGTGGTGGCGCGCGCTTAAACGCGTCGAACTCGTCGCCGACGGCGATGAATCCGGCGTCGGCGCAGTGCGCCGCATGACCATCGAGCACGCTGCCTTGGAGTACGCTGCCTTTGAGCACGCGCCTTTGCCGGGCAAGCTGCCGTTGTCGCTCACCCTCGATATGCGCATCACCCGCGTCGAGCCGCTGCGGCGGATCGAGGGCGAGGCGGAAGGCGCGCTGAGCGGCCGCGCGCGCTGGGACCTCTGGCCGGATGGACCGCGCACGCGCGTGCGCTACGACTGGATCGCCGAAGTAATGGAGCCGCGCCTGCGGCAGCTCGCGCCACTGTTGCGGCAGGTCTTCGTCTGGCAGCACAACAGGATCACGGCCTCGGGCTTTAAGGGCCTGGTCGCGGCGCTGGGCACTTCGGCGGGCAAGGCACAACCACTGCGCAAGATCTAACCGGCCCTCGCGCATACCGGTTAGCCGGCGTGTCGAAAGACGTATTTATCGATACCATTGGGGCTTAGCCGGCGTTTAGACGTCGGCCAAAACCTGGTCTTTAAGACGGCCTTAAGTAGGATTATAGGATGTTGGGGCCTCGTGGAATTCGTCACGCGGCGGACCGTGGCACCGACGGGCGCACGTTGCGTCCGCACATTGGGGAAATCGGGCGCCGCCGCTTCCGGAGAATTCGCGAAACCGCTACCTTTAGCGGCAATTTGACCCGAAGGTATAAGGTCGAAGTCAACAAAAATGACCCCCGCCGCGCAGTCGCTGCTGACAGAACTCGACATGGCGCTGATCAGGCAACCTGAACCCTGGCGGCGTGACGCCCTGCGTCAGATGATCGACCTGTTCCTCAGCAGCGCCGATGTCTGCGACACGGCCCAGACCGACGTCTTCGACGAAGTTCTCTACCGCCTCATCAAAAAGAGCGATCGCGCGACGCTCGCCGAAGTCGCGACTGCGCTGGCGCCGGTGCAAAAGGGCCCGGCCAAAGTGCTGGGCACGCTCGCACGCCACAACGACGCCGCCATCAGCGGTCCGGTGATCGCGCTGTCGCCGTCGCTGCGCGACAAGGATCTCGCCGATATCGCCGAAAAAGCCGAGCCGCGCATGCTGATGGCGATCGCCGCGCGGCCCAAGCTCAGCGAAGTGGTCACCGACGTGCTGCTCAAGCGCGGCAATCAGGACGTCAAGCTGCGGGTCATCAACAACCCCAAGGCCAAGATGTCGGAAGCCGGCTTTGCCCGCCTCGTCATCGGGCTCAACGGCGACAAGAAGCTCGCCGCCGCGATCTCGGCGCGTTCCGACGTGCCGCCGGAATTGCGGCCATGGCTGGTGCAGACGCTGGAAGGCTGAAGCCGCGGCAGCCGTGCGGTCCTCATCGACGTCATCGTGGATCGTCCCGCGACGCGGCACTTCGCATCGGCGCAAGGCAAAGCTATCATCGCCGCCATCTCGTCGCTGAATCTCCGTGGGGCGAACGGCCGTGAACCGCAACAATATTCTCTATCTCATCATCGGCGCCTTGGTGGTCGTCGCCGCCGTGCTCGGCTACCAGCTCTATCAGGACCGCCATCCGCCGGAAGGCGTGTCGATCAAATTCGGCCCCAACGGCGTGTCGATCCAAGGTGGCGGCAAGTAGCGGAACGTAGCGACGCCGCTCCCTTTAGTCGCGATCGTTCTGGTAGCGACGATCGCCGAAGAATCCGAAGAACGATTGCGCCGGCCGCGGCTGCGTCGGGAAGCGGCGATCCGCCTGGTCGTCGCGACTGTCCCGCCCATAGCGATTGTCCCGATCATAATTGTCCTGCCGGACGGCGAAACCTTGCTGGTCGTCCTGCCGGCGAAAGATGATGCGCGGCTGCCCAGGGCTGCGCCGCGCCCGCGGATCGCGCGAATCAGGTTCTGCCGCTGAAGCGCGCTGCTGATCGTTGTCGCGGTCGTAATAGTCATAGAAGGTGCGGCGTGTGGTGGATTGGGCCTGGTCGGTGGCCTGCGGCCCTGACTGTCTGGCATTTGTCACGCGCTTTCTCGTAACCGCGCTCTTGCGCGGCGCGCCCGTGTGTTCGGCCGTTTCGGGCGCGGCGGCTTGCGTCGCCACATCATGCGTGGCCGCGTCACGCTCTGTTGTCGGTACGTTATCTTGCGGCATCATCGGCTGAGATGCCTCGGCTGATGCCGACGGAGACAGCCGCGCGGGCGCCGCCGGTTGGGACGCCGCCGGCGGTGGCGGTATCGCGGCGGGAGAGCCGGAGTTCTCGGCCAGCGGCTGAGTAGCTGTAGCAGTCGCCGCCGGCGCGGCGGACTTTGATTCCGCAGGCGTCGGCGTCGGGAAAGCCGGGTCAACCATCCTGACCGGCCTGCCATTGGTTGCGGCGGGCGCCTCCTGAGGCGCCGGTGTCGACGTCGTCGCGCCGCCGGTTAGGGCCGGCGGCGGATTTCGGTTTGCAACGGCGGAAGGCGGGGGTGTCGCTGCGTCATTGTTGAGATA
>Ga0335069_10017431_pt1 | contig 10009 bp, 6 predicted proteins | sample Lox_Sample_11_FD_206714 | JGI IMG/M metagenome (GOLD analysis project Ga0335069, IMG submission 206714) | Soil microbial communities from Loxahatchee National Wildlife Refuge, Florida, United States - Lox_Sample_1.1 | ecosystem: Environmental > Terrestrial > Soil > Wetlands | place: USA: Florida...
CACTCGCCCCCTGCCGGACAAGAAGAAAGTAACGGAGCAAAAGCACAAACCCACGTTGGGCAAGCTGCTTGGCGAAGCCTAGCCGCACCTATCCTGACAAAAAGAAAAAGCCCCTCGGTACGAGGGGCGATTCCGTCGGGCTCTGGTTAGTTTGCCGAATTGATCAAGCCGCCTACGACGCGACCTGTTCCGGCTCTTCCTTTACCTCCCACTGGCCTTCCGAGACATAGCCGTGTGCGGCATAGGAGTGTCCGGTCACCAGACCAAGCACGAACCAGCCGAGCACCAGCGCACCAATGGCGAAGATGGTGTCGCCGATCATGCGCAGCCAGCGCAGGTTGTTCATGAGCGGCGTTTGCATGAACTCCGCCGACCGGGCGTACCAAGTGCCATAGGTCACCGAAGCCCACGCCTGCAACAGACCGATGGGCAGCACGCTGATCAGCACCATGGCGAGCAGGCCGATATTGATGCACCAGAACGCGATGGCAATCGGCCTGTCCTTCCAGGCGCGGCCTGGGCGCAAGGCGCGCAGGCAGAACAGCATGAGGCCAAGGCCGAGCATGCCGTAGACGCCAAACAGCGCGGTGTGCCCGTGGACCGGCGTGGTGTTCAGACCTTGCATGTAATAAAGAGCGACCGGGGGATTGATGAAGAAGCCGAACAACCCGGCGCCGACAAAGTTCCAGAACGCCACGGCGACAAAGAAGTAGATGGGCCACTTGTAGGCGGTCACCCAGCGCGCGCGTTGGTCGCCCCGAGCCAGCCGAATGTTCTCCCAGGCCTCAAAGCCGACCAGCACCAGCGGCACGACCTCCAGGGCGCTGAACATCGACCCCAGCGCCATGACCGCGTTCGGCGTACCGGCAAAGTACAGGTGATGGAAGGTGCCGATGACGCCTCCCGACAGAAAGATGACGGTCGAAAACAGTACCGAACTTGTCGCCGTCTTAATCGACAATAGTTTCAGCCGCGTAAACAGGAAGGCGATCACCACCGTGGCAAAGACTTCAAAGAAGCCTTCGACCCAGAGGTGCACCACCCACCAGCGCCAGTATTCGGCGGTCAGGAGATGGCTGCGGTGTCCGAACATCAGGCCGGCCGAATAGAACAGCGGAATCGCAATGGCGGACACCAGAAATAGCGTCAGCAGAGGACGGCTCTCGTCCCGCTTCCGCAACGCCGGAGCCAGTCCGCGGTACATCAGTACCAGCCAAAAGACCAGGCCGACAAAGAGCAGAATCGCCCAGAAACGGCCCAAATCCACGTATTCATACCCCTGCGTACCGAACCACCAGGAAAGATCTAGGTTGCCGATCTTGTGTTGAATGCTGGCCCATTCGCCCGCCAGGGAACCGATGGCCACCGCCAAGACGGCCACGAACAACGCATTGACGCCAAGACGCTGATATTTTGGTTCCCGCTCGCTGACCGCAGGCGCGATGTAAAGACCCGTTGCCAGCCACGACGTAGCAATCCAGAAGATGCCGATCTGCAAGTGCCAGGTACGCGTGACCGCGTAAGGCAGCCACTTTGCGAGGGGAATGCCGTAGAACCCGCTGCCCTCCACTCCGTAGTGAGCCGTGATCGCGCCCATCAGCACCTGTACGACCCAGAGCGCGGCGACGACAAAGAAGAATTTCACGGTGGCGCGCTGCGATGGCGTCGGCCGCAAACCCAGCAGCGGATCGGTCTTGGGCATCGCTATGGCCCCTTCCGTCTGCGTTTCACGCCGCGAGGCAAACCACCACACCATGCCGCCCACGCCAGCCAGCAGGAGCACAAAGCTGACGACGCTCCACACAATGGCGCCGCCAGTCGGACGATTGCCGATCAACTCTTCGTGCGGCCAGTTCTGAGTGTAGGTAACGTCTGAGCCGGGGCGGTCCGTGGCGGCGGCCCAGGCTGTCCACCAGAAAAAGGCGGCCATCTGCCGCCCGCGCACGGGATCCTCCAACGCGTTTCGCTGGATAGCGTAAGCATCGCGGCCTTTGTTGAAGACGTCGAAGTAGTACGCCGACAGTTCCCGGAAAGCCTGGGCGCGTACCGGCTCCAGCACGATGCGGCCGCTGGCCGCATCGTACGTGTTGCGGCGCATCATGGCCTGCAAACGGCCCTGCAACGCCGCCTGATTTTCCCCGCTCAAAGCACCGTAGTTCGCTGCCCCCTCCTGGTGCGCCCACTGGTCAAGGATGAACACGCATTCGCGGTGCAGGTAGTCGGCCGTCCAATCGGGCGCCACATAGGCACCGTGTCCCCAGACCGTGCCCACTTCCTGCCCGCCGATGGATTGCCAGACATTCTGGCCGGTCAGGATAGTCTCGCCGTCAAACAGCGCCTGACCATCGGTGGTAACCACCTGCGAAGGAATGGGCGGCGCCGTACTGATGGCTTTGTATCCCACACCACCCAACACGGCGAACGAAATGACAAGCACCACTACGAGCGCGATCCATAGTTTCTTGAACTCCATAATCCAGCCTCACGTTAGAAGAAATTTGAAATCCCGGAGGATGCCTCATTGAGGCAATCTCGCTACGCTTAGAGCGGCTGCATTCCCGGTTAGGTGTGCCGCGCACGCCAGTTACTCCTTCGAAAGCACCGGCAGAAACATTCATGCGGGGACATCAATATCTGATCACGACATATCAAACCGGGATGCCCCCACGGCGAGTCAAATCTAGCGGTGGCCGGACCGCTTGCCGATGACTTTGGTCACGGGGCGCGTCTGGCTCACCCGGTAGAGGTGATCTCCAGCGATGCAGGCGAAATCCCCGCGGCGTTCTTAAGGCTTGGCAATCGCGGCCCCGGCTGGTAACTGCAACATGGTTCCTCGGCAAACATATCGGCGGTGACCGCAAATGCGCGGGAGCGCGAACCGCCGCAGATCTCACGAAACTGGCAGACGCCACACTTGCCCTTGAGGTTGCCGGGATCGCGCAGAGAAGTAAACAGGGGTGAATGGCGGTACAGTTCCGTCAGGGACTGTTTGCGAATGGAGCCGGCTGAAACCGGCAGGAAGCCGCTGGGATAAACTTCGCCGAGGTGTGAGACGAAGGCAAATCCCTTGCCGTCGTTGATGCCCTTCGGAGCCCGCCCGATTCCGTCTTGCGCGACTCCGATCATGGATTGGAACGGGTGAGCGATGGGACCGGAAGGCCCGGGGGACCGGCGCTCCTCCACCCGCCGTTGCAATAAAAACCGCCGGTAGTGCTGCGCCTCCGTGCTCTTGATGTCGAATGGACATTGCCGCGAAAGCCGATACAGCTTCTCGAAGACCTTTTCGAACTCATCGGCGGAAATCAGATCGACGCTCTGGCCCCGGCCGGTCGGCACCAGAAAGAAGACGCTCCACAGGACAATGTCAAGCGTCTTCAGCAACTCGATCACATCATCGACGAGCGCCAGGTTGTGGCACGTAATGGTGGTGTTGATCTGAACGGGCAGATCAATCTCTCGCGCGCAGCGAATAGCTCGCAGCGTGCAGTCAAAGCTGCCGGGCACTTTGCGAAACGCATCGTGAATCTGCGCGGTCGGGCCGTCGAGAGAAATCGCCAAGCGCGCAAGCCCGCTCTGCTTCAGGCGAGTAATGGCACCGCTTGTGAGCAACGGAGTGGCGCTGGGCGTCAGCGAAACTCTCACCCCCAAAGACGCTGCGTATTCGACCAGATCGAAAGTATCCGGCCGCTTCAGGGGATCGCCGCCCGTCAGGACGAAGACCGGAACCCGCAGTGCAGCCACCTCATCAATCAGCCTTCTTCCCTCTTCAGTCGTTAACTCCAAGGGATTTCGCCATGACTGGGCAGAAGCTCGGCAATGGACACAGGCAAGATCGCACGCCTGGGTCACTTCCCAGATGACAATGAAGGGGCGTTCATTAAAGTCGATGTCCAGGTTCATTGGGGAATGCGCTCAGCAGGCCCTTTCACGGATATACTTCCCGCTTTCCGAGACTAAGGACTGCCTATTGGGGGCGCGATGACTTAGGTCACGGCGAGTTCAGCACGAGGGGCGTCGCAGTCGGGCTACATGAGAATTGCATCTAAGAGGTTGCTGAAAAACTTGCGCGAGGCCTGGGCATTAGGGGTCATGCTGAGCGCAGCGAAGCATTTGCTGTTCTTGCCCAACGCGCGCAAAAGCAGCACGTTTCGGAAGCCCTGAAAACAAAAGCAGATCCTTCGCCGCAAAAAGCGCGCGAGCTCAGGATGGCCCTTCAAAATGGTTTTTCAGCATCCGGCTCAACGGCGGTCGCTGAGGACCTGTGGTTTACTCCGCGATCGAACTCGCTCTTTGGCAGGTGGAGATAACAATGCAGCCACAAGTTCGCGACAAACTTCCCGTCCACCCTGGACGAGGCCAAACTGGGCCCCATGTGCTGCGAATCGACGGCCTCGTTTCAACGCCGCTGGAACTGACCACCACGGACCTGGAGAGGCTGCCTCAGCAGGACCTGACCGACGACTTCACTTGTCTCGAGGGCTGGACTGTCCCCGCCTTAAACTGGCGGGGGGTCGCGCTGCAGACGGTGCTGGATCTTGCAGGCCCACTTCCCGCAGCCAAATGGATTCAGGCAAGTTCAGGTGATTTCAGTGTTCCTGTGACTCTACGGGAGGCTCGGCGGGCATTGCTCGCCACTCATCTCGGGGAAAAGCCTTTGCCCAGCGAACACGGCGGCCCGCTTCGACTGGTCGTTCCCGGAGCCGATTGCTTTGCCGGTATCAAGTGGCTTGATCACCTGGAATTACGCCACGAGGCGGGACAGAATACCGGCAAGGACATTGCACTCGGCCGTCTGAAGTCATCTTCTCCTCGCCGTGAGTGAACTGGCTGAGACCAGGCTCAGCCAGCTTTCCGCGGCCTACGCGCCACCCAATCCGTCGCCGACGCGACCCTTGGCCGCAACGTCACGGATGAACTCGATGATGGTCCGGACGGTAACTCCGGATGGGCCTTTGGCAATCCATGGCTTGTTGTCGTCGATCCAGGCAGTGCCGGCAATGTCGAGGTGGATCCAGGGAGTCTTATCGACGAATTCCTTCAGGAACATGGCTGCGGTCACGGCGCCGCCCCAGCGCCCGCCGGTGTTCATGATGTCGGCTATGTGGGAGCGAATCTGCTCGAAGTACTCGGCATCGAGCGGCATACGCCACATTTTTTCGCCGGCGCGTTGCTCGGCCTGCGCAAACTGCCGGTACATGGCGTCGTCGTTGGCAAAGATGCCAACGTTCACATGACCGAGCGCCACTACGACGGCTCCGGTGAGGGTGGCGGCATCGATCAGGCAGGTGGCACCGCGCTGGCGTGCATAGTGAAGTCCGTCGGCCAGCACCAAGCGTCCCTCAGCGTCGGTATTGATCACTTCAATGGCCTTGCCCGACATGGCGATCTGAATGTCGCCCGGTTTTTGCGCTTTGCCGGAAGGCATGTTTTCCGTGGCGCAAACAACGGCGACTACTTTCACCTTGGGCTTGAGCAGCGCAATGGCACGCATAGCGCCCAGCATGTTCGCGCCGCCGGCCATGTCGTATTTCATCTTCTCCATGCCTTCAGACGGCTTGATGGAAATGCCCCCGGTATCGAAGGTAATGCCCTTGCCAACGAGCCCGATGACCGGCTGATCCGCCGCCCCTTCGGGTTCATATCGTAAGACGATCAATCTGGGCGGCTCGTCGGAGCCGCGCGCCACGCTCAGGAACGCGCCCATCTTCAGCTCATGCAGTTTTTCCGGACCGTACACCTCACATTGCAGGCCCACTTCCTCCGCCATCTGCCGGGCACGATCACCCAGCACCGTGGGCGTCAAACGGTTGGAAGGCTCATTGATCAGCCCGCGGGTAAAGTTCTGCGATTCGCCGATAATGCGGCCCGCCTCGAGTGCCTGCTCTAATTCCTGCTGCGCTCCACCCCCGTTGCCGCCGGCGACAACCGTCAATTCGTCCAGACGCTGGTCCTTTCGGTCGGTCTTGTAGACGTCGGAATCGAAGTCGCCGACCATGGCGCCCTCGACGACGGCCTTGACCGCATCGGCGGCACCGGGAGGCAGCGGCGGAGCCACGAAACTGAGCGCGCGGATGCTCCTGGGCTTCAAAAAGCGGACAGCCGCGCCAGCCAGCTTGCGCAACTCGTAGGAACCGAAGCTCTGCGCCTTGCCGCCGCCGATCAGCAACAGGCGCTTGGCTTTCACACCCTGAGGACGATGCACCATGACCGTCTCCAGCATCTTGCCGCTGATTTCTCCGGCAGAGATCAACTCCTGCGCAGCGGCGGCAACATTAGAGTCACCGGTCTGAGGCTTCGGATCCGGCTTGGCGGCATCGCCGTTGGCCTGGGTGTCCAGAACTACGACGGCCAGGCGAGTACAAGGAAAGCTTCGTATTCATCGCGTTTTCAATTGCGCTCTTGGTTTTTGGTTATTGGTTGTTCGTTAACGCTGGTTCGCTTTCAGCCCTGCTTGCTGCGCGTTGCTTAGTACTCACTGGCGGCGGCGAGCAATGGCGTCGCGGGCTTCGCGATCGGCCGTGCGACGCCGCTCGGTTTCGCGCTTGTCCCAGAGCTGCTTGCCCTTGGCCAGAGCCATCTCGACCTTCACTTTGCCATTACGAAAGTACATTCGCGTCGGCACGAGCGTCATGCCCTTGGCCTGAATTTTGCCGATTAGCTTGCGTAACTCCGACTTGTGGACCAGCAGTTTGCGGGTCCGCAGCGGCGGATGATTCAGGTAACTTCCCGGTTGATAGGCGCCGATGTGGGCGTTGAGCAGCCACAATTCGCCCTCTTTGATCAGGCCGTAAGCGTCCTTCAGGTTGACGCGGCCCTCGCGCGCGGATTTTACCTCCGTACCGGTCAGAACGATGCCGGCTTCTAACTTCTCCAGCAAGAAATAGTTATGGGAGGCGGCGCGGTTGGACGCCAGGTCGCGCTCGCCGGCGGCGACGGGGTCGCGCCTCGTACTCTTGGCCTTCTCCGGAGTTGCGCTTGGCGATTTGCGAGCCATAACGAATCTGATTACAACTTTATCCCTTGAGTGCTTACGACCGCCACGTCTCGAGGGTCTGAGTCCGAAGTGATTGTGAAACCACCACTTGGCATTTCAGTTGCCAATCTGCCGATATTCCCGGCAAGTCCGCCCCCCTAATGTAACTGGGCAGTAAACGAGAAACCTTCTCTTTCCGTTCAAAAACTCTGTATGCTAACACACGGAGATTTTCTCAGGCGTAGCTCTGGTTTTATGAGTAGTTCGCGGGACGTGCCGCAACTATATCCAGGCCTCCGGGTTAGACCGTCGGAATCGGTCTGCGAGACGCCGGCTAAGGAGGGTGTTTGATCACGGTCCCAGCACCAAGTTGTCAACGCAAGCGCATCCAAAGGGCTCTAAGGATCTTCGTGGCTCTAGCCATCTTCGCGGCCCTCGCGCTACCGCTCGCGGCCGAATCGCCCAGCGCGTTGTACAAGAAGGGCCAGGACGCGGAGGCCCGCGAAGACTACGAAACTGCCTACGCGTACTACCAGCAGGCGTACAAGCAAAAGCCCAAGGATCCATCCTATCGCTCAGCCTCAGTCCGCACCCGTGTTCTTTCCGGGCAGCAGCACGTCCACACTGGTCAGCAATTGCGCGCTGCGGGCAAGCTTGAAGAGGCCATGGCTGAGTTCCAGAAAGCGGCGCAGATCGATCCCGCCAGCTTTGTTGCCGAGCAGGAGATACGCCGCACGAAAGTCATGATCGACGCCGCCAAGGCTGGCGCAGGAACCGGCGCCGCGGGACCGCAGACGTCACCTTCGCAGCGTCGTCTGGAACAGGCTCCCGCTCCCGCAGAAGTGATCCCGACTTCCAATGTACCGATCACGATGAAGATGACCGAAGACAGCAAGGTCATCTACGAGACCATCGGTAAGCTCGCAGGCATCAACGTGTTGTTTGATCCCGACTACACCTCGCGCCGGATCCGCATCGAGTTGAACGCCGTGACCCTGGGCGAAGCGCTGCAGTTGGTCGCCATGGAATCCAAAACCTTCTGGCGTCCGGTAACCAGCAACACCATTTTTGTGGCTGCTGACACGACGGCCAAGCGGCGTGAGTTGGAGCAGAACGTAGTACGCACGTTTTACATGGCCAATCTCTCGCTTCCCACCGAATTGCAGGACGTGGTGAATACGCTGCGTACAATTCTAGAGGTCAGCCGCCTGACGCAGATTCCCAGCCAGAACGCCATTGTCGTGCGCGGTACGCCCGACCAGGTAGCGCTGGCCGAAAAGATTATCAACGACTTGGACAAGCCTCGCGCCGAGGTCATTGTGGAAGTGGCGGTCATGCAGGTGCAGCGCGATCGGATTCGTGATCTGGGCATTTCTCCTCCCACCAGCGCGACCGTGGCTTTGCAGCAGAACTTAACGACAAACAACACAACAACGGTGACTACGCAAAGTGGAAGTACGGCTTCGGCCACGAATACAAGCGGCACGGTCAACAGCATCAACATGAACCAGTTGGCCAATCTGAACGCTACGAATTTCCAGGTCACGATCCCGCCTGCCACGGTGAACTTCCTGTTCAGTGATTCCCACACCAAGGTGATTCAGAATCCGCAGATTCGCGCGCTCGATGGACAGAAGGCCACGCTGAAGCTCGGCGAACGCGTCCCGGTAGCAACCGGTTCGTTCCAGTCAGGCGTCGGAACCATCGGTATAAACCCGCTGGTAAACACGCAATTCCAGTATCTTGATGTGGGCGTGAATATCGACGTCACGCCGACGGTGCACGCCAATAACGAGATCACGCTGAAGATAGCGATTGACATCTCTCAGGTCACCAGCACCACCAACATTGGCGGCATCAACCAACCCGTGATCGGGCAACGCAAGATTGAGCATCAGATCCGTCTTAAGGAAGGCGAAGTGAATCTGATGGGCGGGATCCTGGAAGACAGCGATATTGACAACTTGACCGGCTGGCCTTGGCTCAGCAACATCCCCATCCTGAAGTACTTCTTCAGTTCCACTCATACGGAAAAGCAGCAGAACGAAATTGTGTTCGCCCTGACGCCGCACATCGTGCGCGGCCAGGAACTGAGCAGCTTGAACCTCAAGCCGCTGGAAGTCGGAACGTCCACAACCATTCAACTGCCGCGCTACTCCGCTCCGGCAACTCCGCCCGTCGCACCGGCAGCGGGTAAGGCTCCCGTGAACCCCGGAGTGACCACTCCGGCGGCAATTCCGGGAGCAACTCCCGCCGGCCCCGGAGCAAGTGCGCCCGGAGCAGTTCTGACGGCACCCCCCGCTGGCCCCGGATCTGGTGCCCCAGGAGCAACTCCCGCAACCCTGGCTTCTGCTGCACCGGCGCCTTCGATCCCGCCTCGTCCGGCGGGCCCAGGGTCCGGTGTGATGCTGGCGTTTAATCCCTCGCAGGTAACCACGAGCGTGGGAAAGACCTTCGATGTTGATGTGGTCGTCAGCGGAGCGCAAAACCTGTTTATGGTTCCCGTGCAGTTGCAATACGACGCCGCAAAGCTGCGACTGATGAACGTATCCAACGGTAGTTTCCTCTCGCAGGGACAACAACCCGTGGCGTTGGCGCACCGCGAAGACGAGACGACCGGAACCATGCAGGTGACTCTAAATCGTCCGCCGAACACCGGCGGTGTCTCGGGTGACGGATCAGTCTTTACCCTGACATTTATGGCCAAGGCCGAAGGACAGGCCGCGGTCGCGATCACCCGGGCCGGACTGCGTGACGCCAACAACCAGTCCGTCAACGCCACCGGCACGCAAGGAGTAGTTGAGATTAAGCCATCAACGCCACCGGTACCCAAGCAGTAATTGAGGTTAAGCCCTGAGGCAAGGAGTAGGGCCGGGCTGCGCGGTAAGCAGGCAGACCCGGCGATACAATAGAAACATGTGGTCTCCTGCGTACCGGCGTTTGCGGACTCTCCGCTTCGGACAGTGTACCGGCGGAACGGGCCGGGACGTCCGAATGGCGGCGGCGGTGCCCTTGCCGCAGTCCGGCGCCGGGCGG
>Ga0335069_10017432_pt1 | contig 10009 bp, 4 predicted proteins | sample Lox_Sample_11_FD_206714 | JGI IMG/M metagenome (GOLD analysis project Ga0335069, IMG submission 206714) | Soil microbial communities from Loxahatchee National Wildlife Refuge, Florida, United States - Lox_Sample_1.1 | ecosystem: Environmental > Terrestrial > Soil > Wetlands | place: USA: Florida...
TTCGGAACAGCCTCAACGCGATTGCATATGGGACTGATGGCGCATATCGTTTCGGACCGTACGCTCCGGATCCGGACGGACTGCTTTCCGATGCGCTGCGGCGCATGGCGGAGGTGGGGTATCGGCTGTATACGAACCTCGCCCCCAATCCGGCGGCGAGAAAAGCGCTCGAGACCGCGCTGTGCGGCGGCGGGAAGCTGATCCACATCGCGCAACTATTGCGACAGAAAGTGGTGCCGTGGGCATTCGTGTACGACCGGGAGTTCGACGGCGGCATCAGAACATGGCGCGGCGAACCGGTAGCGCAGGGCGTCTGCATGGCCCCGCTGCAGCCGCACGGCTTGGAAGCAACCGAGTGCGGCACGCACAAGGAGTGCCTCTTGGGCGAAGCGGTCCGCGCGAAGCGGAAAGCGGCGGGGCTGCCGCAGTATTGTGAACGCACCGTGGTGTGTCCTCTGCGGTTCTGGGGCTTCCGCCACACCATCGAGGTGCCGCCCCAGCAGACCGAGGACGAGCAGGCGAACGACGAGGCGGCGTCGGTCGCTGCCGACGGGGATTTCCGCATGATCGCGGGAGTGAACCAGCAACTGGCCACCGCCGCGGCCCACTGGACCGCGCTCTGCGGCATCCGGACCTGGAATACACCGGCATATGACCGGGACGAGATCCTCGATCGCCTGCGCGACCCGGAAGTCGACTTCATCTATTTCTTCTGCCATGCCCGGGGCGGCGATCTGGACGACCCTTCGATCGATCCGCCCTACCTGGAATTTCAGCCCTCGGGAGTCGCGGCCGCGCAATCGATTTCGCCGCAGAACCTGGCGGACACAGTCACTTGGGGGCACCGGCCGTTGGTATTCCTGAACGCCTGCGGCACGCTGGGATACAGTCCCGATGCACTCTCGCCGTTTCTGAAAGCGCTGGTGGACGGGCGCGGTGCAGCCGGCGTGCTCGGCACGGAGATCCCGGTTCCGGAGGTGCTCGCCGGGGAGGTGGCATGCGCGTTCCTGCGGCGGTTCGTCGCTGGCGTAGCTGCGGGCAAGGCTCTGCTGGAGGCGCGGCAGGACCTGTTAGCTAAGAAGAATCCTCTGGGGCTGGTGTACACGCTGTACGCGCCCGCGGAACTGGCCGTGCGCTAGCGGCACGCGTGGTTTTACGCCTGCTGATCAAATCACCACTTGGGGGCGATATTCCGGTATGGCGTTGCCCGCCGGGTTCGGGCGCCCGGGTTCGCCTCCGCGGCAACGCCAAGGAAAGTGTGTCCACTGTGTCTGGAGACCCGTCGACAACTCCAACTCCGCCAAACACAGTTCGGCCGGAATGGGCGCTTTCTCTCGCCGTTCTGTCGCCACTGCTCGAACCGGCTTCGAACTTACTTTGCGTTCAGGTTGCCAACCGAGCCTTTGCGGACCATTCTTATCCCGTTGCCGATACCAAACAGCGGAAGATTCTGCTCATCTTGATACAATTAGATCTGCATATATCAATCTGTATGGTCGGAGGCATAACTATGCAGATCATATTCGGGACTTTGTCGATTTCAGGGTTGAATTCATTCCTGTTGCCACAGAACGCCTTGCTGCTTATGGGCGGTTTTCCCGATCCGGAGCAGGCTGCTCGCGCCGCCACAAACTTCATTGTCAACGTGAAAGCAATCGCCACTGGGGCCGCCGTTGCCGTGACGGGAGTGCCGACGTCGATCGGAACCCAACCCGCCATCGTCATGTCGGATATCAACCTGGCCGGCGGCCTGGAAGCCCACGCACCGGAGGCAAAGGCTCCCGCGGAACCGAACCGAGCCTAAGGAAGCCGCGCTATGAGAAGACGGCTTATCATCGCGGTGGCAGGACTGGCCGCGCTGACCGCCTGTCACCGCAAGCCCATCACACAACTCCCCGGAACGCCTAACTGGAAGCCGGACGCGGAACACGCCAAGGTGCTCGCCGATGAGGAGACCAAGGGCAACGGCATCGAAGTCGGCTCTCCTAAGGTCTACGACGATGCGTCCCTCCGGATGATGCTCGATGCGACCCGCGCCAAGCTCGCCGGCATGACAGGATTGGACCAGACTTCTTTGATCAGCCGGCTCGGGAGCGCCAGTGGTGCGACCATCAGCCAGACCCAGTTCGGACTCCAAGTTTCTGGTCCGGCAGTTCCTGGCCTCCAGACCACAACAACGGGTCCGACAACCCAAACAACGACCAATACCGACCTGCCTCAAGGCGCCACTGTTCCGGGCACGGTCACTGTCCAGAACGCACCGAGCACGACGAGCGTTGCAACGACTGCCGCGCCTTCTTCCTCACCGCCCACGGTGCCGGCCGGCACGACTTTTACCCCACCCAGTTCTCTTTCACCATCGTCGTTGGACGTGCTCAACGAGCAGATGCAGTTGAGCTATGAACTGACGAACCTTCAGCTGTTACTGGAGGGCGCTCTCTCAGACCGGTTTGTAGCGAGCCAGCGCTTTGTCAAACCGCGTGTAACTCTCGGTTTTCCGATTTCGCTGCGCACGCCGGCGGCATTTGAGGATGCGGTCGCGGTGGTTGAAGTCGAGGTAGAGTCAATCAAGCAGACGCTCTCCGACGAACGGCCGGCGATTACGGCTCTGCTGCCGCGGGAGAAGACTTACAACGTCGCTGCGATGACGGATCGTATGACCTCCATAGGCGGCGGCGTCGTGATGGGAGTGGTGGGGCTCGGCGGCTCCTTCATTCACGGGCGCAAGACCCTGTACCTGGTCCAGGATCAGGATACCGTGGCTCTCCAGCGGCCAAGCGATTTAACAAGGCCCAATACTTTATCGTTCCTGTGGGAGTTTCGCCCTGTGCTTGGGCAGCATTTCGTTCGGGGCGGAATGAAACAGACGTTCGTTCAAATCGCTATGCCCGTCCTTGATGGAGTGGATTGCTACGGCAAAATCAAGATACGAACTTACTGGCGACGCTTTGGTCACAAAGAAGGAACCACCGGACCTGTCATCCCGGAATCCGTGCTAGTATCGACGTGCACTTTCCCGATTCCTCGATTTGATCTCACGCCGTCGGTGGGCGATGTCGCGCTGGAGGATCTTGGTGATGGAACAGTCCTGGTTCGAGTCACAGGGACCTATTTGGGCGGCACTTATGTGCAACTCGGCCCGACGCGCTACGATGCCGGCCGGAACCTCATTGCCGAAGACACTGGCTTGAAGTTTGTTGCGCCGGTGACGGCTTTGGCGCGCTGGACCGGCCACGTCGTCGCCCGCAGCGGTGCACAGACGGAATTACTGGCGCCTTTGGCGCAGAAGCGCCGGCCGGCTCTGAATACGGAGCAGTGCATGGCTGGTCCGTGCTTCAAGAGCCCGGAACCGTTGCCGGACGTGAAGCCAGAATCACCGTGCAATCCCTTCAAAATCAGGTCGGTCGATCCCACGCCCCTGAATGAGGCGGACACCTCCCTCCACATTAATATCGAGGCCCCGGGCACCGGCAACTTCGATCGCGAATTCATGCTCTTCATCGGCTCGAAGGTTTTTGGCCTGGGTGATGCGCCCGTGAAGCGTGAGCGGAGCGGGTCCAATCTGGTCGTCACCGCAGTGGTTCCCACCTCGCTTTTGGTGGCGAACCCCAACGTGCGGGTGTTCCGCCCCTTCTGGTCGGATGTAAGCGGGAATGGCAAGCAGTACTGCGATGACAGCCACGACGTGCCCGACTTTGGCCAGGATTCGGCCAAGGAACGGCTGGTCCTGGTTTCAGTGGCCGCAAATGGCGATGCGACTTACATTCTGTACGGGAACGGGCTCGATCAGGCAAAAGTCCTGATCCCGAGCTCCGGAACCGCATTCACGCCTATCGACAGCCTGCCCCAAGGCCGAATCCGGCTACTGACGATCACCAAAGCGGCGCTGGCAACCACAAAAAAGATCGTGCTCCAGAAGGTTGATAAGCAGGGGCCGCTGCTGCTCGACGTTCCCGATGCCAAGTCGGCTCTTCCGAAGGCGAGCGTCGATTCGCCCGTGGTCCAGAACACGGATGAGCTGGACGTCCAAGCCGATCGTGCCAGGGACATCACGGCTGTGACGATGGACGACAAGAAGCTGAAGTGGAAACCGGTCGACGATTCCACAATCCGCCTGGTGAATCTCAAGGCGGATGGAGTGACCGACGAGCAGAAGAGTCGTGAAGTAACGATTCAATACAACAACGGCACGAGTGCTTCGGTCAAATTCGAAGTCGTCGCGGCTCGAATTGGCGTTAAATGACGGAGGTGCTGTGAAAGTCGATTTGCGACTGCTGGCGGAGGGTACCGACGCGAAGGCCGCGTTGCCCACGGTGCCGGGCCAGTTGTAGACGCCTGATAGGCCGAGCGGCGGGAAACGCGGCTGGGCTGGTGAACCGTGGTTCGTCAGGCACCAGACCAAGAGCGTCTTGAGGCTCACGCTCGGTGACCACGGGGTATTCGCGTCGCGGAAGAGCCCTGGGTGGAAACCCGGCAGGACGTACAACATGTTGAACCGCTCGGGCGGGCTGAGGTATTTCTGCCTTGGGCTTGAGATTACTGGAGGGATCGCATTCGAGTCGAGCTAGTCGAGCTGATCCCTGCGCAATCGGTACTCGCGAACACGATCGGATGGAAGTACGGAACAACGATCCCAGCGCAGTTGCCGCCTTTGCGGCCGACGATCTCGGCGCCGGTCAGGGAAGGCGAAACCGAACCAACGGCCGTTCCGCGAGCGCGACGGGAGCCGAGGCATTCTGTTTGAGGAACTGGATCAACCGGCACTGCAGCCGCTGCTGGCTACGCGTTACCAGTTTGGCGAATGGAAGGTGGCGGGTGTCAACCTCGACTATCACATCGAAGTCGACCGTTACTTCTACACTGTGCCGTACGCGCTGGCGTACCAGAATGTAGATGTGCACGTAAGGGCAGAGACGGTGGAAATGTGGTGTAATGCGTCACGATCTTCTCCGCTGACATTCCCACGATGTTTTCCGGCTAGTTTCTCAGATTCGCACGGTTGACGGCCGGCTGGGGGCAGGGGCCTTGCAGGCGGGATCGGTTACCCGCGTGTGTAGGCACCGAGGGTATCCCAGCGGGACGCCGTTCTCTGTTTAGTTCCCATTCTGTTCCTGTCTCTTGTTGCTGATTAGACCCTGTTCCCCGAGTTCCCTTGTTCCGAGGTGGAGTCGACAGTATGCATAGATGGTAATTTGCGCACGCGCGTCTGTCATCGTAATCGACGGGAACACCGAGAACAGCTCGCCATGACCGCTATTTTCGCCACTCCCAACTGGGAACAGAGTGCTCTGTTCCCAGTCGTTCCACGTCTGTTCCACCGCGCCCATCGCCGAAGTCCTTCTATTGGTATTCCGTTCCCACTGTTCCCAGTGTTCCCGGAGCGAAAGAGAGGAATACAGGAACCTATGCTCATGGCGCGAGCGGCGGAAACCGAGAACGCATGGAACACGATGAAACGATTGCCTGTGAAACTGGGAACAGACTGGGAACAAGACTGGGAACACCGGGAACATTTACCCGTCCCTCCGGCGGTATCGCCATTCGAGTCGCGCCCCCACCCTCTCCCGATAACGCTCCCAGCCCAGGAAACGCAGGCACCGGGCCGCGCGGTTCTTGTCCGACTGCGTCCAGAGTCCCCGGGGCTTCTGCAGGCATCGTTCGAGGACCTCGCCGATCGACACGTTCGAGCGGTCATCGGCCCAACGGCCGATCACCTCTTCCCACGGATCGCCCTCGTAGCGATCCGTCTGTTCCTCCGAGGCCATCTGGATCAGTTCCGCCGAATCGAGCCACCAGACACTGCCCGCGTCGAACCTGGCCTTCGCCTCCGCCCACAGTTGATCGCGGTCGCGAGCCAATGCGTCCACATCGATGCGGCCACAGGCAATCGGCCAGAACCGGCGTCCCCCGGTCTCGTCCCGAAGGTACGTGCTGTGGTTGACCGTGCCGGCGAAGACGCGCTGCCTCGGTGATTCGACCAGGCGCATGCCGTAGGGTGGCCGGAAGCGGTCCGTGGTGCGGCTCATGAACGCCTTGATGCGCGCCACCTCTGAGTGGCTCAAGCTGTCGAGCTCCGACAACTCGATGATCCAGACGCCGCGAGTCTGCGTGGCGGCGTCTTTGCTCCCGAGGTCGGCCAACTCGTCGGTGAAGAACTCGCCTGCGAGCGTTCTCAATGCGGTGGACTTGCGGATTCCCTGCGGCCCTTCGAGGATCAGACAGCAGTCGGCCTTGGCTCCGGGGCGGACGATCCGCGCGACGGCGGATACGAGCCACCGGGATCCGACCGCCCGGGCATACTCGGTATCTTCGGCTCCGAGATAGGCAGGCAGCCAGGTGTCCACGCGGTGAACTCCGTCCCATTCGAGGGCGTGCAGGTACGACTTCACGGGATGGATCGGGTGATCTCGTGCGGCAGTCTGAACGGCTTGGCCCGCGACATCGACGGAGACCAGGATCCCCTGCTTCTGTAGCCATTCCGCGGCAAGCCGGTCCTCATGATCTGTCCACTCGCCTTTCGGCACGATGCCCCAAGGGGTTGGCTTGAGCCCGACGGTTCCAAATGCAAATTCGTTAAATGCAAGCACGCCCCCCCATTCAGGCGCGTGCCGAAAGGCAGCAATGGCGTTGGCCAGCACTGGCAAGACCCGACCTTCGGTGTTGTTCATAGACGGTTTCGCGCGCAACAAATCCTTTCGCCAGGCTGAGCTCGCGAAATCCACGTGGGAGATCTCGTCCAGGACCTGGTCGGGGCCAACCCTTGCCAAGTGGTCGTCGATGCCTTTCCCCTTGGACTCGTCCCATTCGAGAAACCCGACGAGAGCGCCGCGACTGCGCAGGTGCGCAGCCAGTTCCGAGCGGGCGATGCGGACCGAGTCTTTCCTAGCGGCGTCCGCATCATACGCGATGACGACTTTGCGGCCCGGCCAAGCGACCCAGTCCAGGTCCGGGATCGTGCCCTTTACGTCCAGCCGGCTTCCGTCCGGTCCAACAGTTTTTCCAATCGTTCCGCGCCAGTTGTAGACTCCGGACAGACCCAGCGGCAAGAACCGAGGCCGCGCTGAGGCCCCGTGATTGGCGAGACGCCACAGGGCGACCGTTTTGAACTCGCCCTCGGTGATCACGATCGTGGTGCTCGCATCCTGGAGAAGTTCCGGGGTGATGCCCGGCACCACGTAGAGCATGTTGGATCGGCCGGGTGGGCTGAGGTACTTCTGCCGCGGTCTGAGATTGCCGGCGGAATTGGATTCGAAGTCCGGGTGATCCCGGCGCAACCGGTGCTCGCGGACCTGGTCTAAGCCCGGGCGGAAATACGGAATCACAATGCCGGAGTAGTTGCCACTGTTCCGGCCGACTATCTCGGCGCCGGTCATCGAATCGACACGCCTGAATCCGGCCTGGATCGCCAACGCCCGGTCGATCCAACGCGCTTCCAAATCCGCGTAGTCCTGGACCGTCAGCTCGGATCCGGGTGGTCTGGAGGCGCTCGCTGCAGTGCTTTGCTCAACCGGACCATTTGCCACGGACCATCCACTTTCGAGCGTACTTTCGCCTTTCCTTCCGAAGGGCGGGAGGTGTACACTTCCGTTGAGAGAATTCAATTTTCACCCCTTAGGGTCGATGGCTCGCGCTGGAACGCGGGCCATTTGCTTTTTGGGGCTGAGGGCTTAACTGATGGCTTTTCGACAGTGGCGGAAAGGAGGCGCCGTATCAGAACCGTATCATAACCACTTGTGTTGAGCCTCAGAGGATGTCAGCTGAGCGAAAGCAGACGCCCCAAGTTGTTGAAAACCTAAGGAGCAGATAGAACGCTTGGAGATATCCTCGATTATTCACACGCAGGAGGCCGTAGGTTCGATTCCTACCGCGCCCACCATTCTTTTCAATCACTTACAAACAGCAAAATCGACCTCCTGCCAAACGAGCAGGGGGGCAAACTTGAGCCATCGCTGCCGGCCGGTTTTTTCGGCCGGTTAGCCGGGGTTCAAGCGAACTCCGAGGCAAGAACCTTCCGGCCGTTTCAGAACCGTATCAGATTTCATTCCGAAGACCGACTCCTGGGTCCGCCGGGGCGCCTGCACTGTTCTCTTGAAGCTGGTCTACGGCATTAGCCGGCGGATCCTCCCGCGTTCGCCGGCGTGGCGGTCTTGCTCTGCGTGGTGTCGGCTTGGGAACTGATGAAGACTGCAGTGCTGCGGCGAAGGCATGATGAGCTCCCCTACCATCGACCAAGCTTCGTCGGCTCGACCCTTGGATAGCGGCGCGCTGTCCGAGATGCTGTGAACCAATGATGCTGACCGTGCGCGGAGGCTCTTGGTTCGTCGAGGCACCATACGAGCCGCAGGGGCGTAGCTTTCTGGAGTAGCTGCCGGACGGCCGAAGAGCGGCTGGCCGTCATCGAAATCGGGAGGGGTTCAGCACTCCTTCCATAATTCGAAGGCCGCGCGAATCGATTGCCGCGGTGCACGCGGATGCCCACCTGATATTCGGGCTGTTTCCGAATTTCAGTGGGGCCGTATCACAATCGCGGGCAAGCGCAGCGCGGTTGCGGTGAACATGGACGGCGACTCGCCCCGAAAGCGCGCGGGCGCTCGCCTGCCGCTCCGTGAAGAAGAACGATTACTGTAGTGCACCGCCATCTCCGCAGCCCGCGCTCAAAAGCGCACCCGGACCTGCAACTCGATGCGGCGCGGGATTTCATCCAGGGGAACGAAGGAGACGTTGCCCGGCGGCGCCGCACTAACGCCGAAGAATGCCTCGCCAAACTGTCCAAACGCCGCTTCGCCGACCAACGGATTGCCGAGATTGGGATGGTTCAGTGCGTTGAAGAAGTCGGCCCGCAACTGAACGGTCGCACCCTCGCCCAGCCATCGCAGAGGGAAGGACTTCGCCAGCGACGCGTCCAGGTTGCGGAAGCCCGGGCCGGTGAAACTGTTGCGGCCGAGGGTTCCGGGCACATTCGCCGGCGGATAGCAGAAAGCATTCGGGTTCAAGATCTGCATACCGCCTGGCACCGGTTTCGGGGTCTGTTCAGCCGTGGCGCCCGGCAACAGGCTGGCTCGGTTCTGATTCAAAACCGGCCCCGGCGCCGAGGGCGCGTTCGGACTGCAGGCCTGCATTCCGTTTTGATTGGCGTATACCGAATACGGAAAGCCGGACCGGAAGCCGACGAGAGCCGTGACCCTCCAACCCTGCACCAGCCACCGCGGCAAGGGCCAGCCTGCCGGCGCCGGCACTTCCGCGATTGCATATAGGACGAGGTTCTGACGCTGGTCGAAGTCCGAGTTGCCGCGATCCAACTCGTTGTCGAACTGACGCGTAAAGTATCCGCTGCCGTTGTCGATAGAGTGGCTGAGCGTGTAAGAAGCCTGCAGCAGCAGGCGGCGCGACCGGAAGCGAAGAAGACTCGTGAATGCGTGATATGAGGAGTACCCGGGATTCGAGGCGTAGGCGACATCGCTGCGCAGCGACGGGGCCAGGCGGGACGCGTCCAACTGGCTGGTGTCGGTCCTGTTGATCAGGTCCGTGGTCAGGAGTCTTCGCCCCGATGAACCCGCATAGTTCAACTCCGTGGTGATGCGGGGCGACCATGGATGTTGAAGGCCCGTGAACCAGGTTTGCACGCGAGGCGACTCGAGTCCGGGAGCAAACAGTACCGGCAGGGGCGAATTAGGAAAGGCTTGGAAAGGGTGATCCAGGGGTGGCTGCTGGTAATTCACCGGGATACCGGAAGCGGAAAAGAACGTAACGTTCTCGAGAGTGTTGCCCAGCGTGGACGCCGCGGGGGTGCTGTCGTAGAAGAGGCCCCACGCCGCCCTGAACACGTAATTCGCGGAGCCGCCGAGATCCCACGAAAATCCGAGTCGCGGCCCCCAGTCGCTGTAATCGGGGTTGTACGACGGCCTGCAGCAACCGGGTCCGAACGTGAACTGCGCATTCTGTAACGCGTTCTGGATCGGTCCCGGCCCGAGCGGGATCCACGCGTCCTGGGCGGACCGGTATTGCGGCA
>Ga0335069_10017433_pt1 | contig 10008 bp, 8 predicted proteins | sample Lox_Sample_11_FD_206714 | JGI IMG/M metagenome (GOLD analysis project Ga0335069, IMG submission 206714) | Soil microbial communities from Loxahatchee National Wildlife Refuge, Florida, United States - Lox_Sample_1.1 | ecosystem: Environmental > Terrestrial > Soil > Wetlands | place: USA: Florida...
TTCGCCACGATGAGGCCGAGAAAGCGATTGCGCCGGCGCGTGCCGAAAACCTGGTTGTGCCCCGCATCATGGCCGATGAAGCCCAGCTGGGTGAACATGATCCCCACCACCGGGGCGACGGCGAGGGCCGCCCACGAGTTGCCGGCCATGACGAACAGGGCCCATCCAGCGAAGAAGCCGACGATCGTCAGGGTGATCTTCACCCGGTAGTAGCCCGGCCTGCGGTCGAGCAGGCCCATCGCCCGTACCTGCCGCGCCAGCGCACGAAAGCTAGCCGTCGAAGGATCGGCGGCAGCAGGCGGCCCGTCTGCAGCTGAGGCGCGGCCGGACGCCAGGGCAGCAAAGCCAGGTGCGGTTCTCTTCGTCGCTCTGTCCTCCTGGGCGTCTTCCGAGCACACCGCTCGGGGCTTAAGTCGCCAGGGTCTGGAGCAACGGGGCCGCGGCCAGGGCCTACCCGCCACGACCGCACCTGCTTAACGGTACCCCGACCAGACAACCCGCACGGCCGCGCGCATCGGATGACGCCGCCCGAGCAGCTAACGGTGGCGTCAGCCTGGTCAAGCTCGAACCATCGGCGGAAGGGAGAACCATGCCCGTTCGGCATAAATCTTTGACCTGGGCCTTGTCTGCCGGATCGGCACCTCCCTGAGCACCGCTCTCCGCCCGGCTGCCGTCACCGGCCGTCCCGTCTTCGGATAAGCTGACAACGCCGCACCTTTGGGTGCGCCTGGCCAGGTCGGCAGTTGCTGCAGCGGGTACAAACCCCTCGTGGCCGGAGCCAGAAACGTCGTCGCACCGCGGCGGTTGGCGGGCATACACGCTGCCTGCCAGCAGGATCATCTAATCGCGTGAGGCTTCGTTACCGATTCTCTCGGGGCCGTCCGATCGGAAGGCACCTGAACTGTGAGCACGCGATTCGGTTTCGTCAGTACGTTCCCGCCAACCCAGTGCGGACTGGCAACTTTCACCGCCGCCCTGCGCGGCGCTCTCTTGCGCTCCACCACTGACGAGGGCTGGGTCGTCCGCCTGGTAGACGCGCCCGCACCACAACCCGGTGACGAGGTGGTAACGCAGCTCACCACCAATGACCCCGCCTCGCTCCGCCGGGCGGCCGCGCACCTGAACCTGTGCGACGTCGCCATCGTGCAGCACGAATACGGCGTCTACGGCGGCGCCGACGGCAGCGAGGTCCTGCACCTGCTGGACCAGGTCCGGGTGCCATGCGTTGTCGTCCTGCACACCGTGCTGACCGACCCGACGCCACACCAGCGTCAGGTCCTCGAGTCGGTGATAGCGAAAGCCGATGCCGTCGTCGCGATGACGACGACGGCGCGCGAACGGCTCGCGGCCGGGTACGCCGTCGACATGAGGAAGGTCTGCATCATCGCGCACGGCGCGCCCGCCCTGGAGACGACGATGGCGGAGCCGACGTTCCGCACGGGGCAGTTCAGGGTCCTGACGTGGGGCCTGCTCGGCCCCGGCAAGGGCATCGAGTGGGGCATCGAGGCAATGGCGATGCTGCGCGATCTGGCGCCCATGCCACGCTACACGGTGGCCGGCCAGACGCACCCGAAGGTGCTGCTCCACGAGGGCGACGCCTATCGTGATCGCCTCCGCGAGCAGGTCCGGCAGGCCGACCTGGGATCCTGCATCACCTTCGAGGGCCACTACCGGAACACCAGCTCGCTGGCCTCCCTCGTCCGTTCCGCCGACGTGGTTCTGCTGCCCTACGATTCGACCGAGCAGGTCACCTCGGGGGTGCTCATCGAGGCGGTGGCGGCGGGCAAGCCGGTGGTGGCGACACAGTTCCCGCACGCCAGAGAGGTGCTCGCGGGGGGAGCGGGCCTGCTCGTACCGCACCGCGATCCGGCCGCGATCGCGGCGGCGCTCCGGTCGGTGATCTCGCACGGGGACGTGATGACGAGGATGATTGCCGCCGCCGTCGCAACCGCGCCGCAGCTGCTGTGGCCGGTCATCGCAGACCAGTACCGCGAGCTGGCCGGCCGGCTGATCGCGGCCAGCGTGGCCGCGTGACTGTCGGCGGCATGACTCCCGCGAACGACGTTGACCAGCCGGTGCTCGATCACCTCGACCGGCTCACTGACGACCGCGGGCTCTTCGAGCACGCCCTCTACGGGGTCCCCCGGCGCGAGCACGGCTATTGCGTCGACGACGCCGCCCGCGGGCTGGTCGTCATGTGCCATGAACCGGAGCCAGGGCCGACCGCCCGCCGCCTGGCCCGCTGCTACCTCGCCTTCGTCCTCGACGCGCTCGATGCCACGGGGTCCTGTCACAACAGGATGGCCGCCGACGGGCGATGGCGCGACGAGGCGGCGGTGGGTGACTGGTGGGGACGGGCGCTGTGGGGCCTTGGTGTCGCGGCCACCAGTGCGCCGACGCCGGGCATGCGGGCCCGGGCGCTCGGGGGGTTCCGCATAGCGGCGCAGCGCCGCTCCCCGCACCTCCGGTCGATGGCGTTCGCTGCGCTTGGCGCCGCTGAGCTGCTCAGAAAACGACCTGAAGAGATAGCCGCCAGGCGGCTGCTCACGGACATGCTGGCTGTGACCGCCGGGGCCGGGGGCGGTGATCCCCGGTGGCCATGGCCGGAGGAGCGCCTGAGCTACGCGAACGCCTCGATTGCCGAGGCGCTGATCGTCGCGGGTGACGCCCTCCCCGATGAGCCAGCCCTCAGCCGGGGCCTGAGCCTCCTGGAGTTCCTGCTGCGCACCGAGACTCGCGATGGCCACCTGTCGGTGACCCCGGTGGGCGGCCGCGGCCGCGACGACGTGAGTCCGGGTTACGACCAGCAGCCCATCGAGGCGTCTGCGCTCGCTGATGCCTGCGGGAGCGCGTTCCGGATCACGCGGCAGTCGTCCTGGCTGGCGGGAGTCGATCTCGCATGGGACTGGTTCGGTGGTGACAACGACGGCGCTACGCCGATGTTCGACCCTCGCACCGGTGCCGGTTATGACGGCCTGGAACGTCACGGCCGCAATCTCAACCAGGGCGCCGAGTCCACCCTGGCGATGCTCGCGACCGCGCAGCAGGCACGCCGGATCAGCGAGCTGGAGTGATAGCGCACCGCATCCAGGCCGGGCTGCGCCCCGATCCGGCCCGCGTCGTCGCGCGGCTTTTCCTGCCCGGCGAGGAGCTGTACCGTCCCCGATCACGGGCCAGCCAGGTCGTCAGCCGCGTTATGAGCCTGGCGGAAGACGAGGTCGAGCGGCTGGCCGCGGGCCTGCTCCGCGACTTCGGCGGGCGCCACCACGACTATCAGGCGCTGCTGCGGCGGCATGCGTCGATCGTCTCCGCGCACATCGAGGAGGCGCGTGAGCTGACGGCGGCGCGCACGCTTCTGCTGGGAGCGGCCTTCACCGCAGAATACTCGACGGAGGCCGCGGCCCTGTGCAACCCGAGCGCGGTGCTTGGCCCGGACCAGGGCGGCCTGCACGCGGGCCAGGCCCGGGTGGCGCTCAGCGTACGAGGCATCGGCGAAGGGCACATCTCCTCGATCGGCTTCTGCTCGGCCGTCGTCGGCCCGGGCGCGCAGTGGTCCTTCGAGCCGCGGCTCCTGCCGGTCTGCGCAGCGGACATAACGCCGGGCAGCTGGCGCCGGGAGCACCTGCATGCCGTCCTGGCTGACCAGGGCCATCTCGATGAACTCGCTGAGGCTGTCCTGCACGCCCTCCCAGCCGACTTCGAGCGCGCTGATCTCGAGCGGGCGCTGGGAAAGACGCACCGCGACCTGCTGACCCGGGCGGGGTCCGCCGCTACCGCCGACCTGCTCCGCACGGTGGTCTCGTCTGCCTACAACGCCTCCTTCGCCGGCGACGCCGACCTCGGGCAGCGGGTCTTGTCGCCGTCCGCTGAGGAGGAGAGCAACGGCATGGAAGACGCGCGGTTCACGCGGTTCACCGACGATGACGGGACCGCCGAGTACCGCGCCACCTACACGGCCTATGACGGGCGACGGATCGCACCGCGCCTGCTCATCAGCTCGGACCTGCGGGTCTTCCGTGCTCATCGGCTGGCCGGGCCAGCCGCCAGGAACAAGGGCATGGCATTGTTCCCCCGGAAGGTGCACGGACGGCACCTCGCCCTGTGCCGCTCCGACGGCGAGAACACCAGCCTGGCCAGCTCCGCGGACGGTTACGTCTGGGACCGGCCCGTGGTCTTGCAGGAACCGTCTGCGCCGTCGGAGATGCTGCAGGTCGGCAACTGCGGGCCGCCGATCGAGACCGAACGGGGCTGGCTCGTGCTCACCCATGGTGTCGGTCCGATGCGGGTCTACGTCATCGGCACGCTCCTGCTCGACCTCGATGACCCGGCGCGCGTCGTGGGCTACTCAAGGACTCCGCTGCTGTCCCCCGGCCGGGATGAGCAGGACGGCTACGTCCCCAACGTCGTGTACTCGTGCGGGGCCTTCCTGCACGACGGCCTGGTGTGGATTCCCTACGGCGTAGATGACTGCCGTATCGGGGTGGCCTACGCGCCGCTCGGCGAGGTGCTGGCCGGCTTGAGCAGCGCTTCGTAGGTGCGAAGGTAGTCCTCGACCATGCGGTCGGCGCCGAACCGCGCGACGGCGCGGGCATGGACGGCCGAACGGTCCAGCCGCACGGCCGCGCGGACCGCGCCTACCGACGACTCGATGTCGTGGGCCAGGTACCCGGTCACGCCCTCGTCGACCACCTCGGGCATCGAGCCGCGCCGGTAGGCCACGACCGGGGTGCCGCACGCCATGGCCTCCACCACGGACAGGCCGAACGGCTCGTCGAAGTAGATCGGGTGCAGCAGCGCAGCCGCATCGCCGAGAACATCAGCGCGGCGCCGCGGGCCGACTGAGCCGAGGAAGACGACCTGATCCCCGTCGACATGCGGCTCCACGGCCTCGGCGAAATACCGCTCGTCCTGCACGATGCCGCAGATCACCAGCCGTCGTCCGACGCGGCGGGCGATCTCGATGGCGTCAGCTGTTCCCTTGTCGGGATGAATGCGCCCAAGCGAGACAAGGTAATCTCCGGCAGCGGCGCGGTACGGGAGCATCCTGAGGTCGATGCCGTGATGAATCGTCGCGGCATAGTCGAGCCCGGCGTAGCGGTCGGAATCTGAGATCGCGACGAACGCCGAGCGCGACCGCGTGTAGGCCGGAAGAATGCCGTCGCCGGAGAAGCCGTGGATGGTCGTCACCATCGGCGCCCGGGCATGCTCGCCGAATGCGAGCGGCAGCCAGTCGAGGTGGTTGTGCACAAGCTCGAACTCGCCCGACCGGGCCAGGGCATGCGAGACGTGCAGCGCCTCCCAGACCCGGCCGTCCAGCTGGGCATCCTCCGCATAGCCGTGCGGACAGACGCCGTCGAGGGCTGCCGCCGTCAACGAGTCGAGCGTTGCGAAGAGTGTGACATCGACTCCTCGCGCGACAAGCCCCTCGGTGAGCAGGCTGGCGACCGACTCCCACGGCCCGTAGTGCTTGGGCGGCGTGCGCCAGGCGATCGGCGCGAGCATGGCGAGCTTCATCGCTCAGCGTGACCGGATTTGGGAGAGAGGATTGAAAGCGATAAGACCCGCCGCAGGCGGACGGCGGAAGACCGCGATCCGCCGGTGCGAGTCACATCTTCCTCATCGCCAGGTACCGCCGCATGTCCGGCAGCGACGTGACCGCCAGCACCCCAAGCGCGGTTCCGGCGGCTGCCATGGTGACTGCCGTGGCGTATCCAAGTGCCCGCATGATCTCCTCCTGCTCTCGGCCGGTCCGCGATAGCGGCCCGCGACGTTGATGTCCCTCGTCCCGGAGCCCGCAGCGCCCTTGCGCTGCCGGCCGCCCTGCTTCACCGGCGATCGCCGGCGGCGCGGGCCCTCATACTTGATCTCTGTCCTCGATCTCTGTCCTCGGCGGCGGCGGGCGGTTGGGTTGTCAGCCTGCGCAGTACCAGCCGCAACAGGGCCGCCATCTCACGCGAATGGATCCCAGCACGGCGCTGACCCGGATGCACCCCAGGCCGCCGAATAACACGAGTCCGGATGCTGCCGGCCCGGAGCGGCGATCGTGCGACGCCGGCCCGGGTGGCCAGCTGGCGGAAACGCCGGACGGCCGACTCTGCCAGGCGATATCGTTCATTGTCTTCACCGCGCTCCGGCATCGCGGCCAGCGCGCCTTCATTGACGACGACGTCACATGCGGCATGCCCTCCCGGCGTCGGGTCGCCGGGATTCAGCAGCGCCTGCCTGTACAGCGCGACGGCATAACGCTGGTAGATCTCCTGGCTGCGGGCCGGGCTTACCCTGGCAGAACCACGAACCGTACCGGTCTTGCCCCAACCAAGCATCCAGAGCTCCGGGCGTCTCGGCGGCGTTGCGGTCAGCAAGCGCCATCAGCCACCGAGGTCTGGAGCGACTACCTGACACTACCACGGGCGAGACCACGACCACGCGTGCGAACGGACCAGGTGCCGTGCCTGCCTGCTGCAACTGGGTAGCCACAGCTGTACCGCGACGGGGTGGTGCGCGAGATGTACTCGCCCGGCCGGCCCGGGGCGGTCCTGCTCCTGGATGCGGCGTCCGGGAAAGACGCTGAAGCTGCCCTGGCCGGCCTGCCGCTGGCGGCCGCCGGGCTGATCGTGTTCGAGCTCATCGAGCTGAACCCGTTCAGTGCTCTTGAGGTGCTGTTCGCCGACCAGCGGCGGCTGTGAGCCCGTTCCGGTGGCCGGAGCTGGTCGCCGTGACCGACCTGGCCAGCGCATACCGGGCGATCGAGGAGATCCTCGAGCAGGGTGAGGGCCCGCGCGGCCACTGGCGCAACGCGCATTTCGGCCAGTTCGTGACCATCCTCGATGAGTACCAGCAGCTGCGCGACGCCAACCCCGGCTTCGACCCGGTCCGGCCGGTGATGGCGGCCAACGTCCGCCCGCCCGAGCGAGACGCCGACGTGCCGCTGATCGGCGACCCGCTGACCGCCCGGGTGGCGGACCTGTTCAACGTCGGCTACGAGATCTTGCTGCAGATCTTCGAACGGTTCTTCGCCCACACCGAGGAGACCGACGCCCAGCTCACGACCCTGGCCGAGGCCGCCATCGGGCTCATGCTGCGGGTCATCAAGCCGCTGGGCGACCTGATCACCTCGGGCAGAAGATGAGGGAGTGCCCGGTGAGCGTCGCGGTTCCGGCCCAGCAGCAGCGCTCCAGCCCTGCCGGGCATGCAGGATTCCGGGGTGGCGCTCCCCGGCTCCTTGCCCTGGTCGATCCTGATCGCCTGCCGGGTCATGAGCTGTCCTATCCGATGTCGTTACTCGCCGCCGGAGAACGGGGCCGTCAGCCGGGTGCGCAGGGCAAGGCGGGCTGGGGCCAGGGAACCGGTCAGGCTCAGGACGGCGGCGCCGGCCAGGATCCCGCCGGACAGGGCGGCGGGGACGGCGACGTGCCAGCCAGGTTCTCCTCGCGGGGTTTGCACGGCGATACGCGCGATGAAGGCGCCGATGGCCAGACCGGTGAGCGTGGTGACGATTGCTTCCCATGCGATCATCCGGCGGGCTTGGCGGCGGGTGCCGCCGATGAGACGGACGAGGGCGAGTTCTGGCTGGCGGCCGGCGGTGGCCATCAGGGCGGTGTTCAGCAGGGCCAGCGCGGCGAAGGCGACGATCAGGCCGATGAGCAGCCAGATCGGCCATTGGCTGGCCTGCTGGGCCGCACGTACTGTCTGCAGGTACTGCTCACGGGTCAAGACCGCAGTGCCGGGCGCGGACCGGGCGAGCCGGGCCAGGCCCGTCAGGGCGGCGGGCGGCCCGGACACGAAGACCGCGCTGTCCAGGACGACGGCGGCGTGGGCTTCGGCCAGGGGCAGCGGCAGCACGATGTCGCCGAGCCCGAGCGCGCGCTGGTATATCGCGCCAACCCGCAGCCGTGCGGGGGTCAGGTCCGCGAGCCTGGCGTTCAGGATGGCCCCGACCCGGATGTCGGCTTTGCGGGCCAGCGTGCTGCTGACCGCGATGGTGCTGCCGGTCAGCGAGGCCAGGGATCCGGCCTCGACAGCCAGGTCGAGCGTGCCGGGCAGCGCGGCCGGGTCCAGCCCGGCGGCGTCCCACGGGCTTCCGAAGTTATCCAGGCCCGGGTCGAGCAGGAACACCGTGGTGGGAAGGATGCCGGCCGCGGCCTTCACGCCGGGTACCTGGCCGGCCAGCCGGGCGGTGGCGGCGGGCAGGCCGGCGCCGGCGCCGGCCACCAGCACGTAGGGTGCGCGGATCCGCTGGGCCGTCACGTGCTGGGTCGTCGCCTGGGTACTGGTGCCGACGATCGCCTGTGTGCCGGTCACCGCGACGATCAGCACGACCGGGGCCGCGACGGCGCCGGCCCGGCGACGGTGCGCGGCGACGGCGGTGCTGGCCAGCAGGCCCGGCGCGCCCCATCCGGCGCGAAGCGGCCAGGACAGCGCCGCCGCGAGCAGCCCGAGGGCAACCGGTGACAGCAGCGCGGCCCCGATCGCCAGCAACAGCGCGGCCGGCCCGGCCAGCGTGCCCCCGACCGGGACGGTGATGATCAGGGCCACGCCGCCGCCGACCGCCAGCAGCCCCAAGATCCAGCGGGCCGGCCCGAGGCCGGGCGGCTCCAGCGAGGCCTCCAGCAGCGCCTCGGCCGGCCGTACCCGCGCCGCCCGCCACGCCGCCGCCAGGGAAGCGACTTCAGCGACGGCCAGCCCGGTCGCGAACGCGGCCACAAAGGGTACCGGGTTGCTGCTGGCGTGGAACCCCTCGGGCGCGGCCCCGTGGCTGACCAGCGCGCTGGCCAGGGGCGCCGCCAGCGGCAGGCCGGCCAGGCAGCCGAGGGCGCCGCCGAGGGCGGCGATCACCAGCGCCTCGCCGGCGATCATCTGCCGCAGCTGCCGGGGGGTGGCGCCGATCGTGCGCAGCAACGCCAGTTCACGTCGGCGCTGGGCGACGGTGAACGCGAACGTGCCGGCCACCACGAAGATCGCCACGATGGCGGCGAAGGCGCCCGTCGTGGCGAGCAGCGCGATCAAGTCGGCGCGCTGAGCGGCCACCGGGTCGCCCGCATCGGCGGCTGCGGCGTGCTGCCGGTCCAGCACCTGCACGCCAGCCCCGAGGCTGGCGCTCAGCCGGGCGCGCAGCATATCCGGGCTGACACCCGGCGCGGCGAACACCCCCACGGCGTTGACCTGCCCGGCCGTCCGGGCCAGCAGCGGCGCTGCATCATCGGAGAAGAACAACGCCGGCTGGCCACGGTCACCACCCGCATGGGGAGCCGCGATCCCGCTCACCCGGAACCCGCGCGTGCCAGCGGGAACGACGACGAGCAAGCGCGCGCCGACCCGGATGTGGCCGTGCCGGGCCAGGCGCGCGTCGATCACCACCTCACCGGCGCTCGCCGGCGGGTTCCCGGCCACCAGGATGTACGGCGTCAGCTGGGCGCTGGCCCAGCCGTGCCCCTCGGTCAGGCCGGCGCCCGGCGCCGACAGCAGCTGGCCGCCCAGGCCGAACGCGGCGGCCGGGAAGGCCAGATCCCCGACCGCGCGGCTCACCCCGCGAACCGCGCCGACCCGGGCTGCCAGCCCGGCTGGCAGCCGCGGCGGCGGGTACACGGTGGCCACGCCGCCAGCGGCGTCGCCGGCCCCGACCGTGATCGTCGCGGTCGCCTGGACCACCGCGTCGACGGCGGTGAACCGGCCGGCCCCCGAGGCGGCCAGGGCGCTGGCCATCAGCGATCCTGTGGCGGCCACCAGGCCGACGGCCAGCGCGGCCGCGACGATTGCCCCCGCGAAGGAGGCCAGCCGCCTGCGGACCGTGTGCGCGGCGATCGCCAGCATCTTTAGTCTCCGAGCCTGGTCATGTACTGGGCCACCTGCTCCACCGCGGGACGGCCGAGCTCACCCGCGAGCCGCCCGTCGGCCAGGAAGATCACCCGGTCGGCCCGGGCGGCGGCCACCGGGTCGTGGGTCACCATCACCAGGGTCTGGCCGAAGCCATCGACCGCCTCGCGCAGCAGATCGAGCACCGCACGGCCG
>Ga0335069_10017434_pt1 | contig 10008 bp, 5 predicted proteins | sample Lox_Sample_11_FD_206714 | JGI IMG/M metagenome (GOLD analysis project Ga0335069, IMG submission 206714) | Soil microbial communities from Loxahatchee National Wildlife Refuge, Florida, United States - Lox_Sample_1.1 | ecosystem: Environmental > Terrestrial > Soil > Wetlands | place: USA: Florida...
CGGAAGCTACAGCGTACGGGATGCTCTCGGACTTTGTGAATGCAGTGAGAGGTGCGTAGAGAATGTCAGCAACGACGAATGTTGTGCCACAGGTGAAGCAGCTGGATGTGGAATGGGCGCGGCAGCAGTTTCCGGCGCTGAAGCAGAGCGTGAATGGACAGCCGGCGGTATTTTTCGACGCGCCGGGGGGAACGCAGGTACCGCAGCGGGTGATTGACGCGATTTCGGGATACTTGTCGAAGTGGAACGCCAATGTGGGAGGCGCGTTCCTGACCAGTCAGCAAAGCGACTTGATCGTGGAACAGGCGCATGAGGCGATGGCCGACTTCTTCAACTGCGCTCCGGATGAAGTTGTGTTCGGCGCGAACATGACGACACTGACGTTTGCGTTGAGCCGGGCGATTGGGCGCGAGCTGAAGGGTAGCGACGAGATCCTAGTAACAGTCCTCGACCACGACGCTAACGTTTCCCCGTGGGTGTGCCTGGAGGAGCGCGGCGCCAAAGTTCGCACAGCCGACATTCGGGTTGCGGATTGCACGCTTGACACCTTCGACATGCAAGCGAAGATTCGGCGCAATACGAAGCTGGTCGCAGTGGGATGGGCGGCGAATGCGGTGGGCACTATTAATGACGTGAAGGAAGCCGTTCGCCTGGCGCGAGAGGTTGGGGCGATGACGTTTATCGATGCCGTACACTACGCGCCGCATGGACTCATTGACGTGAAAGCAATTGACGCGGACTTCCTGGCGTGCTCGAGTTACAAATTCTTTGGGCCGCATCAGGGCATTCTGTACGGCAAGCGGGACCAGCTGTTGCGGCTGCGTCCGTACAAGCTGCGGGTATGCAGCGAGAAGCTGCCGGACCGCTGGGAGACGGGCACACAGAACCACGAGTGCATGGCGGGCGTGACTGCCGCAGTTGAATACATTGCCGAGGTGGGCCGCCACCACAGCAGCGAAGCGCAGACACGGCGGGAGGCGATCGTGGCCGCTTACGAGGTGTTTCAACAGCACGAGCACGAGCTGGTGAAGCAACTGATCGGCGGGCTGCTGGAGATTCCGGGACTGACGTTTTACGGGATCACCGATCCGGTGAAGGTGGAGCAGAGGACACCAACGGTGGCGATCCGGCTGGAGGGCTATACCCCGCGCGAATTGGCGATGCGATTGGGCGAACGCGGCATCTTCACCTGGGACGGCAACTACTACGCTATCAACCTAGCGGAGCGGCTGGGGGTGCAGCAGAGCGGCGGCATGCTGCGGATAGGCCTGGCGCACTACAACACGGCGGAGGAAGTGGACCGGCTGCTGGTGGAGTTGCGCTCGCTGGCAGAGAAGCGTCAGTAAGCAGGTTGAGCCGGCGGGGGCCGCGAGTCTGAGGACGAGGGCGCGCGTGGCTCAGCGGATTTTCACTGCGCTATAATCCGCCGTGACGCAGAGGGGCGGAAACATGCGCGGCGTGCTTCGCTGGTTGGCAGTGCTGGCGCTGCTTGCCGTGGTGGTTCTGTTCGCCGCAATCACCATCTATCGGGCGCTGACACCTGTTGCGCTCGTGCTATCTTCTTCGACAATCACGCTTCCAGCTGACGGTTTTTCTACCGTGGGAGTTGAGGTACGAGCTTCTAGCGGAAGCGATGTGAACAAGCTGCAGGCGACGGTGGACGACCCGCACCGCGCATCGGTCGATTCCATTGCCGTGAGAAAAGATGCGGCAGTGGCAACGCTGCGCGCCGGAGTCATGCCGGGTGAGGCGGTGGTGCGGTTCTGGGAACCGGGTGCGGAACCGCGCGAGGTGAAGCTTACGGTTTCGCCGGCAACAAGTGATTCGGTGGGCGACGGCACACCGGACTTCCTGCGGCTGCACGACGCTGCTGACCGGGCGGCCTTCCGGCGCTGGTTCACGATGCTGGCAGAAGCGCAGTACCTGCAACCGACAAACGAAAGAGAAGTTGACGACTGCGCAGCCTTGTTGCGCTATTCCTATCGCGAGGCACTGCGGCAACACGACGCGGCGTGGGCGAGGGCCAACGTGCTTCCGGCGCCGCCGAGAGCGAGTGAAGTTCGACAATATCAGTATCCGTACACTCCGCTGGGGGCGTCGCTATTTCGCGTGCGTGATGGCAGCTTCACTGCCGGCGATCTGAATGACGGAGCGTTCGCGCAATTCGCAGATGCCAAGACGTTGTGGCGTTATAACTCTTACTTTGTGGGACGCGAGATAGTTCGCGCACGACCTGGGGATCTGCTGTTCTTTCGCCAGGAAGGCCACGACCTGCCGTTTCACGCCATGATCTTTCTGGGGCCGAGCCAGTTTGGCGGCGACGGTGCGCACGAGGACTTGGTGATCTATCACACGGGGCCAGTGGGCAGTTGGGCAGGCGAGATTCGCAGGCCGACTGTGGAACAGCTTTTGAACTTTCCCGATCCGCGCTGGCGACCGGTCCCGTCGAACCCCAGCTTTCTTGGTGTTTATCGGTGGAACATTTTACGGGGAACTGACTGATGCGCCCGCTGCGTGCAGTTGCCGCTGTGCTGTTGATGCAGTCCATGATCGTTCCGCTTGCTGCCCAGAACGGCGAGACGCAGATCTACTTCTCGATGTCGAGCGACCGTACGTACCGGCCCGGGGAAAAAGTCGAGGTCAACCTTTACAGCAGCAAGAACGCAGCGATGCAGTTCCGTGTGTATCGCGTGAACGATGCCGTGAAATTCTTCAGCCAATTGCAAGACCTGCACTCGTTTGGCGGACAGGCCCCGCGGCTGCCAAGGCAGGCGAAGGGGTGGCTGGAGCGCTTCCATGCGTGGAAGCACAGGGTTTGGGCGTGGATTCGCGACGTCATTCGCGCGCAGTTCTCGGGGGATTCGCGGCACGCGATCCGGATGTGGCGGAAGGGCGAAACTGAGCAGCCGAAGACGGGAACGCAGGCGGAGGAGTTCGCGCAGATTGCGGTGCTAAACCAGCAGCAACTGGTGGCGACGTGGAAGTTCGCGGCGGAAGGGGGCGCGAGCCGAAACGTTGAGGTGCCGGTGAAAGACAAAGGTGTGTACGTAGTGGAAGCGGCGAGTGGCGGGCTGCGGGCGTACACGATCGTCGTAGTGACGGAGATGGCGATCATCACGAAGACGACGCCCGGGAAGCTGTTGTGCTACGTGGTGAATCGAAACACCGGCAGCCCGGTGACGGGCGCGACGGTGCGTGTGTGGATTGCGCAGCAGGAAATCGCAAACAAGACGGCTGACGCGCAGGGGCTGCTTAACGTCGATATCGTGGAGCCAAAGACCGAGGACGTTGCCGTACTCACGACGTACGAAGGCGACGTGGCGGTGAATGCGCCCGGAGCGTGGAACCTGGGAGCGGAGTCGCGCAGCCTGCGCGGGTACACCTACACCGACCGTCCGGTGTACCGGCCGGGCGATACGGTTCACTTCAAGACCATCGTGCGAGTGCCAACGGCGAGCGGATACGTACTTCCGAAGGACCGGGAATTAAGCCTGGAGCTGCGCGATCCGCGATCGTACCAGGTCATCTGGCAGCAGAGCGTGACGCTGTCGGATATGGGTACGGCGCACTGGGACTATGCCATTCCCCCCGACGCCAATCTCGGCTACTACTACCTGAACATGAAGTCGGGCGAGCGATACGTCGAGGGCGTGCGCTTCTCGGTACAGGACTACAAGAAGCCGGAGTACTCGGTGAAAGTGACGGCACAACCGGCGCGGGTGCTGCAGGGGCAGACGATCAAAGCAACGATCGAAGCGAAATATTACTTTGGCGAGCCGGTGGCCAACGCGAGAGTGAAGTGGGTGGTGCATACCGCGCCGTATTGGGCATACGAGCGCTACGAAGACGCTTCGGAAGAAGGCGGGTACGACGAAGGCGAAGGAGGGTCGGAAGAGTACGACACCTATGGGGGCGATCAGGAGTCGGAACAGAGCGGCATACTGGATGCCGACGGCAAACTGCAGATCAGCGTGCCCACAAAGGTCAGCGCGAAGAAGCAGGATTTGGTCTATCGCATCGAAGCACGCGTGACGGATGAAGGCAACCGCGAGATTTCGGGCCATGGATTCGCGCTGGCGACGTACGGAAGTTTCTATCTGACGGCTCAGCCGACGGCGTATGTGTACTCGAAGGGGAGCACAGCGACCATCCATGTGACTGCGCTGGACTATGACAAGAAACCGGTGGCGACGGCATTTCGTGCGGAGTTGGCGCGCTGGAGCTGGCGGGCGAGGAAGGTCAACTCGGAGGTCCTGTCGTCAAGCCAGGGAAAGACCGGCGCCGATGGCAAGGGGCAAGTGGAGTTCGCGATTCCGGATGCGGGAGAGTTTCGCGTGCTGGTCAGGGCGATGACGCCGGAGAAACGTGAGGTACAGGACGCGGCGTTCTTGTGGGCCCCGGGACAGACCCCGTTGTGGGCCGGGACGGCGCAGGAACGCATACAGATGGTGGCGGACAAGAAGTCGTACGCTCCGGGCGACACGGCGCATGTACTGATCGTGACGGGAGCGGGGCCGGCGAGCGTGCTGGTCACGGCGGAAGGGAACGGCATTTACTCGGCAGAGGTGGTGAAGAGCGAGGGCGGGAGCATCACGGTGGATGTGCCGATACGCTCGGAATACGCGCCGAACTTCTTCGTTTCGGCGGCGTTCATTCGCGACAACAAATTCTATTCGGGGAACAAGAGCCTCACGGTGCCGCCGTCCGAGCACATGATGAAAGTCGATTTGCAGCCGAGCAAGCCGCAGTATCAACCGGGGCAGGCGGGCGAATACACCATCCGGGCAACGGACTCGGCGGGCAAGCCGGTGGCGGGAGCGGACTTCAGCCTCGGCGTGGTGGATGAAGCGATTTACGCGATTGAGCCGGAGAGCGTGCCGAACATTGTTTCGGCATTTTACGGGAAGATTTACTCGAACGTCGGGACGGAGAGTTCACTGTCGTATTACTTCAGCGGGCAGGCGGGTAAGCGCGCGATGCAATTGGCGAGGACGCGTCCGCCGCACGCGATGGCGCAAATGAAGCCGGAGAAACTGGTGCAACCGAAGATTCGGAAGGCGTTTCCGGACACGGCGTACTGGGTGGCGGATGTGCGGACGGGCAGTAACGGCCAGGCGACGGTGAAGTTTGATTTTCCCGACGCAATTACGTCGTGGCGGGCGACTACCCGCGGCGTAACGCAGAACACCATGGTCGGGAGCGCCGTAGAGAACACCATCGTGCGCAAAAACCTGATGGTGCGGCTGGTGGTGCCGCGGTTCTTCGGGCGGGGCGATGAAATTGTGCTCTCGACCATCGTGCAGAACTATCTGCCGCAGCAGAAGACGGCGCACGTCTCGATGGAGTTTACCGGCCTGCAGGTGATTGACGGAGGGACGAAGGACGTTCCGGTGCCGAGCCGCGGGACGGCGAAGGTCGATTATCGCGTGCGGGTGCTGGACTTGGATTCAGCCAAGGTATTGGGCAAGGCGCTCACGGACGTTGAGAGCGATGCGATGGAACTCACGTTACCGGTAGTTCCGTTCGGGGTGAAGCTGGCGGTGGCGAAGTCAGGGTCGATCAGCGGGAACAGCGCGGCGAATGAGCAGATTGTATTTCCGTCGGGAATCGAGCCGAACACGCGCAAGTTGACGATTGAGCTGACGCCGTCGATTGCCGGGACGGTGTTCGGCGCGCTCGACTTCCTGACGTCGTATCCGTATGGCTGCACGGAGCAGACGATGTCGAGCTTCTTGCCGGACGTGCTGGTCGCGGACGCGATGGAGAAGCTGGGGGTCGGGGCGAACGTCGATACACACAAACTCAACAAGCAGGTGCAGGCTGGGCTGGACCGGCTGTATCAGTTCCAGCACCCTGATGGCGGCTGGGGCTGGTGGCAGACGGACGACTCCGCGCCGTTCATGACCGCCTACGTACTCGCCGGGCTCGTGCAGGCGAAGGATGCAGGCTACGATGTAGAAGATGCGCGCATCGCGCGCGCGCGCAAGTGGCTGTTGACGTCGTTCTCGCGATCGAGCGAAGTGAAGACCGACCTGCGAGCTTACTTGGCGTACGCCCTGGTGCTGAGCGGAAGCGAGTCCAATGTGACGATCGTGGATTCGGTGTGGCAGCAGCGGTCGACACTGACGCCTTATGGGAAAGCGTTGCTTGGGCTGGCGATGGCGCAGATCAACGACTCGCGTGGGAACGAGTTGGCGAAGGAGCTCGAGTCGTCGGCGAATCAGGGTAACGGACAGGCGTGGTGGCCGACGGACACCAACTACCTGATGGAATACTACGGCGATACCACTCCACAGGCGACGGGGTATGCGCTGAAGCTGATCAATCGCGTGGACCCCGGAAGCGCGCTGTTGCCGATGGCGGCGTTGTATCTGGTGACACACCGCAGCGAGGGCTACTACTGGGATTCGACCGAGCAAACGGCGATGGTGATCTACGGACTCACGGACTACCTGCAGCGCACGCAGGAGTTGAAGCCTAACTTCAATGTCGAAGTGCAGGTGAACGGAAGGGCGGCGGGCTCCAAAAAGTTTACCGCTGCCGATAGTTTGGCGTCTCCCACGACGATTACGTTGCCGGAGGCGCAACTTGCGGCGGGCGGCAACCAGATCAAGATCAGCAAGAACGGTGATGGACAACTGTACTGGTCGGCGCGCGGCGAATACTACTCGAGCCAGTCGAGCGTTGTGAACACCGGTACGTTCCAGCTCAGCACGGTTCGCGAGTACTACAAGCTCACTCCGGTGCAGTCGGGCGGCAAGCTGGTCTATCACATGGACAAGCTCAACGGGCCGGCGCAGGTGGGCGATACGCTGGTGGTGCGTATTACCGTGGGCGGAAGCGATTGGCGATACCTGATGATCGAGGACCCGATACCGTCAGGAACGGAATCGATTGCGCGCGACGACCTGTACCCGCTCGATCAGCAACCGGCGTGGTGGACGACGCGGTGGCGAAGTTACCGCGAGCTGCGCGATGATCGCACGACGTTCTTCAACTACCGATTCCCGCGCGGACAGAGCGAGTACACGTATTTGCTGAAGGTGGTGAACCCGGGAGTGTTCCGGGTGAGTCCGGCGCGCGTGGAGCCCATGTATCAGCCGCAGTATCTTTCCACCAGCGACGCGACGACGGTGACGGTGAGATGACCACGACGACGCCTTATACGAACACGAATCGCACCGGCGTGCTGAAGTTATGGCTGCTGAACTTTGTGGCGAATGCCGCGTTGCTGGCGGTGGGATACTACTGGCTGCTGATTCCCGATGCGCACGGATGGCAGATTGCCGCCACTACGTTCATCGCGCTTGTCTTCATTGTGCTTTTACTTTGGCTGCGCGCCGGGACGCTGGCCTGGTTTCGTGTTGGGGCATTTCGCAGGGATTCCGGAATTGCCCGGGCGTATCGTTATTCGTTCCGGTTTGTTCCAGCGCTGGCATTCTGGGTGCTAGTGTTCATCATGGTCGCATGGGTGCTGTGGACCTTGCGTGGGTTTATTCCTCAGTTTGCAGTCTGGCTACGTCAGTCAATCAACGCGGGCCCGCCGCCACGGAACATCATGCATGATCTGAACTGGCTGCTACTGGCCGTGGTCGGCTACCTGCTACCGGGTGTGTGGGTACCGATTGCAACTACCGTGGCGGCTTCGGGCGTACACCCAGAGCATCTAGCGCGGTCGCGGCGGGTGTGGAGGAGGCCACTCTATTGGCTGTGGCTCGCTGTGCTGTTGGCGATAGGCGTGTACATTCCGTACCGGTTGGTGTGGTGGATCCCCGAGCTGCAGACTCTGCGCCAGCAGGCCTGGAGCATGAGTGCGCGATTCCTACTAGCATATTTGATCGCGATTACCGCGTTCCTTGCGGTGGTGTGGATGGCCGGAGCCTATACGGACAGGGAAGACCCGATCGAGCCTTGATCAAGCTACTTTGACGCGGCTGGTGGCAGGCCTTCCTGCAGCCAGGTGATCACCGTATCGCGCCCGCTCTGCTCGACCAGTCTGGCGACGCGTGCCTGCGCTTCCACGTAGGCCCGGCGCATCTCAGCTTCGCTCGATGGACTGAGCAGGGCTTGGTTGAGCGCCGAGTCGGAGGAGAACTGGTTCGATGCGACGGACTTCTGCGGCTGTGAAAGATACAGCACGAGTCCCTCGCGAAACCAGAGTGGCGTGCCGGGCTTGGCGTGGGATTCGATCAGCATGTGCAGCAACTCATGGCGCAGGGTGTTGTCGAGAATGCCGGCGTCGCGAAGGACATCGGTGGGCTGCAGGCGGACGGTATCGCCGCGGGTGGAGGCGGCGACCCATCCGGGCTCGCCGGTCGCGTCGCGGAAGGTCGCTACAGTGCTATAGACCTTGATCTTCGTCGGCCCGTTATACAAGAGGCGAGTGCTCTCTTCGGCCTCGTGTATTATGCCCTCGACAAGCGGCAGGAGGGAGCGATCGCGCTCGGGGCGAGTGGTAAACAGCACCACATCCTCGCTCGACAACTGTTGCCACGGGATGCCCTGGGCGCTGGCGCCGAGGTGGGTGCCGGGATAGTAGTAGCTGAGGATCTCGCGGTAGGTGCGTCCGGATTCGCCCATCTCTTCGGCGCCGATCTGGCAGAGTCCGACGCCGTGTCCCGAGCCGCGTCCGTGAAACACGACGCGGTCGCCTTCGACGCGCACGTTGTACCAGTTACTCTTCAGGCGGTCCCATCCGACGTTGCGGCCGATAGCGAAGCGAAATGTGAGGCCGGGCACGGAGATGACGCGGTTGCCGGTCACGGAGAGGAACTCTACCCGGCCGCTCGGCGTTCGCTGAACAATTGAAACGTTGCGTAGATGCCCGGCAACGTTGATGCCCTCGGCGGCGAGCGCGCGTTGCAACTGGTCGCGGGTGACTTCGCTGCGCCACTGGTTGCCACCGGCACGAATACAGTAGCTGTCGGAGTGCTGCTTGAGATAAGGCGCGCGCTGCTCGTCGTTGCCAAGTATGAAGCGGCCGTCTTCGGTCATGCCTCCGCAGTTGGCATGGTAATACGTCGCGGCGGGTTCGCCATCGTACCAGAGGACTTCACCGGAAGTGGCTGCGACGATCTTGCGCAGGCGAGGGGTGACGTCGGCGAGTCGCAGATTCTGGCAGTGGGTGGAATCGCAGAAATCGAAGCCCTCGAGCGCATGCCGGGCACCGAAGTGCATGGCATACGTTCGCGCGGTGACGGCCATCGCTTTAAGGGTTTCTTCGGACTTGAAGTTGCCGGTCTCGCCTGCGAGCACTCCGGCGATGTATTCATCCATCGGCATGGTGGCGATGACGAGTAGTGTGCCGTCCGAAGAGCGGATGGTGACAGGGAAGTCGGCCTTCAGCGGTGGAGAATTGGGTGCGGCGAGGGTGTAAGCGCCCGATAAGGAAAGTTCGGCGGCGCTCTTATCGCTTTCGACTTGGACCTGAGAGCCAGAGGCGCGAAGTGGGAGAGCCATGAAGCCACTTTCCGGGCAGCTTGCGCACCTGGCGACCTTGGCGTGCCCAGCTTCGGCTTGCACTTTCAGGCTCGCCGGAGGATGGAGGTACCACAAGCGAACACGGACCGTCTGCGGGAAGCCGTTAGCGGTCTTGCCGCGCGGCGGTTGTGTGGCGCCCAGGGTCAAGACACACAGCAGGGCGACGATGGTTGTACATAGGCGGGTCAATTTGCGATCCCCTGTCTGCGCGAGGCCGAGTAGGACGCAAAAATCTGCCGTGCAACTCCGGCCGCATCTCCCGGCCCATTGCCCTTCTCAAGGAAAACGACGACTACGATTTCGGGGCGGGCGGCGGGAGCGTAGCCGGCGAACCAGCCGTGGCGCCAGGATCCTTCTTCGACCCGTGATGTGCCCGTTTTACCTGCAACCGTGAGTGGTGCGTTCGGCTGCGCCTCACGTCCCATACCGTAGGATACGGACGCTTCGAGTCCGGCGAAAACGGGATCGAGCTTGGCGTCATGCTTTGGCTGCATCTGCGCCAGTTTCTGGTAGGCGCGTAGCAGTTGC
>Ga0335069_10017435_pt1 | contig 10008 bp, 10 predicted proteins | sample Lox_Sample_11_FD_206714 | JGI IMG/M metagenome (GOLD analysis project Ga0335069, IMG submission 206714) | Soil microbial communities from Loxahatchee National Wildlife Refuge, Florida, United States - Lox_Sample_1.1 | ecosystem: Environmental > Terrestrial > Soil > Wetlands | place: USA...
TCGATGATGTAGCGGCAGGCGCGGAACGCCTCATCGCGATGCGCGGCACTCACGCCCACCCACACGGCAAGCTCACCGATCGCCAGTTTGCCGATGCGGTGCACGCAGGCCGCATGCGCCACGCCGAAGCGCGCGAGCGCCTCGGCAATGATGCGCTCTCCCTCGCGGATCCCGAGCGCTTCGAAGGCCTCGTACTCCAGGCCGCACACGCGCTGCCCCTCGTTGCTGTCACGCACCCAGCCCTCGAACGAGGCGTAGCCGCCGCAGGCCGGGTCGGCGAGCCCGCCGCGCAGCTCCGCGGGATTCAACGCGTGAGGTGTGAACTGGAAGACTGCCATGGCGCGGTCGCTCAGCCGCCAGCCACCGGCGGTATGAACACCACCGCATCGCCTTCGGCGAGCGGCGTGCTCCAGTCGCGAAACTCCGCGTTGATGGCGACGCGCAGCAGCTCGGGTGCGAGCGTGAAGGGGTAGCGGCGCGCGAGCTCCGCGTAGAGCTCGGCGGCGGTGCGCGCGCGGGTGGTCAACGCCTCCTCGCGCCGCCCGCTCTGTTCACGCAGCAGCGCGTAGTACTGCACCGTGACTCGTTTCGCTGCGACGGTCGCTGCGGGCAGGAGCTCGCTCATGGCGCTCCTATACTCCTCGGGCGTGTTGATGTTGTCGAGCGCACGCGGGTTCGGCTCATCCAGGAGCTCGATATCGGCACTCAGCAGGAAGCGCCGCGGACACTGCCGCCCGGCCGCCACGTACGCCGCAAGTGGCGCAGCGCTGCGCGGCTCCCAGATCGCGCATAGCGGCTCGGGAAGTCCATCGTGACTCGAGCGGTAGGCGGTGGCGGTGCGCTGCGGGGCACGGCAGCGCACCAGCTGCGCGAGCGTCCGCTCATCGAGCAGTGGCAGATCGCAGGCGAGCACGAGCCACGCGGCGTGCGGGTGACGCGCCTGTGCGGCGAGCAGTCCGGCGATCGGTCCCAGGTTCTCGTGCAGGTCGAGGATCTGCGGGAAGCGCGCGCGCAGCGGCTCGGCGCTCTGATCGGCGCGCACCGAGACGTAAGCGCGGCCCACGTGCGGGGCGATGAGCTCCATGGCGCGCTCGAGCTGATTGCGACCACCGTACGCCAACGCTGCCTTGTCCGTGCGCATGCGGGTGCTGCGGCCGCCCGCGAGCACGAGCCCAAGGAGCGGCGCGACGGGGAGCGCACCGTCCATCACCTGCGCGCTCCTCGCCGGCCCTGCACCGCGCTGCGCGCGAAGCGCCTGCGGCCGCCGGATTTGGCGAGCAGCCGCACGCTCTCGATCTGAATATCGTGCGAGAGCGCCTTGCACATGTCGTAGATCGTGAGCGCCGCGACCGCCGCGCCGGTCAGTGCTTCCATCTCGACTCCGGTACGGTGATGAACGGACACCTCACAGCGCACCACGATCTCATCAAGGCGCCGATGCTCGATGTGCAGCTGGCAGTTCTCGAGCCCGAGCGGATGGCAGAAGGGGATGAGCTCGTGGGCCCGCTTGGCGGCCTGCACTCCCGCAACGATCGCAGTATCGAACACCGGGCCCTTGCGCGTGCGGTGCCCGGCAGCCCGCAAGGCGCGGGCCACCTCCCGCGGCAGCCGCACACGCGCCTCGGCGACGGCGATGCGATGCGTCACCTCCTTGGCGCCCACATCCACCATCGCGGGCTGGCCCTTCGAGCTCAAATGAGTGAGACGGCGTTGCGGCATCAGCCACCGATGTAGAACATCTCGACCTTGCGCTCGTCGCTCGCCGCGCGGCGCAGGGTGGCGCGCTGCTCGCTGTAGCGGTCGGCGCGAGCGAGCCACACCCCGCGCATGAGCTCGAGCAACTGGTCATCGCTCGCGCCGCCGCGCAGGGCATCGCGCAGGCTCGTGCCATGGGTGCCGAACAGGCAGGTGTAGAGCACGCCATCGGAGGACAGCCGTGCGCGTGTACAGTCGCCGCAAAAGGGCTGCGATACCGAGGAGATGAAGCCCACCTCGCCCTGGCCGTCGGCGAAGGCATAGCGCCGCGCGACCTCGCCGCGGTAGCCCGGCTCGAGCGCCTGCAGCGGCCAGCGCGCGGCGATACGCGCCACGAGCTCCTTCGCGGGGACTACGGCGTCCTCGTTCCAGTGGTTGCGGTTGCCCACATCCATGTACTCGATGAAGCGTACGATTACCCCGGTGCCGCGGAAACGCTCGAGCAGATCGAGCACGGTGTGATCGTTGACCCCCCGCTGCACCACCGCGTTGATCTTGACCGGGTTGAGCTCGGCGCGTCGTGCCTGCTCGATGCCGGCGAGCACTTCGTCCACACCGGCGAAGCCGCCGCTCATGCGCGCGAACACCTGCGGGTCGAGACTGTCGAGGCTCACCGTCACGCGCTGCAGCCCCGCGGCCTTGAGCTCGCTGGCATAGCGCGCGAGCAGCACTCCGTTGGTGGTGAGGGCGACATCCTCGATGCCCGCGATGTCGCTCAGGTCGCCGATCAGGTCGGGGAGGTTCGTGCGCAGCAGAGGCTCACCGCCGGTGAGGCGCAGCTTGCGCACACCGAGCTGCACGAACAGCCGCGTGAGTCGCACGATCTCATCGAAGGAGAGCCGCTCGTGCGAGCCGAGGAAGCGGTAGCGCTCGTGGTAAGTCTCGCGCGGCATGCAGTACGGACAGCGGAAATTGCAGCGGTCCATGACCGAGATGCGCAGGTCGCGCATCGGCCGGGAGAACTGGTCCCGCGGCGCGGGCAAGGCCCGCAGGGGAACGATGACCTCGCGATCGGACATGGGTTACGACAGTATGAGCAGCACTCGAGTCAAAGGCTATGCACGACCTCAGGACCAGCGGTAAAGCCGCGTGACGAACCCCTTGGCGTAGGTGTTGGGGCCGGGCGGAAGCTCCACGAAGCCTTCGGTGCCGGCGAGGCCGGTAAAGTCACCCGAGCCGTTGGTGGGAGCCGGAACGGCCCAATCGCGGCCCCAGTCGTCCTGCTCGAGCCGCACCGGAACAAAATGCGTCAGCGGCGGCGTGACGGTGATCGGAGCGCTGAGTGCCATACGTTCGACGCGCTCGGGAGCCTGTCCGAGGCTGCCCCGCAGCGCAGGCAGCACGTAGCGGGTCACGCACACGAGCGTCGAGACGGGGTTCCCCGGCAGACCGAACACCGCGGCGCCGGAAGGAGCGACTCCGAACCACAGGGGCATACCTGGCCGTTGTGCGATCTTGTGGAATACGGTGCGTACGCCGAGCTCACCGAGGACCTGGGGCACCAGGTCGAAGCGGCCCATGGAGACCCCGCCCGAGAGCACGAGCACATCGTGCGTCTCGAGATGGAATCGCAGCCGCTCGCGCAGTTGTCCAACATCGTCCCGGATGTGATCGTCGGCGACGCGCTGGAAGCCGTGCTCCCGCAGCGCGCTTACAATGGCGTAGGCGTTCGAGCGGCGCACCTGATGCGCGAGCACCGGCTCACCGGGCTCGACCAGCTCGTTGCCGGTGGAGATCACGACCAGCATCGGCTGACTCGCGACGCGAATCCGGGCCATGCCCGCGGAGGCGGCAATCGCGATCTCCGGAGCGCGCAGGCGCTGGCCGGCCTGCAACAGCAGCGCTCCCTGGCGGGTATCGCTGCCACGGCGATGCACGTTCTGCCAGGGCTCGACGCGGGCATCCGGCGCCAACCCGGCGCGATCGCGCTCGATCGCGAGCCGCTCGACCGGCACCACACTGTCGCAGCCGGCCGGCAACACCGCCCCCGTCATGACCTCGATGCAGTCCGTGGCCGCACCGAGGGTGAGTGGCGCATCGCCGGCGGCCTGTGTTGCCTGGATCCGGAACACACGCGCGCCCGCCTCTACGGCGCGGCTGTCGAGCGCCACTCCGTCCATCGCGACACGGTCATACGGCGGCTGGTCGCGCTCGGCATACACGTTCTCGCGCAGCACCGCGCCAGCGCACTGCGCCAGCGGCAGGGACTCGATCGGCAGGCACTGCAGATGCTGGCCGATCAGCTGGTCCGCCTCGGCCGGAGTCAGCACTCAACCCTTCTTGTCGGCCGTCCTGGCCTTGTACACCTTCACCTGCTCGTTGAAGCGGTCGGCGACGGCCTGCAACTGGTCGACGGCGGCGTTGTGCTTCTGCGCCTCGACGCGCTGCATGTCCGCCTTCTGCTCGGGCTTCAGCTTGTCGCCCGCCTTGGCGATGGCGTCATCGAGCTCCTTGTCGATGCAGGCGTTGTAGTCGTTGATCGCTTTCTGGTACGCCGCGACCGCCTTCTGCCCGGCCACCATGTCCTCGAGCGTTGCGGTCGCGCCGTCGGGTATTTTCGCGGGCGCCTGCGGATAGGGACACTCGGCGTACACCGGCGCTGCCGTGGCTACGACGAACACGATCGCGAGAAGAGCCTTCATAGGGAAATCCTGATACATGAAATCGGACGACTATCTTACGAGGCGCTTGGGAGCGGATGCTACTGCGGGTGATGGGCCGGCCGGGCCGGCGGCCGCGGCGCTCGGTCGCTCGCCCTCCGCCGCCGCGCCTTCGGGCACAGCCAGCATTCGCGAGTGTGGTCGTTCACCACCCCCACCGCCTGCAGGAAGGCATAGACGATGGTGGAACCCACGAAGCGGAAGCCGCGCCGCCGAAGGTCCCGGGAGACCCTGTCGCTCAGTACGCTGCGGGCGGGGACGCTGCCGCGCCTCGGGCGGTTCACCTGCGGACGACCCCCGACGAAGGACCACAGGTAGTGATCGAAGGAGCCGAACTCGCGCTGCACCTCGAGGAAGACGGCGGCATTGCTGATGGTGGAGTCGATCTTCAGGCGGTTGCGCACGATGCGCGCATCACGCAGCAGAGCCGCACGGCGCGTCGCGTCGAAGCCCGCCACGCGCCGCACGTTGAAATTGGCAAAGGCGCGGCGGTAGCCGGTCCGCTTGCGCAGGATGGTCGACCAGGACAGTCCCGCCTGCGCTCCCTCGAGCGTGAGCATCTCGAACAGCCGCCGGTCATCGTGCACCGCTCGCCCCCACTCCTCGTCGTGGTAGCGGACATAGTCGGGATCGCCCGTGTCGGCCCACCAACACCGTCGGCGCAGCGAGCTGCGCCGGCGGTGCGCACGCGCCACTCTCCATTGCCCGGCCATCGCCGGATAATGGCATACATCGTGACCGAACCCTTGCCGAAGAGCACGCTCCTCGTTGTCGTTGTCTGCCTGCTCGCCGGGCCACGCCTCGCGCGCGCCGACGCCGGCCCGCCCTTCCTCACCAACGACCCGGGCACTCCCGGCCACGGGAACTGGGAGATCAACATCGCGGCGATGCAAACCATCCTCCATGGACTTTCGAACTGGCAACTGCCGCAGCTCGATGTGAACTTCGGGCTCGGCGAGCGTGTCCAGCTCACCTGGGAGATTCCCTACATCCTCGTGAACAGCACCGACAAACCGCAGGCGAGCGGCTGGGGCAATGCCAACCCCGGGATCAAATGGCGATTCCTGGACCAGGGGGAGCACGGCTGGCAGATATCGACCTTTCCCATGTACCAGACGGGGGTATCCGCCGAGGCGCAGAGCAAGGGCATCGGCGTCGCCGGACCGCGGCTGTTCGTGCCCTTGGAGGTTGCCCGCAAGGTCGGCTCTTTCAGCCTCAATCTGGAAGCGGGCGGCTACATTCCAATCCATGGCGATCACGAGCACATAGTCGGCCTGGTGGTCGGGCGTCAGCTGACCTCACGTCTCGAGCTCGACGGGGAGATCTACGACGATCACATTCACGGCGGTACGGATGTCACGACCTTCGACCTCGGCGGGCGTTATCATCTGCACCGCGGCTTCAACCTGCTTTTCATGGCGGGGCGCAGCCTCGGTGGCAACTCCGCCGGACAGGTGGAGCTCATGGGCTACCTTGGGATCCAGATCCTGCTCACCGACTACGGCCGCACGTTGAGCGGGGGTCCGTGACCAGGGAGCGACGCCCTGTATGAGCTGTACGGGCTGGTACTCGTCATTCCGCTCATCGGCATCGTCACTTTCATCTGGCACGGACGTGCGTTCGACTTCGGACTCTTCCGAGTGGACTCAGTGTTCGCTCAAATCGCGCGATCTTTCATCCCACCGAGGACCTTCACGGGTACCTCGCGTACCCGCTCTTTGCGCTCATTGGATTGCATGTCGCGGCTGCGTTGTGGCACCAGTTCGTACGACGCGACCGGCTGCTGCAACGCATGTGGTGGCCGTGAATCAGCGCCGCTCTCAGCCCGCGCGTGGCAGACGCGAAAAGCTTCTATAATTCCGCCGCCGCGCCCGTAGCTCAGTTGGATAGAGCATCAGGCTTCGAACCTGAGGGTCGGGAGTTCGAATCTCTCCGGGCGCGCGAAAATCCTCGAGCGCGTCTGACGCGGTCGGCGCGGCCTGCAGAGGGCAGGGTGAGAACTCCCGACCGCCGCCGCAGGCGGCGCGGGAGTTCGACAACTTGGCGAGTCTTCGAGCCAGGTTGGACGGCACGCGCCGCGCGTGTCGGTCCCGAGCGCTAGCGAGGGACGAGCGGGCGTGCAGCCCGCAAGCAATCTTTCCGGAGTGGTCTGGAGGTGCTTCGAGCAACTCAGAGGCGCACAGTTGGCTCTCGCCTTTGGGGCATGCGCATGGATCATGCGCATGGATCATGCGCATGGCGCGCGCACGTGCCTCGCATGCCTATGCCCCCGGCCCCGGAGCTGAGCCGATCGAAGAAATCTCATGGGGTACGACGAGGCTGGGTAACGCGGCCGTTTCAAATGGCCTGCCAGTTCAAATGGCCTGCCAGCTACGGATCTCGACTCGCGGTCCTGCGAGCCGCGCTAACGTATAGAGCCGCGGCTCGCTGCAATGCCGCGTGACATCCGCTCTAACGGTTGGTAAGTTGCCGACCGACGACAAGGAAGTAAGCGGTAACAAGAACATGAAGCCTGTCCCATGGGTCGCGTTGCTGCTATGCGTCTGTGCGCGAGTCTCGCTGAGCGTCGCAGCGCCGGCTCCACCGCCACCCCCATCGCCTATTCACTCGGCGCCAGAAATTGACTGGGCTATAGCGGGCTCCGCGCTGGTGATCGTGGCAGGTACGGTCGCCATTCTTCGCGGGCGACGCCGGTCAAAATAATCACACGTTGGACTGCGGGGCCGGTGCCCGCGACATAGGCCGATCGCAGGCCATCACAAACCAAGGGACGCCGTGCAAGACATGGACAAAGGCTTGGAGCAAGCAATCCGCACCCTCCGAGGCATCCGCCATCGGTATGAAACCGGACATGCTACAGAAGCGAGTGACCTGCGCGCTTACACCGTTCAGATGTCGCTGGGCTATGCGGATATGCGCTGGATAACCGCAGCACTCGACGCATTGGAAAAGCTGCGGACCGTCGCTTCCGACTGAACCTCTACGTGGCGAGTGCGCGAACGCATCAGAGTTCCGCTGGAGTAGCTGCGCCTTCTTGATTCTCGCCACCGCTTCCAGCCCCGTCGCCGGCTCCAGATATTGGTGACGGCTCGCAGGGAGGTCGAGGCTCGTCAGGAAGCTGCAAGGCTTCGATCAATCCGGATCTGCAGGATCTTGCGATAGCTCTCACCTCGCCGCAATGCTCTGCATGAGCCGGCGGATTATGTCGCTTCGCGGCCGGAGATCTGCAGAACATCGCTAACGTATCCGCAGATCGGCTACGTGAAAATCACCAGCGATGCAGCGTCGATGACTCAGGCAGACGCCCTGAACTCGCCCCCGGTGACGGCTGCGCAAGCTCTCCATCGGCTCGCTGCGCAATTCGTGGTGGACGCCCGCTTCTATGCGAGCCTCGGGCCGCGAGCCGATGGCGGCGCCGGCCGCCTCGCCTGGACGATTGTGAGCAGTCGCGGACTGTGGATGCTCACCTCGCATCGGATTGCGCATTTTTGCCTGCGCCATCACAACGTGCGCAGTCCCGTGTGGTTGATCGCGCGACTGTGCAAGAGCTTCGCTGTCGGCTTCAACGTGCTCTATTGCCGCGCACAGCTTGCCGAGGACTGCGACATTTCGGGCGCAGTGTACCTGTCGAACCAGGGTTATATTTTCTGCGGGGCTTTGAGCGTCGGGACAGGCTCCCTGATCCATGATCACACCACGCTCGGCCAACGGGTGGCGGGGGGCGAAGCGGGCCGGCCCACGATCGGCAAGGACGTCTGGATCGGGCCGGATTGCGTCATAGCAGGTCCATTGACGGTCGGAGACGGTGCGACGGTCCTGCCGGGTTCGGTGGTCACCTTCAACGTTCCGCCTCGTGCGGTCGTGCAAGGCAACCCAGCCCGCATCGTGCGCACCAACTACGACAATCGCGAATTGCGATGCTCGTTGAGCACCGTTCCCGACCTCGGGGCGGCGAGCTCATGACAGCCTGCTTCATCGCGGATGTCCGTCGCCTTGGAAACATCGATCGCGGGCCGAGCAGCGTCGCACGCCTGTTTGTCGACAGCTACGGATTGCAGGCACTGTTCGCTTATCGGCTCGGCCGCTGGCTGCTGCGGGCGGCACGCCGGCCTTACCTTTGGCCGGTGCTGCCGGTCCTCTGGCCGATCTACTATCTGCTGAGCCGCTGCGTGCGGGTGGCGTATGACATCCGGCTCGAGCTGTCGGCTGACATCGGCCCGGGGTTCTACATTGGCCACTTCGGTGACGTCCAGGTGCGCGGCTGCCGTATAGGTGCAGACTGCTCCATCGGCCACTTCACCCATATCGGCCCCGCCGCAACCGGGCCCGGACCCGTCATCGGCGATCGGGTCTGGATAGGAGTGCATGCCCAGATCGTCGGCTCGCACCGCATCGGTTCGGACGCGACCGTAGGTGCGGCCAGCGTGATCCAGGGTGACATTCCCGCGGGAGTCCTGTGTCTCGGCAATCCCGCGCGTCTGGTGAGACGCAACTACGACAATCGCCTGATGCTCGGGCTCGAGGATGTGGCCCAGAGCAGCGACGCCGTATCGTGAGGGTCGCCCTCGTGTCGTGAGGGTTGCGCGGCTGCGGGCCGACCGTCGCCCACCGAGCATCAATGTGGATTCTTCGGCACCCCGCGCGGCCTCGGTCGGGCGACCGCGACGACCTCGCTGGCCCGCTTTCCACAATGCGAGCAACGCAAGCGCCGCGCGAGCGTCTGGAGCGTCGTCGACCAACCGACGAAGCGAGCCAGCGTCTCGGGCTCTATCTCACGGCAGACACCGCACACACACACCACGCGCACCAGAAACTGGCCGAAGCAGTCATCGAGCTTCCTGATGTGAGCGAGCACCCGCACGCATGCATCGTGCAGGGTGCATCGTGGGCACGTCCATTCAGTGCGATCCGGCGCACCGCACTGTATGCATGAGGCTACAATGCTTCGGACACAGGCTCGGCGGCAATGCTGCTGAGTTGGAGATCCGCTCATGAGCATGTTCGACCTCTCGGGCAAAGTCGCCCTCGTTACCGGCTCGAGCCGCGGCATCGGCAAGGCCATCGCCATGCAGATGGCACTGCATGGCGCACGCGTCGTGATCTCGAGCCGCAAGGCCGAGAGCTGCGCGGCGGTGGTCGCCGAGATTACCGCGGCCGGGGGTACGGCCATGGCACACGCGGCTCACGTCGGGCACAAGGACGAGCTCAAGGGGCTGGTCGACGCAACCATCGCGCGCTGGGGCCGCATCGATGTTCTCGTGTGCAACGCCGCGACCAACCCGCATTTCGGTCCCTCGATCTCGATCAAGGACGACGCGCTCGAGAAGGTGATCCACACCAACCTCTACAGCAATATCTGGTTGTGCAATCTCACGCTGCCCGGCATGGCCGAGCGCAAGGACGGTGCTGTCATCATCATCTCCTCGGTAGCGGGCTTCTATGGCACGAGCCTGCTGGGGGCATACGCGATCTCGAAGGCCGCGGACATGCAGCTCGCGCGCAATCTCGCGGTGGAGTGGGGAGTCCACAACATCCGCATCAACTGCATCGCGCCGGGAGTGATCCGTACGCACTTCGCCAAAGCGCTCTGGGC
>Ga0335069_10017436_pt1 | contig 10008 bp, 10 predicted proteins | sample Lox_Sample_11_FD_206714 | JGI IMG/M metagenome (GOLD analysis project Ga0335069, IMG submission 206714) | Soil microbial communities from Loxahatchee National Wildlife Refuge, Florida, United States - Lox_Sample_1.1 | ecosystem: Environmental > Terrestrial > Soil > Wetlands | place: USA...
CCTTCTCGCGCGAGTCCCGGCCGCCGGCCGGCACGATCTTCTCAGCGACGGCGGCCAGGGCGTCGAGATCGGGGTGATAGGCGGGATACTGGCGGAACTCGTGCTCCATCCAGAACCTCATGTTGTCCTCGGTGCGCGCGAGCATCGCCACGATCTCAGGGGCCACGCCGGCGCCCGCTGGCGCGGCGGCCGGCCCGCCTGGAAGCCCCACGGCCTGCCCGAACTGCGCCATCGCCGGCCACAGCCCAGCCGTCTGATAGGTCGCGAAGATCCCTGCGAACCTTTCAGTCCAGGCGTCAGGGTCGTCGAGCAATTCCAGGATCGGCGGTTCGTGGACGACAGCAGTGCTCACCAGATCGGGATGGCGGGTGACCAGGTCGAGTGTGACGATCGCTCCTGAGCTGCTCCCGAACACGTGCGCCGGGCCGCCGCCACGGTGGGCGATCAGCGCCACCGCGTCCTCGACGTCGGCGCAGATCCGGTTCGCGTCATCGACCGGACCGTCGACCGGACTACGGGCGAACCCTCGCCGTGCGTAGGTGACCACGGTGAAGTCCCCGGCCAGCCTGCCCGCCACGCCGGAGAACACAGCCGGATCGCCGTTGCCGCCGACGACGAACAGCAATAGCGGCCCCGCCCCGCGGGTCTCGGTGTACAGCTGCGCTCCTGACACCGGAAACTGCTCGACCACCGCGCCGTCCACCTGGACACCATAACGCCAGCTGCCGTGTCCCGCCGCCCCGGCGGAATGCGGGCGGGTTGCCCGACAGGCAACCGCGCCCTTCCGGCTGAATGGGCAACCGGGCTGGATCTTAATGGGATCTCCGCACGGGCCTCCATCGTTCTTCATGTCAGCCGGCTCATTAGTGAAGGCTTAGGAGGGGTCGATGTGTTGCATGTATCGCTCCTGGGGGGACAGGCAATTACTGATGACCGGGGCGGCAGCATCCAAGCCCGGTCGTCGCGCGTTGTCGTCCTGATCGCATTCCTGGTGATGCATGCCGGATCCGCGCAGGCCCGGCAGCGTATCGCCGGCCTGCTCTGGCCCGAGTCCACAGATGCGCAGGCACTGACCAACCTGCGCCGCGAACTGCACCACCTGCGCCAGATTCTGGGGGACGAGCCATCGCTGGTGGTGACGCCTAGGGATCTGTGCTGGCATGACACGAAGACGTGCCGTGTAGATGTACGCGTCTTCGACGGTGAGCACACGGCGGCCCTGGCGGCTGCGGCTGCCGGTGACGACGACGGGATGCTGCGGCATGCCTCCGCGGCGATCGCCGCGTACCGGGGTGAGCTGCTGCCCGGCGTGTACGACGACTGGCTACTCGACGCCAGGGCACAGCTTGAACGCCAGTGCGTGGACCTGTATGACCTAGCCTGCGCGGCATGGGCGCGGGCGGGTGACCTGGCCCGGGCGGTGGAGGCGGCTACGCGCGCGCTGGATCTTGCCGATCCCGAGTCTGAGCTGGCCGGCCAGGCTCATTTCATCGCCGGCTGTTCGGCCTTCAGCCTGGGGATGCCCGCCGATGGGCTGCGTCACTTCGAGCTGGGCGCACAGCTGGCGAGCGGTGCCGTCTGGCTGAGTTTCGGCACCCGCCCGGACGTGCACGGGAAGGCCTTTGCCGGGCATGCCCACTGGCTGCTCGGTCACCAGGACGAAGCGCTGGCCGCCTGCCGTGAGGCCATCACGCTGGCCGGGCGATCGACCACCCGTACAGCCAGGCGCTGGCCCTCGCCTACGGCAGCGTCACCTACCAGATGAGCCGTGACCTGCCCCAGTTGAGGAACATGGTCGACGAGCTGCGCCAGCTGTGCGACCGGTATACCTTCGCCTACTACCGGGAGTGGGCGCTGATCCTGGACGGCTGGTCTCGCAATGATGCTTCAGGCGCCGACCTGGTCCGCCGCGGCATCGCCAACCTCAAGTCGGAGGGCGCGTTCGCGCGCATGCCGTACTGGCTGTCGCTGCTCGCCGATCTCTCCGCCCGGGACAGTCGGCCCGGCGCCGCACAGGCCGCTCTTGACGCCGCCCTCGCCGCCGGGCGTGTCCACCACGACGTATGGTGGCTGCCCGAGGTGATGCGGATGCGGGCCGCCTACGACGACGGGCAGGCCGCCATCGCGCGCCTGCTCTCCGCCGCGCAGATGGCATCGGAACATGGCAGCGTGGTGCTGCTGCGGCGCTGCGAGCGTGACCTCAGCGCCCGAGGCGTTCGCCTTCCCGTCTCCGGCGTTCCCCCGACGGCGTAGCGCCGGGCACGCGCTCCGAACGCTGGGCGAACGCCACGGCTCGTACTTTCGGCGTGCACCGGATTTCAGACGACGCACCTGAAGGGGACGACATGACCACATCGACCACCGCCACGACTGCGTACGCAGAACTGGCCGCTGCCATGCGCGGTAACCTCATCATGCCCGGCGATCCCGGATACGACCAGGCACGCGGCGTGTACAACGCCATGATCGACAAGCACCCGGCCGCCATCGCCCGCTGCCGGGATACCGCCGACGTCATCACCTGCGTGCGGTTCGCCGGCTCGCGCGGCACCGAGATTGCGGTCCGCGGGGGCGGCCACAACGCCGCCGGCCTCGGAGTGTCGGACGGCGCCCTGGTCATCGACCTGTCGCTGCTGCGCAGCACCACGGTCAGCCCGCAGGACCATACGGTCCGCGTCGACGCCGGGGCTACCTGGGGTGACGTCGACCACGCGACCGTGTCCTTCGGCATGGCCACCCCGTCTGGGATCCTCGCGTCGACCGGCGTGGCCGGGCTGACGCTGGGCGGCGGTACCGGCTACCTGACCCGCAGGTTCGGCCTCACCGTCGACAACCTGCTGGCCGCCGACGTGGTGCTGGCGGACGGGAAGTTCGTGACCGCCAGCGAAAGCTCCAGCAGCGATCTGTTCTGGGCGCTACGCGGCGGCGGCGGGAACTTCGGCGTGGTCACGTCGCTCACGTTCCGCTGCCACGACATCGGCGAGGCCGGCACGATCATCGGCGGCCCGGTGCTGTACGACCTCGCGGACACCGCCGAGGTGATGCGCTGGTACCGGGAGCTGCTCCCGTCGCTGCCCGAGGAGCTGAACGGCTGGATCGCGCTGCTCACCATCCCGCCCGCCCCGCCGTTCCCCGAGGCGCTGTGGGGCCGCAAGTCCTGCGGCATCGTCTGGTGCTACACCGGACCGCACGACCGGGCCGACGAGGTGCTCAAGCCGGTCAGGTCGTTCGGCTCACCGCTGGTAGCCGGGCTGCAGCCGATGCCATTCACCGCGCTGCAGAGTGCCTTTGACCCGCTCTACCCGGCCGGGCTGCAGTGGTACTGGCGAGCCGACTTCTTCAACGAGATCTCCGACGCGGCGATCGACATGCACGTCAAGTACGGCGCGCAGCTGCCGACCGGTCACTCGACCATGCACCTGTACCCGATCGACGGGGCCGCCAGCCGGGTGCCCGCCGACGCGACCGCGTTCGCCTACCGCGACGGCGGCTATAACGGCATCATCGTCGGCGTCGATCCCGATCCGGCCAACGCGCGCCTCATCACGCGATGGGCCAAGGAGTACTGGGAGGAGCTGCACCCGACCTCGGCGGGCGGCGCCTACGTGAACTTCCTGATGGAGGAGGGCCAGGACCGGGTCAAGGCCTCCTACCGCGGCAACTACGACCGGCTGGCCCAGGTCAAGCGCCGCTACGACCCGGACAACACGTTCCACATCAACCAGAACATCCAGCCGGCCCGCCAGCCCGGCGCCTAGCGTGACCCGGTACCGAGGAAGCCAGGATGCCGTCCGCTGACCACCACCTACCCCGCCGACACCACCAGCACCGGATCGTATGGCACGGCCGCGACAGCGGGTGCCGTGGCCGGGGGGATCGCCAGCCCGTTCGGCAGAAATTTGTCATACCGGGCCAGTTCGGGAGCCGGCCTCGGGCCCGGAGCCGGGCCGGCGGGCTTGGGCGACTGGGTGAATTCGTAGGCCAGGTTGGCGTCGATGCCGCCGGTCAGCGCGACCAAGGCGTGCTGGCGGTCCTCCGTCCCGGTGATCACGGCCAGCCCTGCCGGCCGCCGACCCAGCCGAGAACGGGGCGGTAACCCGGGCTGGCGGCCGCTGCCACACGGGTGATGTGGAGTTCGCCCCTTACTGGGTCGGCCATAGCTCAAGCGTCATGATGCCCGGAGGGACTGGGCCGCCGAACCGCGAGCAGGACCCGAACGAGCCGGGCCGTGATTCGAGCCCACGACCGTTCGCCGGTCCATAAGGATCTTCTGAAGGCGTATACCGATGTATAGGCATTGCGCTGATCGAAAAGAGACCGGTATCGCTCACGAGCCCGCCTGAAAGAGAAGTCGACCACCTCAGGAACGATGCCTTCAAACCGTTCCATCTGCTTATTGAAACCGCCATCGTGAAGTATCGGTTCCAACAGGCCAAGATCCTCCCAGACGCGAACCAAGGTCGGTCGTCAGCCGAGACAAGATGCTGATCCTGAAGCACGCCAGCAGCAACTCTACCCATTACATCGTCAGTCAGGAGCCGCACGACCCGGTCCAGCCGACCGAGAACCCAGTCGCTCGAAGTAACTTCTGATCGCTCATTCCATTCCGGAACTTCCTGGTATGCTTACGGCTAAGCGGGCACTAAGGTAAAGGATGACGATATGCCGTCGATAGCTACGGATATTGATTGCTGGGTTCCTGATTCTTTCCCGATCGCGTCAACAGGAGAGGGCGTTCTTACCGGTAAGGCCGTCGCGGTTAAGGATCTTGTCGATTATGCCGGTCACAAGGTATCCTTCGGCATTGCCCGGTGGCGTGATACGCATGAAGCCAGTAAGGAAACAGCTCCTATTCTTACTCAGCTGCTTGAAGCAGGCGGTTCGATTGCAGGCTTTACGAAGCTGGACCAGCTCGCTTACTCGCTTATCGGTAACGTATGTGAAGGTACACCGCCCCTGAATTCTCTGTATCCAGATCGTTTTACCGGCGGGTCGTCATCCGGTCCCGCTGCGGCAGTTGCGGCAGGCCTGGCGGACATAGGCCTGGGAACTGACACCGCTGGCTCAATTAGGGTACCGGCAGCGTCATGCGGGCTTTTCGGGCTCAGGCCAACTCATGGTGCCATTAGCGTTTCCGGCGTTCGGCCATGGGCACCTTCATTCGATGTGGTAGGGGTCCTTACTGCGAATCCGACGCTCATTGGCCCGGCGTTCAGCGTCCTTTCTAGTGCGCCTGTACCGACTGGAAGCGATGTCCAGGAAGTGCGTGTTCCGACGAGAGCGTCTGTATCATTGGTCGGCGACGACACTGTGGACTCGATGTACTCTATCGCTGATGCGCTGAGCGCTGCGTATAAATGCCAAGTAATTCAATGTGATCTATCAGAATTTATTAACCAAGATATCGGAGACCTTTTCGCACGCCTGCAGGGACGCGAAATCTGGAGTGGGCATTCGCGGTGGGTCTCCGAGAATAAGGGCTACTTGGCCGATGATGTTCGGACCAGGCTCGAAAGAGCCGAAAGACTTAGCATGTCCTCGGATGAGGAGAAGGCAGAAGACAAGGCAGCCCGAGAGAGGTACCGAAAGAGTTTCCAGAGATTCTATAACGCGTCTTCCATTCTAGTATTGCCTGTACTCACAGACCTCGCTCCGCTCCGCACATCGTCAGCAGACGAGCTACTCGAGTTCCGAACCAAGTCGTTCCAGCTAACTGCCCCGAGCAGTTTTACCGGCTGTCCCCAGCTTGTCGTGCCCGTCCGTAATGAATCGGCTAGTAAGGTGATCGGGGTAGGCCTTCTAAGCCAGCATAACAACGAGGCTACGCTTTTGCGGGCAGCGACTTTGCTCACAGGGGTCAAGGACTTGCTGGCCAGCCGAGTTTAGAACTTCACCTGAAGGTTGATGCTGTTCGCCGTCGACCCAGTTCAAGCGTGGGTACGTGCAGGCGACCGCACCGGCCTGCCGGTTCACTGTTAGTGACCGCTGAAATTGCGCACTACGCAGTACGGCAGCGGCCATTCGCATCGTGACCTGCGGTGAAGCGTGAGAAACCTAGTGTGCTGCGACTGTTAACGTTTGCCCGGTTTTCTCCCAGGTCCATGCGGGCCATCCCCGGACCTGAGCCCGGCCAGGCCGTCTTCGCACACACGGCTGGGACCGGGCAAAGGGGTTCACGGACCCGGCCGTGGCCCGCACTGTCCGGGCCACGGCCAGGCGATCAGCCGGGCGGTGCTGTCCAGACGGGGCGGACCCGCGGCGATGCTCATCTGGCTCTGCCGGTCAGCGAGCCTGGTGGCAAAAGTCCGGTGCCCGGCGGCAAGATCCTTTATCCACTGGCCGGTCTCGCCCTGCGGCTGGTCTGGGGAGGGGGTGAGGATTGGGTCCTGGCCGATCGGCACATCGGTGCTGATCATCGTATCTGCCGTCGTCTATGAGTCGGCGATGCGCAGCGAACTGGTGGCGCCCACCGTCAGCGCCGCCCGGCCGCCGATCGGGAAGGTGGCGAGCGGGTTGGTGTGGCCGAAGTCGACGTTGCCGAGCACGGGCAGGCCAGCGAGGCGATGCTGGCGGGCGATGATCTGCTCCAGCAGGGAGCGGGTGACGCCGCTGGCTTGCTGAAAGCGGCCGATCACCAGCCCCCGCACCCCGGTGGCGTCGGGTAGCTGCAGCAGGGATGTCAGGTTCCGGGCGAAGGTGTCGGCATCGCTGGTGGCGTCGTCTTCGACCATGAGCAGCGCCCCGCCGAGGGAAGGCATCCACTCGGTGCCCTGCAAGAGGTTGAGGGTGCCCAGGTTCCCGCCGATGATACGGCCGACCGCCTGACCAGGCCGCAGCGGCCACCAGCCCTGGCCGGGGTGTACCGTCCGGTTGTCCTGGTCGAGGAACCACAGATCATCGGTCCAGGCCTGCGCCGGGTGCAGGTCGATCGGTCCCTGGTCGAACAGGGCCTGCGCAAACCACCGCTGGGTCTGCTCGAAGTGGTCGCGCATCCCGAAGCTGGACCAGTGCGGCCCGGAGTAGGTAACAAGGCCGGCCCGGGCGAGGATGGCGTTCTGCACCGCGGTGATGTCGGAGTAGCCGCAGAAGATCTTGGGCTTGGCGGCGATCAGGTCCCAGTCCAGGTGGGGCAGCAGGTCATTGCTGTTGAACCCGCCGATCACGGTGAGGATGCCGGCCACCTGCGGGTCGGCGAACGCCGCGTGCAAGTCCGAGACCCGCGAAGCCACCGATGAGGATTCGAAGTCGTCTCGCTCATCGACGTGGTCGGCGAAGGTCAGCCGCAGCCCCAGGGCGGCAAAACGCGCATCGATCACGCCGCTGTGATCGTTCTCGGCCACGAATTGGCGGCTGCGAGCTGGCGCCACCACCCGGATGGTGTCACCGCGGTGAAGCTTGCGGGGGACGGTCAGGCTCGGTGCACTCACCCCTGCAGTGTGTCACCGGCCTGGTAGTGAGGCTGGTCATTTTGCTGGCGCCGATGACGGCGCACCTGGCGCCCGGTGTGGTGCCTGGCGGTATCCGGACCGCGGGCCTTCTGGCACGATGATTTTCGTGCGCGTGCTCTGCGATCCGGGAGACGTCACCGGTCGTACACAGAACCCGGCGGCGGTCAGACGGTGATGCCCCGGACAGTGAGGAGCGGCCTGACCAGGCTGTCATCTCCCTCCACAGCGCACTGACCGGCGCTTACGGGCACGCCCGTCAGCTGGCGCCACGCCACCCACAGCGCCATCCGGAGGGTAGCTGCCGGCCATCGGGCAGTGCCCTCATCGAGCATCCACCTTCCGGCCCGGCGGGTGAGGATCCAACAGCCGCCAAGCTGGCCGAAGTCAAGCTGGACGGTCGTCCCCGGCGCCGCCTCTGGACGGTACTGGTAAGGAAATGCCCATACGAACGTGTGCAGCACGTCGGCCAGGAAGCGATCATGGCGGCCGGGCATGCGCAGCGCGTCCCGGATCTGCCGCTGGTGGACCCACCGTTCGGTCAGATCCCGGGCCAGGTCAAACCACACAGGCACCGGCCCGGGCCCGGCCCATATGACCGTGCTCGGCGCACGCACGTCCAGCGACGCGTAGTACTGGTCGACCTGCCTGCCGGACCACTCGAGCAAGTCCTGCAGGACGCGGTGACTCAGCCCGCTCACGCCATCGACCCACCGCTGATTCTTCGCGTCGAGCGCCGCGACGAACTGCCGGTGGTCGCCAGCATCATCGAGCAACCCGGACCGGTCGCGGTCCCTCCCCCTTGACAGCCAGCCAAGGTCATCATCCAGCAGATGAAGCGCGACATCCTTCACTGTCCAGCGGCCCGCCTCGGTCGGCACCATCCAATCCGCATCGCCGAGTGAGGCGAGCAGGGACAGCAAGTCGGCTCGTTCCTCGGTCAGCAACGGGCGGACGTCGCGAACTGGCACATCTGCGAGTTCCACGTCGCGATTCTCCTTCGCCCGGCCGACAGTGACAGTGATCGCCTCTCCCCACCCGGCCAACAGCGCGCAGAACAGATGGATCCGGGCGGCCAGCGCCTTGATCGAGATGCAGCCGATATTCGCGCAGCACCAAAGCCTACTTGCGCTGCCCAGACAAGGACGAATTACGCGCGTTAAGGGAGCCTCATCCGCGCGACATCCCGGTGTGCACAAGCGTCGATTGCCTCTGGCGGCTGACGGGCCATAGGGGACAAACTCCAACTACGCGCACCTGCCGACCTCCGCTGACAACAGCATGCCAGGCAGACAGCCGTTGTCACAGCAGGTAAGCGATCGCCGGGCGGGCACCCTTTGCGAGATCGTGCGGAACGCCGATTCGCGCGCATGTGTTAGTCCGCCGGATGAGGTCGTTTTGTGCGCCCGCGATCCGGCGTTGGAGGGCACATCCGGCGAGCGACGTCATGAGCGAGCCAGCACGCTCACGCGACCGGGCTCGGCCTTGCACTCGACGACGGTCAGGCCCTGGTCTTCGATCAAGTGAGGGAGGGAGTTCGTGTCGTAGAAGCGGACGACGCCGGGTACGAGGTGATAGCACGCTGCGCGCAGCCGCCAGTACAGGTCCTGCGACGGGCGCGGCGTGCTGTCGCGGGCGGGAGCGGTGATCAGCAGGTGCCCGCCCGGCCGCAGGCAGCGCCGGATCTCGGCGATGAAGGCCGCGGGATTCCGGAGGTGCTGCAGGACCAGGATCGCCAGGACACCTCCGAGCGACGCGTCCGCGAAGCGGAGCGGCCCGCGGACGTCGTACACGTCGAACGTCGCGCCGGCCTCGTCGCGCGCGGCTCGTGTCCGCGCGACCTGCACCATCCGAGGTGACCCGTCGACGCCGACGACGTCGTAACCGCGCCGCGCCAGTGCCAGCGCGTGCGCGCCAGGTCCGCAGCCGAGGTCGGCTACGGGCCCGGGCGGTGCCACCGCGTTCGCGAGCTCACCGGCGGTCCGCTCCACCAGCTCACGATGGGACGGCTCGTTGCGTCGCCGCTCCCAGGCCGCGCTCTCGCGGTCGTACATGAAGCGAAAGAACCAGTGCGGGGCAGGCATGACGGCGATGCTACGCGCGCGGCTGCCCGCGGGGGTTCCCGATGCGATCCCTGAACGGGTAGCCGGGGATCAACGGCGACGGAACGACATCTGCTGGCGGGATGTTCGATTTCCAGACGGGGTGACGCTCGTCGTGTCCCCCAGTGCCGATGAGGAACGCCCGAACGCGCACGCAGAATATCGGCCGTCGGCGTCACCGGACACGCCCGATCGGCGGGTACTTGCGCGACGGCCGCGACCAGCGATCGTCACGCTACGCGATTAGCGTTCCGGAAAGCGATCGATCCGAGCGCCGAATCGGCGCAATCTGATATCTGTGCCAGGTGTGAGCTGTGGCGTACAGACTATCTAGTAAAGGTGTCTGCGGATTACCCCTCGCTGCAATGGGTATCGGGCGTGAAGACCTCTCTGCGTGGAGCTGAGGGGATTCGAACCCCTGACCCCCTCCATGCCATGGAGGTGCGCTACCAGCTGCGCTA
>Ga0335069_10017438_pt1 | contig 10007 bp, 8 predicted proteins | sample Lox_Sample_11_FD_206714 | JGI IMG/M metagenome (GOLD analysis project Ga0335069, IMG submission 206714) | Soil microbial communities from Loxahatchee National Wildlife Refuge, Florida, United States - Lox_Sample_1.1 | ecosystem: Environmental > Terrestrial > Soil > Wetlands | place: USA: Florida...
TGGGGCTTCCGCCGTGCGTTCCTCCTCCGGCGTTGCTGGTTCCGGGAGAATACGTAAACGGCGGATGGTGCATGGCCAGGATCACCGCGCCGTTGTAGTTTGCGGACTTGATGTTTTCCAGTTGAGTCGTGAGAAATTCGAGTTGATAGTCAGGGACTGCTGGCCATCGAGCCGATCCCGCGGGTTTGCTTTTTCCTGGTTTGGTCGCTCCTTTGCTTCTTTTCGCGCTCGCCGGAGTTCCTGATTCGCTCGAGATCACTCCCGGATCTTCCAGTGCATTGCTGAACAGGCCGATGATGCGGACGTAAGGAGCATCAACTGTGAAGTAGACGCCGGGTTGCATCATTGACGTGCGATGGAGAGAGCCCGCCTCTGGCGTGACAGCGAGCTGTGGGTTACAGAACTGACGCATGAAGGTGGTCAGAGGCTCCTGTCCGGAGGGAGTGTTCGGCAAGATGAAGGAATCGTGATTGCCAGGGATCGCAAAGATCGGAGCGGGGAAGTTGCGATACGGCTCGTAGAACTGATCGTAGTAGTAGCTGGCCTCGCCGAAGTTATAAACAATGTCCCCAAGATGGTAGAGGAACGCGGGGCGGTTGGCAGCGCTGGAAGTGTGGAAGTCGTTGGTAACGGCATCGGCGACCTTGATCATGGCGCCGAACGTCTTCGTCGCGGTAGCGCCGCTGTCGCCGATCACCTGGAAGCTGATGCACTGGGCGGCATTGATGGAACTAATGACATCTTGCCCGTGAGGGCCCCAGGCGGAAGCGAGATTGAAAAGATCGCCTGGATTTCCCCGCGCCTGAGGGAATGAGACGACCTCGGTTGTGAGAAGTTGCTCGACTTGTTTGGTGTAAAACTGCTCGTCGCTGGGCGTAACCACGAATTGCGAGGGATCGGGAGTCGGGACACCTTCGCTGAAAACCGGTTCACTGAACAAGGGGCGAGGAAGAGTAGCTTTGGGCTTTCTCGGCATGGGGCTTCGTTCCTTTCCAAAACGGGTTGCGCAGGCTTTCGGCCTTGTTGTTTTTTAAGGATGCCGGGAATCCGCCGCACTCGGGACACCCGCTCAAATCTTGGGTTGCCGGGATAGCGACTTGCGGACTTACCGCAGTCGCGGAGAAAGGTGTCTCAATGTACTGCGGGTTAGGGGATTGTGCAACGAGAAAGTCAGAGCTAGTTTGTGGTTGCTACGACAGCAGATTCCTCCGTCCGCGCGCGTCGTCGGAATCACAACGATTTCTTGAGAGTGAAATCTAGGCGCCCGGGTGGATCAGGCGAATGATGGCGAAGGCTACAGCTGCTACGAAGGCCGAGGCGGGAATGGTGAAGATCCATGCCCAGACAATTCTTCTGGCTACGCCCCAGCGGACGGCTGAGAGGCGGTGAGTTGCTCCTACGCCGACGATGGCACCGGTGATCGTGTGAGTGGTGCTGACAGGGATTCCTGCCAGCGCGGTTGCGAATAGAGTAATGGCGCCGGCTGTTTCGGCGCAGAATCCGCCGACAGGTTTGAGCTTGGTGATGCGGGAGCCCATGGTGTGGACGATGCGCCATCCGCCGAAGTAGGTGCCGAGAGCGATCGCGGTGTGGGCGGCCAGAATGATGGGCCAATGAAAGTGTCCCCAGTTTCCCTTGAGCTCAGCGGCGGAAATGATGTTTGCGCTGAAGAGGGCGCTGGCGACGATGCCCATCGTCTTCTGAGCGTCGTTCCCGCCATGGCCGAGGCTGTAGGCTGCAGCCGAGAAGAGCTGCAGCTTGCGGAACCAGGCATCGATGCGGCGCGGAGGCTTGTTCCGCAAAATCCAGAAAACCGAGGTCATGAAGATCAGGGCGAGCACGAGGCCCATGATCGGCGCGACCACGATGAAGATCAGCGTCTTATACCAACCGGCGGTGATGATCACGTTGAAGCTGCCGGCGCGCATCATGGCGGCTCCAGCCATGCCACCGATTAGGGCGTGAGAAGACGAGGTGGGCAGTCCCCACCACCACGTGAGCAAGTCCCAGACGATAGCGCCGAGCAATCCGCCGATGACGACGTATTGCGTGATCACGTGGATATCGATCATGCCGCTGCCGATCGTCTTGGCGACGGCGGTGCCCAGCAGGAAAGCGGCAACGAAGTTGAAGAACGCGGCCCAGACTACTGCAAGTTTCGGCGAAAGAACCCGGGTAGAGACGACTGTGGCAATGCTATTCGCGGCATCGTGGAAGCCGTTGAGGAAGTCGAAGGTCAGTGCGACCAGGATGGTGACGCCGAGAAGCAGAAAGTCTGGTTTCACGTTAGCCAGTTCACGGTCATGAATTTTTGAGGACTACGGTTTCCAACACGTTGGCGACGTCTTCCGCTTTGTCGGTGGCGGCCTCGAGGAATTCGAGCAATTCTTTGATCTTGATCAGGGTAATGGGATTCGTTTCTTCATCAAAAAGGCGGCCGATGGCGGCGCGGGAAACGACGTCGGCCTCATTCTCGATACGGTTGATCTCCACGCAGTGAGTCAGGATGTCGCCGTTCTTCTGCAGAAGAGGCAGAGCGCGGTGCAGTTCCTGAGCCTGCTGCAGAATCAGGCGGGCCAGATCAAGCGCGGCCGGCGGGGGATTTGTAATGCGATACATGACGATGCGAGCGCCGGCGGCGTTGAGGAAGTCCAGTACATCATCGAGGGATGATGCGAGTGCGTGGATATCCTCACGATCGAACGGCGTAATAAATGTTGAATTCAGCTTCGTGAAGACGTTGTGGGTGATTTCGTCGCCGGTGCGCTCGACGCGGCGGAGCTCTCCAATCTTGGCCTCGACGTCTTTGTAGTCGGCGAAAAGATCCACCATGACGCGGGCGCCGGCGATCAGGTTCTCGGACGCCTGGGCGAACATCTGGAAGAAAGTATTATCCCTTGGGATGAGCGGGCTCATCGGGAATAGGGGCTCCAAAAAGGGTATGTAGAACGGGGAATCATTTCATGGGGGTGGGAAGGAGGTCAAATGGGCAGGTGCGGACCAGCGGCCCCTTTGTGATTCCAATCACACCAGATTCCTTGCGCAAAGGGCGCGTTTTGGAATGACACGGCTTTACGCGAGGGACATACAGGGATCGGGCTCGGATCCCTAAATGCGGGATTCGCCGGGGACTAACGGCGGTTGCGGCGTACTGCTGACTCGGCGCGGCGCGGCATTCCCAGACCGATGATGAAGATCACCATCAGGACTGAGGCAGCTCCGGCTGCAGCCCGTGCGAAGAAGTCAATAAGGACGTGATCGAGGCCCATGCACCAGAGTATGGAACGGATTGTCGCTTTCAGCGAGGTTACGATCAGGCTAGGCCTAATGGCCGGGATGGAAACCGAGAGTGACATGGTCTTTTTGGGATCGGGTTGTTGAGAATCCCACCTCTCGCCTGGATGGCGAGAAGTGGGCTCCCCTGCAGTTAAAGCTATCTCTCTGATTCCTCTCCGACTGGTTGATCGGAAAGAAGGCACAAAGGAATAGTGCAGCTTTGGCTGCCGGCGTTTCAGGAACGACGTTCAAAAGCCAAAATCCCCACTTCTGGCGAAGCCGGCCAGAAGTGGGGCATCCCGTTTTCCTCTTATTGAGCGGGGGTTGCTGATGGGACGGCCGGAACGGGGGCTTCGGCAGTCACTTCCGGCGCGATCGGAGTGATCTTCACGGTCGCGAGGATCTGCTCCAGGCGATTGAAGACCTTGTCGCGATCGACGTGCTTCACCAGGCCCTCAGCCGAGGCGTCGGTGGTGACATTCAGCGCGAACTCGTAGCAGGCTCCATTCTGATAAATGTGGAAGTACTTCGAGTCGCTCTGGCGCGTGCCTTCGCCGCTGACCGCTTCGGTGGCGCGGAGTTCCATGTCACCCAGCATCAGCTTCGAGTTCGAAGCGTCGGTGGACGGTTTCCCATTGTCAGTGCCCGTTGACGAGGTCTGGCTGTCAGACTTCGCCATGTCCTGCGTTGCGCTATCGTTTGATGTTGCAGGCGTGGCGTCGGACTGCGCAGCCACTTTCGGCAGCGGGACAGCGAACTCGCTGCATTGATCAGCAGCGACATTCTTGTTGACGCTGACGTTGAAGAACGCTGACGAAAAGTCGGTGTTCTGGAAGCTGGTCTCAGGCAGTTCGACGGCGGCTAGCGCGACTCCACCGGTCTGGACGAAATTCATCGGAATGGCGTTCGTCTGAACCAGTTCGGTGGCGGCGTCTCCAGTCTCGATTGCGTACCGGCGTGGATATTCAAAGGTCACGCCGTAGGTCTTGTCGGTGTAGTTCACCGTAGCGGGCTTTTTGTGAACAATAGGCTTTTTCGGAGCGGGCTTGTTCTCCGCTTGCACGGGCGCAGGCGTTGGCTGCGTCTGGATCTGTGGCTGCGACATTGGAATCGGGTTGATGGTGCTTATGGGTTTTGGTTTATCGCTGGAACATCCGACGGTTACCGAGCAGATGATCAGCACGGCGGCGAAAACGGCGACGCTGGCGTTCTTGCCCCAGGTCAGAAAACGATTCTCTGATTTGCTCAAAGCGTTGATGCGGGTCATGGTGGTTGCCTCCTGCCGGGTCACGGCACTCTGGAGAACTGCAGGGCTGAGGCCTTTCTTTTGGTATTGATTTGGCTGGGGTTATCGGCTGCGGTGGCGCGTTACGACGTGACCTGACGACACGGTGTGGGCTTGAGGACACGCCGATCAAAGTCTTTCACCACAGAGGTCGCAGAGGATTACAGGGAAATCAAGAGTTCCAGCCATCACGTTTTTGATATCGTTATCGGCTCGGAGAGGAGTGGTTCATGCGGCGTTCGGTCTTGTGCTTCGCGCTGTCTGTCATTTCGGCAGTTAGTTGGGCTCAGGGTGCTCGGGAGAAGGTCATTATCGATACGGATATCGGCGATGATGTCGATGACGCGTTTGCTTTGGCGCTTGCGGTAAAGAGTCCGGAGCTGGACGTTTTAGGGGTTACCACCACGTTTGGGGAGACTGAGCTGCGAGCGCAGATTGTGGATCGGTTTCTGGAGGCTGTGGGGCGGCCCGACATCCCCGTAATGGCGGGGAACCCGACCGGTAAGACTCCGATGTCGCAGCGGCGGTATGCGGAAGAAGGGAAGTTTACGCGGCGTTCTCATGGGGATGCGGCGGATTTCATTCTGGACCAGGTTAGGAAGCATCCGGGAGACGTCACCTTGATTGCGATTGGTCCGCTGATGAATGTGGGCGCGGCGATTGATCGGGATGCGGAGACGTTTAAGAAATTGAAGCGAGTTGTGATTATGGGTGGGTCGGTGCGGAAGGGGTACGGCGATTACGGGTACAACGAGCATTTTCCTCCCATGCCGGAGTGGAACATTCTGAATGATGTTGCGTCGGCGCAGAAGCTTTTCGCTTCGGGTGTGCCGCTTTATGTAATGCCTCTGGATTCGACACAACTGAAACTGGATGAAGTGAAGAGGGCATTTCTTTTTACGCGCGGGACGGCGGTAACGGATCAGCTGGCGATTCTGTATCACTTGTGGGCGCAGGAGACGCCAACATTGTTTGATCCGATGACTTTGGCTTTTGTGCTGAAACCAGAGCTTTGTCCGGTGACGCCGTTGCATATTCGTGTGGATGAGAAGGGATATACGCGGGAGGAGCCTGGTACGCCGAATGCGCAAGTGTGCTTGAGTTCGAATCCGGAGGTTTTTTTTCAGTTTTATTTGAGAAGGGTGGGTGAAAGTCAGAAGTAAGAAGGCGCAATGCAGAAGTAAAACGAGGTGCGGCGGCCAGAGGCGCGCCGCGATAGCCGGCGAGGACGCCGGCGCTACTGTCGGAGGACGGAATGCGATTGGGATACAACGCTCGTCGGATGTTTCTCAAGAAGGCAGGTCTGGCCGGATTCGCGGGATTGAGTGTTGGATCGAAAATCCCCACTGCAGCCGCAAAAGGCGCGGTAGAAATGGGGCGCGCAAACGCTGACGCCTCATCGAAATCCGCGTTCGACGTGCGTGCATTTGGAGCCGTCGGTGACGGGAAGACGGTTGACACGCCGGCGATCAATCGGGCGATTGATGCTGCAGCTGCGGCGGGTGGCGGGACCGTTTACTTTCCTGCCGGGAATTATCTTTGTTATTCGATCCATTTGAAGAGCAAGGTTGTCCTCTATCTCGAGCAGGGCTCGACGATTGTTGCTGCCGATCCGGCAGCGGATCCCGCGCAAAGTTATGATGCGGCCGAATCGAACAAGCCTTGGGAGGATTATCAGGACTACGGGCACAATCACTGGCACAACAGTCTGATTTGGGGCGAGGCGATCAATGATGTTGCGATCTGTGGGCCGGGGCTGATTTGGGGTAGAGGTTTGAGCCGAGGATGGGCTGCTGGGCGCGATTCGGGCCCGGTTGCGGAAGATCCGGGAGTCGCGAACAAAACGATCGCGCTGAAGAATTGCCGGAACGTCTTGCTAAGGGACTTCTCGATTCTGCATGGCGGGCATTTCGGAGTTCTCGCGACGGGTGTCGACAATTTCACGATCGACAATCTGAAGATCGATACGAACCGCGACGGGATCGATATCGATTGCTGCCGGAATGTGCGAGTGTCGAACTGCAGCGTGAATTCTCCGTGGGACGACGGCATCTGCCTGAAGAGTTCTTATGCGCTTGGTTATGCGCGGGCGACGGAGATGGTGACGATCACGAACTGCCTGGTCACCGGCAGCTATCAGGAAGGCACATTACTCGATGGCAGTTGGAAGAAATTCCCTGCGGGAGAGAAAGTGCCGCGCACGGGGCGAATCAAGTTCGGGACTGAATCGAATGGCGGCTTTAAGAACATCACGATTTCGAACTGTGTGTTTGATGGATGCCGCGGGCTGGCGATTGAGAGCGTCGATGGTGCTGTTATTGAAGACGTGACATGCGCAAATATCACAATGCGCGATGTTTTCGAGGCGCCGATTTTTATCAGGTTGGGAGCACGGATGCGCGGACCTGCAGGCGTGCCCGTCGGAACGATTCGGCGCCTGATCATCGGCGGCATCAGCTGTATGCAAGCCGAGAGTTCGCCCAAGATCGCGTGCATTGTGGGGGGAATCCCAGGGCATTCGATTGAAGATTTGAAGATCAGCGACATGATTATTGTGCATTCGGGCGGCGGCACGAAAACTGATGCTGATGCGCAGGTGCCGGAGAAGGAGAAGCAATATCCGGAACCGAATATGTTTGGGACGACTCCGGCGCATGGGTTCTTTATGCGGCACGTGAAAGGATTGGAGGTTCACGCGATCAAGGTTGAGCACACGGGGTCCGACCCACGTCCGGCGTTTGTTTTGGAAGATGCGGAAAATAGCGAGTTTGGGCGGATCAAGGCGGCAACAGATGCGGGCGTGCCCACGTTTGTGTTGCGGGATGTGAAGAATTTCAGTTTGTATCGGAGCCATCCGGTGCCGGATGCGGAGATTGCGGTGGCAGAACGGAAGGAAATCTGATCGACGCATGGATATTCGCTTCCCCGGGGAGATTCGTTAGCGTCCAGGACAACAGATTCCTTCTTCCGCGCTTGGCGCGTTGTCGGAATGACAAAAGTTTGGGAGCGCGTTAGAACACATCACTATGACAAGACGAAGTCTTTATTGCATTGCTATTGTGCTCGCTTTCGGCCTGGCCTCATTCGCGCAGCAAGAGAATGTGGATCTCATCGTTACGCATGGGATCGTGGTCACGATGGATCGGAAACGCACGATGTATCAGGATGGAGCCGTTGCCGTACGTGGGGACATGATCGTGGCGGTCGGGCCGAGCCCTGACGTCCGGCGGCACTACAAGGCGGCGCAGGAGATCGATGCGCATGGTGGCCTGGTGCTGCCCGGATTTATCAATGGGCATACGCATGTTCCGATGACGTTGTTTCGCGGATTGCACGACGATGTCACGCTGAATGACTGGCTTTATAAGTACATCTTTCCGGCGGAAGCGAAAAATGTGAATGAAGAGTTTGTCCGCTGGGGAACTCGGCTGGCGGCGGCGGAGCAAATCCGCGCGGGCGTGACGACATTCGCGGATATGTATTACTTCGAGGATGCGATCGCCGAAGAGACGAAGGCTGCGGGGATGCGCGGTGTTTTGGGCGAGACGTTCATTGATTTTCCTGCGCCCGATAACAAGTCCGAAGCCGAGATGCTGGTGTATACCGAGAAGTTTCTGAAGAGGTGGCAGGGAGATCCGCTGATCCATGCGGCGCCTGCTCCGCACTCGATTTATACGTGCTCGAAGAAGACACTGCAGGACTCGGCTGCTTTAGCGCGCAAATATCATGCACCAATTCTGATTCACGTGGCGGAGATGAAGAAGGAATGGGAGGACTCAGAGAAGGCGAATGGAATGTCGCCGGTGGCGTACCTGGACAAGATCGGCGTGCTCGGCCCCGACATTGTGGCTGCACATTGCATCTTTGTCGATGAGGCCGATCGCAAGCTGCTGGCCGACCGCGGGGTTGGATGCGTCCACAATCCGTCGAGCAACATGATGATCGCGAGCGGAGTGTCTCCGGTGCCTGAGATGCGGGCCGCTGGTATTGCGGTTGGATTGGGGACCGATGGCCCGGCAGGCAGTAATAACGACCTCGATCTGATGGAGGAGATTGATCTGGCGGCGAAGCTGGCGAAGATCGCTAAGATGGACCCTCTGGCTTTGAACGCAAAGTCAGTGGTTGAGATGGCCACGATCGATGGCGCTAGGGCGATTCATTTGGAGAAGGAGATTGGCTCACTGGAAGCTGGAAAGAAGGCTGATCTCGCTTTGATTAGCTTAGACGAACCGAACGGGGTGCCGATGTATGACATCTATGCACAGATTGCATATTCGTTGAAGGGGAGCGATGTCGCGACGGTGATCATCGGGGGGAGGGTTGTGATGCGCGATCGCCATCTATTGACGATCGATGAGCCTCGAGTTCTCGAAAAGGCTCGGGAGTACGGGAAGTCGGTGAAGGCGTCTCTTGGGATGGAGTGAAGACTCACTATCCAGTACTCAGTACTCAAAGTTTTCAGAAGGTGGCAAAGTTCGATTCACGCGAATGAAAATTTCTTTCGTGATCATTATCTTTGTGTCCCTCAACATTTCTGCCTTGGCGCAGAGAGTGGCAATTACTTTTGACGATCTGCCGCTGAATGGAGACCTTCCGCCCGGAGTCACGCGCCTGCAAATCGCCCGCGATACTTTGGCCCTGCTCAAAGAACGTCAGTTGCCTGCCACGTATGGATTCATCAATGCGGAGAAGCTTGAAGGAAATTCAGATGCTGCGGAAGCGTTGAAGATATGGGCCGCTGCCGAGCCGGTCGGAAATCACACGTACGCGCACTTGAATCTGAATCAGAACACTCCTGAGGCATTTGAGCGGGAGGTTGACGAAAACGAGCCGGTTCTCGAACTGCTCGTGGGGAAAGGTGTGGACTGGCATTGGCTGCGGTATCCGTTTTTGCATGAGGGAGACACGGTCGAGAAGCGACGTGCAGTGCGGGCGTACGTGCAGTCGCATGGCTATCGCGTCGCGCAAGTCACGCTCGACTGGGAAGATTATCTGTGGAACAGCGCGTACGCGCGATGCGTCGCAAGGAACGACGTGCAGTCGATCGCATGGTTGAAGTCGAGTTATCTGGAGATCGAGTCTTCGTATCTCGATCTGGGACGCGACTTGGCCAAGTTGGTCTACGGCCACGATATCAATCATGTGCTGTTGCTGCATCTGGGTGCTTTCAGCAGCACGATTCTGCCGGACGCGTTCGACCTGATGCAGAAGAAAGGATTCACGTTCGTGACGCTGCAGGAAGCGGAGAGCGACCCGGTCTATGCTGGCGATCCGGATGTAGGATCGAAGTACGGCGGCACGCTGCTGGAACTTTGGGTTGAGGCGAAAAAGATCAAGTTTCCGCCGGTGATGGAGAAGCCCTACAAGCAGTTGAAGGAAATCTGTCAGTAGTAGCGTAAAGTCAACCTGCCCATTTCTGCGGCAAAAGGCGCGGCAGAAAATGGGC
>Ga0335069_10017439_pt1 | contig 10007 bp, 10 predicted proteins | sample Lox_Sample_11_FD_206714 | JGI IMG/M metagenome (GOLD analysis project Ga0335069, IMG submission 206714) | Soil microbial communities from Loxahatchee National Wildlife Refuge, Florida, United States - Lox_Sample_1.1 | ecosystem: Environmental > Terrestrial > Soil > Wetlands | place: USA...
TCCGGCCAGGACGAATTGATCGCCGCCGTGACCAAGGCGAACCCTCGCACCGTTGTCGTGCTGGAAACCGGCGGCCCCGTGCGCATGCCATGGCTCGATCAGGCCGGGGCCGTGATGGAGGCGTGGTATCCAGGCTCAAAAGGCGCAGACGCGATCGCCGATGTGCTGTTTGGCGACGTGGACGCTTCTGGTCGCCTGCCGGTGACCTTTCCTGCCAGTGAAGATCAATTGCCGAGGCCCACGATCCCAGGCGCGGGCCTTCCGGAAGACCAGCGCTTTGACCTGACCTATGTGGAGGGCGCCGACGCCGGATACCGCTGGTACGCCGCCAAGGGCCTCAAACCTCTATTTCCGTTTGGATATGGGCTTTCCTACACCCGGTTCGAGTACGCCGGACTGAAGGTGCAGGGCGGACAGACCCTGATAGTCAGTTTTGACGTCAAGAACACAGGCGCGCGAGCGGGCTCGGACACGCCGCAAGTCTATCTCACCAGCGCGCACGGACAGGCCGCCCAACGCTTGATCGGTTGGTCGCGGGTGTCCCTGCAGCCCGGTGAATCCCGTCGGGTGACCATCAGCGCCGATCCCCGCCTGCTGGCGGATTTCGACGTCCAGGCCCATCGCTGGCGCATCGACGCCGGCGCCTATCGAATTGCTGTCGGGGCGTCTTCGGCCGATTTCAAACTGACCGGCGACGCCGAGGTGGCCGCCCGTACCATGAGCCCTTAGGCAGCGTGCGCAAACGACGAGATGAACGTCCGCAACCGGCGACATCCCGCGTTCGGCTGCTGGTGTTATCCCGCCGCCGCCATCGGATCGGGAAACGCCGGTGGGGCGACGGTGCGCGCATAGCGGCTGGGCGACTGGCCGTTCGCGCGGCTGAAAGCGGTGCTGAAGGCGCTGACCGAAGCGTACCCAGCGAGTTCGGCGACCTGGGCCAGCGGCGCCTTGGACGACACGAGCGCGTCTCTCGCCAACATCATCCGCCAGCCCAGCAGATAATCCATGGGCGGGGCGCCGATGGTCTCGGCGAAGCGGGCGGCGAAGGCTGAGCGCGACATGCCGACGCCGCGCGCCAGCTCCGCCACGGTCCAGGCTCGCCGGGCGTCCGCGTGCATCAGGGCAAGGGCGGCGCCGACCTTCGGGTCGGCCAGGCCCGCGAGCAGGCCCGGCCTGGGCTGCTGCGCCGCATCGGGCCGTCGCCGGAGCGCCTCCACCAGCATGATCTCAAGCAGGCGGTCCAGGACCAGCGACCGTCCGGGCCGGTCGGCCAGGCCTTCGTCCATGAGCACGCGAAGCAGCGACCCCAAAGGGTTGGATCGCACTTCGGCGGCGCGCACATGCACGACCGAAGGGGCCAAACTGTCGAGCAGAGCCGCGTTCGGAGCGCCGAAGACGAAGGCGCCGGCCATCAGCCGAACGATCCGCGGGTCGGAGGCGCCGGATCGGAGCAGGCCCGGATCGGCGATCGCGGCTTTCAACTCGACGGGCTCGGCGTCCCGCGCGGTGCGCGCGACCCACGACTTTGGCCTGTGCATGAGCAGGAAGTCGCCCTCGTCGAGGGCCAGGATGGTCCCGTCCGCCAGGACGGCTTCGCAGGCGCCCTCGATCATCTGCCCGAACACAACGAAATCGTTCGCCGGCGCGCGCAGGGCCCAGCCGTCATGTCCCTCCAGGAGTCTCCAGGCGATGGTCTGGGGATGGAGAAGGGCGATGGTTTGCGAAAGGGGATCCATATTGGACGATCGATAAAAAATTACGGACGCGGGATTATAGAGCCGCCAGCAAACCTCCGCTAGACCGGGATCAGCCGCGATCTGCGCGGCGGGATCAGGACCGTTGACCCATGCGAGTATTCGTAACCGGCGCGACCGGCTTTATCGGCCGTGAGGTGGTCAGGGACTTGATCGCCCATGGCCACCAGGTTGTGGGCCTCGCCCGCTCCGAGCAGTCGGCCGCCGCGCTGCGCGCCGCCGGCGCCGCGCCACACGCCGGCAGTGTAAGAGATCTGGACAGCCTCCGACGCGGCGCGGCCGAGGCGGACGGCGTGATCCACCTCGCCTTCACCTTCTCCTTCGCCGACATGCCCATGGCGCGCCGCCTGAAGGTTTTTCTGGGCGGCGGCCCGTGGGGGATCATGGGCCGGGCCATGGCCGCGATCGCTCAGACGGACCGCGAGGCGATCGACGCCCTGGGCGGCGCGCTCCAGGACAGCGGTCGTCCGCTCGTGACCACGTTCGGCGTGATGGGCCTGGCCGGCGGGCCCGGGGAAGCGGCCCTGCGGCCCGCGACGGAGGCTGATCCGCCCAACCCTCGCTCCGCCGGTTACGGCCGCGCGCAGACCGAGTCGGCTGTGAGCGGCTGGGCGTCGCGGGGCGTGCGCGCTTCGATTGTAAGGTTGGCGCCCTCGGTCCACGGCGCAGGCGACAAGGGGCTCGTGCCGATTCTGATCGGCGCCGCCCGCAAGCGAGGCGAAGCGGTCTATGTCGGCGAAGGAAACAACACTTGGTGCGGCGTCCATCGCACCGACGCGGCCAGCCTTTACCGACTGGCGTTGGAGAAGGGCCGGCCGGGAGGCGTCTATCACGGGGTGGGCGACGCCGGCCTGTCGATGCGGGCGATCGCGCAGACCATCGGACGCCGACTCCAGATTCCCGCCGGCCCCGCGACGCTCAAACAGGTGCGCCAACAGATGAGTTTCTTCGCTCCGTTCGTCGCGACCGACAACCCGGCGACCAGCCTTTTGACGCAACAGGAGCTGGGCTGGCGGCCGACCGGCCCATCGCTGTCGGACGATTTGGATGGGCCTGCGTATTTTTCGCCGCCCCCGGCGTGAAGTCCGGCTTTCCGGCGCGCGCGTCAGGCGTTCCTGGCCCGCAGTTCGACCGTCTCGGCGGCGCCCAGGGTCTTGATGCGCTGGGCGGGGTTGCCGCCGTAGAGGCCGTCCGGCTCGGTGGGTTTCACCAGCACGCAGCCGACCGACAGCACGCAGCCGGGGGCGACGACCGAGCCGGGACGCAGGATCGATCCGGCGCACACCCAGGCCCCGTCGCCGATGGTGATCGGCTGGGCGTTCGGCGGCCCCGCGCGCCGGCTGGCGCCGCCTAGGTCGTGGGTGGTGGTGGCGATGATCACATGCGGGCCGATATGCACGTCGGCGCCGATGTCGATCTGGGCGGCGCCGTCGATGTGGCAACCCTTGTTGATGAACACTTCGGGCCCCAGCCGGATGTGCTCGCCTTCGAAATCGACCGATGAGGCCACCAGGGCGTTATGGCCGATCTCGTAGCCCATCAGCTTCAGGAACAGGTTTCTGAAGGCATAGGGCCAGATATCGCTGCGCTGGACGATGTTCAAAAGCCGGCGGGCATAGGGATGCATGGGCGCGTCGGTTCCGTGGCTCTTGCGACGCTCGCGCCAGCCGTTAAATCGGCGCCCCCGTCATTTCCAGGCGGGGGCTCGCCTCAACCAACGTCGATTGGCGCGGAACGTTCAATCGAATGCGCACCGACTGGCCGCGAAAAGCTCCGCCCGCCTCATCCAGGGCGCCGCGTCCGTGCCTGCCGGCCTTATCGGTTGGGCGTCAGGGACCGGGCGCCGGCGGTGTGAAGCCGAGCGGGCCGGCGATGCGGTTCCAGGCGTTGATGGCCGCGACGGCCGCGGTCAGCCGCATCACGGCCGGGGCGTCGAACACCGCGTCCAGCGCCGCTCGGGCGCCGGGGGCCTCCATGCGGCGCGAGGGATCGGTCAGGGCTTCGGTCCAGCCGAGGGCCGCGCGCTCGGTCTCGGTAAAATCTGGCGCCTCGCGCCAGACGGCCAGCCGGTCGAGTTTGGCCTGGGTCGCGCCGGCCTTGCGCGCCCAGTTCAGGTGAAGCTGCAGGCAGAAGGCGCAGCCGTTGATCTGGGATGCGCGCGCCTTGATCAGTTCGATCAGGACCTTGTCCATGCCCTCGCCCGCTGCGGCGCTGAGCGCGCGCAGGCCGGCCACCACCTCCGGCAAGGCCTTGGCGAAGGCGTCGAAGTCGATGGGCTCGGCAGCGGTCATCTGCGGCTCCAGCTAGCGGCGCGTCAGGGGGCGGGGTAGGGCGCCGTGGACTGCCTCACGATGATCTCGGTCGGCACCACCACCGTCTCTTCGTACGGTTCGCCGTTCAGCACCTTGCCCAGGATCACCATCGACCGGTAGCCGATGTCGGCGGCGGGCACGCGCACGGTGGTCAGGGCGGGGTCGTAGGACCGGCCGATGCGCTGGTCGTCCACCCCCATGACCGAGATGTCGTGCGGCACGCGCAGCCCGGCCGCCTTGATCGCCTGGATCGCGCCGATGGCCATTTCATCGTTGGCCACGAACACGGCTGTCGGGCGAGGCCCCTCCTGCAGCAGGGCCTGCATGGCCGCGTAACCGGTCTCCAGGGTGAACTGACCGCCTTCGCCCAGACGCTCGCTGGATTGCAGGCCATGGGCGGCGAGGGCCGCGCGATAGCCCTCCAGCCGGTTGCGCGCCATGGGCGAGGTGCCGACCGGCCCGGGAATGTGCGCGATGGCCCGGTGCCCCAGGCTGTACAAATAGTCGACCGCGTCCTTGGCGGCGGCGCGGTGGTCGGCGCGCACGGTGGGCAGGTTGGCCCAATCGACCGCTTCCAGCGCCACAACGATGGGCGGCAGGCGATGAGAGGGCTTTCGCGGTTCGGGCGAGGGCGCGCGCGAGCTGGTCACCAGGATCAGACCGTCGGCGCGGTTGCTGAGCACCTGGTCGTACAGCGCCTCCTCGCGCTCGCCGTTACGGTCTGTGAAGCCGAGCAGGACGGTGTAGCCCATGGTCCGCGCCGCCTGGTCGACGCCCTGGAACACGTCCAGGAAGAACGGGCTGAGGCGGGGGGCGACCACGAACACCACCTTGCTCACCTGCCGCCGCAGATCGCGCGCGAGCAGGTTGGGCCGGTAGCCCAGCCGCTCGACGGCTTCGAGCACCCGCGCGCGGGTTTCGTCGGTCACCATGTCCGGCTTAGCCAGGGCGCGCGACACCGTCGCGATCGACAGTCCCAGGGCGTTGGCCACGTCGGTTATGGTGGGGCGGCGGTTGGTTTTGACCAAGGCCAAGGCCTCTTGTGCATAGGTGTAAGGGACGACAAGGTCACAGTATTGCCGAACGCAATCAACACCTGGGCGCCGCTGGGGCGCTTTCGAGGGTCGGTTTTCGGCGACCGGGGGGCCGGCGAAATCACAGGACTATCGTCGGGCGCGATGAAAGGGTTTACACCGCCCTCTGCGCGCCTAAATCATCGCGACGCCTCTCGCCCAGTCGCGAATCGCGTCGAGAGCAGGAACCACAAGCGGAATGACCGTGAGCGTAAAGAAGAAGCGAATCGTGTGTTTTGGCGAGCCCATCCTGCGCGTGAGCGCGCCGGGCGCCGAGTTGCTTTTGCAATCCAACCGGTTCGAGACCGCCTTTGGCGGCGCTGAAATGAACGTGGCGGTGTCGCTGTCGCGGCTGGGCGACGAGGCCGCCGTGGTCGCCGTCCTGCCCGACAACCGGCTCGGTCAGGCTTTCCGCGACGAGTTTCGTCGCCATGGCGTCGACGTGTCGCACGTCCATTTCGGCGAGGGCCGGCTGGCCCTCTATTACGTCAACCCCGGCGCCTTGGTGCGGCCGGCCGAGGTGCTGTACGACCGCGCCGGCTCGGCCTTCGCCCTGGCGTCAGGCGATCAGATCGACTGGGAAGCGGCCCTGGCCGACGCCGACTGGCTGCACCTCAGCGGCATCACTCCGGCGGTGGGCGAGGGGCCCGCGCGCTCGGCCCTGCGCGCGGTCGAGGTGGCTGCCGCCAACGGCGTCAAGATCTCATTCGACGGCAATTACCGGCCCAAGCTGTGGGAGACCGCCCCGGCGGGCACCTTCCAGGCGCTACGCCGCCTGTTCGAAAGCGCCAACCTGCTGATCGCCAATCACCGCGATGTCGAGCTGGTGCTCGGCCTGAACTTCAGCAAGGCCGAGGACGCCTTCGCCTCGGCCTGCGCGGCGGCCTTCGACGCCTTCCCCCGGCTGGAGCGGGTGACCTGCACCGAGCGCTATCAGCATAACGTCGATCACCACGACCTGTCCGCCCGTCTGGCCACGCGCACGGCGAGTTACGCTTCCAAGCGCTATTCCTTGCCCCACGTGGTCGACCGCATCGGCGGCGGCGACGCCTTCTCGGCCGGAATTCTGCACGCCCTGGCCAACGGCCGGTCGGACGAGGACACGCTGGCGTTCGGCCTGGCCGCGGCGGTGATCAAGCATTCCTTCGCCGGCGACTTCAACCTGGCCGACGAACAGACCGTTCTGTCGGTCCTGGCCGACGACGGCTTCCAGGTCCGCCGTTGAACGCCGAATGGCCACCCCCGCATGACCTTTATCCCATCAGAGCGCCGATCAGGCGCCGTCTCAGGAAACGCCCATGACCGCCGCTGACACCGCCCCCGCGCGCGCCTTTCCCATCCGGTGGCTGGTGACCATGGTCACCTTCCTGGTGGCCGGGGTGTCGTTCCTCGACCGCAACAACATCTCCATCGCCGCGGCGAGCGTGCAGAAGGACTTCGGCCTCAGCGACCAGAAGATGGGCGTGGTGTTCAGCGCCTTCGTCGCCGGCTACGCCCTGTGCCAGCCGCTCGCCGGCCGCGTGGCCGACCGCTTCGGTCCGCACAAGGTGGTGACGGTGGGCATACTGTGGTGGAGCCTGTTCACCGCGGCCGTGGCCTTCGTGCCCGCCGGTCAGTCCTGGTCGCTCTTGGCCCTGCTCGGCGTGCTGGCGGCCTTGGGCGTCGGCGAGTCGGTGATCTTCCCCTCCAGCAACCGCCTGGTGGCGGCCTGGATTCCCATCCCCGAACGCGGACGGGCCAACGGCCTGATCTTCGCCGGCGTGGGCGTGGGCGCCAGCGTCGCCCCGCCGCTGATCACCTATCTCATCCTGAACCACAGCTGGCGCTGGTCGTTCGTGGCCAGCGCCATGATCGGCGTGGTCGCCGGCCTGCTGTGGCTGGGGCTGGTGCGCAGCAAGCCGCAGGACCACCCGTGGATCAGCCGCGCCGAGCTGGACAAGATCGAGACGGGCATCGCCGGCCAGGGGATGGACCACGGCGGGGCGACGCTCAGCCACGCCCTGCGCAATCCGTCCATCTGGCTGCTGTCGCTCAGCTATTTCTGCTACGGCTACGTGGCCTACATCTTCTTCACCTGGTTCTTCAAATACCTGTCGGTGGTGCGTGGACTGAACCTGAAGTCCAGCGCCGTCTACGCCACGCTGCCGTTCCTGGCCATGGCGATCGGCTCGACCCTCGGCGGCGTGATCTCCGACCGCCTGACGCGGCGCTTCGGCCCGCGCGTGGGCCGTTCGTTCTTCGGATCCTTCGCCCTGCTTCTTGCCGGCGGGTTCATCTGGGGCGTGACTTCGGCCCATGGCGCCGAGGTCACCGCCATCATTCTGGCCGGGGGCGCGGGCGCCCTTTATCTGTCGCAGAGCGTCTACTGGTCCGTGTCGGCCGACCTCGGCGGCCGCTCGGCCGGCTCGGTCTCGGGCGTGATGAACATGTCCAACCAGATCGGCGGCGTGGTCACCGCCTCTCTGACCCCGTACCTGGCCCACGCCTTCGGCTGGAACGCGTCCTTCCTGTTCGCCGCCGTTCTGTGCGCGGTGTCGGCCGGGTGCTGGCTGGCGATCAACCCCCGGCCCAGAGCCGCCTAAATGCTCCGACTGAAACTCAGGTCCTGACCAGGGCCGGCTCGCCGGTCTCCAGCAGCGACTTGAGGTTCGACAGCACCTGAGGCCAGCCGCCCGACACCTGGCTGATCAGCTTGGACTGGGGCGCGTCATGCTGATGGGTGATGGTCAGCTTGACCGCGCCCTGGTTCGGCTCCAGCTCCATGGTGCAGCGGCTGAAGCCCTCGTCCTTCAGTTCGGGCTTGAACTCATTGCGCCAGCGGATCACCAGCTTGCGCGGCGGGTCCGCCTCGACGATCTGGCCCGCGTCCGCCACCCGCCCGTCTGAGAACAGCAGTCGCCACGGCGAGCCCGTGGTCCAGTCGCTCTCGCAGTGCATGCCGAACCAGTAGCGCTTCATCTGCTCGGGATCGGTCAGGGCCGACCACAGCCGTTCGGGCGTGGTGCGGATATAGGTGACGTAGACATAGGTTGAGCCTTTGTCCGACGAACTAGTCATCGCCTTCTCCTTCCAGGGTGCGTTTCAGGTGGGACAGGGCGGCCAGGCTGGGCCGCTCGAACTTGCCGATCCAGCGCTCGGCGATCTGGTTGATCGGGACCGGATTGAGGAAATGCAGCTTTTCGCGGCCCTGGCGGCGGCACGTCACCAGATTGGCCTCCTCGAGCAGGGCCAGGTGCTTGGTCACTGCCTGGCGGGTCATGTCCAGTCCTGCGCACAGCTCGCCGAGGGTCAGGCCGTTGGTTGCGAACAGACGGTCGAGCAGCGCCCTGCGGCTGGGGTCGGCCAAGGCCCGGAACACGGCGTCGTCGGTCATGGCCTCAATATGCAACCAAAGAGTTGCATGTCAAGCGCCGCGCTCACGGGGCCGGTGGACATCGGGCGTCAAACGTGGCCCAAAGCGCCGACCGGCTCCACGTGACCGAGGGAGGTTCGCGCCTTGTCCGCCCACGCCAAAGACCAAGCCCGCAGACTGGCGGCGCCGGACATCGCCGTGCGCAAGGGCGGCGAGCCGATCGTGTGCCTGACCTGCTACACCACGCCCATGGCCGAGATCCTCGATCCGGTGTGCGACCTGATGCTGGTCGGCGACTCGGTCGGCATGGTGCTGCACGGCCTGCCCAACACCGTGGGCGTGACCTTGGAGATGATGATCCTGCACGCCCAGGCCGTGATGCGCGGCGCGCGCCGGGCCATGGTGGTGGTCGACATGCCCTTCGGCTCCTACGAGGGCGCGCCGGAGGTGGCCTACGCCAACGCCGCGCGGATCATGAAAGAGACCGGCGCCCAGGCGGTGAAGGTCGAAAGCGGCCCCACGGTGCCGGCCACCATCGCCTATCTGACCCAGCGCGGCATTCCGGTGATGGGCCACATCGGCCTGCGGCCTCAGGCGGTTCTGGTGGACGGCGCGTTCAAGGCCAAGGGCCGCGCTCCCGGCGAGTGGGAGCGGGTGATCGAGGAGGCCAGGGCGACCGCCGACGCCGGCGCCTTTTCCGTCGTGGTCGAGGGGGTGGCCGAGCGGTTGGCGGCCGAGATCACCGCGGCGCTTTCCATACCCACCATCGGCATTGGCGCCTCCTCGGCGTGTGACGGCCAGGTGCTGGTGGTCGACGACATGCTGGGCCTGTTCGACTGGACGCCGCGCTTCGTGCGCCGTTACGCCGACCTGCGCGCGGAGATTTCCAAGGCGGCCGAGGCCTATGCCCAGGATGTCCGGGCCCGTCGCTTTCCCGCGGCCGCGGAGACCTATTTTCCCAAGCCTTGAGCGCGCGGGCCGATTGTCGCCGCTTTCGGCCGATAAAGCGCGACAGTGTGCGTTGCAGACCCGGTCGCCAGACGATAGGGTCCGCCCGCCTTCAACCGACCGGAGCCTGACCGAGTGGTCGACGTTTTCAACGAGGTGGACGAACAGATTCGCGAGGAGCGATTCCGCGCCCTGATGCGCCGCATCGTCCCGCTGTTCATCGCCGCCCTGGTCATCGCCGTGATCGCCGTTCTGGGCGTGTGGGGCTATCGCCAGTACAGCCTGGGCGGGATCGGCAAGGCGTCCGACGCCTACGCCAAGGGCCTGGACCTGATGCAGCAGAACGACCTCAATGGCTCGTTCGCCCAATTCGACATCGCCGCCAAGGGCCCGCCGGGCTATCGCAGCCTGGCGTTGATGCAGGAGGCCGCCATCCGCGTGGCGCAGAACAGGACGTCCGATGCGGTCGCGCTGTTCGATCAGGCCGCCAAGGCCGCCCCGGACAAGATGATGGCCGACGCCGCCAGCCTCAAGGCCGCCTATCTGCTGCTCGACACCGCGTCCCTGG
>Ga0335069_10017443_pt1 | contig 10006 bp, 8 predicted proteins | sample Lox_Sample_11_FD_206714 | JGI IMG/M metagenome (GOLD analysis project Ga0335069, IMG submission 206714) | Soil microbial communities from Loxahatchee National Wildlife Refuge, Florida, United States - Lox_Sample_1.1 | ecosystem: Environmental > Terrestrial > Soil > Wetlands | place: USA: Florida...
TCGCTCCTACCGTCGCGCCGCCGAAGCGCTCGAAGGATATCCGCAACAGGCCTCGGAGCTGCTCGCTGAGCCAAAAAAGCTTCTGGAGATCCCCGGGATCGGCAAAGGCATGGCCGCCAATATCCAGGAGCTATGCCGCGAAGGCAAGCTATCGCAGCATCAGGAACTGCTGCAGAAATATCGGCCGAGCATGCTGGAGCTGCTGAAGATCCAGGGACTCGGCCCGAAGACGATTGCGTTGCTGTGGAGCGCCTTTCAGGTGAGCGACGTCGCCGGTGTGGAGAAGCTGGCGCGCGAAGGCAAGCTGCGCGAATTGCCGCGCATGAGCGAAAAGAGCGAGCAGAAAATTCTGAAGGCGATCGAGGACTATCGCCGCATCTCAGGCCGATTCCTGCTGGACGAGGCAGACCGCACCGCGGAGAAGTTGACCGAGCACCTGAAGCATATCGAAGGCATCGAGAAGATCACGCCCGCTGGGTCACTGCGGCGGGGACGCGAAACCGTCGGCGACCTCGATATGCTGATCACCGGGCCCTGCTGTGCTGACGATGGCCGGCGCGCGGAGTTGATCGAGGAGATTCTGCGCTTCCCGGGCATCCTCGACGTGCTCGCGAAAGGCGACAACAAGGTCAGCTTTAAGCTGCGCAGCGGCATGCAGGTCGATGTGCGGCTTTTGCCGCCGGAGTCGTACGGGGCGGCCATGCAGTACTTCACGGGATCGAAGAACCACAACGTCACTCTTCGCCAACGCGCGCTGAAGATGGGGCTGACCCTGAACGAGTACGGACTCTTTCGCCTCGAAGATAATCAGCGCGTGGCCGGAACTACCGAGGACGAGATCTACGGCAGGCTGAAGCTCGACTGCATCCCGCCGGAGATGCGCGAAAACTGCGGCGAAATCGATCTGGCGGCCGAGCACAAGCTGCCGCGACTGATCACACTCGCCGACATTCGCGGCGAAGTCCACATGCACACCGTCGAGACCGACGGGCGCTGTACGATCGACGAGATGGCGGAGGCGGCGAAGGCGCGCGGCTATCAGTACATTGCCATCACCGACCATTCCAAGAACCTGGCATTCGCCAACGGCCTGGATGACAAGCGAGCGGTCGAGCATATCGCGCGCATTCGCAAGGCCAACGAGCAGATCGACGGCATCACAATCATGGCGGGCATTGAGGTCGATATCCTGGCCGATGGCGAGCTCGATCTTTCCGACTCCGTGCTGGAGCAAATGGACGTGGTCGTTGCCAGCGTGCATTCGGCGTTCAACCAGGAGCCGCAGCAGATGACTGACCGACTGTTGCGCACGCTGGAAAACAAGAACGTATCGATTTTGGGACATCCCACCGGCAGGCTCTTGCTGCGGCGCGACGCTTATGCTTTCAATATGGACGCGGTTCTAAAGGCCGCGCTGAAGAACAAGATTGCGATGGAACTGAACGCCTATCCCGACCGCCTCGATCTGAACGATGTGCACCTGCGCATGGCGCGCGAGCGGGGAGTGAAGATCGTCATCAACACCGACGCCCATCACACCTCGCACTTCGAGAAGATCAAGTACGGCGTTTTGCAGGCGCGACGTGCCTGGCTTACTCCCGCCGACGTGCTGAACACGCTGCCGGAGAAGGCGTTTCGCAAAGCGATCAAGCACCACTGGCCGGAACCGGTAGCAAGCTGACCATGAGGAGCCGCGAGAACGTCTATGGCTGAAGAGCAAAAACCGCCCACGCCAGCCGAGCCGCAAGCCGACGCATCGGCGCCTGCCTACGATGAATTCGGCACGGCCAAACGCAATTTGCCGCCCGCGGCGCCGGTCGCCGTCGCCATCGCGGTGGTCGCCATTGTGGTCGCCATCATCGCCTATACCGAGCGAGCCAAGCCCGCGGCCCAAGGCACCATCGACGAGGTCTGGTTCAGTCAACCGGCGAATATGCCCAGCCCGATGATGCTGATGGAAGTCACGCTGCACAACGTGAGCGACAAGACGCTTTACATCAAAGACATCACAGCAGGCGTGAAGACCGATCAGGGTGATCAGTCCGATGAGGCGGCATCAGCCAGTGATTATGACCGTTACCTGCAGGCCTACCCCGATTTGCGCCGGCACGACCGGCCACTCGAGGTGGAGACGAAAATTCCGCCCGGCGGCGATCATAAGGGGTCGGTGTTGGTCTCGTTCCCGATCACGCAGCAACAGTGGGATGCGCGGAAGGACCTGACGGTCACCATCGTCCCCTACGATCAGAGGCCGATTGTCATTCATGAAAAGAGCACCGCGACGAAATAGCGGACAAGGGTTAATCACCACGGAGACACGGAGGACACGGAGCTTTTTGATCAGGTCTTCTTGATCAGGTCTTCTCCGTGCTCTTCGTGTCTCCGTGGTGAGACTTGGCTACTCGAAGATGAGGATGGCCGCGGCAATCACGGTGGTCCACAAGCCGCGCTTATCGCCGACGGCGCTTTGCGTGATATTCGCCGTGCGCACGATTTTGTTCGACAGCCGGTAGACCTCTTTCTTTTCGTCCCACGACTTATCGGCGTCGAACTCCACGTCAAGCGTGGTGGCCAGCATCTCGGCCGCGAGCTCCTCCGCGTAGTCGCCGGCGACGTCGTCGGTTTCGCCAAACGAGTGGTGCTCGCTCAGATAACCGTAGGTGCTCCGGTCAGCGGGAATCGCCACTCCGATGCTGGAGGCCGTCAGGCGATGCGGTTCGCGCGTGGAGTTCTCCGCCACGACGGCGAAGGTCACTTCTCCGGGCGACAGGTATCGCAGACCTTCTTTGCGGGCAATGAGCTTGCAATTGGGGGGGAAGATGGACGATACCCGAACCAGATTCTGCGCAGCGATTCCGGCATCCCGCAGCGCCAACTCAAACGAGGTAAGTCGTTCCTTGTGTTTCCCTACGCCTTTCGTTAGAAAGATGCGCTTGGGGACCATGTCTTTTGCCAATTTGTGAGCGCCTCCAGCGGGACGAGCGATGTTACTGATTTTTCAAAATAACACATCGCGCCGGAAGCGAAATATGAATTCACGGTAAACGGCGAAAAAGATAAGCAGGTGAGTCTCACAGCCCATTGCTAGCCCGCCACTCCGGCAAAGCGCGATCGAAGCCGGCCGGGAATTCGTTGCGACCGGCCGGGACGCCCAGCATCTTACCTCTCGATCTCCAAGCGCCTGGGTTTTCCCGGCAGAAGAGGATGCCTCGCATGGTTCACGTTTTTCCGCTGGCTGTGGGCATAGGATTTGTGGCCGGGCTGCGCTCCCTCACCGCGCCGGCTCTGGTCAGTTGGGCGGCGTATTTGGGCTGGCTTCCCCTGCAGGGCACGCCTGTCGCGTTCATGGCGTCTACAGTTACGGTGTGGGTCTTCACGGTGCTGGCCGTGCTGGAGCTGATCGCCGACCTGCTGCCCAAGACTCCGCCGCGCACCGCTCCCGTCGGCCTGATCGCCCGCATCATTACCGGCGGCCTTTGTGGCGCGTGCATCTACGCCGCCGCCGCCGCTACCCTGTGGATTGGAGCGGGCTGGGGCATCGTCGGCGCCTTGATCGGGACTTATCTCGGCTACTACGTCCGCCGCGGGCTGGTGAATGGCCTGAAGGTGAAGGACTTCTTCATTGCTATCCCGGAAGACATCGTCGCCATCGGCCTGGCATATCTGATCGTCCGCTAGGCTGATCTCGAATCCGCGCGTGTGTGGCTCGCCGACCGCGATTTCTTCTCCTAACAATCTCCACGTTCGTACTATGATGTTAGGACTTCTACTCTGACTGTCTGCGCCAGGCAGCCAAGGCCCTGTATGCAAATGGCCCACATTTTCGGCCTTCCCGCGATTTTGCTGATTGTTGCGTTCGCCGCGAATCGTCTCTCCAAGCTGAGCCGCGTGCCCGACATCATTGTTCTGCTGCTCGTCGGGATTACGGTTGGGCCCATCCTGCACCTGGTCAATGCGCAGACTTTTCAGGGCGCTGTCCGCATATTGGGTACCTTCGCCCTGCTGCTCATCCTGTTTGAAGGCGGCCTCGAGCTGCGGCTGCGCCAGGCGCTCCGTTATGTTCCCGCCGGGCTTCTGCTGGTGGTTTTGAGTTTTGGGCTGAGCCTGGCGCTGATCGCCGTGACGGGCAGGTTCCTGCTTCACCTGGCCTGGACCGACTGCCTGCTCCTGGGGGCCGCGTTGGGCTGCACCAGCGGCACCATCGTGATTCCCGCGCTGCAGCAGATCAATACGCCGGAGCCGGTCAAGGTAACCCTGACCCTGGAGTCCGCGCTCGGAGAAGTGATTGCGGTGCTGATGGTAGGCAGCCTGCTGCACGCCGCCGGCGACGGCTCACTGGTTGGCGGCCTGGCGACCGACTTCTCTCACCACATCATCATCTCAATCGTGTTGGGCTTTGCCGCGGGCGCGCTGTGGTCGCATCTGTGGCCGCGCATTGCCGGTGCGCCTAACGCCAACATCCTCAACCTCGCGGTTGTGATGAGCGTCTACGCAGTCGGCGACTACCTCAAAGGCAGCGGATTGCTTACCGTGCTGGTTTTCGGTGTCACCTTGGCCAACCTGCCGCGCACGCCACACATGACGCGGCAAGGCGCACGCCTGCTGGCTTTCCACGCGGAGTTCAGCTTCCTGGTGCGGTCGTTCTTCTTTGTATTGCTGGGCGTCGTCGCTCAATTCGTCAGCCGGCAGTACATCATTCCGATTCTGGGGATTCTTGCGGCCGTTCTGCTGGCGCGGTATCTGGCGGTGCAGGGCAGCCGCTGGGTGATACGCGACGTCGAGCATCGCGATACCGAGTTGCTCTTCTGGATGCTGCCGCGTGGCCTCGTCACCGCGGTGCTGGCGCTGGAGATCGTCAACGATCGCGGTCAGGTCTTCGCTTTCCTGCCGGCAATGGCGTTCACCGTCGTGATGTTCACCAACCTGTTCATCGTGTGGGGAGCGGTGCGAGCCGGCAGGGTAGCTGCCGCCCCGGAAAAGATCGAAGCGCTTGCCACGCCGGTGCCCTCCGCCGAGCCAATAGCCAAAGCCGCAAGCATCGGCGAGACAGCGACCTGAATTCTGAAATTGCTCCGTGCCCTCCGTGTCTCCGTGGTGAACCGCCACTCACAAGTCCGTGGTCATGATGAACAGCGGCTTCATCTCGAAGCTCTTGTAGCGCGGGCGGAGGCGGTCGGTGTTGTACTGGTCCTTTACGTTAACGACTTTTTTCGACGCCACCACCACCTCAATGGGAACGTTGTCATAGCGTCCGTTCCGTAAGACCACCAGCCTCCCGTGAACATTCGTCAGTACGAGGTCGAGGGCAAGATTGCCGTAGGCCATGGGCACAATCGAGTCGACGGCGTCAGGATCGCCGCAGCGCACCAGGTAACCCAGGCTCTGATGCATGACATCGACCGGCTGTCCGTGGTTGTAGTGGGCCGACAGCTCTTTGACGCGGTCGGCCACGACGTTTCCCACCCCGCCCAGTTTCTTGTGGCCGAACGCGTCTGTGACCTGGCCTTCCGTGACCATGTCGCCACCGCCCTCGAAGGTCGCGCCCTCGGAAACCAGGGCCACGGAATATTTGCTGGGATTGTGGTTGCGGTCTTCGATGAGCAACTCCGTCAGCTTGTCGATGCTGAATTTGTATTCAGGGATGACGCAACGATTGGCCGCGCCGGCCATGGTCGGCAGCATGGCGGTGAATCCTGCATAGCGGCCGAAGATCTCGAGAATCAGCAGGCGCTCGTGCGATCCCGCCGAGGTCCGCAGCCGGTTGGACATCTCGATAATGCGGGTGACGCAGGTGCTGAACCCAATGCAGTAATCCGTGCCCGGAACGTCATTGTCCATCGTCTTCGGGATGGCGATGACCTTCACGCCCTCCTGAAACAAACGCACGCCATAGCTGAGCGTGTCGTCGCCGCCGATGGGGATGAGGTAGTCAATCCCCAGCCACGCCAGGTTCTTCAGTACCTCGGACGTAAGATCGTTGCGCTCGGCTTTGTAGGTTTCGCTCAGGTGGGCTGGCACCTCCGACTTGCGCACCCGGCTAGGATTGGTGCGCGAACTATGCAGAAACGTCCCGCCGGTGCGCCCGGCGCGGTTCACCACTTCTTCCGTCAGGTGCTGGAAGTTATCGGTGTTGTCGTAATCCTTCTCCCGCACCAGGTCGATGAGGCTGGCCCATCCCCGTCGCAGCCCGATCACCTCGTAGTTCTCGCTGATGGCGCGCAAGGTGACGGCGCGTATCGCCGGATTCAGCCCCGGAACGTCACCGCCTCCAGTGAGAATGCCGATGACTCCCTTCTTCTTACCGTTTGCCATGATGAAGGCCTCTTTCTGTTTATCGGCGAATAAGCAGTAAGAAATAGTTTAGCCAACCGGCGCGCAAGAACGGCGGCTTGGCCGGATTTTAATGATGCTTTGAGATATGGGCAGGCGAATCCGCGGCCTGAGGAGACGGGGTTGTGATTCGAAGTGGAATTCCGTGATGGCAACCAGCGTACGGATTGCTGCCGAACAAGCCACGCAGCCGGAACTCCCAACAACTCGCGCCTTTTGGGGAGGGAGCCGTCAGAGAAACGCTGTCGCGAATGGAAACTCATCGGGCGGTGCGTCAAGCGTGCGAATTGCGGCTGCAACAGCCGCGCAGCGGCGGGATGGGGTTAGGCGTGGGCGGCAGCCCACGCTGGAAGAAGAACAAATCGCAAGCCGCAGAGCGGCAACACTACTCGGAGTACGGTCCCTGGCGGGGGTACCGGCTATTTCTTGATGATGGGGTTGTAGCCTTCTCCCACGAGCTTTATCTTCATCGCTTCGGCTTCGGCCATGGTCGCGAACGGTCCGACCTGCACGTGATAGAACTTGTCGTGGGTAACGGGATTGTTGACCACGAAGACGTTGTAATTCTTCCGGCGCAGCGCGCCGGCTAACGCGACGGCGTCGTCCTCGCGCGAGAGCGCGGCGATCTGAACCACGATGGTTCCAGGACCGGTCACCGGCGAAGAATGCGAGACGACCTCGGCATTCGGCTGAGACGTTGTCCTCTCGGGAGCTTTCGCAGGCGCTGATACTGCTGCTGCCTTCGGTTCGGGCTCCGCCGTCCTGGGCATTTCGGCAGGCGTCTCTCCGGTGCTGTCCTGCTGTACGGCTTTGTAGAAGGTAAGCTTCGTATCCTGACCTGCCGGCACAGCCGCAGTGGAAGCCGGCGCCTGCTCCTGCGGCTTGGCAATCTCCGCCGAGGGCTTGCCCTGGCTCGTCGTGGAAGTGGAGGAGGCCGAGTCGCTGCTCACTTGCACCTGGTCGTTGGCGGCCTGCTCGCGGCCGGAGCTCCTGCCCAGCGAGTAGCCAATGGAGAAGAAGACACCACAGATTGCCGCCAGCAGGAAAAACAATCCCAGCAGCTTCCCAACTCCCAACGTTATTTCCGTGTCTTGCGACGACGCTATCGTGTGCACTAAGAACCTCGGTGGTAGAGCAGACCTTCAGGCCCGCGTCCGCATCGATACAAATCCCTGAGTCGGCTTCAGACCTGCCGCAAAACCTGCTATTCGAACGGTGTCATCCTGAGCGCAGCGACCGCGCAACAAGCGTGACAATCGCGCTGTTTGCGATTGGCGCGCTTGTTGCACCGGGCGCGGAGTCGAAGGACCCCTACATTTGCTTTGCTACGACACCAGCAAATCAGTACCGCCAGCGGCGCTCAAGCGCCTTACTTCTCCGGCGGCTGAAACCCGCCAACCTTCGCCTGCGCATCCACCTTCAGCAGATTCTGCAGCCCGGCCAGCAAATCCACCGGCACCGGGAAGATGATGGTCGTGTTCTTCTCCACGCCAATCTCGGTCAGCGTCTGCAGATAGCGCAACTGAATGCTGGTGGGCTCCATGGCCAGCAGGCGAGCCGCTTCCGTCAGGCGCTGCGCGGCGGCGAACTCACCTTCTGCGTGAATGATCTTCGAGCGCTTCTCGCGCTCTGCCTCGGCCTGCTTGGCCATGGCGCGCGTCATCGTCTCCGGCAGGTCAACCTGCTTCACCTCGACGTTGGTCACCTTCACGCCCCACGGGTCCGTGTGCTGATCCAGGATCGATTGCAAACGCAAGTTGATCTTCTCGCGGTGCGCCAGCAGTTCGTCGAGATCGACCTCGCCCAGCACCGAGCGCAACGTGGTCTGCGCGAACTGTGACGTCTGGTACATATAATTCGAAACTGCAACCACCGCCTTGTTGGGATCGATCACGCGCAGGAAGATCACAGCGTTCACCTTCAGCGTGACGTTGTCGCGGGTGATGATGTCCTGCGGCGGAACCTCCAGTGCCTCCTGCCGCAGCGAAACGCGCACTATGCGATCGATGGGAGCAAACACCAGGATCACTCCCGGGCCTTTCGGCGTTCCAAGCAGGCGCCCCAGTCGAAAAATGACGCCGCGCTCATACTCGGCCAGGATTTTGATCGAGTTGATGATGTAGAGAACGATGATGACGACGACAACGATGCCAGCGATACCGGGCACGAGGTGCCTCCATCTACTCAGAAGTTTAGAACGGCTTCTACTGCGGATTGTAGGCCGAACTGGTGGGGAACCCAAGTGCACAACAGTGGGTAGTTGGCAGGAAACCTGGGCACCTTCACGACACGTGAATCAAATTGGTGCCCCACGTTCGCCCGTCTTTTGGGCTAACGTGGGCCTCGTTGCCAGGCCCAGGTTATCGCCCAAACGATGGACGCGAACCTGGGGCACCATTCAATCCGCCCGTCGCGTTCTTCGTGTTCACGGTGTCATCCTGAGCGGAGCGACCTCGCAACGCCCGTGACAACCGCGCCGTTTGCGGTTGGCGCGGCAGTTGCTCCGGTCGCGGAGTCGAAGGACCCCTATATCGGATTCACCTTCCCGCCTCGGAGCGTCTCTTTAGGGCGCGACAAGTTCGTGGAGCTCACGTTACCCGCTCACCCTCTCACCATCTTCAACAGCTCGACCGCGTTCAACGGACTGCGCGGGTCTTCCTCATGCTTGAAGAACGCGTACGTCTCCAGTCCGTCGGCCACGCATCGCCCGATGCGCTCGGCTAATTTCTTCACCTCATCCGGCGAATAGCTCGGCTGGCGAAACCGGAAATAGATATAGCTGGCTGTGCGCACCTCAGGCGTGGTGAGCTTTTCTGTCTCGGCGATGCACAACGTGGCGTTGTGATCCCGCAAAACCTGGTAGACCTCTTCGGTAAACCATGTCGCATGACGGAACTCGAATGCGGTTTTGAAATTGCGTGGCAGCAGCGCCATAAAGTCGCGCAGCACGGCAACATCGGCCTTCATCTGCGGCGGCAATTGGAAGAGCACCGGCCCAAGCTGTGCTGCCAGCGGCTGCAGCGTCGGCAGAAAACGCTGGATCGCCTCCTCCACATTCTGCAGCCTCCGAATGTGCGTGATGTACTGGTTGGCCTTCAGCGCGAAACGAAAGTTCGGCCCGACATCCGCCATCCATCCAGTCGCCGCTTTTTCCGAGAGGCTGCGGCGAAACGTGTAGTTCACCTCGACGGTGTTGAGCTGTGTCGCGTAGTACTTCAGGAAATTTTTCGACGCAACATTCTTGGGATAGAACTCGGGCTTCCAGATGGTGTACGCCCAGCCCGACGTGCCAACGTAAAGCGGCAGCTGGGAAGCGGAAACATTGGTGGACTCGCTCATCCTCACCTCAGCGAAAGCAGCCTGCAGACTGTATGATTTTACCCATGAAGCGCCCGGTCCTTGCCGTCGCGATCGTGATATCCATGCTGCTGGGCGCGTCGGCGCAACAGGTTACGTCTTCGGCCAAGAGCCCGCCGCGGTCAACGTCACTCTCGGAAGTCGTGATGCTCGGCACAGGCACGCCCAACGCCGATCCCGACCGCTCGGGTCCGGCCGTTGCCATCATCGTGAACGGCCACAGCTACCTGGTGGATTGCGGTCCCGGCGTCGTGCGGCGCGCCGCTGCCGCAACCCGCGAAGGCGTCCCCGGGCTCGCAATGGAAAATTTGCAAACCCT
>Ga0335069_10017444_pt1 | contig 10006 bp, 7 predicted proteins | sample Lox_Sample_11_FD_206714 | JGI IMG/M metagenome (GOLD analysis project Ga0335069, IMG submission 206714) | Soil microbial communities from Loxahatchee National Wildlife Refuge, Florida, United States - Lox_Sample_1.1 | ecosystem: Environmental > Terrestrial > Soil > Wetlands | place: USA: Florida...
GAAGCCCTGGGTATCCGACGAGAAGGCCAGCCGGCGGCTGTCGGCCGACCAACTGACCTGGCCAGCGTCGATCGGACCGCGTCGATCGGAAATTCGAAAAGCGTCTCCCCCGTCGGCCGGCAGGACAATAGTCCCGTAATCGATGCCGCTGGCTTCGACCACCACCGCCAGCCATTTCCCATCCGGCGACCAGCGTACCTTCCAGGCAGGGAAGCCCGCCTTCAGCAGGAGGCGGCTGTTATTTTCCCGATGGTTTTTTTCGTCCACATCCAGGACATAGACATCGAACTGTCCCGTCTGATCGGAGATGAAGGCAATCCTCTTCCCGTCCGGGGACCAGGAGAAATTAGCCTGCAGCGAGCAAGTCACCCAGGGCGTCAGGTCGGTCTGTGCGTCGCGCTCCAGATCGACAAGGCAGATGTGGAATTTTTCGCTCCCGTCGAAGTCGACCGAAAATGCCAGGCGGCGTCCATCAGGAGCATAACGTGGGTGGAACTTCGCGCCAGGCCCTTTGGAAATCAGCCGGAGCGTCGCCTCCCGCTCCAGCGCCAACTCATAGATTTCCCAATTTCCAGTGGGATTCCAAGAGAATGCCACCCGCTGGCCATCGGGAGCCAGGTCAAAGCCCATGTCGGTTTCGATGAATGGAACGCCTAATAGCTCCCCGAGCTCCAGCATGAGAACCCTCCCTTTCAGACTTTATGACAGGCCACCCAGTGGCCGGGCGCCGCAGCGCGCCATTCTGGGACCTCCTGGCTGCAACGCGCTTCCGCGATCGGGCAGCGTGGATGGAAGCGGCAGCCGGAGGGCGGATTGATCGGGCTGGGCACATCGCCTGCCAGGATGATCCGGTGGCGGGCGCGATCCTTTTTCGGATCCGGCACCGGGACCGCGGACAGCAAAGCCTTCGTGTAAGGGTGCAGCGGGTGTTCGTAAAGCTCGTTCCGGTCGGCCAGCTCAGCCATCACCCCGAGATACATGACCGCCACCCGGTCACAGATGTGCCTGACCATGCTCAGGTCGTGGGCGATGAACAGGTAAGTCAGGTTGAGGCGGTCCTGCAGGTCTTCCAACAGGTTGACCACCTGGGCCTGGATGGAAACGTCCAGGGCCGAGATGGGTTCGTCGCAAACGACGAATTTCGGCTCGGATGCCAGGGCGCGCGCCACACCGATACGCTGGCGCTGTCCGCCTGAGAATTCGTGCGGGAACCGGTTGACCAGCCGTCCGCTCAGGCCGACCAGGCTCATCAATTCCTTGACCCGCTCGGTGCGTTCCTTTTCGGTCTTCAGCAAATGATGGACGCGCAGCGGCTCGCCGACGATCGAGTTGACCGTCCAGCGCGGGTTGAGGGATGCGAACGGATCCTGGAAGATCATCTGGGCTTCCCGGCGGATGGCCAGCATTTCCCGGCCGCGGGCCGTCCGAACATCCCGGCCATCGATCGTCACCACGCCATCGGTGGCTGGATACAACCCGAGCAGCGTGCGTCCGGCGGTGGTCTTCCCACAACCGCTTTCACCCACCAGGCCGAGGGTTTCCCCCTGGTCGATGGCGAACGAGATCCCATCCACAGCGCGGACGGCGCCGACCTTGCGTTGGATGACGATCCCGCGCATGACCGGGAAATGTTTGGTCAGGTTCTCCACCTGGACGAGGGGCTGGGATTGGCTCATCGCGCGGCTCCGTCGCGGATGTCCACCCAGCAGGCGATGGTGTGGCCGCTGCCGACTTCGGAGAGGGAAGGAATTTCAGTCTTACAGCGCTCGATGGAAAAGTCGCAGCGCGGTGCGAACGGGCACCCGTGCGGTTCGACCAGCAGGCTGGGCGGGGCGCCGGCGATCGATTTGAGCCGATGGTCACGGCGCCGGTCGACGCGCGGCAGGGCGCCCAACAGGGCCTGGGTATAGGGATGGCGGGGATCTTCGTATAAATCTTCCACCCGGGCTTCTTCGACGATGAATCCGGCGTACATGACGATCACCCGATCGGCAATGCCTGCCACCACACCCAGGTCGTGGGTGATCCAGATCACCGCCATGTGGACCTGGTCCCGCAAGCGCGTGACCAGCTCGACGATCTGGGCCTGGATGGTGACGTCCAGGGCGGTGGTCGGCTCGTCGGCAATCAGGAGCCCGGGATTGCAGGCCAGGGCCATGGCGATCATGACGCGCTGGCGCATCCCGCCCGAGAACTGGTGTGGATAATCCCCAAGACGATTTTTCGCCTCCGGGATGCCGACCAGTTCCAGCAATTCCACGGCGCGGTTCTCGGCCGTCTTCTGGTCCATCGACATGTGGGTGCGCAGGGACTCGGTGATCTGTTTGCCGATCGTCAGGACGGGGTTGAGCGAGGTCATCGGGTCCTGGAAGATCATGGCGATCTCCTTGCCCCGGACGGCGGTCATCTCATCCTCGGATTTTTTCAGCAAATCCTGGCTGGAAAACAGGGCGGTCCCGCCGGCAATCTCGCCGGGCGGCGTCGGGATCAGCTTCAGCACGGAAAGCATGCTGACGGATTTGCCGCAGCCGCTCTCGCCGACCACCGCCAGAGTTTCACCCTCGTCGACGTGGAAGGAGATCCCGTTGACAGCATAGACCGTCCCTTCGGGGGTATGGAAACGGGTCCGCAGATCGTTCACTTGCAATAAGGCGCTCATCGATGGATATCCTTAAACAGTCCGGCTGCGCGGGTCGAGGGCATCCCGCAGCCCATCACCCAGGAAATTGATGCTCAGGACGGTCAGGAGGATCAATAGGCCGGGAAAGAACCACATCCAGGGGGCGGATTCGATATAGTTGTTGGCGTTATCGAGCATGTTCCCCCAGGTGGCCGTGGGCGGCTGGACCCCCAACCCGAGGAAGCTGATATACGCCTCGGAAAGGATGGCATTTGCCACACCCAAGGTGGCGGAAACGACGATCGGGGCGATGCTGTTGGGCAGGATGTGCCGGAAGATGATGTCCCGATTGGATGTTCCGGTGGCCCGGGCCGCCAGGATGAATTCGTTTTCCTTCAAGGAAAGGAATTCCGCCCGGACGATGCGCGCCAGGTACATCCAGGAGGTCGCCCCGATGATGACGACGATGACCACCACGCTGCCGCTGAAGGTCCGCCCCATCACAGTCAGGTCGGGGATCTTCCCGCCGAAGAATTTCGCCATCACGATCAACAGGAAGATCTCGGGGATATTCAACATGGCCTCGGTAATTCGCATCAGGATGCTGTCGAGCAGGCCTCCGTAGTACCCGGCCAGGGCGCCGATCAGGATCCCGCAGAGCGTTTCGATCAGGACCGCAAACAAACCGATGATGAGCGAAATCTGGCCGCCGTAGATCGTCCGGGCAAAAATGTCCCGTCCGATCGGATCGGTGCCGAAGGGGTGGGCAGCGGAAGGCGCTTGCAATTTGATGGCCGTGTTGTTGAAATTGGCGTATTTCTCAGTCCGGATGAACGACCCGCCGAATGCATAGATGAATAAAAAGACGAGGACCAGCGCCCCGATCAGGGCCATCTTGTGCCGGCGGAAGCGCCGCCAGGTCAATTGAGCCAGGGTAAGCGGAGGCGTCTCCAACTCATCGGGCGCCAGCGAGGCGATTTTGTTGGTCGGTACTTCTGTGGTCATGGTTTGTCCTCGCTAATCATAGCGGATGCGTGGATCCAGCCAGGCATAGACGATGTCGGTGATGATCTGGAAGACGACGACCGCAACGGCGATCAGCATCAGGATACCCATGACGACCGGCATGTCGCCGCGCGAAACGTGATCCAGGAACAGGCGGCCCATGCCCGGCCAGGCGAAGATGCGCTCGGTCACAACCGCGCCCCCGAGCAGGAGCGGCAAATCCAGGCCGACCACCGTGACGATCGGCAGCGAGGCATTCTTCAAGGCGTGCACCAGGACGACAGAGCGCCTTGGCAGGCCTTTCGATTTCGCCGTGCGGATGTAGTCCTGGCCCATCACCTCCAGCATCGTGCTGCGAATGTAACGGCTGTAGGCGGCGAAGCTGACCAGGGAAATACTCAAGACCGGCAGGATCATGTGCAGCATGACCTGTCCCGCAGTCTGGCCCACTTGCGGATCGAACATACCCACCGTGGGGAGGTACGGAAGCCCCCACCGTTTGAACAGGACGGCAAAGATATACATGGAGAGCAGGGCGACGAAAAAGATCGGCATGGAATAGCCAATGAACAATAAAGTCGTGATGAAATTATCCAGCGTCGAATATTGTTTGAGGGCGGAATAGATCCCGACCAGGAGGGAACCCAGGACGATGACGATCTCCGAAGCCAGCATCAGGAGAAGCGTGTTTGGCAAACGCTGGACGATCAAGGTGAGGGCCGGGGTGCCCCGGTTGACGATCGAGGTCCCGAAATCGCCGCGCAGGATCCCGCGGCGCGTGCCGCTCGTCTCGGGGATCCCATCCCCGTTCAGGTCGACTTTCGTCCAGTCGTTCCCGATCAGCCAGTAGATATATTGGACATAAATCGGTTTATCCAGACCAAGTTGGCGGGTCAAACGAATGCGGTCCGCTGGCCGGGTGACCGAACGTCCCCCCATGGTCGCGATCGGATCGCCCGTATTCATCATCAAGATGAACAGGATGATGCTGATGATAAATAATAATGGAATACCCTGTAGGATTCGGCGGATGACGTAACGAGTCATAAGTACCCTTGAAGGAGGGGAGTTCCGGGTGGGCCGGAGAAGGCCGACCCACCCGGCAGGTTCTGCAAAGTCGATCAGCTATTTCTGGGTCAGGTCCCAATCGGCAATATTGAAGAAAGGAGTCACGCCAGAGAACTTGACGCCCGAGAGGCGTGGACCGACCGCCCAGACATCCGGATCCTGCCACAATCCCAGCCAATAGACTTTATCGTAGAACATCTGATTGATCTGGGAGATAGTTTGCTGGCGGGCGACCGGGTCGGTCTGGGTGGCCTGCTTCTGGATCAAGGCATCTAGTTCGGGGTCGCACATGAAGAACCAGTTCGAGCCGGCAGGATAGCTGTCGGTTGGAATTTCGCTGCACAACCAGTAATAGATATCCGGGTCCGGGAAGCCCGAAGGGCCATCGGACCATTCCATGATGTCCAGCTTCCCACTGGCGGCCGGTCCCTGGCCGTAGCCGGAGAAATAAAGGTCGTCGGCGTAATTCGAAAGGTCGACCTTGATCCCCACCTGGGCGAGCTGCTGCTGGATGACAGCCTGGGCATTCTGGCGAATCTCGCGGCTGGTCGTCCCATAGCGCAGGACCAGCTCGACGCCGTCCTTGTCCCGGACGCCATCCCCGTTGTGATCGATCCAGCCGGCTTGGTCGAGCAACTTCTTGGCAGCTTCCGGATCGTAAGGATAGTTCGTCAGGGGAGGGTTGTTGTAGTACGGCAGCGCATCCCAGAAACTGGCCGGGGTCTTGGTCAAACCAAGCAGGAGATCGCGATTGATCCCGTCCCGGTCGATCGACATGGCAATCGCCTTGCGGACGTTCACGTCCAGCAGGGCCGGATTACCCAGCTTCTTGTTGATGAGGAAGAAAAGGCCTTCGTTGTACCCGGAAGGCTGGGTCATGATCTTGATTCCAGACTGCTGAAGGGTCGGGACGTCGCTGTAAGCGATGAAGGTCCCGAGGTCCCCATCGCCTGAACGCAACGCCGCCACCTGGGAAGCGTCATCGGGAACAAAGCGCAGGTAGATCTCATCGATCTTGGGACGCTTGCCCCAATAATTATCGTTGATCGCGAAGCGCGCATACGAACCAGACTGCCATTCGACGAAGTTATATGGGCCACAGCCGACCGTCGGAGCCATGTTCCAGGCGGCCTTGTCGAGCGTCCCATCCGCATCGAAGACCGGGCGAAGGATGTGCTCCGGCAGGATACCACGCCACATGAAGATCCAGGGGGCGAATGGATCCTTGAAATGAACAACCACGGTCTGGGCATCCGGGGTCTCGATATCCGATACCTTGTCATACGGGTAGGCGGAATTGACGGCATTGTGCGAGTCGGTGAACATCTGCCAGGTGAACTTGAAGTCCTCCGACGTGATCGGCTGTCCGTCCGACCATTTGATATCGCTCCGCAGCTTCAGGGTGATCGTCTTCCCATCCGCTGAAAGACCGCCATTTTCCAGGGAAGGTATTTCGGTGACCAGGTTCGGATAGGCCTCGTTATTTTCATCGAAGTTCCAGGCCCAGCATAACCAAAGCTGGTGGGTGGTGGTCGAGAACCACATGTTGGTATACATCGGATTCAGGGAATCGAATTCCTGGGTCCAGATGAACGTCGCCACCTTCTTTTGAGGCGTCGGGACCGCGGTCGCCGGTTGGGTCGCATTCGTGACCGGGGCAGTCGTGGCGGCAGGCTTCGCTCCTCCACAGCCGCTCAAGACCATGCTGAGGATTACCAGCACGGCAAACACAGGGAATAAACCAGACTTACGTGACATTCGCATCCTCCTTTGCATGATAAGCCGATCCAAGGGTAGAAAAAAGCGCCATCAGAATACGAAATCAATTCTGACGGCGCTCAGGGATCATCCAGTTTGCGGCAGGGCGTCCATTCCAGCCTTGCGGGCCAGGTTCTCGACCATCGTACGCAACTCACGATCCTGCTCTGGGGTATAACGCGGTTTTTCATAGGCGGCCAGCAGCTCCTGCGTGCGCGCCTTCGCCCGGGCAAATGTATCGGGGCTGCCGGAGGCCTGCCAACCTCGGATGGAGTCCCGGTCGATCACCGACGATGGAAGGTACTGTTCCTTGGAGAATAATTCACGGGTGGCTTTCTGTTTGAGGAAGTCGCCTTTGAAATTGATCCCCTCGAAAAGCGCGGTCGCCAGGGTTTCGGTCCGGACCTCGACGCCAGCGACCAAGCGCTGGGCCATCGCAATTCCCTCAGCATCCACGACCAGTTTTTCCGGGCTTTGGCAGGCCAGGAAATCCAGCATCCCGGCTCCCGAGATCATATTGATCCCGGCCAGCGCACCAATCACTGCACTGATGCCACTCTCCAATCCCGCCTGGGCATCCACGACTTTTGCATCGCTCGCGCCCAGGTAGGCGTGGGTGGGTAAATTCAAGGATTTTCCCACCTGGGCATAGGCCGCATCGATCATGGCGGTCTCGACTGCGCCCATCGGAGTGGTGCCCCGGCGCATGTCGAAGATGGCGGGCGCCCCACCCCAGACGATCGGCGCACCCGGGTTGGCGAACTGGTGAATGGCGATCCCGCTCAGGCTCTCGGCGGCGTGCTGGACGACCGAGCCAAGCAATGTGACCGGTGCGGCCGCACCGGCCAGCGGCATGGAAATCAACTGGGCCGGCAGGCGCGCCCGCGCCAATTCGATCAAATTCTCCGAGCCGAATTCGCTCCAGATGAGCGGCGGGGACGGGCAGACGTCAAAGACGGCCTGGGGTTTGTCGGCCAAAGCCGATCGGCCCCCGGCAAAAAGGGCCAGCATGTCGAACATGGCCGGCAAGTTTTCGACCGAGAAGGAACCGGTCACCACCGGCTTCTGGGAATATTGCAGGACGATGTACAAGCGATACAGGTCCCCGATCGCTTTCGGCACTTCATTGCAGACGATGGCCGTCGATTGTGCGTCGTATTGGGAGAGCATCTCCGCGACTTTGACTACACGCACCAAGTCCGGAGTATAAGAGGTCTTGTGCTCGAGCGTCTCGGGATCGAGAATGTGCACGCCCGAGGAGCCCGGGTCGAACTGGACGGCGTCGCCGCCGTATTGGACCTTCTGGTCCCCACGACGGTCGAAGAGACCGAATTTCTCGGGGACACTTTCGAGGGCCTTGCGAACAACTTTTTCCGGGATCATGACCACATCGGCCTGGGCGGTCGCCCCGGCCGCGAGCAGCAACTCACGTGCCCGGGCGGACTGGACCTTGATCCCTGGTTTTTGCATCAACTGAAACGCCTCGTCTAGGATTCGGGCGATCAGGTCGAGCGTAAGCAGTTCCAGTTTTGGCTGCATGGAGGTTATTTCTTCTCCAGCGAGGCAATGATCCTGGCCATCTCGGCCCGGACGCCTTCGTCGAGCGGGTCCGGCTGGTGCGTCTCGAGGGTCTTGCGGGCCTTGGCAAGCGCCCAGTCCCGGGCATCGTCTTTTTTGGTCTCCCATTCGGTATAAGGACGGCGGTCCATGAACTGCGGCAGGAAGATGTCCCGCATGTGCTTCAGGGTATGCTTCTGGGTGAGGAAATTCCCGCCCGACCCGACGGCCGCGATCGTATCCAGGGCCAGGGTCTCGTCGTCCACCACGATACCTTGCAATGTTTTGTGGATGGTGGAGAAAATCTCGCAATCCATCATCATTTCTGAGAACGACCAGATGCGGCTGCCGTGAAGGAGCCCCACTCCGAGCAGCATGTCGGACATCGAAATGCAAGCCATGAAGGTGGAAAGGGTGTTCTCGATCCCCGCCTGCCAGTTGGGTTCCTTCGCCCCGGTGGCGAATGAGCCCATCGAAAGCGGAATGTGGTAGAAGTCCGAAAGCACATTCGTGGCCGCGCCGTAAAGGAAGTCCTCCGGGCCGCCGCCGGTATAGGCCCCGGTGCGCAGGTCAGAAGCCGTCTGGGCGGCAGCATAGAAGACCGGGGCGCCCGGGAAGGCCAACTGGATCAACGCCGCGCCGGCGATCACCTCGGCATTCCCGACCGCCAGATTCCCAGCCAGTGTGGCCGGGCCGGTGGTCAGGTTGGCCGCCATGGTCATGAATCCGGTCGGCAGACCGTACTCGGCTGCCACCAGGGCTGCGTCGAGGCTGCCGCCATCATGACCGAGCGGCGAGGCGGAACACTGCATGAGCGAAAGGACCGGGCGGGCGCGCAGTTTATCCTTGCCGCCGACAAGCAGGGCGGCCATCTCGACGGCTGCCCGGGCTTCGCGCTCGGTGTAAATCGATTCCGTCTGGACGTGTTTGGTCGAGTTTTCCCATATGGCCTGAATCTCGTGCAGGCTGCGCGTTTCAGGCGGACGGTCCTGGGCCGAGACCGGCACCCAGTGGAAACCGATCTCTTCGGTCGCGTCCGCGATCCGGGCGATGTCACGCACATCCTGGAGGCAGGAAGTACGCCGCGTCCCGCTTTGGATATCCAGCACCTCCACGCCGCAGCCGTCCGTCCCGACAAAGACGTGGTTGCCGTCGAGGGGCAGATCCTGGGCGGGGTCCCGCGCAGCCAGCGGATAGACCGGTGGGCAACTTTTCAGGGCTTTTTCGATCAATTCCGGCTTGGCGCGCACGACCATCTTCTCGGCGTCGATCTTCGCGCCATGGTCGGCCCAGATCTTCAGGGCGCGTTTCGATGGGAAACGCACACCGACTTTTTCGATGATCCACAAAGTGGATGAGTGTATTTTCTCGACTTCCTGAGGGGTCAGGATATTCAGTTGCAATTTCGGGTTGGTGATGGATTTGATGTTCTTAGGCATGCTGTCCGCTCCCCGGAACCGTCAGGCAACACCGACGAGTTTTTTCGCCAGTCCCACCGCGCCGATCGCATCCTCCGAGTAACCGTCCGCTTCGATCTTCTCCACCCAATCCCGGGTCACAGGCGCCCCACCCACCATCACCTTGACCTTCTTTCGAAGCCCCAGCTTGTCGAGCTCGTCGATCACTTCCTTTTGCTTGACCATGGTGGTCGTCAGGAGCGCGCTCAATCCCACCAGGTCGGCGTCCACTTCCTTGACCTTGGCGATGATCTTCGCTGCAGGGACGTCCACCCCGAGATCGTAGACCTGAAAGCCGGAAGCGCCCAACATGGTCCCAACCAGGGATTTGCCGATTTCATGGATGTCGCCTTCGACGGTTGCAAGGACGACCTTTCCAAAAACCTGGCGGGATGTGCCGCGACGCTGCATCTCGGGCTCGAGGGCGGCAACAGCCGCTTTCATGGCCTCACCGGCCATGACCAGTTCCGGGAGGAACGCCTCGCCTTTGGCGAAATTCTCACCGACCTGATTGACGCCCAAAACGAACCCTTTCGTGATG
>Ga0335069_10017445_pt1 | contig 10005 bp, 11 predicted proteins | sample Lox_Sample_11_FD_206714 | JGI IMG/M metagenome (GOLD analysis project Ga0335069, IMG submission 206714) | Soil microbial communities from Loxahatchee National Wildlife Refuge, Florida, United States - Lox_Sample_1.1 | ecosystem: Environmental > Terrestrial > Soil > Wetlands | place: USA...
GGGGAAAATGTCGTGACCGGGACCGCGACGCTTCCGGACGTGGAGGTCGTGCCTGAACCATAGAAAGTCGTCTTGCTCGACGAGTTCCAGATGTTGACGGTCGCGCCGGCGACCGCCAGGCCGTTGCAGCCCGCGACGCTGAAGACAGGATAGCACCCCGCGCCGTAGGCCGCCGGTCCGGAGATCGACGCCGTCCGAACTCCGAACGCGTACAGGTCGGAAAAAATCGTGCTAACGCCGCTCCCGATCGTGGAGGACGGCACGGAAAGCGAGCCGCCGAGCGGATCGCACGTAACGTCCGTCGTAAGCGCCAGTGCCGCCACCGTGCCGAGGAGATCGCCGCTCGCCGGTCCCGATCGCCCGCCTAGGCAAAGCACATTCGGAAGTAGCGGGTATCCCTCCGGGTATAAATACATCCGAAAATAGGGATACATCCCGAGACCAGGCTCGTATATCTCGACCGTCTGAGGGTGAGGGGCGCCGCCGGACATCGTCCACGTTGTTTGGCCGCCGACCGCCTTATCGAATGTGACGGAGAACGGCCCATCGAGGCAGACGCCGCACCATGGCCCGCCATAGAGCTTGACGCATATCGACGCCGAGCAGCCTCCGGGCCCGCAACAACACGATGGATTGAGCAGGATCCCCGGCATGTCAAACTAGCTCGGGCAGTCTGCGCTCACGAGCCACCACACGCCCGCCCGCCAGTAGACTTGAACGGTCGAGCCATTGCCGATTGAGGCCGACAACGCGTGGACGTTGTTGCATTGCTGGCCGGTCTCGGCGGCGACCAGGCCGCCGGCGCCGTCGTCGCGATAGATTGTGATGCGCCCAGACGTTGACGGAGCCGCCAGCGCACCCGTCGGAATCGCGGTTGTGACGGTTGCTGGCTGGATCGTCATCCATGGCGCGCCGCCGGACCGGACGCGCGACGAGCCCGCATCGTCGGGAGATCCCTCGGATCGGAGCACCGTCCGGGCTATCCGCTGCGCGGCCTCCCTGCCGAACACGACTCCTTTGCCCTTGGCCGGTTGACCTGGAGGCATATCAGGCCGTCGGACCCGAGATGAAGATCGTGTAGGGAATGTTCAGGCCGGTGAAGTCGACCTGGGGGTACGGCTGGAAACTGAGGAAATTCGGCGTCGGCGGCGAGGTCGGATCGTAGGTTCCATCGGTCGCCAGACAGACCGCCGAGGACACCGCAGAACCGTCGGCCGCAACGATCTGTTTGAGCTTGCCGGATTGCAGCGATCGCAGGCCGGCGTTCAAGACCTTGGCGGTCCAGGTCTGAGGCCGGTACTCAAATTCGTAGGTGACCTCCCAGTACACGCCCCAGTCCGGGTCATAGACTCGCTTCGCGCTGATCTCGCCGCACTTCATTGTGTTATCGGGATAGCCGACGAAAACATCCGACAGGCCCGGGAGCGTTCCGGCGTTCAGCCAGACGCCGAGATTTGTGTGATTCTTGTATAGTGATACGATGTTGGGATCGTAAAACTTCTCGTATCGGACGATCGTCACGACCGGATTGCTATCTTCCGTCTTCGGCGGATCCTCAAGCGGATCCCCGGCGGCGTTGACGTACGGTTTTGGTTGCGGGGTGTAACTGGGAGAACCGGAGGTCGTGTAATCGTAAGGCCAGTTACGCTCGACCTTGTTTGATCCCCAGGTGACTTGTGGAGGGATCGTGAACGGGTTTACCTTGCCGTCATAACTCACGTTGTCATTCGAGCCGCCCTCGTGGTTAACGTCGAACGGCTTGTATTCAAGTGTGATGACCCATTGTTTAGAGTCCTTCGCGTCGGGCTCGAGGTCGATCGTGTTTACAAAGGACCCGTAGTCCCATTCCGTCGCGAGCCCGCATATCGGCCATCGGTAGAAGTCGCCGAAGCGGACGCCGGTCGACGTCAGGACCTGTTGCGGTCCGATATGAGCGCCCGACGTGAGCGCCATGACCTTGACCGTGTACTCGCGCCCGCCCTGGACCGACCATCGCCCCTTGGAACCCTGCTTGAGATCCTTGAACGTGATTCCGTTGCGTGTAACGCTGCTCACGTCGAGAATCCCTCCATGACCTCGAGCTCGCTCATGCCCGTGAAGGCCGCCACCTTATCAATGAGCTGTGCGATTCCGTCGGCCGTTCGCTTGGTGTGATCGGCAACCGCCGCCATGTCCTTCCGGCCTCCGCCGAATGCGGTCCGGAGGATCGTGTTTGCCGCCTCGCTCGAGCCGAGCTCGGCCGCCTTGACCGATGTTGACGCCTTGCCGCGCGTCTCGATCTCCTCACCTGGCATCCGAAATTTCGCCGCCTGCTCGGCAGCGTGGACGGCCCTTGACTCGGCGCCGAGCTTGACCTCGTCGGCGAATGCTCGGACCGTGGCGTGACCCCACTCCTTGCCCCAGATCTGGCCGGCCCGGTCCAGGTCCTTGACTGCCGACCCCTCAAGCTGGTCCGACCAATCCTTGAAGAAATTCGTGAGCTCGAGCTTGCTCCCAGTCACCTTTTCATAGAGGTAGCCGAACGCGTTAATGACCTTGTCGATTCCCGAGACAATGAAAGAGAGACCCTCCAGAAACACGGCCCGGAATCCGTAAAACGCCGTCTGAGCGACCTGCACGACGTCGGCAAGATAGCTCATTGCGTTGCCGACCCAGTCCACGGCTTGCGTCACCATGGACCCGGCGTTGACTCCTGACTTTGCCCAGTCAACGAAGCGCTCGGCGACCTCGTGAATCCACGGAGCAAGTTCGATCGCCAGCGATCGGCCCACTCCTTCGACCGCTTCCCAGATTTCCTGAAGACTGACTGCGGCTTCCTGCACCTTGGCGGCGTCGATGTCGTTGAAACTGACGCCGAGGCGGTCGGCCGATTCTTCCATCTGCTCGATGCCCTCTCGCCCCTTCATCACGAGCTGCAGGATCGGTTGTGATCCGCGGCCGAACAGGTCCATGGCCGCTTTCATGCGCTCCATGGGATTCGCGATGCCGCCGAGCGCCCCCACCATCTCCTTGAACGTCTCGGCCGGATCCTGGGATGTGAGAGCCTTGGCGTCGAGCCCTAGCCTTTCGAGGAGCGGCGCCGCCTTGCCCGCTCCGGTCTCGGCGACTTCGGAGAGTGACCGCTCCATGCGGAAAAATGCCGTCCCCAGGGTTTCGCTATCAACGCCCGCGAGCTTTGCCGCAGACTGCAGCCGGGACAGCTCGTCAACGGACGTTCCCACGCGCGCGGCCATTTGCCGCGTCGCGTTGATAGCTGCAAAGCCGGATCTCGTCATCTCTTCGAGGGATGCCGCCGCTCCGATTCCGGCGCCGATGACGGCCAATCTGAACTTTTTCCAGTTTTCGGCGCTCTCTTTCGCCACCTCATCGGCGCTCATGACATGCGCGCGAGCCGCCTTCGTGCCGGCGGCGAGGCCGGTTGTATCGGCGGAATACAGGAGATTCAGGACGCCGATTGTTGCCATGGTCAACTCTGGGCGCTGCAGAACAAGATCACGAGATTAAACTGCACCGTGTTCGCGCCCGGATCGATCTTGAGTGACTTATGCGTCGAATCGACGTAGGCGCCGGCCGAAGTTCCTACCGTCGTCGGGTCGGAAAACGTCAAGATCCCGTTTGGCGGAACGACGAGCGTCGAGGTTGTGGTGCCGAGCATTCCCAGCCACTGTGTCGACGCCGCGGCGCCGATGGTGATGGCATAGTTGCTCAAATTCTGCAGCCAGAGCGACCGGATCCGCCCGGTCGAACAGGTGATCGCCGCGCCGTTTGGGTCCGTCATCGCCGTAAGGTCGAGCGTTGTCGGCGTGGCCGCGAGCGAATAGGTCTTCGAATGGATGCCGTCGACCTGCCCCGCGCCCGTGCCGCTCGAGTAGACCCGGTCCATCTTCGGCATATCGCACGGGACGGAATACGTGGTGGGCAAATTGATCGAAGGCAACGAGGCCTTGATCTGCTGACTGATTGTCGCCGAGCCGAAAGCCATGGTTCACACTCCTAATCGGGCGTTGTGTGCGTTTGCGTAAGTACTGAAGATCTCAAGCGCCTCAGCCGGCGACTGCTCGCGCAGGGTCTGCACCGTCGGGAGGAAGTCTTCCGGACTTGTCGATGCGCCCCAGCAATTCGCGAGCACCGAACAGATCAAAGCGGCCGACCAGTGCGGGTCCGGAAGCGGATGGATGCGCTCGTAAGCGATCCACTCCGAAAGCTCCCGTGAGCTCATCTCTCGCTCGAGCTCGCCGACCGTCCGGCCGAGCTGCAGCGCGAGCCGGAACAAGAGCAATCGAGCCGGCCGCTCTCTCAGTTTTTTTCGAGCTCGTCCACGTCATCCCTGGTGATGCCGGATAGCCTGGCGGCGACCGTGAAAATCCGATCGAGCGGCCGCGCGTCGAGCGCCGCGAGCGTCGCGGCGTCATGATCCTCGAAGAGCCGCCGTCCTTGCTCGTCGACCAGGACCTTGACCGCGAGCGCGCCCCGGACGTTGGGCGAATGGCCGTTCGTTCGGGAATCCCGCATTTCCAGCTCGAACGCGTCCCGCTCGCCTGCGGTCAAGGCCCGGACACGCACGGACCCGCCCCATTCCGGAATTGCAAGCTCTTCCGTGGGAAGATCCCGCGCCCGCAAGATGTCGTCTCGACTCAGCATGTCAACTCCACGTTATCGGACCCGAAAGCTGGATCTTGATATCTGCCTCAAGGTATCCCTTGGGGTCGATCCCGCCAGGCTTGTAACTCTGCACGTAGCCCGCAAAAGTCGCGGTTGAAGTGGGACTCGACGGAAAAATCAGCTTGAAGCTTTCCGCCGTGCTCGATGCCGCGGCGTTGCTATCCCGGAGGTACTTGTGGCCGACGTCATTGGGGTCGAGCCAGACCTTCACCATCAGGTCTCCCGGGTCCGGGAGAGTCGGGCGCCTCTCGACGAACGTGCTATCGAGCTCCGTCGTCTCTTTCATGTCGATCTCGACGGCCGCGGGCTCGATGCTCGCCCGTTGCGCAATCGTCGTGTAGGTGCCCGAAATCGAGACCTGGAGCAGGGTCCCCAGAGCTTTGATTTTGTTCGCCATGGTGCTTGGTCCTTAAGTCGAGGGGACCTTGTAAAGGAGCGTGTAGGTCTGCGTGATCTGAAAGAGCCCCGTATCGGAGCCGTCCGGATTCTGGACGTAATCATCGGATTCGTCATCGATCAGAGCGGCGTCGACGATCAGCCCGGACCAGGACGCTCCGATTGTCGGGAGATTGGCGCGGAGCGACTCCACGATGAGTTCCGAGGTTCGTAAGGAGGCGCACACCGCGCGAAGCGTCAATGTTGCCTCTCCCGTCGGATGATCGCCATCCAGATCGATCTCGTTTGCGGAGTCGTCGACCTCGTATTCGATCCACGGTCCGACAGATCCGGCCGACTCCGGCGCGTAATATGGATAGATCCCGATCACTCCGAGCGCGGCGAGGTCGCCGAGACCGACCAGCCGCTTATACGTCGCCTCGGCGATCGTGGCCGCCGTGACGAGCGTCGTGGTCGTGAGAGTTGCGGGATGCCCCGCCAGGGCGTACGAACCGGCGCCGGCGACCAGCGTGAGCGTCGCATGAAAACTGGCAGTCTGACCGGTTTCGGTGAACGATCCCGCCGCAGCCGCCAAGGTGCGACCCCGAGCCATGGTGGAGGCCTGGCCAGCCTCGGTGAATGTGCCCTTCGCCGTGACGAGCGATCGAGCAGCCTTGAGGCCGGCGGTCTGGCCGGTCTCGGCAAACGCCCCCGCAATCGCGATCAAATGCCGCGCGCTCGCCAGTCCGGCCGCCACTCCCGTAAAAGCAAACGATCCGGGCGACGTGACGAGCGTCTTGGCCCCGGCATGAGACCATGTCAGGGTTGCGGTCTGGCCCGTTTCCGCAAACGAGCCGGCCGCCGCGAGCAGCGACCGCGCCGATTTCATCGCCGCAGCCTGGCCAGTGAGCGAGAATGCCCCGGCGACCGCCGTCAGGTTGCGTCCCTTGCGGAGCGTTGCGGTCTGGCCGGTCTCCGCGAATGACCCCGCCGAGACCGCGAGATTGTAGCCCTTGATCAGGGTTGCGGTTTGGCCGGTCTCCGCGAATGACCCCGCCGCCGCGGCGAGGTTGCGACCCTTGCGGAGCGTGGAGGCCTGTCCAGTCTCCGCGAATGACCCCGCCGCCGCGATCAGAGACCGCGCCGCCTTCAGCCCCGCGGTCTGGCCGGACTCGACGAAAGCCCCGGCTGCCGCGATCAGAGACCGCGCCGCCTTCAGCCCCGCGGTCTGGCCGGACTCGGTGAAGGATCCCGCCGCCGCGATCAGCGATCGCGCGGACTTGAGCCCCGCGGTCTGGCCGGACTCGGTGAACGACCCCACCGCCGCAGCGAGGTTGTAGCCCTTGCGGAGCGTCGCCGCTTGACCGGTCTCGGCAAACGAACCGGACGAGGCGGTCAGGTGCCGCGCCGCCGACAATCCCGACGCTACACCGGATTCAGCGAATGAACCCGGGGAAGCCGCGAGAGAATAATTGTTGCTCGTGCTTAATGAGAGTAGGCTCGACCAGACCTCATAGTTGCTTCCGTTGTGCTCGGTCCATGCGACAAGGATTGCTGATTTGGCCGCGCTGTAGCAGGCCGTAAGATAGGTTGGCGCGTTCGTCCGAGTGGCCTCAAGAACCGTCCAGCCGGCCCAAGTCGTGCCGGTCGATTTATTGTACTGGATGTTCTTCGAGGCGTCCGCCACGAAGATATAAATATTCGTTCCGTCATTGACGCATGCGATTCCTGAAGTAGTTCCATAGGCTAAATTCGCCGGTGCGGTAAATGTGCTCCAGGAACTGCCGTTAAAAGTCCTGCATACGTAGGTGTTGCTGTTATTAGAGAGCGCGACCACGGAAATCGCGCTTGTCGAAAGCGCCGTTGCGCCCCAATTATTGTCGTTGGTTGACGTGACATTGCCGGCTAACGGGGTGGTGTTTGACCCCCATGAGCCTGTGTACTTGTAGGCAAATAAGTTTGTGAATACGGCTGACCCACTGCCGTTGTCATTGACGAGCAATAGGTTCTGAGATCCCAGCGAGGCCAGGAAGTTAGACTCAGAAAGGGCGGACACCGAGGAAAAATCGTGCGGCGTCCCATATCCAGCGGTCCAGCTTGTGCCGCTATCCGTGTGCGTGGCAATGGCAGGCGCGGAGCTTCCGCCTGCTCCGCCAACATCGATCGCCCACGAGCTATCGACGGGTGTATTGCTCGAATCCAGGATCGTGACCGGACCAACAGGATATTGGCCGCCCGCCGCACTTGATGGGGTGCCCACCGTAGCTTCGGCGTTCGTGTTGCTCCATGTTGTTCCTAGCGTAAATCGACTATGACGATGGGTTGCTGTGTTAGATATAATGCTCACTGCTGCCATGTGCAGTATATCTGTAGAAGATATGTTCGCATAAGCAAAGCCGAAATTGTACCCGAAAGATCCATGCGCTGCCGCAAGGGTGAAAGGGCTTCCGGTCGGCGTGCTCCAGGTCGTGCCATCACTGGAATACTGGGCGCTCAATTGGTTGGTGGATGTCAGATAAAACACCCACCACGCGCCCTGATTGACGGCATACTGAACATGACCCTGTTGAGGTCGCCCAGTGGCCGCAGCGCCGGGCGAAGCCGAGCCTGTATAGATCGACGTGGCCATCAGGCTACGTTGTCGCCGCAGATACGGGCCAGGAACTGATAGAAATTGAACCCAGAACCGACAGCGCCGACCGTGACGGTGCCATTGCCACCATTGCCCGAATCGACCGCGATCGTCGCATTACCCATCAACACCTGATAGAGCTTTTCCATGAGGGTTACAGCCGTCGCCATGTTGGCGTAATCCGTGGCGGCGTTGGCATCGCCCGCTGCGGTCTTGAGCGCCTGATAGCCGATCGTTCCATCGCTGCCACTTGGAAGCCAGTAGACTTGGTATCGCCTGTGCACCCGATCGAGCGCGTTGATGATCGTTGCCGCATCGCCGCCGAAATCCTGGTCGAGCTGTGCCGCCGTGAGGTTCGCGGTGAGGCCGGCGCCTGAATTCGCCATCTGTCAATCCCTGCTCATGTGAGCTTTAAGGAAATCGTCCGCCGAGAACTCTCCCGGATCGGCTTGAAGGACGAAATGTCGCCCCTTGCTCGGGATCGATTGCGCGGCCGCGATCAGGTCGCGCCCCAGATCCTTCGCCTGCTGCGCGGTGAACCGAAATTGACCGCTTGCCCCGGGGATTCCGAGGTCAACATCGATCACGACGACGTCGGCCGATTGAGGGACTGTAACCGACACGATTCTCATTTGAATTTGCATGGGTCACGCGATCGTCAGAACGTTGCTTGAGAGATTCACGGTGAACGTATCCGTATTCGCCAGACTGATCGAGGACCCGTAATCCCACCATCCGATCAGGTTCTTGGAGGCCGCGGTGTGATTGTAGATCACAGCGTATCTCAACGGACCGACCGCTCCAGTCGCTGTGAAGACAACATTTCCGGCGGCCAGCGTCGCCGTGCCGCTCGTCTGGCTGTAGGACCGCGTGGAGGTCGACGCGCCGCCGGCGGAGTATCCATTGCCCGCGCTGATGTCGGTAATGTCCGTCCAGACGGCGTTAGACGCCGTCGGCGCTGTGTTCGACAGTCCGACCCAAAGATCGTCGGAGTTGAGGTTGTGCACCTTCAAACCGATGTCCGCCACGAACGCATTGAACTTGTTGAACGAAGCCATGGTACACCCTCAAAGGTTAGGCGTGGTCTGATGCCCGATCTCGAGCGTTGTCGTGACGGAATACATGCGCCGATCCGACCCCTCGCCGAGCAGAATGGGGAACGTGCGACGCCCGCCCCACGCGACGTAATCGACCTCGATGCCGGACCAGTCGCCCGCATCGCCGACCAGATCGGCGCGGATCGCTTCGGCCACCGCTAGACCGTCCGACTCGCGGAGCGACCTGGTCGTGAGATCGACCCGGGCCTCGGCGGTTGCCGCGACGTTGTCGAGATCGGCGTCGTAGGCGTTTGCCGTGATTTCGTAAGTCAAGGACGGCCCCAGGTCGGCACGCCATGACTGCGGAGGTCTCACCGGATAGATGGAGGAACCGACAACCGCTGCGATCTTGGGATCGGCCAGCAAACGCGCGGCCAGCGCCTGGCGGAGACTCGGCCGGCCCGCCCGCATGAGGGAAAGCGCCGCGGACTGACCGGATACCGAGAAGACTCCGGCCGAGGCGATCAGGACGTGCTTGCCGGCCTGAAACCAGGTGAGGCTCGCGGGTTGGCCGGTCTCGACGAACGAACCGGCAAGGGCGACCATGTGCCGGGCGCTCTTGAGGCCGGCGGCGACGCCGGTCACGGCGAATGTCCCGCGCACCGCGGAGAGAACGTAGGTTCCGGCGTGAGACCATGAGAGCGCCGCGGCCTGGCCGGTCTCGGTGAATGTGCCCTTGGCGGCGAAGAGCGAACGAGCTGATTTCAGGGCCGCGGCCTGGCCGACTTCGGCGAACGAGCCCGGAGACGCGACCAGATTCCGCGCCGCGGTGAGGCCGGCGGCGATTCCGGATCCCGAGAATGACCCCGGAGAGGCAGTCAGCGAATATGCTGCTGCGGCCGGATATTCGAAGAATCCGATGTCGTATCCGGTTCCTTGCGGACGCGTCGATCCGAAGTAATCGGCCGCCGGCGCGTTGCTCGATGTGCCCGCGTTGTAAGCCGGGCTCGCGTTGGAGGCGAACTTGTAGCTGGCCGCCGTCGCGCCGTTGGGCGCAACCAAACCAGGGTTTGAGCCCGTGACCGAATTGTCGGCGAACGAGATCCCGGAATCCGTGTATGTTCCGACTGCAGACGGGAGGTCGGACAGATAGATTCCGGCCTTCGTCGTCCCGACGGATCCGGTGATGCTTACCTCGCTCTGGATGATCGCGTACGCGATTGTCCCGGTCGGCACGACCGTCCACGCCGGCGCCACGGTGAGCACCGTTGCCGTGTTGTTCGTGATCGCCCTGACCTG
>Ga0335069_10017446_pt1 | contig 10005 bp, 9 predicted proteins | sample Lox_Sample_11_FD_206714 | JGI IMG/M metagenome (GOLD analysis project Ga0335069, IMG submission 206714) | Soil microbial communities from Loxahatchee National Wildlife Refuge, Florida, United States - Lox_Sample_1.1 | ecosystem: Environmental > Terrestrial > Soil > Wetlands | place: USA: Florida...
CGGCAATGCGAGCACCGGCAGCGTCAGCGTCGTCCCGAGCTGGAGCCCGCTCGAGGCCGTGAACGCGGCCGCCGCCTCTCCCGTGTCGACGCCGGCGCGCCGCAGCATCCCCACCGAGAACGCCGTGGCCGTGGCGCCGCCGCCGGGCACGATCCGGCCGACGGAGTTTCCGGCCAGCTGCGCGCACGCGACCGCGAACCAGCTACGTGTCCGCAGCGCGATCCGGTCGAGCTCCCAGAGGCAGACCGAGCTCGCGATCTCGCACACGAGCACCAGGATCGCGAAGACCCAGTCGAGGGACGCCAGCGAGTGCCATGACGAGAAGACCGAGAGCAGGCTCGGCAGGAGGAGGTAGAGCGAGATCGCCGTGACGAGCAGCAGCGCCGCCGGCCGCATGTACTGCTTCCAGGCGGGGCCGCCCGGCGCCTTCCCGGCGGGGCGAGGTCGAGTCGTCTGCGCGTGGCCTTCAGGCACGAGCCGAGTCTCGCGCCGTGGGATCGGCCGCGCATCCGTCTGTCCTCTCAGGCGCTGCCGAATCCTCGCAACGCGTCAGTGATCTGGCGGATGCCCCCGGCTTCGGGGTGCACAATGCTGTTGCCATGCTTCCGCTTTCAGATGGCATCGCACCGCGGCGGTTCCCGTTCGTCAACGTCGCGATCATCGTCGCCAACTTCGCAGTCTGGCTCTTCTACGAGCTGCCGCACCTGCACTCGTCGGTCTACCACGCGTCGTTCTACGCTTGCACCGTCGACAACTCCTGTCGCGGCCCGGAGCCGTGGGGCATCAGCTGGATCACCGCGATGTTCATGCACGGCAGCTGGGATCACATCCTCGGCAACATGCTCTTCCTCGCCGTGTTCGGGAAGAACGTGGAGGACGCGTACGGCCACCTCCGGTACCTGGTCTTCTACTTCGCCGGCGGCTTCGTGGCGACGATGGCGCAGACGGCGGCGACGCTGCACTTCGGCAGCCATGCGAGCTCCCTCGTGCCGAATCTCGGAGCGAGCGGCGCGATCGCCGCCGTCCTCGGCGCCTACTTCGTCCTCTACCCGGACTCGACCGTGTTCGGGCTGGTCGTGATCATCCCGGTGCGGGTCTCGGCCTGGTTCTTCCTCGGCTTCTGGTTCCTGTACCAGCTGTACGAGGCGCACCTCGGAATCGTCAGCGCCAGCGCGAACGGCGGCGGTGTGGCGTTCTTCGCCCACGTCGGCGGCTTCGCCTTCGGCGTGATCGCCACGCTGGCGCTGGTCTCTGCAGGGCGGATCTCGCCGACCGAGAAGGTGGGCGCCCTCCGTGTTCCCGCGTGAGCGACGTGATCCGGCCGACCCTTCGTCTACGGTCCCGGGCGACGTGATCCGATCTCACCGCCCGGCCGGCCATCTGAGCGTCTCGAGGTAGCGCGTGGCGGACGACGCCGGCAACCCGCAGGGCGACCCTGGCGCCACGGGTCGGGGCTCGTGGTCGGATCGCGACGTGACGGTGGTGGCAGCCAAGGCCACGGCGGCGGCGATCGCGGTCGCCGCGGTCGCGTTCGGGCTCTGGAAGTGCAGGACCGTCGTGATCATGCTGCTGCTCGCGCTCACCTTCGCCGCGGCGATCCGCCCCGGCGTCGAGTGGCTGCACCGGCGCCGGGTCCCGGAGCCCGTCGCGATCCTGTTCTTCCTCCTCGTCGTGATCGGCGTGATCTTCTTCTTCTTCTGGGTCGCGATCCCGCCGGCTCTGCACCAGGTCGGCCACGCGCTCGACCTCGGCAGCGCGACCGGCGGCACCGTGCCCCAGGGCAGCGGCTTCAAGCACGAGGTCCTCGCCTGGCTCGACACGCACCTCCACAACCTTCCCACCGGGTCAGAGCTGCTCCACCCCGTCGCGACCTACGGCCACAAGGCGACCAACGTGATCGTCTGGACGTTCTTCACGATCGCCGCCACCTGGTACTGGATCTCCGAGCGGGACCAGATGATCGACCTGGCGACGCGCCTCTCGCCCGCGGCGAAGCGGGAGAAGGCCCGAGCGACCTACCTCGAGATCGATCGGAGGCTCGGCTCCTACACGCGGCTGAAGTTCCTGATGGTCTTCGCGATCGGGGCGGTGCTGTCGCTCGGCTTCTACCTCGTCGGACTCGACTACTGGCTGCTCGTGGGCGGATTCGTGAGCCTGATCGAGATCGTGCCGGTGATCGGCCCCATCATCGGCTCGCTCCTCGTGCTCGCTGTCGGCCTCCCGCAGTCCGTCCACGTCGCGCTGCTGTCGCTCCTCGTCCTCGTCGTCGTGCGGGAGTTCCAGAGCTACGTGATCAACCCGCACGTGATGGGGCACTCGGTCGGGCTGTCGCCCCTCGTCACGCTCGTCTCGGTCGTGGTCGTGGGAATCCTGTTCGGCGCCTTCGCCGTGATCCTCGCGATCCCGGTCACCTCCGCGGTGGCGACGCTGATCGACGTGTTCGTGCTCGGTCACGACGCGCCCACCGAGCCGGTCAAGCAGCGCCGCAGCGTGCTCAAGCGTCGCGGCGCCTGAGCGACTTGCAGCTCAGTTCGCGCTCGGCCCGATCACGCCGTTCGCCAGCGCGAACATCACGAGCTCGGCCCGCGTTTCGAGGTTCAGCTTGCGCATGATGTGCGCGCGGTGGGTGTCGACCGTGCGGACGGAGATGAAGAGCTTCTTGCCGATCTCCTGGTTCGTGTAGCCGAGGGCGAGCAGCTGCACGATGTCCCGCTCCCGCTCGGAGAGCGGCTCGAGGGCAGGCACCCCGTTGTCCACGACGAGCTTCGCGCCGAGGTCGGGGTCGACGTAGCCGCTGCCGTCCGCGATCTGCCGGATCGCGGTGACCAGCTCACGGTCCGACGCGCGCTTCGGAAGATAGCCGGCGGCTCCGGCGGAGAGCGCACGGCGCACGGAGCTGGGCGCGGCCTGCGAGGAGATGACGAGCACCCTCGCGTTCGGCGCCACCTCGGCGAGCTCCGGGATCGCGTCGTAACCGCTCTTCCGGGGCAGGAGCAGGTCCAGCAGGATCAGGTCCGGCTGCAGCGCGCGCGCCAACACGACCGCGCGCTCCGCCGAGTCGGCTTCGCCGACCGTCGTGATCGAGTCTTCGCAATCGAGCCGGCTGCGCAGTCCCGCGCGCAGGAGCTCGTGGTCGTCGACGATGAGAACACGGATCATTGCGGCACCTCCCGGAGTGTCAACGTCGCGCGCGTGCCGCCCGACGAGTGAGGAGTGAGCTCGAGCCCGCCCCCGAACCGGGCGACGATGCGGCGGCAGAGGCAGAGGCCGACGCCGCTGCCCGCGGTATAGCCCCCGGCGTCTCCGAGGCCGACGCCGTCGTCGTCGACGAGCAGCCGCCACGAGGGCGACTGCACCGCGGTCACACGGATGTGCCGCGCGCCGGCGGAGACCGCGTTCGCGAGCAGGTTGCGAAGGACGACGCGAAGCGGCTCCGGCGGAACCGGCAGCATCATGGTCAGCTCACCGGTGACCTCGACGTCTGTGGGGAGATCCCGTGCGGCTGCCTCGAGGCACTCGGCGCCGGACGCGAGCATCTCTCCGCAGCGCTCGCTCCGCGCGGCCTCGAGCAGCGCCTCGACGAGATCGAGCGCCTGCTCGAGCGAGCGCGACGGGTCCGGGGCGACGAGCGCGGCATGGAGCGGAGCCTTCAACTCGTGGGCGACGAGCGACGCGTAGTCCTCCAGCGCCTCGTTGGTCCTGGCGAGCCTCACTGCCGTCTGTGCCAGCCGCTCCTCGGCGCGCCGGCGGCGGAGGATCGGCATCAGCGGCGCCAGGCCCGACGCGAGGTGCGGATCGAGGCGGCCCCCGTAGACGGCGAGCAGGCCGCCGCGCCCGAGCGAGACGTCTTCGCGTCGGCCGGTCCCGTTCCCGGCCGAGGCGACGAGCTCCAGGTCGCCGTCGCCTGCGGGCGCCAACCACTCGACCCTCGAGGCGCCGGTGCGGCGGCGAATCACGGCGGCGACGCCGGCGGTGCCCGAGACGACGTCGTCGGCCGTTGCGAGCTCGACGACGGCCTCCTGTGCGAGCGGGACGCGCTCGGGAAGCGGCTCCGCGAGGTGCAGAGCCCTCGGCCGGGCCCTTCCCCGGGTCCGGACTGGTGATTCGACGGTCTCGGCGACAGCGGACACGGCGCCTCCTTCTCTCGGCCCGACTCCTTGTGGTCGAGTACCAGGATCACACCTGGCCCCGGTCGTGTCATTGGCGTCAGCGGCCGAATCGGCTGCCCGCTGGCGTGCGAGTCGAGGGTAGGGCTAGCTTCATTGCCCCGGCCCGTGGATCGGCCACGCCGCGCGCACGCCGGAGCACGCGTCGCCGGCGGCTTCGCAGGCGACGCGCGGATGACCACTTCACGACGTCAGAGCACGATCTCGACGGCGAGCTCCGGCGGGCAGCCGCGCTCGACGAGCGCCGAGATCTCGTGCCAGTCGACGATCCCGGCGAACTTCTCGGCCAGGCTCCGCGACAGGCCCAGCCGCCCCAGCTGCTCGGCGCGCCAGGCGAGGACGAGCAGCTCCTCGTCGGCGGTGTCCTCGACGAGCTCGGTGATGAGTCTCCGCTCCATGATTCTCCACTCCTTGCTGCGTGGTCGTGTTCGAGTTGAACGATCACGCCGGGGAGCGCCGGGCGCATCGAAGCCAGCGGCGATCTTGGCCCGTTGCTAGCGGAACCTTGAGGAACCCGGCTAGCCGGAACGGCGCCGCCCCGGCTCGAGCCCGCGCTGTGCGACGGGCGTGCCGAAGCGAACCGCGATGTAGCGGATAATGCCTGCGTGACCATGACCACGCGGGTAGTGCTCGCGGACGACGACGTCCTGCTTCGAGAAGGCCTGGCGAGCCTCCTCGAGCGCTCCGGATTCGAGGTCGCCGGTCAGTGCGGGGACGGCACCGAGCTGCTCCGGCTCGTTCGCGAGCGGCGACCCGACCTCGCCGTCGTCGACATCAGGATGCCGCCGACCAACACCACGGAAGGCCTCGACGCGGCACGGACGATTCGCGAGGAGTTCCCGGAGATCGCGATCCTCGTCCTCTCGGCGCACGTCGACGTCGAGCACGCGATGGACATCATCGCGAGCGGCCAGCGAAGCGGCTACCTGCTGAAGAACCGCGTCACCGACGTCGACGAGTTCGTCGAGACGCTCGAGCGGATCGTCAAGGGCGGCTCGGTGGTCGATCCCGCACTCGTCCACGAGCTCGTCGCCGCCCGCCGCGTCGACGATCCCCTCGACGACCTCTCGCCGCGGGAGCGCGAGGTGCTCGCGCTGATGGCGGAAGGCCGCTCGAACTCCGGCATCGCCAAGGAGCTCTGGGTCACCGAGGGGACGGTCGAGAAGCACGTGCACAGCATCCTCCGGAAGCTGCGCTTGCCCGAGACGGACGACGCGCACCGCCGCGTCCTCGCGGTGCTCGCGTTTCTCGACGCCCGTTAGCGCCTCAGTCGGGGTGCCCCGCGAGAATCCGGTGGATCGCGTCCACCGACAGATCCGACTTGGGCAGGAACCCTCGCGCGGGGCTCTCGGCGATCATGTCTACGAAGTCCGACTCCGAATGGGTCGAGATCAGGATCACCGTGGACGCGCGGCCCGAATCGAGCTCGACGAGCCGCCGTGTGAGCTCGAAGCCGCTCTCGGTGCCGAGCATGATGTCGACGAGGACGAGATCCGGCTCCAGCTCCTCGACCACCTCCAGCGCCTCCGTCGCCGTTGACGCGACGCCGACGACGTCGAGGCCCTCCTGCTCGAGGAGCCCCTGAGCCGCTGCCAGGAACGACCCGTTGTCGTCCACGATCACGGCGCGAAGTGCCATACCAGCAGCATCGCAGCACCGACCCTCGCGCGCATTGCAGCTAGCGGGAAACCGGCGCGCGAACGCGACGGGACTGCGGAGTGGGCGCAGCCGCTCCAGGGATTCGCCGATGTCTGGAAGCGGCGCCGGGGTCGAAAATTCGGGCGAAGAGTGGAAAACTGTGCACGTGCGCGATGGGCGCTGCGTGCTCACCGCAGAGCAAGGAGGACGCCATGAGCGTTTCGAGCAAGGTGCGCGCTTCCGAGAAGTTCGCCGAGCTTTCGGACCGCGCCAAGGAGGCCGGGAAGCGGGTTGCGGCTGCCCAGGACCAGGCGAAGGCCGAGGTCGAGCAGTCCGCGAGCGACGCGAGGGCCTCGGCGAAGGCGTACGCGGACAAGTTCCGTGATTCCGCCAGCGCAGATCAGGCCCACGTCTCCAAGTCGTGGAACGACCTGCAGAGGTCGTGGAGCCAGCACATCGACAAGATGCACGAGGACGTCGAGGCCAGCAAGAGAGCGTTCGACGCCACGCAGGCGGTCAACGACGCCGAGGACGCCGAAGGAGACGCGATGGCCGCGATCGACTTCGCCTACGGCGCGATCGAGGAGGCGGAAGCCTCGGTGCTCGACGCGATCTCGGCCTGGAAGCAGGCGGACGAGCTCGTCAAGAAGCAGTAGCACCGGTACCGGAGGCGCGGGCTTCCGTCGGGGGCCCGCGCCACGGTGCTCGGATACCGGCTACGACGACAGCTCGTCCGGCGTGGCAGGACGATCCCAGCGCTAGGACGACTGGTGCGAATCCCGGGTCGCCTTTTCTGAGTGGGATGTGGACGCTTGCCGGCCTGGACGAGATGACGGACAGATCGAATCGCACGCCGGCGGTGGAGCGGCGGGGAGACGACGATCGCGCTTCGGAGCGCGGGAAGCGTCTCACGGTCGCCCGGCGTATCGTCCATCAGGCTCTCCCGCTGCTGATCGGCGGGATCGGGATCTACGTGGTGCTGCCGAGGCTGCTCTCCGCCGTGACCGAGTGGCAGTCGCTCTCGCACATCGTCTGGCCGTTCGTCGTGCTCACGATCGTCTGCCAGACGGCGGCGTTCGCCTGCATCTGGGCGCTCGACAGGATCGTGCTGCACACCAAGTCATGGTTCCCCGTCATCGCCTCGCAGCTGACCTCGGCCGCGGCCGGCCGCGTCCTGCCCGGCGGAGGCGCGACGGCCATGGCCTTCGTCGTGTCGATGCTTCGCAGAGCCGGCATCGAGACGCCGGACGCAGCCGCGGCATGGGGGACGTCGACGCTTCTCCAGACGACGACGACGCTCGCGCTGCCTGTGCTCGCGCTGCCCGCGATCATCGGCGGTGCTCAGGTCAACCGCAGCCTCGCCACCGCGGCGATCCTCGGCGCGGTCCTGTTCGTGCTGCTGCTGGCCGCCGGCGCCCTCGCGTTTACCACGGACAAGCCCATCGAGCTCTTCGGTCGCGTGCTTCAGTGGCTCCTGAACGCGACGATCCGGCGGCACGATCGCGTCACCAATCTCCCCGACCAGCTGCTCGGCGCCCGCGACTCCGTCCGCACGACGCTCGGGCGCCGCTGGAAAGCAGCGATCGGGGCCGCGGCCGGGAGCACGCTGTTCGACTACCTGGCCCTGCTCGCGGCGCTGCGCGCCGTCGGGGCCGAACCGCGCCCGTCGCTCGTCCTGCTCGCGTACACCGCGGGTCAGGTGCTGGCGCTGATCCCGATCACGCCTGGCGGCCTCGGCTTCGTCGAGGGTGGGCTCGTCGCGATGCTCAAGCTCGCGGGCGTTCCCGTCGGCGAAGCCTTGGCAGCGACACTCGTCTACCGGATGGCGTCGTACTGGCTCCCGCTCCCGGCCGGAGGCATCGCCTATCTCCTATTCCGCCGCCGCTATCCGGACACGGACACCGGCTCACTTGCGAGCCCGGGGTCGCCCTGACCGCGATCCATGCAGCGGGGATCATCGTCCGCCCGACGCGCTGCCTTCGCGCTCGGCATCGCAGGTCTGTTCGTGCTGCCCCACTAGCGGCTCGATGTTCGCTAGGTCCCGAGTCGTCGCAGGCTGCCGGCGATTCGCCCGATCAGGCGGGCAAGCGCCCGCGGCGTGATCACCATCGGCGCTTCCCGGCCCTTCGCCGTCGTCGACAGGTCCTCCCGGCGCTTGTCCTCGCGCTCGGCCATCTGCGTCAGCCCGAGGGTCCCGGAAGCGCCGTCGGCGGCGGGGTGTTGCGATGCCAGATGCCCCAGCGTGACGCTCTGCGGGTGATGCGTCGTTCCGCGGCGCTGATCGCGCGGGAGAGCGACTTGCCTCCCTGCGGCTTGAAGAAGAGCCAGACCCCGACCTGGGCGAGGGCGAGGTAGCTGCCGATCATCACGGCCAGGATCGCGAGGAACCCGAGCGGGAGCGGACGGAATCCGAACAGGTGGGCGAGCGGCGGGATGTAGGGGATGGCCACGCCGAAGGCGGCACAGGCGAGGGTGGTGTCGAGGAGCGGGCGGCTGGGACGGCTCTTGTAGAAGGGGACGCGCCGGGTGCGGATCACGAAGATGACGAGCGTCTGGGTGGTGAGCGACTCGACGAACCAGCCGGAGCGGAACAGGACCGGGCCGGCGTGGAAGACGCGCAGCATGACCGCGAAGGTGAGGAAGTCGTAGAGGCTCGAGATCGGGCCGAAGAAGCTCATGAAGCGGCGGATCATGCGGATGTCCCATTTCGCCGGTCGCGCGAGCAGCTCCGGGTCGACGTTGTCGGTCGGGATGGTCATCTCGCTGACGTCGTAGAGGAGGTTGTTGAGCAGGATCTGCGTCGGCAGCATCGGCAGGAAGTCGAGGAAGAGCGACGCGCCGGCCGCGCTGAACATGTTCCCGAAGTTCGAGCTCGTCCCCATCAGGACGTACTTGATCGTGTTGGCGAAGATGCGCCGACCCTCGACGACGCCGTCGGCGAGGATGCCGAGATCCTTGTCGAGCAGGACGACGGCGGCAGCGTCCTTGGCCACGTCGGCCGCCGAGTCGACGGAGATCCCGACGTCCGCGTGGTGCAGGGCGATCGCGTCGTTGACACCGTCGCCGAGGAAGGCGACGTCCGAGCCGAGGCTCCGCTGTGCGTGGATGATCCTCGATTTCTGCTCCGGGGTGACGCGGGCGAAGATGGTCGTCTTCGGCACCAGCTCCACGAGGGCGGCGTCGTCGAGCTTCTCGAGCTCCTGTCCGGTGACGACCGTTCCGGGGTCGAGGCCGACCTCCCCGCAGAGGTGCGCCGCCACCTGGCCGTTGTCGCCGGTGACGATCTTGACCGTGATCTCGAGCTTGGCGAGCCGCGCGAGCGAGTCCTTGACGTCGGGCTTGACCGGGTCGGTGAAGCAGAGGAAGCCGGCGAGGGAGAGGTCGCGCTCGTCGTCCTTGCTCAGGTGGTCGCCGCTGAACGGACGGCTCGCGACCGCGACGACGCGCGTGCCCGAAGCGAAGAGACCGTCGAGGATCCGCGACGCGTGGGCGGGCACGGTCGTGCAGTGAGCGAGAACCGCCTCCGGGGCGCCCTTGGAGATCAGCAGCCGCCCCTGGTCTGTGTCGACGAGCGCCGAGGCGAGCTGCCGCTCGTGGTCGAAGGGCAGGCGGTCGAGCGGCGCCGGGACGCTCTCACCCTGTGTCGCCTTCGGGTCGGCCCAGAGCGCGCGGTCGAGCTCGTTGCCGGTCCTGTCGCTGCAGCCCAGGCCGAGCAGGCGTACCCGGTCGTCCGGCTTGCCCGCGCCGTCGAGCGCCTGCGTGAACGAGATCCGACCCTCGGTCAGCGTGCCCGTCTTGTCCGTGAACAGCACCTGCACGTTGCCGAGATCCTCGATCGCGACCAGGCGCTTGACGATCACGCGCTTCTTGGCCAGCCGTCGGGCTCCTGTCGAAAGGCTGACGGTCACGATCGCCGGCAGCAGCTGCGGCGTCAGACCGACCGCGATCGCGAGTGCGAACAGGGCCGACTGGAGGACCGAGCGCCCGAGCGCGACGTTGATCGCAAAGATCGAGCCGGCCAGCACCATGGTCACCGTCGCGAGCAGGCGGGAGAAGTCCTGCAGCCCCTGCTGGAACGCGGTCTGCCCCTGCTGCTCTCCCAGGCTCGCCGCGATCGCGCCGAATGCGGTGTGCGAGCCGGTGCGGACGACGACGCCGCGCCCGCCGCCGCCGCTCACGAGCGTTCCCATGAACGCGCACG
>Ga0335069_10017447_pt1 | contig 10005 bp, 7 predicted proteins | sample Lox_Sample_11_FD_206714 | JGI IMG/M metagenome (GOLD analysis project Ga0335069, IMG submission 206714) | Soil microbial communities from Loxahatchee National Wildlife Refuge, Florida, United States - Lox_Sample_1.1 | ecosystem: Environmental > Terrestrial > Soil > Wetlands | place: USA: Florida...
GTATCCGAAAACGATTGCACCCCGAAGCTGATGCGGTTGATACCTAGGCCGGCCCAGGCCTCCGCCTTGGCAGGGTCCACCGTCTCGGGATCGGCCTCCAGCGTTACTTCGCGCCAGTCGCAGGGAAAAGTGTCGCGGAGAGCCGTCAGGATTTGCCCGAGCAGCGCGGGCGCAAGCAAACTCGGAGTTCCCCCGCCAAAGTACACCGTATCCACGGGCAGGGCCCGCAGGTCCGCGGGAAGGGCAACCCCCGCCGCGCCCAGCCGCGCACGGTGCTCGCGGATTTCGCGTGCGACCGCCCCGGCGTAGGGCGCGAACCGCTCCGCCGCAACCACGCCTGTATGAAAGTTGCAGTAGGTGCACTTCGTTTGGCAGAACGGCACCTGGATGTAAGCGCCAAGATTCATCGCAAAAACTGTAGCATACGGCCCGGCGCCGGCCCGATTCAGGAGCGAGCGGGGTCGGCCACGCATTTCACCCAGACGTTGCGGCTGCGCGGCCCGTCGAATTCGCACAAGAAAATCCCCTGCCAAGTCCCGAGCGCCAGGCTGCCACCGGCAATGAAAACGGTCTGGCTGGGCCCGGTCAGGATTGCCTTCATGTGCGAATCGGTGTTCCCTTCCGCATGCCGGTACGGACCGGAGTGCGGGATCAGCCGGTCGAAAATGCCTTCCACGTCGGAAGCAACGTCAGGATCGGCGTGCTCATTGATGGTCACGCCCGCCGTCGTATGCGGCACGTAAACGTGGCAGACGCCATCGCGCACCCCGGAGAGACGCACCAACTCCTCCACCTGCCGGGTGATATCCACGAACTGGGTGCGGCGGCTGGTTTTCACTCGCAGGGTCTGCATGGTCTGGTTTGGCTGGGCCTGCCGGTTCGTGCTTAAGGCACCGGGATGATGTAGTGCGCGCCGATGCTTTTCACCCCGGAGTGGCGGGAAATCTCTTCAAATGCATCCGCGCCCCAGCGAGCCGCGAACGGCAGAAAATCCAGCTGGCGCGATTGCAGGGTCTTGTTCGGATACAGCAGATTCGAAAGGAACACCTCGTGCGCCGCCAGTACGCCTTCCTTGTTCTTCAGCGCGCGTCCGATGCGCTCTCGTAGTTTTGCTGTCTGGTAGGCGATCTTCTTCTGCGCCGTCTCCACGGCACGGTTCAGGCTCGGATCCAGCTTGGCCACGGCCTGCTGCCATTCGGCTAATATCCCGGCGATCGCCGTGGCACCGCTGTCCAGGGTTCGTGAGAGATCTTCCGGTACGCTGGCCCGGTTCAGTTTTTTCGCCAGTTCCTGCGCGCCGGCCCACACGTCCTCGACGTCCAAGCCGTATTGCGCCAGCAATCTCTGCGCCTTGGTGTCCACCAGGGTAAAGCCGGGCCGTGGCAGCATCACCGGCATGCGCCCCAGCACCGCTCGATACAGGACTTCCGACTGCGCGAAGTAGGAGATCTCCGCGGGCCCACCCACGTAACCGATCGTTGGAAGCAGATAATCCTGCGTCACCGGGCGAAATAAGGCGTTCGGGCTGAAATTCTCCGGCTCCCGGTGAATGGCTTGCAAAAGCTCGTCGCGTGTCCAGATCGCTTCGCCGGCTTCGAACTTCGCTCCCGCACCGTTGCCGGAGACGGTAATCGCCTGGCGACCGCGCTTCGAAATGTGGAACAGAACGGTGCTCTTCGCGGTTACCTTCACCTGCGCCGGGTAACCGGCACTCTCGAGAGCCTTGCCGCGCTCCAGCAATGCCTGGTCGAGCGCGTCGCGGTCCTCGACCGCTTTCGCGAATAGCGGCTCCGCCAGCCGGTGCAGGCGCGGGTCGAGCGGGTCCATCAGGATGATTCCGTATCGCACCAGCAGACGGGCAAAGAGCTTGCCGAACGCGCTGCCGTAGGTCTCCAAAGGGGTGTAGGTCTCACGCAGCAGCGTAGCCAGTTCGTGGTTCGCGCCCAGAATCTGCCCGGCGGCCTGTGCCACGTCTTCCACTTCCGCACCGAGCGCGATCTGCCCGACCGGCGCGCCGCCGCCTGCGCCGGCTGGCAACGCAAACTCGCGCAGCTGTCCCTCATGGAAAAAGAGCGCCTTGCGCACTTCGTCCAGATCGTGGTCTTCCGTGGCCATCCAGAAGACGGGCACGGCTTCGACGCCCTGAGCCGTCAAATCGGCCGCAACCCGCACCGCCGCCAGCGCCTTGTAAACGGAATAGGCTGGGCCGCCAAACAGGCCGACCTGCTGCCCGGAAACGATCACGGCCGCGCCGTTGGCAAAGCGCTCCAGATTCGCCAGGGTCGCTGAGCCGGAACCCAGCGACTGGTTCTGCTGGCGCAAAATCGCCGCGACGTCGCGACGCCGCCCGGCCGGAAACTGTAGTTCCTTTGCGACCCGCAGCAGGCTGTCCAGTGTCGGGGCGTGCTGGTAGAAGCCGCTCACTTTCTCAAACGAAAGCAAATAATCGCGCAACAGCTGAGGCTGATGAGGGAGAACGGGCAGAGGGATGGAACGACAATGCATGCGCGTTTAGATGATAGCCAGGCGATTCGGTGACAGGCAAATAGAGGCAAAAGAAGGCAAAGGGAAAGTGACGCGATCCGCGCTCAAGCGCAGGCCGCAGCGGGCTCCAGCCGCGCCACCATCTCCGCAATAGGCCGCTTCCTGGCCTCGGCCAGGGGCAACAAGGGCAAACGCGGCGCTCCTCCGCTCAGGCCCCGCGTGTCCATCGCGTATTTCAAGCCGGCAATCCCGCCTTCGGTCACAATCGTTCGCGAAGCCAAAGCAAGCCGTTGCTGAAGCTCTTGTGCCTGCGCAAATCGTCCGTTCCGCCAGTGCTCGTATAAATCCACGCATTTCTCGGGCAGCGCCGAAGCCAAAGCCAGTATCGCGCCCCTGGCGCCGGCCGCCAGTGCGGGAAACACCACACCCGCCCCGCCGGTCAGCACGCTGAAGGACTTTTCCGCTCGCGCGGTCACTTCGCCCACACGCTGAATCACGCCGGAGCTGTCTTTGATCCCAACGATATTCGGATGCTCCGAAAGCGTCACGATTTCGTCGGCTTCGAGCGAAATGCCGGTAAAGATCGGCACGGAATACAGCAGCACGGGAATCGGCGAAGCATCCGCAACCGTGCGGTAATGCCGGATAAAGGCCTCAGCCTTGTAGGCCGGCTTGTAGTAATAGGGCGTCTTCACCAGCGCGACCTGAAAGCCTGCCGCCGCCGCCTTTTTTGTCCTGGCGATGGTCTCGGCGGTGGATTCGGCGCCTGTCCCGGCAATCAGGAGCTTTTCCGGAGCCGCGGCCTCTTTTGCCGCCGCCAGCAGTGCTTCGCCCTCCGCCGCCGTCAGCAAGACCGATTCGCCCGTCGAACCCAGCACGACGTAGCCGGCGAGCCCGGTCTGGTTGTAGCGGGCGATATTGGCCTTGAACTGCTCCGGCGCGATGCTGCCGTCCTCGTGATAGGGCGTGGTCAGTGCCGGGAAAATGCCGGCGATGTTCGGTGCAGCGTTCACTTCAATCTCCCGCGCCGGACGAGCCCGAAACCGCAGCCTGTCCCCGGTGCAAATCCTGCAGCGCCGATACTTCGGTGCCCTGCTCGATCAGCGCCCGGATGCCGCGCGCCGCCGCATGAGCCGCCGCAAGCGTGGTGATGCACGGGATGTTGTAGCGAATCGCCGCGCGCCGAATCGATTTCTCGTCGTAGAACGACTCCCGTCCCAGCGGAGTATTGATCACCAGATCGATCTTTCCGGTCTTGATCAGGTCCACGATGTTGGGCCGGCCCTCGTTTACCTTGAACACCGCCTCGGCTTCAATCCCCGCTGCCTGCAGCGCCGCTGCCGTTCCGCGCGTCGCCGTCAGCTTGAAACCCAGCGAAGCCAGCTCCTTGCCGATGGTCGTCAGATGTTTCTTGTCGCGGTCGTTGACGCTCAGAAAGACCGTGCCCTTGCGGGGCAAACGCTGCCCAGCGGCGAGCTGGGCTTTCGCGAAGGCCTGTCCGTAAGAGGTGGAAATACCCATCACCTCGCCGGTCGAACGCATTTCCGGCCCCAGGATGGTATCCACTCCGCGGAATTTGTTGAACGGAAACACCGGGGACTTCACCGAATAGAACTCGTGCACCGGGATTTCCGCGACGCCGTTGTGATGCACCAGTGGCAGTTTCATATCGGCCAGCTTCTTGCCGGACATCAATCGCGCCGCCACCTTCGCCAGGGGCACGCCTGTGGCCTTGCTGACGTACGGCACGGTGCGCGAGGCCCGCGGGTTCACTTCCAGCACGTACACCGTGTCGCGCTGGATCGCGTATTGCACGTTCATCAGACCGACAACCTTCAACGCGAGGGCCAGGCGCCTGGTGTAATCGCGAATCGTATCCAGGATGGCCGGCGACAAACTCACCGGCGGCAGCACGCAGGAAGAATCGCCCGAATGCACGCCCGCCTCTTCGATGTGCTCCATGATGCCGCCGATCACCACGTTGGTCCCGTCGGCCAGCGCATCCACATCCACTTCGGTCGCTTCTTCCAGGAACTGGTCGATCAGCACCGGGCGCGCGGGCCCCATCAGCGCCGCTTGCGCTACATATTCCTGCACGGTGTTGACGTCGTAGGCGATCACCATCGCGCGTCCGCCCAGGACGTAGCTCGGCCGCACCAGCACCGGCAATCCGATTTCGCCGGCCAGACGCGCCGCCTCTTCCGGAACCAGCGCGGTGGCGTTGCGCGGTTGCGGGATGCGCAGTTCTTCCAGCAGGCGGCCAAAACGCCGCCGGTCCTCGGCCAGGTCAATCGATTCCGGCGCCGTTCCGATAATCGGCACGCCGTTGCGCTTCAGCTCCAGCGCCAGGTTCAATGGGGTCTGCCCGCCGAACTGCACGATCACACCCTGCGGCTTCTCTTTCTCCACGATCGCCAGCACGTCTTCCAGCGTCAGCGGCTCGAAGTACAGGCGGTCGGAAGTGTCGTAGTCGGTCGAAACCGTTTCCGGGTTGCAATTCACCATGATGGTTTCGTAACCGTCTTCGCGCAGCGCGAACGACGCATGGCAACAGCAGTAATCGAATTCGATCCCCTGTCCGATGCGGTTCGGGCCGCTGCCCAGAATCATGATTTTGGGTTTAGGCTGCGCGTCGGACTCGTCCTCGTCCTCGTAGGTCGAGTACATATACGGGGTGTAGGATTCAAATTCCGCCGAGCAGGTATCCACGCGCTTGAACACCGGCGCGACGCCGTAGCGCGCCCGCTGCAGCCGCACTGCCGCCGGAGTCGTCTTCCACATCTGCGCCAGTTGTTCGTCGCTGGTGCCGTGCCGCTTCACTTCGCGCAGCAACTCCCGGGACGCAGTCTCTACCGTGACCCCGGCCGCGCGCTTGTTCATCGCCACCAGCTCTTCGATCTGCTGCACGAACCAGGGATCGATCTTGGTCAGATCGCAAATCTCGTCGGCATGCAGCCCGCGCTCCACCGCGGTCAGCAGCCAGTGGATGCGGTCGGGCCGCGGCGTCGCCAGCTTCTCGCGCAGAAGCGATTCCGGAGTATCCGCGGGAGCCCGCCACGGCGTGTGCGGCTCGAGCGAACGAATCGCCTTCTGCAGCGACTCCTTGAAGGTGCGTCCGATGGCCATCACTTCGCCGACCGACTTCATCTGCGTGCCCAGCGTGCTGTCCGCGCCGGCAAATTTTTCGAACTGCCACTTCGGAATCTTGGTTACCACGTAGTCGATCGTCGGCTCGAAGGAAGCCGGAGTCTTCTTGGTAATGTCATTCGGAATCTCGTCCAGCGACATGCCCACGGCCAGCCGCGCCGCAATCTTGGCAATCGGGAAACCGGTGGCCTTGCTGGCCAGCGCCGAACTGCGCGACACGCGGGGGTTCATTTCAATCACGGTCATGCGGCCGTTTTCCGGATTGATGGCGAACTGCACGTTCGACCCTCCGGTCTCCACGCCGACCTCGCGGATAATCGCCGCCGCCGCGTCGCGCATCCGCTGGTATTCCTTGTCGGTCAGCGTTTGCGCCGGAGCCACGGTGATCGAATCGCCGGTGTGCACGCCCATGGGGTCGAAATTCTCGATGGTGCAGATGACCACGAAGTTGTCGCGGAAGTCGCGCATCACTTCCAGCTCGTATTCCTTCCAGCCGAGCACGGACTCTTCCACCAGCGCTTCGTGCACCGGGCTCATGTCCAGCGCGTGGGAGATGGCCTCCGCAAACTCTTCCCGGTTGTAGGCGATCGCTCCGCCCGTGCCGCCCAGCGTGAACGACGGGCGAATCACCAGCGGGAACCCAAGCTGCTCGCACAGCCGCATGGCGTCCTGCGCATTATTGATCAGCGCCGAGGCCGGCACTTCCAGGCCAATTTTCCGGCAGGCGTCCTTGAACCACAGGCGGTCTTCCGCCACCTTGATCGCGCGCAGCGATGCGCCAATCATTTCCACTTTGTGCTTTTCGAGGATGCCGCCTTCTGCCAGTTCCACCGCAAGGTTCAGAGCGGTCTGCCCGCCGACCGTTGGCAGCAATGCATCCGGCCGCTCCTTGATGATGATGGACTCCAGATACTCCTTCGAAAGCGGCTCGATGTAGGTGCGGTCCGCCATCTCCGGGTCGGTCATGATCGTGGCGGGATTCGAGTTGACCAAAACGGTCTCGTAACCCTCGGCGCGCAGCGCCTTGCAGGCCTGGGCTCCCGAGTAGTCGAATTCGCAGGCCTGCCCGATGATGATCGGCCCCGACCCGATGATCAGAATCTTCTTGATGTCCTTGCGCTTCGGCATCTTTTCCCTTCAACCTGGAGCTTCTTACCGCAGCTACTGGGTCCTTCGCTTCGCTCGGAATGACCGACGGCTCATCGTCGCGAACTGCCCGGCGACTTCCATTCCTTCATCAAATCGGTGAACTGCGTGAACAAGTAATGCGAATCGTGCGGCCCCGGCGACGCCTCCGGATGGTACTGCACGCTGAACAGCGGCAACGACTTGTGCCGCATGCCTTCGTTGGTGTTGTCGTTCAAATTCAGATGCGTCACTTCCACGTCGCTTGCGGGCAGCGAGTCCGGATCCACGCAAAACCCGTGGTTCTGCGCGGTAATCTCGATCTGGTTCGTCAGCAGGTTTTTTACCGGATGATTCGAGCCGTGGTGTCCGAATTTGAGCTTGAAGGTCTTGCCGCCCAGCGCCAGCCCGCACACCTGGTGGCCCAGGCAGATACCGAAGACGGGCACCTTGCCGGCCAGCTTGCGCACGTTCTGCACTGCGTATTCCATGGGCTCGGGGTCGCCGGGGCCATTCGAGAGAAACACCCCGTCCGGCTGCATACCCAGCACGTCTTCGGCGGAAGTATGCGCGGGGACGACGCCCACTTCGCAGTGGTGATCCGTCAGCAGGCGCAGAATGTTCTGCTTGATGCCGAAGTCGTACGCCACCACTCGAAATTTCTGCGCGTCGTCGTGCGCCGCCGCCTCGCCCATCTCTTCCGACCACGGCGACGTCGCCAGCTCAATCGAACCCTTGGTCCAGTCGTACGGCTTCGCGCAACTGACCCGGCTAGCCAGTTCCTGCCCGGCCATCGTCGGCAATTGCTTGGCTTCGTGAATTAGCTGGTCGGCGGGCGTGCCGTCCGTGGCAACCATGCCGCGCAGCGCGCCGTGCTTGCGGATGTGCAGCACCAGGGCGCGGGTATCGATGTCCCAGATCACGGGAATCCTGTGCCGGTTCAAATACAGGTGCGCGGTCTCGGTGGACCGCCAGTTCGAAGCGACGTGCGAAAACTCCCGCACGATCAGCGACTCAATGTAGGGTTTCGACGATTCCTCGTCGTCCAGGTTGGCGCCGACGTTTCCGATATGCGGGTACGTCAGGCAGACAATCTGCCCGGCGTAACTCGGGTCGGTGAATACTTCCTGATAGCCGGTAAGACTGGTATTGAAAACAACTTCGCCGCCACGGCGCGTGACCGCGCCCGCCGCGCGGCCGTTAAAGACGCGCCCGTCCTCGAGCGCCAGAATTGCGGGGCGATGCAGAATCTCGGTCAGTGTAGCCTCCGTTGCTCATTTTTCCTGCGCTTCGGCCGTCGAAAGCGAACCAAAGTGATCCACGGGCCAGTAGGCAAATACTGCGCGACCGTAGATAAACCGGCTGGGGACCGGGCCAAAAACGCGCGAGTCGTTCGAGCTGATGCGATGGTCGCCCATCACAAAGTACATGCTGGGCGGCACGCGCACCGGACCGTAATCGCTCAAATCCTCGTACTGCGCGGGCACGTAAGGCTCTTTGATCTCCTGTCCATCCACGTACACCACGCCTTGCCGGATCTCCACGCTTTCTCCCGGCAGCGCAATCACCCGCTTGATGAACGACTTCGTGCGGTCAAGAGGATACCAGAACACCACCACATCGCCGCGATGAATCGGCTCGAAGCGATACACAAACTTGTTGATAAAAATCCGTTCCTGATCGGAAAGCAGCGGCGCCATGCTCGTGCCTTCCACCTTTACCGGCTGGTACAGAAAAATGATGATGACCAGGGCCAGGCCGATGGCAATCAGCAGGTCCCGCGTCCACACCCGGATCTCGTGCCGCAGGTGAGCGTGCCTCTCCGGAGCCGGCTTTTTCTCCTCCGGGCCACGTGCGGAATTTTCAATAGAAAGGTCAGATGGATTCGCGTCGGAGGGTGGGGTGCGCTCGTCCGTATTCGACATTGCTGCGTCTCTTCCTTTTATAACACGCGAGGCGTTCGGCTGACCAGAATCAATCTGACGCTGCAGCGAGCGCTTGGGGATGCTTGCAAGGTCGCGATTGCCGGGGAAGGACTACTCGCTGATCTTGTTGTAATCGAAGAGATTGAAATCTTTGCTCACGCCGAAGACGAAGCCGGAGCGCGGATCGTATTTATTCAGCCCGCGAACGCCCGCCAGATCCCAGGTGAAGCCGCCCGCCTTAATCTGCAGGCCAAAGCGCGCTTGTCCGCTGCTTTGCGTGCCGATCAGCGCGTCGTTGATGCTTCGCGAGGAGTAGATGCCGTTGACTTCGCCCACGATATTCACGCGGGGATGAATGGGATACTTGAATGCCCCGCCGTACATGAGCACGTCGTTCTGGGTAAACAGCGCGTTCGGCGCCTGCAGGATCTCCAGCCCGAGATTTCCGAAGACCGTCAGCTTCTGAATCTGCTCTTCCAGCGCGAGCAGGGCGTAGACGTTGGTCGAGTTGGTCCCGATGCCGCGGGCCTGGTTGGAATTCGGCATGATGAAGCCGAACTTGAACGCCAGCCCGGGGCGCTTCCCTTCGTTCTTGAACAGCCGAATCTTCGTCGAAAGCCTGAAGTCGCCGGTATCGTGGGTGGAGTTGACGCCGGTCAAAGCCAGATTAGGCACGAACGATGTGCCTTGCGACTTCACATCCAGAAAATTCTGGATCGCGCCTTCGACTTCGATTTCCGCGATCTTGCCCACGCCCATGCGCAGGTCCACCACGCCAACCGAGGTCTCGTCCCCACGCAGGCCCGATAGCGGAAAGCCAACGTCCTGCAGGAAATCGAACCCGACCTCCGTTCGCAGCACGCCGGCCGGGACCGTCTGGGTGTCCACCGTTTGCAGCGGACGATCCTGCGCCGCCCCGGGACACGCTCCAGCCAGCAGCGCCGCGCACGCCAGGCCGCAGGCCAATCCGAAGTTTTGCCAGCAACGCATGCCCGTCATCCTACCTGCCTGTGGCGCAAACGCCAAGACTGCTCTGCAAGTTCAACCCCACGCAAAATTCACGCTGGCGAGCGCCGCGGTCACGGCAGTCTCGGTCCGCAAAATCAGCGAGCCCAGCGAGACCTCGCGGAACTCCGCGCGGCGTGCCAGCGCGAACTCTTCTTCCGTCCAGCCGCCTTCCGGACCGATGGCCAGGGCAACGCTCTCTCCGCGCGGCTCGTCGTTTAAGGCACTGCGCAGCGATTGCGCATCCGCCCGCTCCGAAAGCATGAGCTTCAGACGGTAGCTGGCATCGGCGAAGGCGGCGCGCGGCGCCGTCACCGGC
>Ga0335069_10017448_pt1 | contig 10005 bp, 11 predicted proteins | sample Lox_Sample_11_FD_206714 | JGI IMG/M metagenome (GOLD analysis project Ga0335069, IMG submission 206714) | Soil microbial communities from Loxahatchee National Wildlife Refuge, Florida, United States - Lox_Sample_1.1 | ecosystem: Environmental > Terrestrial > Soil > Wetlands | place: USA...
AACCGATGTTGTTGTTGCCAGTGTTTCCAGCGCCCATATTTCCAATGCCGCGGTTTCCTAGGCCGGAGTTGAAAGTGCCGGTGTTGCCCAGGCCCATGTTTTGGCCAGTGGTCAGGGTGCTGCCGAAGTTTCCGAAGCCGACGTTTCCGGCACCGAAGTTTCCGGCACCGAAGTTGTTGTTTCCGGTGTTGCCGCTGCCGATGTTGTTGTTGCCGTTGTTTCCGCTGCCGGCGTTCCCGGCGCCGGTGTTGCCGTTGCCGATGTTGGCGTTGCCGTTGTTGCCGTTGCCGATGTTGCCGGTGGTGCCGGGTTTGTTGCCGATGCCCAAGTTAGGCAGGCCGGCCAGGAGGTTCTGCAGGGTCTGCGCGGGCGTCAACTGCGCCGCCGCGGCCGACGCCCCGGAGTAGTACCCGGACATCGCCGACACGTCCTGGGCCCACATCGCCTCGTAATCGCTCTCGATCTGGGCGATCGCCGGCGCGTTGAGGCCGAACCAGTTCGACCGCACCATTTGCACCAGCGAGTTGCGATTGACGTCGACCATGAACGGATGCACGGTGGCCGCGTGCGCCGCCTCGAACGCACTGACCACCGCACGAGCCTGGCCGGCCGCCCCCGAGGCCTGTGCCGCCGCCTGACTGAGCCATCCCGCATACGGGGCGGCCGCGGACAGCATCGCCTGAGAGGCCGCGCCTTGCCACGCCTGACCCGCCAGCCCCGAGGTCACCGACCCGAACGACGACGCCGCGCTGCCCAGCTCTGCAGCCAAGCCATCCCAGGCCGCGGCAGCCTCCAACATAGGGGCCGAACCCGCACCAGAAAACATCAGCAAAGAATTGATCTCCGGCGGCAACACCATGAAGCTCATCAGACACCGTCCTTTTCTCAGCCCGACAGGATGGACAAGAAATAAGTTAAGCCGGGCGGCGAACAATCTCGCGTTTTCGCTAAATTGGCGCCAACGAAATTAACTGCGTGAAGTCGTAGATCGGCGGCCGTGACGTAATCCATGGGGCGAAGGCGACGGCCGCCAAAGGCGAAACCTCCGGAACGGCGGGCGCTCAATCTAAATAACCGCCGGTTCCAGCCGCTTAGCTCGTCACCCAACCTTTCAGGCGCCTCCCGGGGAGCCTGCCGGCCCGATGCCAGAGTGGGAATAACGCCCGTTCATTGGCCGAGCAAGCGCTTGGTTGATACCCTGATCGGGTGCACCGAGTGCCCGGTCAGGCAAACAGCCGGAGAGACGAGTTGCTGGAACTCGCCGCGACGATGTTCGCCGAGCGCGGATTGCGCGCCACCACGGTACGCGACATCGCCGATGGTGCCGGCATCCTCTCCGGCAGCCTGTACCACCATTTCTCCTCCAAGGAGGAGATGGTCGACGAGCTGCTGCGCGGCTTCCTGGATTGGTTGTTCGCCCGCTATCGGGAGATCGTGGACAGCGAATCCAATCCGCTCGAGCGGCTCAAGGGGCTGTTCATGGCGTCGTTTGAGGCGATCGAGGATCGACATGCCCAGGTCGTCATCTACCAGGACGAAGCCAAACGGCTGCTGTCGCAACCGCGGTTCTCCTACATCGAGGACATGAACCGCCAACAGCGAAAGATGTGGGTCGAGGTGCTCCATCAGGGCATCGACGAGGGTTACTTCCGGCCCGACCTCGACGTCGACCTTGTCTACCGTTTCATTCGAGACACCACCTGGGTGTCGGTGCGCTGGTATCAGCCCGGCGGGCCGCTGACCGCGCAGCAGGTGGGGCAGCAATATCTCGCCATCGTGCTTGGCGGCATTACGGCGGATTCTTAAACGATTGAAAGAAGGAGTCTGAAACATGGCTGCGTTTTCCCAGGCCTATGTCATCGACGCTGTGCGTACCGCGGTTGGCAAGCGCAACGGGGCCCTGGCCGGGATACATCCCGTCGACCTCGGTGCCTATGGGTGGCGCGGGCTGCTCGACCGCGTCGACGTCGACCCCGCCGCCGTGGACGACGTGATCGCCGGTTGTGTCGACGCCATCGGGGCGCAGGCCGGCAACATCGCAAGGCTCTCCTGGCTGGCCGCCGGTTATCCCGAAGAGGTTCCCGGTGTCACCGTGGATCGGCAGTGCGGTTCGAGCCAGCAGGCCATTTCCTTTGGCGCGCAGGCGATCATGTCCGGCACGGCCGACCTCATCGTGGCCGGCGGTGTGCAGAACATGAGCCAAATCCCGATCTCGTCGGCGATGACCGTCGGTGAGCAGTTCGGGTTCACCTCACCGACCAACGAGTCCAAGCAGTGGCTGCACCGGTACGGCGACCAGGAGATCTCCCAGTTCCGCGGCTCGGAGCTGATCGCCGAAAAGTGGAACCTGTCGCGGGAAGAGATGGAGCAGTACGCGCTCACCAGCCACGAGCGCGCGTTCGCGGCGATCCGGGGCGGGCACTTCGACAACGAAATCATCGCTGTGGAAACCGAATCCGGGCCGTTCCGGGTCGACGAGGGCCCGCGTGAGTCGTCGCTGGAGAAGATGGCCGGCTTGAAGACCCTGGTCGAGGGTGGCCGGCTGACGGCGGCGATGGCCAGTCAGATTTCCGACGGTGCCAGCGCGGTGCTGTTGGCTTCCGAGCGGGCCGTCAAGGACCACAAGCTGACCCCGCGGGCGCGCATCCACCACATCAGCGCCCGCGCCGCCGACCCGGTGTTCATGCTGACCGGGCCCATCCCGGCGACCCGGTACGCGCTGGACAAGACCGGGCTGTCCATCGACGACATCGACACCGTCGAGATCAACGAGGCGTTCGCGCCCGTCGTGCTGGCCTGGCTCAAGGAGGTCAAGGCGGACCCGGAGAAGGTCAACCCCAACGGCGGCGCGATCGCCCTCGGCCATCCCCTGGGCGCCACCGGGGCCAAGCTGTTCACCACGATGCTCAACGAGCTCGAGCGCATCGGCGGCCGCTACGGCTTGCAGACGATGTGCGAGGGCGGCGGCACGGCCAACGTCACGATCATCGAGCGGCTGTAACCCCTTCCCGCCGAGCGTGTGTTTGTACGCCGACACGCCGCAGGTCACGTACAACTACGCACGCTCGGCGCGGCGGGCGACTGATCAGCCGCGTGCCGGATCGAACTCGAGCACTTCGGTGAGCCGAATGTTGTTGCCGGACGGGTCGCGGAAGGAAGTGTCTATACCGTAGGCCTGCGGCGTTGGGGGATCGTTGAACGTAACGCCGCGAGAAGACAATTCGTCGTATGCGGCGTGGCAATCGTCGGTCTCCAGGAACAAGGTGCCACCTGCTCCCTTGGCCACCAGCTCGGCCAGTTGCGCGCTGGCCGCAGCGTCGAGCATCGGTGGCCCCGGAACGGGCATCAGCACCAGCCCGACGTCGTCCTGCTCGACGGGCCCGACGCATAGCCACCGGAAGTTCCATGCCTGCATCGTCACATCAGCCCGGACTTCCCAGCCGAGCTTTTTGGTGTAGAACTCCAGGGCCGCCTCTTGGTCATGCACCCAGAACTGCGCGTTGGCAATCTTAAGCATCGGCTCTCCTGACTTCGTTGTGTTGCACTGACGCTACGGACGACGCGGGTTCATCGTCTTCTCGAAACGTGCGGTTTTGCGGCCGCCCGTAGGCCAGCGCGACACAGCGCGGAATTCTTACGTGACGCTCGGCGGGTGGGAAGTTGGCCCGATAGCTCTGTGGCGTCACGCCGAACATGCGGCGAAAGCTCGTGGTGAACGAGCCGACGCTTTCCCAACCCACAGCGACGCAAACAGCGGCCACCGTCCAGTCGGTCGCGCGTAGCAACCCGGCGGCTCGTTCCAGCCGCCGCGTCAGCAGGTACTGGTGGGGCGACTCGCCGAACGTCTGCTTGAAGCGTCGACTGAAGTGCGCCGGAGATAGGCATGCGGCCGCTGCCAAGTCGGCGACGAAAAGCGGTTCGTAGTAACGCGCGTCAACGAGGTCTTTGGCCCGAAGCAGGTGGCGGGCTACCGGTACAGGTGCCACCTCCATAGTCTGCCCGCCGCAAGCGCAGATCAGGGAGCCAGTACGGCGACGTCGTTGCGCGGCGGCGTTGCGATCATCGTGCGGCCAGCACCAGCGCGATCCCGCCGAGCGCCAGCAGCCAACTCGTGAAGCTGCCCACCAGGAAGTACTCGGTCACCTCGTCGATGCCGACGTTCCCGTTGCGGTTTTTCTGGGCGCTCAACTCGGGAAAGCGGATGATGCCCTTCGCGGCGACGACGGCGCTGGCCGCGGCCACCTGCCCGCCGACGCTGAGGCTCAGGATCAGCAGTCGTTCCATCGGGCCCAGCAGCCGGCCACCCTTGAGCCGGTCCGATGGCTGCGGCTCGCCGGCCGGGCGCACCGCCCCCACCGAGCCGAGCACGAGGCGCACCAACTGATTTCCGGTGGCGAACTGCACCAGCACCACACCGAGGATCATCAGCAGCCGGGTGGGCGTCACGTGGCCCAGCGGCAGCTGCACCCATGCCGACCACCGCGCGACGACGCCGCCGACCGCCGAGGACCATCCGGACAAGACGATCAGCAGCACCAGCGCGGCGGCGAACACGGCCAACGGGGCCGCTTGCTCCCGGCCACTGCGCTCGCTGCGCAGGCAGAGCCACTCCCAGGCGACCGCCGCGACGGCGGCCACCGCGAGCAGGGGGATGTCGCCGCCGTGCCACAGCGCACCCAGCGCCGCGCACGTCACCACAACGACCGGTCCGACCGCCAGCGGTGGCCACGCGGCGCGGACCGCCCGGCGGCACAGGTCGGCGATTCCGACCGCGAGCAGCAGGACCGCAACGGCACTCACGGCAGACCCCGGAGATACTGAGACGCAACGACAATCAGATCCAAACCGTCGCGGGCCGCCCGCTGGGACACCGCGGACGGGCTGATGCCCTCGGCCGCGGCGAGTTCCTTTTTGGTTCGCCCGGTCATCAGGCCCCTCACAATCCGCAACGATCTTTCATCGAGCGATCCAAGCAGATGGTCCCGACAAATCAGGGCCGCGTTGACGGCGGCGGCGTCGGTGCGCGTGCCGTCGTCCGCCGTGAATGTCGTGCGCACCAGCGTGAAGCCGGGCTGCCGCTGGGTCTCGGCGGTGTGCTGGATGGCCTCTCGCGCGGTCCACCAGCCGGGCCCGTCCTGGATTCCGGTGTTGGCGTCGAGGACGGTGACCGCGCCCCAGCCGATGCCGAAACGGACGTCGATCTCGGGGGCGAGCGCCAGGCGGATCGTCAACGCCGCGTCGATGGCGGCGCCGAGGGTGGGGTAGCTGCCCTGGAACTCGTCGCCGACGGTGAAGGCGGGCGGGTCGATCGCGCCTCCGGCGACCTGGCGCAGGGCGGTGGCGACCAGTCGGTGCAGGGCGGGCCTGTCGCCGGCACGCCTCGATCCCACCACGTCGCCGATCAACGTCGCGCGAAGTGAAGGAATAGCCTTCACTCTAGCCATATGAAGATATTAGCTTAATTCTGACAAATATTAGGAAATGGCTTAATCCGTCGGCTGGTCCTTGGTCTTGAGGTACGCGTCAATGCCGACTCGCTGAAAGGTGCGCCGCCGTTGGGCCGACAGCAACGGGAGGGCTGTCGCTGCGTCGATGATCTCGGGCTGCACCTCCTCGTAACTTTCGCCCTGGGACAAGATGGTTGCTCGCCCCGCGGCACGGACGTTCTGCAACCAGTCCACGTCAGTGCCGTAGGGCAGCGGTATGACGAAGCCATCAGTGATGCGCTCGGCTACGACCGGTGTGGTGTACTCCTTGCCCGACCGCCGTCCGGTGTGCTTGATCGCCGCCGCATACCAGTTCTTGTGGCCGGCAAGCCGCAACATCAGCGGGTTGAGCAGGTATCTGTTGGAAGTGCGAACCGCGTTCAAGAGCGGGGTGGGCCAGGAACTCGGGGCCAGGGTCATCATGCATCCAAGGATGGCGCCGCGCCATGAGCCAGGGCCAGGGTCGTTGGTCCCCGGATTACGGCTGTTCGATGTGCGCCGCCGCGGCCTTCAGGTGGGCGATCGCGTCGTGAACGATCGACTCGATCAGCTCGGCGCACGACGGCAAGTCCTCAAGGATGCCGGCCACCTGCCCGGAGGCCAGCACGCCGGCCTCGGTGTTGCCCTCGACCAGCCCGGCTTTGAGCAGCATCGGGGTGTTGGCGGCCATCACCACCTGAGACCAGGTCAGCTCCTTGCCGTGCCGCATCGCCAGGCCGTCGCGGATCATCGCCCCCCAGGTCATCTGCGACATGCTCTTGAACTTCGCCGCGTTGCGCACCGCCGCCGCGAAACCCCTTACCGGCGAACCGCTTTCCAGCCTCTCGACCAGCCCGGTGCGCAGCACCCGGTGCGGCATGCCGTCGACACGCGTGGTGACCACGGTGCCGTCCAGTGCCGCCTCGAGGTAGCGCCGTTTGACCGCGTCGGGCACGGTGGAATCCGAGGTGAGCAGGAACCGAGTGCCCATCGCGACGCCGGCGGCCCCGTAGGACAACGCCGCCGCGAGCCCACGGCCATCGAAGAATCCGCCCGCCGCGATCACCGGGATACCGGTGCCCTCCGTGGCGTCCAGCACGGACGGCAGCAGCAGCGTGGTCGCGACGGGTCCGGTGTGCCCGCCGCCCTCGCCGCCCTGCACGATCATCGCGTCGGCGCCCCAGCCCGCGACCTTGCGCGCGTGTTTGGCCGCGCCGATCGACGGGATCACCACCGCCCCGGCCTCTTTCAGCCTGGCGATCAGCTCCTGCTTGGGCGCCAACGCGAAGGACGCCACCTTCACGCCCTCGCAAATCATCAGCTCCACACGGTCGCCGGCGTCGGCGGCGTCGGCGCGGATGTTCACGCCGAACGGCTTGTCGGTCGCGGCCTTGACCTTGCCGATGGCCGTCGCCAGCTCGTCCAGCGTCATCGTCGCCGAAGCCAGGATGCCCAGTCCGCCCGCGTTGGCCGTGGCCGACACCAGCCGGGCGCCGGCCACCCAGCCCATTCCGGTTTGCACCACCGGATGCTCGACACCGACCAGTTCGGTCAGCGGCGTGCGCAACCTCATGAACGTATCTCTCGGTCGCGCAATGCCTTCGGGTCGATCACCTCGCGGATCAGGCGCAGCTCGTCGTCGGTCGGGAGCCGGCTCTCCTGGGCCGTGTCGAGGCCGTCCACCTCGAACGACGTGTTCTCGCGGACGTCGGCGGGGGTCACGCCGGGGTGCAGGGACACCGCCCGCATCGTCCTGTCGGGGCCGTTGAAGTCGAAGACGCCGAGGTTGGACACCACCCGATACGGGTTGGCGAACCGGAACGCCGGGTTGTCGGCGTCGATCTTGTCCCAGCCGATGCCGCAGACCACGTCAACCGCCTCGCAGAACACCCGCTTGGAGTGGTTGCCGACCCAGTAGCTGGTCGCATGGTTGATCGCATTGCCGGGGGCGCCGCGCAGGCCGAACATCTGCCGGGTCGGGTGCTGCAGCGGGCCGAACGCGGAGATGTTCTGATTGCCATGGCGGTCAACCTGATTGGCGCCCATCACGACGTGCCGCCGGCCCCAGGCCAGCGTCTCGAAAACCCGCCCAAACGGCATCCAGCCCTCGATGGCCCCCATCTTGCCCAGCGGCGGCGTGTCCGCCAGCAGCTGCGCCTCGCCGTCGGTCAGCAGGATGTCCGGCGAGAACGTCAGCCGCGCCAGCCGCGCGCCGACCGAGGCCATGTTGGTCATGGGGCTGATCATGATTTCGCCGGCGTCCCTGAACAAGTCGGCGCAGGCGACGGCGCAGATCTCGGCCCGGGTGCTCACTTCGAGGCCTCCTCTGCGAATGCGCGAACCGCCGCCTGGTAATCCTCTTCGCTACCCGACAGATAGGTCTGGACGAACTTCTGCCAACCCTCGTCCGTTGCGGCCGCCTCGGCGTAGTGCCGCTGGAATTTCTCGTCGCGGCCGTAATCCGGTGCGGCGGTGGTGAAGTGGGCGCCGCCCGGCGCCTCCACCACCGCGTCCACCATCATCCGGTTCACCAGCAGCGCCTGCGGCGGCACCGCCTTGACCAGTTCCTCGGTCGACACCACCCGCTCCACCGACAGGTAGCGCCGTTCGGCGGCCATCAAGTAGAGGTCGTCGAAGTAGGGGTCGATGCCGGTGTAGGCGGCATTGCCTCGACTGTCACCGAGATTGAGGTGGACGAAGGCGGCGTCCAGGCGCAGGGCCGGCATGGCGATCAGCGTCTCGTGCCCGCCACCCGGCGCCGGATAGGGGCTGGTCACCGTCTGCAGCTCGCCCTCCCAGAAGTCCGGGACCGAACTGCCCAGCCCCGCGCGGATCGGCAGGAACGGCAACCGGTTTGCGGCCGCCTGCAATCCGCAGCGCAGCATGCCCTCGTCCATCTCGCGGGCCTCGATGGCTCCGCCGGTGCGGGCCTTGGCGAACCACGGTTCGTAGAACGGCGGGGAGTCCAGCGACACGAAGCCGTAGTAGACGCGCTTGACCTTGCCCGCCGAGCAGAGCAGTCCGAGATCGGGTCCGCCGTAGGTGACCACGGTGAGGTCCGTGACGTCGGTGCGCAGCATGGCGCGCACGAACGCCATGGGCTTGCGCCGCGACCCCCAGCCGCCGATGCCGATCGTCATGCCACTGCGCAGTTGCGCGACGGCGTCGTCGAGGGTGGTTCTCTTGTCGGTCATGGCTTCTTCACGAACGCGTCGCGGTGCTCGTCGGACACCCCGGCGAGGTTGAGCTCGAACGTAAAGCCTTGTTCCATGCGATAACTCGAGTTGACTCGCTGCACGTCGATGAGGTTGAGCGCCTCCTTGGCGGCGCGGATGACGCGCGTGTCCTTGGCGGCGATGTCGCGGGCCACCCGCAACGCGGCCTCGTCCAACTGATCGCGGGGCACCACCTCGTGCACCGAGCCGAAGTGATGCAGGGTGGCGGCGTCGACGGTGGCGGCGGTGAAGAACAGCCGCCGCATCATGTGCTGCGGCACCAGGCGGGACAGGTGGGTCGCCGCTCCGAGCGCGCCGCGTTCGACCTCGGGCAGGCCGAAAATGGCGTCGTCGGAGGCCACGATGACGTCGGAGTTGCCCACCAGGCCGATGCCGCCGCCGACGCAGAACCCGTTCACCGCCGCGACCACCGGCACGGCGCATTCGTAGACGGCGCGGAACGCGGCGAAGCAGCCGCGGTTGGCGTCGATCAGGGCGGTAAACCCTTGAGAAGCTCTAGTGCGTTGCATCTCCTTGATGTCCACGCCGGCGTTGAAGCCGCGGCCCTCGGCCCGCAGGATCACCGCGTGGGTATCGGGATTCGCACCGGCCGCCGTGATCGCGTCGGCGAGTTCGAACCATCCGCGCGAGGGGATGGCGTTGACGGGCGGGTAATCGACGGTGACCGCGACGATGCCCGGTTCGGTTGTGGTGGATGTGATCGTCATTGCACTTCCTGGGTGGGCTGACTACCTAAGCAAGCACTTGCTTGGTACGCTAGCACAGTGACTCCCGCCGAAGCAGCCGACGGTATCAACCTGGGGCTGGCTGGGCGGGTGGTGCTGGTCACCGGCGGCGTGCGCGGCGTAGGCGCCGGTATCAGCTCGGTTTTCGCCGAGCAGGGCGCGACCGTGATCACCTGCGCGCGACGGCCCGTCGAGGGTTTGCCCTACGAGTTCCATTCCTGCGACGTGCGCGACGACGACGCCGTCAAGGCGATGATCGACGCCATCATCGAGCAGCATGGCCGGCTCGACGTCGCCGTCAACAACGCGGGTGGTTCGCCGTACGTGCTGACCGCCGACGCCAGCGCGAAATTCAACCGCAAGATCATCGAGCTCAACCTCATTGGCGCGCTGTGGGTTTCGCAGCACGCCAATGACACGATGCAAAAGCAGCCGCGCGGCGGATCGATCATCAACATCTGCAGCCTCAGCGGCCGCCGGCCGTCCCCGGGTACGGGGGCGTATGGGGCGGCCAAGGCCGGCCTGGAAAGCCTCACTCAGACGCTGGCGGTGGAATGGGGGCCGAAGGTGCGGGTGAAC
>Ga0335069_10017449_pt1 | contig 10005 bp, 12 predicted proteins | sample Lox_Sample_11_FD_206714 | JGI IMG/M metagenome (GOLD analysis project Ga0335069, IMG submission 206714) | Soil microbial communities from Loxahatchee National Wildlife Refuge, Florida, United States - Lox_Sample_1.1 | ecosystem: Environmental > Terrestrial > Soil > Wetlands | place: USA...
ATCGGGATAGATTCTACCATTACCACTTTCCTTGCCGAGAAGCAGACAATCGTGGATGGTATAACTATCTCTATCAACCCTACTGGATTGATTACTGAAATGTTCCTCTTGCAGATAACCGTTCATAGATTTCCCCTATTGGTTTCCCTTTGATACTCACGTTCCGCCATATGTTCTTCGTGTTGATTACCCATTTGCTGTTCGCGTTCTGCTGGTGGGAGAATGCCTTCTGCCTTCTCCTTCTCGATGTTCTCTCTCTCCTCATCCCAATCCAACTTGGCACGCTGTGTCCAAGTCCGTGCCGATAGAATACCGTTGTTGCGTAGAATCTCGTTAAGCTGCGTTTCCTCAAGGAAGTTTCGAGTAGCAATCGGTACTGGTTCGGCAGTAACTTCTACGTGTTCACATACATCTTGTGGCAGAATGCCTTGGTCGGCACCAATCTCCAATATCTTGTTCCATACGTCCTTGAATCGTTCTAGAAACAGAAATTGGTCATATTCTCTCGCCTTGACCATCGGCGATTCACGCACCAGAGAATTAGCGAAATTACCGTCAGTTGTACCGTGTACTGCCCATTCTGGAATCCGCCACTTCACTGCCGCAGCTCGTAAAGTCACGTGCAGAGCAAGTTGAAAGTTCTCACCATTGCCGATAGGTGGTGGATGGACTTCCATCTCCTTGGGCACGTCGTGAACTTCTCCGGGTTCAACTTGCGTGACATTCTCAAATGGCTTCTGGGTGATCAAGGATGATGGAACATCCCACTTTGGTAATTGATAATCCGTGTTCTGAGATTGCAAGTTCTGGATAGTCGTAGCGTTGGCAAGTGCCCACGTGCGGATATAGGCGATGGATTGTCTTACTGATTCTCCTACGGAACCAGCACGTAACAATTTAATCGCGTCATCAAATACACTACCCATTACCCAGAAACTTGAGATGCCACGCTTGGTAAATACTGACGTTTCAAAGTGATTGATCCAGTGCACCATTTCGTGCTCTGGAATCATTTCCTTATGCGATGCTTCCATATCATACCAGATCTCATACGATTTAACATCTTCAAAGTCAGTAGGATCGGTATGAATACCAAATGAATCCTCTGGTCCGTGACTATAAGGATTTCGTACTTGGTCTGGTTCAACTACTCTGAGTTTAGTAATTCCGTCATCTTGAGGGAAGAATCGAACGAAACAGTCGCCGTCACGTTCTGTGCGTATGAATAGATCTCGTTCCCTACGCTTCCATTTGTTCTTGGTCAGTACATCGTGTAGATACTTGTCACATAACTGGAGTAATGACTTGGATGCATTACCATACTTCTTGGAACAACAGTAAGGATCGAAACCAGTTCCTAGTGTGTAGTCAGCAAGTGTGAGAATGACACCTTGGGCATAAGGATTCGTTTCGTACAACCACCGTGCTACCATCCGTATCCACGATAGTTGTGCTTCGGTAAGGAACAGGACTGAGTTACCAGTCCTATCAAATCTCCAAGTGGTAATTGGAAATAGAAGACGTAGACCGTTGAACATCGTCTGCCACGGATTAACGATGTCCCAAGGCGGTGCGATTGCTAGATTCTCTAGCAGTTCCCGCTGCTTGGCGTCTTCCTTCTTCCAGTACTCATCAAGCCGTTGCTGTGCTGTTGGCGGCTTGACAGATTTCGGTTTACTTCGAAACGGATTCCACATATTTCCACCGTACCGCTAATCGATATGTGATTACAAGTCAAGAAACTTGTAAACGCTCCCGTTTCATAGAGGGTTTCTGTTGTAATTTCCCAACTAGATCTGCGAAACCCATAGCACCTAATGATAATGCGTCTGGTGCGTCATCGTGTTCTGCTTCGGGAAAGTCACGTAGTTGTGCTAGAAGTAATTGGTTGTGTGGCGTATTGCGTATATGAAGCCGTCTATGAGCAAGATACGGTGTGAGTATCATTCGTAGTCTAACTTCCTTGTCCATCTTGTTTATATACTTCCATACGGGAGCACTGGGCGATTTCAGTAGAATATTTGATGCCAGAACATCTTGAAATCCATTACATTCGATAGGGATTATGTCTGGTTTAAACTGGTTGATGTAATGAACCACTGTGTCTTCGCATTGATTGGTAGTCATTCGTAGGATAGTCGAATCCTGAACCCACATATGATAATTGCGGTCGGCAACTATATAGAGAAGGGCACTGTAGTCACCAGATTTAGCATTCTTGCCCATACTAGGGTCAAGTGCGAGAATACGACAGAATATATCGTCTTCCTTCAATGGGAAATGGTCATACAGAATATTGTCAAAGTAGTCTGCAGGCCATTCTGCACCTTCTGCTGATACGAACTTCCCTTCCAGTTCTTGCTGGGCAAGGATGCCACGGAGACCGTACTGCTCCGTTAATTGTTGTTGCATCTGCTTGGGAATGAATGGATTGGCACGCATTGGTGCTGTGAAGATCTCTGTATCGGATAATGATTTGCCGAATTGGGCAAAAGTCCAATGAGTTAATCCTTGTGGCGTGAATGTAGCAGTAAGCCAACCAAGCCGATTGTGTTCCCGTAGACAACCCAGGGCGATCAAATAGGCATCGTGTTCCATCATTGATGCTTCGTCAAGCCAAACACCAGATAGATTAGCACCACGAAGTCTATCTGGGTTATCTGCCGAACGGAAGCGAACACGGGCACCGTTCGTTAGCGTGATAGAAGGATGTGGTGTCTGCCTATACGAATTGAAGTCCCATACACCTAAATCCATTGCGATAGATTTGAATGTTGGAAGGGTAGTGTCGTAGAGATCGCCGGATGTGGGTGATGCAATTAGATAGGTACAGTCTCGCTTGGATCTGGTAATTAAGTCATACGCACCAATCCACGATTTACCAGCACCACGTCCACCTACGAAACCACGATACAATGCTTTACTGTGGTGGAAGCGGTACTGGATTGGATGCAATTTGATGGTCTTGCGTATCGGCTTCAACAATTTGTTCGATGACATTAAGTGATGCCTTAACATCAGAGTTCTGGGCTATTGCAATAGCATTTAAGCGTGGATGACAATACGGTGCGGCTTGTGCGGCTACTCGTGCAGCATCCTCAAAGTCTCCACGATAATAGAACACCCGCATTACCTTCAACATCACTTCTATAGGAGATATACCTTCTCTGGCTGCACGAATTGCAATGTCAGCGTTCTGTTTAGTCTTACTTCCAGGTGGTCTGCCCATCCGTGCCATAACACATAACTCTACTTAACAAGTCTCTCTCTTGTGTTCAATGGTCACGATAATGTATGTGAAATTACCCTTGACTGGTCCCCATTCTGACATCGCTATTGGTCTACGGATCTCATAGGCGATGTGGTCACCATTGGAAATAGCATCAGTCAGATGGTTGTCAATCTGAGTTCTGATAAAGTTCTCTGCCAGAGTACTGGATATATCTAGAGATTTCATTATGCATCTCCCAATCCAGTAGGTGTGGGTCCGCCAGAAGTCGATGAGAATATCTGCGTATATGCCTGGGTAAGTGCATCTTCCTTGAATACGGTTAGATAACCACTATTGGTAGTGGTGTCCCACTTGTTTACTAACTTGCGTAGAGCGTTAACTAAACTGTGGGTCGGTGGTGTGCTACCACTAATATCGTAAGTGTATATCTGCGATACATTGATGGATAGTCCAGATAGTGTTGCACTATAAACCGTTACTGATAGACCAGACTGTGCAACGATAGGTTGCCCAGATAGTGATCCAGAATATACTTGAGTAGTCTGACCAGAGTAAAGCGTTGCGATAACAGATAGTCCGCTAGATGCACTACCACCTTGAGAAGTAGTGTAGACACCAGAAGCGGGATAGGAATACCCACTGAGAAGTGTGGTAAGTTGTCCACTTAATTGCCCAGAGTATAGTGTGGCAATTACAGATAGACCACTATTTACTGTGGCAGTCGCATTGACATACGCTCCAGATGCTGGATAGATACGTCCAGATAAACCAGCGATAGGCTGACCACTTAACTGTCCAGAGTATGTCAGTGTAGATTGTCCGCTATAAAGGGTAGCGATAACAGATACGCCGCTACTTACCGTAGCAGTTGCATTTACATAGGCTCCAGAAGCGATGAAGGTAAAGCCAGAAAGCGGGATGTTGGCACCGCTGGCGTAGGTAAAGGCTGTGATACTACCAGAAGCAAATATAACAGAATTAAGACCGGAAAGTAGGTTAACATTCTGACCAGATAACTGACCAGAGTAGACAAGGGTAGGTGTTCCACTTGCTAGATAGGTAGTGCCAGATTGCACTGTGGCGGTAGTGTAGATGCCACTGGCTGTGAATATCTGACCACTTATACTGAGTGTAGTTACAACAGTCTTCTCTACGGGAACTGCACCAGATGGTGCTGTGAATAGGAAACTACAGATACTACCGTTGATGTCTTGGGAATACAAATTAGCGATGTATCCACCGTTGCCTGCTTCGATAACATTTCCTTGGATAGTGGTCTGTGCAGCGTGGTCAATAGTCACATATCCGTTGACTAAACCAGATAGTCCAGTCATTGCCAGACCAGATGTACTACTGATGAAGGAGAAACCAAGGATCTGTCCAGACTGATTAGTCACATACATTGATTGCACCCATCCCACTGCAAGATATTGGAAACGCCTGTAAGCGTAGTTGGTCTAGGGCATCGTTGTACGCATCTGACACCGTCATAGCATTCAGATGCATTTGTTTGGCGATACTACGGAAGGATAATCCATTCGCCAGAGATTGGTGTAGTATCTGATAATCTCTGGGAGATAATAGAGACTTCGCCTTCTCCCACGCTAATCTACCATCCATTTCAACGAAATTGATCCGAGATGTCGGTATGTGATACTCGCTAATCTCCTCGGATTTAGGTTTCTGTCGGCGATCCTTACCGATTATGAAGGTCTCCTGGATGGCACCTACTACCCGAACGCCGATTTCCGCTTGCAGATATTTATCGTTCCAGTGGGTATGAACTGCCTTGACTAAACCTAAATGGGCAGCGGATTTACATTCTAAACGGTCAAGGTTCCACTTGGTTGCGTATTTGTTGGCTAACTTCATTGCGTAGTTGAACCATTGCGAACAGATTATCCGTTGCTGTTCGGTTAATTGCCACGTGATCTGTCTCCCACGTGGTCTACCAGATGAAATATAGCGGGAACTTGTCCTTCGCATACTGTTGATGTTAATGAGTTGCAGATACTATCCCTCTGCACTGGGTATATACTCACTTTACTGCTAATCGATATGTGGATGCAAGTCTCCTTCTCCGGGCGGTGATCTTGGCACTTGGATCAACGATTTCCAATAGGGATTGTCTTGTGTGTCCGCCGATTTGGGAAACAACATAGGATAGCGGTTGGCGGGAGATGTGGGCTATATAACGCAAACTATGCCCATTTGCCCATAGCATCTGAATGGCCTGGCGGATTTCTGGTTCGGTTAAAGTGTCTTCGTGTTCCCAATGGGCTACGGGTGGGAGATGTCTCGTGAGGCGAGAGATGAACCGGGTACGACGATACATTCCTTTGGATGTGTGATTACTAAAGTGATCTGCTGTGAGATGGTACATCTGTATAGGTATGGGTAAGGCTTCAAATTTCTCTTGCAGCGAAATCCCTAATCTGGTATAAAGGAAGTGGCGGGAGTTCCGACGAAAGACCTCCCGCCACTTAAACTTGAGAAGTAATCACATTATAGCAACCTATTCTGCGATTACTATACATCATAGTAAAATTTGTTTGCCACCCCACTAGCGGCGACCAACGGGTCAGTTCCTGCGGGAAGTAGTGGATAGGTACATTGTGATAGGTACCTAGTCAAACGAGCAATGTCTATCACTTTCTGTCCCATAACGGCTTCGGCTGATGGCGTAGGTAGGTGTCTACGATAGAGAACAGAAATTGAGAGTTCTAGTTTGTACCCATTTGCTAGAACTTCCAGACTATGAAGGTCTGTGTGGTGGCAAAGTTAAAGTAAGTCAACAAACCACATAAATCAATCAAACTTACGGATCACGACCGGCTCCATACCACGTGCATATGGCGGTGTTCCTCTTGGATTTGTTAATCAAATGGAGATTGAGGGCGGCAGTCCCAAACTCCATCGATTAACAAGTCCAAAGGGATACTCCCTTCCACCCTGTGCATCTTAGACTTAATTAGATAACTAGTAAGGAATTGAATCAGAATCAGAATTGGAATCAGACTTGGACATCAGACAGAAGTTGATCATCCGAAATTGATAGACACGACTTGCATATCCAATCAGACCTATATGGAATGACGCACATCTAGGACAAATCCAGTAATCCATATAGACACATCGGATCTCTGGTGTGAGATCTCCACATCGTTGACAGTAAGATCCTTCAAGTGGTGGTGGTTCGGGTTTAGGTGGTGGTGGACGATTGGTTTGTAAAGTGCGTTCACACGGTGGAACGAGAATTTCAGATGATTTCTGCCGCCACTTTGCTTTCAATTTCTCTAGATCCATTAAACATCCTTCGCTATAGTGGAACTAACCTTTCTGTCCTGGGCAACACCCATCCCAATGAAGTGATGGGTGTTGCCGTTTAATACCTCTTCTATCTTAAATTACCCACGGTGGGTAATTACGCCGCCCTGTTAGATGTGTGTTGATAGAGTTCCAGCAACTTCTGTTCATCAATCATCACATATCGCACACCTTGCCCACCTTGCCCTCTCATCTGAATCTGGATCAGATCCTGATCCACTAACGAAGATAGTATCCTATCCTGCAATGGTTGAACCAAGTTAATACCGTTAGCACAGAAGTTCTGTGTAAATCTGATCCAACCATCAGCACCAGCATTGACTTTAGCAACATTGACTAGATAGCCTAGCACTAATGCTGACATTGGATCGTTCAGTGCATTGCACCACGGTCTTGGGACTAATAGGTAATTACCTTTAGACTTTATAACTTTGTCAATTCGATTGTAGTCTGGAATACTAATCAACTTCTTGGGTTGATCGTTGAAGAATCCCATATTAACACCTTGAGTATAAATAGTGGTCATCGCCGTTGATGACCACTATTAACATCCACAACTGACGCCGGTGGCAGCTGTGGATAATACGGACTTAATTCTTCCACTTGCTCGTTAACAAGTCTAATTCCGATTGCAACTCGGCTTTCTTTCTTTCTAATCGTTCTATCCTACGCTGTTCGGCTTTCTCCTTACGGTTATCGGCTACCACTTTATCCCAATGTGCTTGCTCAACCCTCTCATAGTGTAGTACGGGACGCTTTGGATTTGTTCCAATCTTTAGTGCGATACACCGCTCGATCGTTACACCAAGTTCTCGTTTCTCAAATGGCAAGTCTTGTTGATCCATAGTAGTTAAAGACGCGAGATACTCTACTACCTCCTCCCACGTCTTAAGTGCCCGTTCTTTCCAAGACACATTTGTGATCCAAACATTCCAGAACTCCTGACCAACTTCCCAGCCTTCCACAGTTGATTGCTGTTCATTTGCTTCTGATGTATTCATTTCGCACCTTCCTTCTCAAGCAACACCATAATATCTAGTACGGGTATATTCAATTCGTTGGGTATCTTATGCTTAACCTTAAACCGATCTAATGCTTGTGTGAAACTCTTGATTTTGGGATGTGCCTCCCAATATTCCTTTACAGCAAGGAAAGCCCAATACGCTACCGTAGTATACTTCTTCTTCATTCTGCACCTTCACTTTCCCAATATTTATTCCAGCGGCTCCATAAACTTTGAACGCACTTGCGATGTTTCCATTCATCACAATACCAATGCGGCTTTGCCTGTAGGAATACCCTTCCGATGTTATTTAAATCTACATAGTGGATTTCCATCTCGATTTCGTTATGTGGGTCAATTGTTATGACAATTTCTTCATCATCACCTAAATTACCGTTATCGAGTACTTCTCGAAGTTCACTAACTGTCATTTCGCACCTTCTTCCTTTCTTGCATCATAGGTAAATAGTTTCTCCTCTTGCCACTTGTACGATTTACACTTCGGGCAAGCACGTGGTAGGGTAGGTTTACGATTAACCCACACCCATAGACACCGCTTGCATTTGCACGTTCTGGTAGTTGATGGTTGCATCGGTTCTACCTCCTCCTATTCATATTATAGGATAGATGCGTATCACGTTGCTACTTGATTTCTATAATCTTGGGTTTAATCTTTGAAGTGGCACGGAGCATACATTTCCAAATTACTCACTTGAAGGTATTACCTACCACCAGAACACGATGAGATGTTCATCTCGAAACCGACATTGTTCCAATCAAATGAACAAGTATTAGTATTGCCACCGAATAGGATTGCACCAATTCCAGACACAATAGTACAGTTGCCCGATCCGTTGTTGCACGTGCCCGATGATGGAGCCGTAAAGCCCTGCGAACACGGTGGTATGGAGTAGCCAGAAGTGTTCCCACAGTCATTGCAACTTAAGCAAGCATTCCAACCAGCAGCAGCACCCAAACAAGACAACGAAACATATAAACACGAACCACTTTGTCCGATTGGTACGCCAGATGCTTGACCTGCCCAGTAATGCCCTCCTGGTTCGCCACTACCATAGTAGATCGGGAAAGTAGGCACGGTGTTCCAATAGCCCGATACTGATGGATAGTTGTTCAGCGTGACGTAGAATGCACCTGGAATTGACACACCAGAACAGCAACCACCAGATACACCTGTAGATCCACCACAACATACTGTGCAACCAGAGAACGAACTCATTACTAACCGTGCAACGAAATATCCTGGTAATGGAAGGATGGAAGGTGGTGCGGTAGTGGTTGTAGTAGGATAGTAAGGATTAGGTGGTGCGGTAGCAGTAGTAGTATCGATTAATCGATTGCCGTGCAGATCGGACTGAAAGTAGTTGATCAGTTCACCAGACATAAACTGAAAGGTGGTAGCCATTTAACCAAAGTGTCCCGATTGGAGAATACCAGAGATGAAACTCAAGTAGAGATTTGCCGTAGTAACATTAAGTACTCCACCTGCACACGATACTGCTGTTACAAATGCACCGGAGAACTGAAAGGTAACACCTAGATAGTCTGGAGAAGCAGATGGATAGGTAAATGAGTAGAATGGTTGACCACTGACATTCCCTTCATAGTGAAGTCTTGCATAGAACGGAAATTGACCAGATAGACTGGTGTTGTTGATCTCTCTGGCATTGTTAGATCCTACTCTTGGAGAATAGATCGGTGTCCATTGTCCTGCAGATCCACTAGTAACATTGACGTACTGTTCTGTCCAAGAATATAGGTAAAGTGGATTGGATAGACCAGATAAGTTAAACCCAGAAACTGACATATTCCCAGAGTAAACTTTGACTGGGAATGACTCATCCTGAAAGTGTGGCGTAAGGTTCAAGTAATCTACCCTTAATCTGGTAATTCATCTCGTATAATAGGATTACAACCCTGTGCATCGGGCTAGTAGATGCAACATCAGAAGGCACCAGCGAAACCATTAGGTGAGTCGGGATCCGAAAACAAGAGTTCAAACGGAACTGAGTAGAATTGTGGATATTTGGTGGCACCTGCCAAGTCTAAATTATATGTGTAGTAGAACTTCCTTCTAGGCAAATATGGTAGACAGTTCCATCCAGCAGCGATGAAATTGGCATTGGCGGGTGCGGGTAGATCGGTGCCAACTCTCGAAGTAAGGAAGAAGATCATTTCGATATCACAGAGTTTAGAATAGTCAAGGAACGATCCTGCCCAAGTAATCGATACTGGTACTGTTGGAGAATATATTCTGGGTGCGAAGTCCATATAGAGTAGTGAACCCGCTGGATAGGGAGTTCCTGTTCCTGCTGGACCTTCCCAAGCATTCTGATTTATATAACCACGCATCCTATTCAGATAGGAGTTAGTGGATAGGACATATCTCAGTGGAACTCCTACCCACAAGATCTTGAGAATGCTA
>Ga0335069_10017450_pt1 | contig 10004 bp, 7 predicted proteins | sample Lox_Sample_11_FD_206714 | JGI IMG/M metagenome (GOLD analysis project Ga0335069, IMG submission 206714) | Soil microbial communities from Loxahatchee National Wildlife Refuge, Florida, United States - Lox_Sample_1.1 | ecosystem: Environmental > Terrestrial > Soil > Wetlands | place: USA: Florida...
TCCATGATATTTAGCCACACCCGCAACTGTTTGGCAGGAGTCTTCTTCGTCATTAATGCCATCACCATCTGTATCAGGTACCGGGCATCCATGATATTTAGCCACACCCGCAACTGTTTTGCAGGAATCTTCTTCATCATTAATGCCGTCTTTATCGGTATCCGGTACAGGGCAACCATTATATTTGGTAAGACCAGGTATAGTTGGGCAAAGGTCAATATTATCGGCAACACCATCCATATCTGTATCTGCAGGCTTAATCGTAACCGGTTTAACTGGTTTTTGAGACAAAGTAGATTGGGTTTTGGTCAGCCAGATTCCAATTGAAGCCCCGATCAACTGGTGATGATAAGTACCCTGATAACCCTGTGGGGTAAAAAAATTGGTGAATCCTTTACTGCCATAAGCGCTTAAAATAACATTGCCAAACTCAAAGCCCACCCTTGCATTCATTCCGATATCTGTTGTTTTGTATTTGGTGGGGCCATTGCCAATTGGTAAGTCGTCTATACCATTATTATAGGTATAGTTAGAATCGTCCTGTACTGAAAGCGACTGGTTGGTCATTTTGGAACTATACATAAACGCAACATATGGCCCGGCACTAATAAAGAAATTACTTTTATGAGTGGGGGTCAGGAAAATTTTATAGGCAATATTCAGGGGTATTTCTATGTAATCAAGCTTCAGAACTGTGTTTTGATAAACCGGGTAAATAGTGTGACCGGTCATATTTGAAGTATCGTAGTTTTTGTTGAACTGGCGTCCTTTTGCACTATAAAAAATACCAGGTTGAAAATGAAATCCAGTTTGCCCCAATGGAATATCCCCCATCATGCCGAGTTGTATGCCTGTTTTTGAAGAATAGTAAGGTTTGGTATCTGTGAGCCATCCCGTTGTATTATTATTTTCGATGACGTTTGCTGAGTGAACCCCGATAAAACCGCCGAGTTTTATCTGTGCATGTGATATGGAAACGGCAATTACAAAAGAAAGTAGGAGGGGTAATTTTTTATTCATAAGCACACTGCTTTTCATAGTATAAAAGCTATACCATCAGCTAATAACGTTTAAAGCAGGGGATTATTTTGGCAGAAAGTCCGAAACTCAGGAAGTTTGGAACTACGAGCTGTAATAGCAAAATTCTTTTCCACTTTTGTGGCTTCACAATCTCCATGCTATCTTAAATATCAAATTTTATTCCTTGTGCCAGTGGTAATTCTGTTGAATAGTTTATCGTATTGGTTTGTCTGCGCATATACGCTTTCCAGGAATCGCTTCCGCTTTCACGTCCGCCACCGGTTTCTTTTTCACCGCCAAATGCGCCGCCAATTTCTGCGCCTGATGTACCAATGTTCACATTGGCAATTCCACAATCGCTTCCGGCATGAGATAAAAATTTCTCGGCTTCACGGAGATTGAGTGTCATAATAGCGGATGATAAACCTTGTGGTACGTTATTTTGAATTTCAATAGCTTCTTCAATGGTTTTGTATTTCAGCAAATAAAGAACTGGAGCGAAGGTTTCGTGTTGCACGATTTTATATTCAGGTTTTGCTTCAACAATGCATGGCTTTACATAACAACCGCTTTCAAATCCATTTCCAGTAAGTACACCTGGCTCCACTATGAATTTTCCCCCTTCTTTTTTACATTCTTCAATAGATTGTAAGTAGAGTTTTACTGCATCTTTGTCTATTAACGGGCCAACATGATTGCGTTCATCGAGTGGATTCCCGATTTTAAGTTGTTTATATGCAGAGATTAATTTTTCTTTTACCTCATCATATACCTTTTCATGAATAATAAGTCTTCTTGTTGAGGTACATCGTTGACCGGCAGTGCCGACAGCGCCAAACAAAGCACCACGAACTGCAATATTCAAATCTGCGTTTTCAGATATAATAATAGCATTATTGCCTCCTAGTTCAAGTAGTGATCTGCCCAGTCTTGCCCCAACGGCAGCACCAACGGACTTTCCCATTCTTGTTGAACCGGTTGCGGAAACAAGAGGAATTCTGTGGTCATTTGCCATCCATTCTCCCACATCTCTATATCCAACCACTAGCCCGCTGACTCCCTCAGGAACATTATTTCTCTCAAAAACCTCGGCAATGATTTGCTGACAAGCGATAGCACACAAAGGAACTTTTTCAGAAGGTTTCCACACACTTACATTACCGCAAACCCAGGCTATCATACTGTTCCAGCTCCACACAGCAACCGGGAAATTGAAAGCTGATATGATGGCTACAATTCCAAGCGGGTGCCATTGTTCATACATTCTGTGCGCAAGCCTTTCGCTGTGCATGGTCAATCCATTTAACTGTCTTGACATACCAACAGCAAGGTCGCAGATATCGATCATTTCCTGAACTTCCCCCAATCCTTCCTGAAGACTCTTGCCCATTTCATAAGAAACCAGTTTGCCAAGCGGTTCTTTATTTTTTCTTAATGCTTCGCCAATTTGCCTGACTATTTCACCGCGCTTTGGTGCTGGCCATATACGCCAGTGAGCAAATGCTTTTTGCGCCTGTTCAATCACCTTTTCATATGCATCTTTATCTGTAGCAATAACAGAAGCTATAAGTTTTCCATCAACTGGAGAAAAAGAATGAATCATTGTGCCTTTTGAAGAAACCCGGTTAATGCCGGTTGCAGTTCCGTTGTTCTGGTCGTGTATTTTTAATTGCTTGAGGAATTCCATAAAAAAATTGCTTACGATTTTTGAAATCGCAAGCAATTTAGCAATTAACCATTAAAGAATGGTCAAGCTCCTAAACTTAAAACCTACTTATGAAAAAAGCATCCGATGTAAATTACGCTACAGATATTCTTCAGGTTGCCCAAAAAATGTTAATGAAACCGCGAATAGGCGAACGGCGAAAATGTACCGGAGAAATCAGCAAATTAACAATTGTTATTGCGTTTGAATAATCCACAAGCTAATTCATCTTCTTATCCATTACGGCAAAAAAACTTTCACTGTAACTGATGCCGATCGGGATTTCCTTATCGCCTATCTTTATTTTGCTTTTACTAATGTTTTCTATTTTATTGATAGGAACAATATACGAGCGATGAATGCGGATAAATTCTTTAGAAGGAAGTTTTTGTGCAATTGTTTTTAGTGTCATCAATGTTAAAATAGATTTTTGCGGCATATAAATTTTGATGTAATCATCCAACCCTTCGATATACAGGATTTCTTTAAGATTGATTTTTGTCATTTGATAATCACTTTTCACAAAAATGTACCCGTCCTGCAGTTCCTGGTTGTTAATAAATTCAATGTATTCTTTTGCTTTATATACCGATTTCAAAAAACGGTCGTATTCGATGGGCTTTAGCAGGTAGTCGATAGCATCTACATTAAACCCTTCTACGGCATACTCGCTGAAAGCAGTAGTGAAAATTACAGCGGTATTTTTTTTATTAATCAGCTTGGAGAATTCAATGCCGCTGATATCAGGCATCTGAATGTCGAGAAATACAATATCAATATTTGTTTCTTCCAGTATTTTTCTTGCTTCAAAAGGATCGGTAAAAGCTCCTTTTAAATCAAGGAAATATATTTTGGCAATATGTTTTTTTAGTATTTCAAGCGCCAGCGGTTCATCATCAATAGCTATACAGGTAAGCATTATAAAGAAATATTTAAGTTGACGGTATAAGTGTTATGGTCATCATTCAGGTTAAGCTTGTAGCGGTTGTGATATAGAAGCTCAAGCCTTCTTTTAATATTGCCAATGCCAATACCTGTTGTTTCTGCAGGTTTTAGCAATGAACTTAAATGTTTATTGTTTTTTACTTTAAAATTAAGATTGTCGTTCCCGATATTAAGCTGAATGCATATTGGGGATTCTTCCCTGGTGCTCACACCGTACTTAAAAGCATTCTCTACAAAAGGCAGAAATAATAACGGAGAAATTTTTTTGCCGATCGGATCACCGTTGATCACAAAATCAACTTTAGATTTGTTGGTAAGCCTCATTTTCTGCATTTCAATATAATTCGAGGTAAACTCAATTTCTTTTTCAAGGGGAACCACGTCGTTCTTGGATTCAGTAAGTATATAGCGCATGATGCTCGACAGCTTCATTACTGCCGGCCCGGTTTTTTCCGAACGGGCTTCTGCAAGTGCATAAATATTATTAAGCGTATTGAATAAGAAATGGGGATTGATCTGCGATTTTAAAAAAGATAACTCCGTACTTAATTTTTCATTTTCTATTTCTTTATTTTTTTGCTCTGATATAAACCATTGTGATACTACTTTGACCCCGGTGCTAATCACAAAAACCAATAAAAATATAGCAATCGATCCTCCGGATAAAAGTGGGGGAGACCAGTTTCTTGGTCTGTTTGATAACCATGGATTTGGCGGCATATAATGAAGATGATCACTGAGATGACGGTACATTCTCGGAAACATTCCGAAAAAAATAAAAAAGCTGATAATGATAAAAGAGTATGTAATTACTTTTTGTTTAGCGAGCAATTTAGGTATCAGCAAGTAAGAGTTCAGATAATAAAAACTAATGTATAAAAGATTGGTGAGTACAAAGTATGTTGAAAAAAATTGTTCCGGGATGAACGCTCCATCTCTGGGTCTTGAAAACAACACAAATGGAAGCATCAGAAAACAAAGCCATGCTGCAACATGCACAATAACCTGTAGTATGATTTTATTCAACTTCATTACGATTTCCTGCTTACAATTTACATAAAACAAAACTATTGTTCTTTTTTAAAGAATATGGTTGAGAACAAGAGGGAAAGCTGTTTTTACTTAGTAAATAGATGAATGCAGCGGAAAAATCGGTAAATTCATTAAAAAAGCCCACGCTTGATAACGTGGGCTTTTTTAATGACCTTTTTATTTTCAGAAATTAAATACCAGTTTTGTAAATAGCCGTGTTCCATTAAAGCCCATTTGAATGGCATCGAATGGCCCGCCAGATTCACTATCACCCCAGGATTCCTGAACTGCTCCCGGTGTAACTGATAAATCAGGATGAACGTTGAAAAGATTGTCTACTCCTAAAGTCCATGCCACATTTTTCGAGATTTTATAGGACGCATACAAATCCGTTACGACCTTTGCATGGTGAACGAAGTTTTCAGGCACTGTTCCTGAGCCATCATCTTTTGCTACATAAGGATCCCAGCCCTGACCTTGATCCGATACACCCGCACCGCCTAATTGTCCTGCAACAGAACCTACAGCGGTATCATATCCGTAACCTTGTGTAGTCACTTTTCCAAAGTATGTAATATGTGTACCAAGAGCAAATTTGTTCACATTATATTCCAGATTCAGGGAGAATTTGGCTTTTGGTGCAGAAGCAATTAAGAAGGCCTGTTCTCGAGTGCTGAAAAAGGCTTGTTGGTGAGCAACATCTGTATTCAACGCATCAGGAATATTTATTTTATTAATAGTTACCCCCTGTATATTACCTGCTAACAAAGCATGGAAACTTTTTTTGCCACCTAAGTGTTTTGTGTAATCGAGTACAATATCCACACCTTTATTTGTTGTATTTACCGAATTGGCAAAAAAGCTGGCTGAATATAAAGGCGGATTATTATTTTCAAGAACAGGTGCTAAAACGGGTATGTCAGAACCAAAGTTGCCTGTTATCACTATTCGGTTTTTCATAGTGATGAGGTAACCATCTAATGTAACTACTAAATTGTTTACCGGTTTCCATGTAAACCCAAGACTATAGTTTACAGAAGTTTCCTGTTTAAGTGCAGGTATACCAACCGCTCTTGCAATTGAACTGTAATTCGGCACTAATTTGGCGTATACTAAAGTAGGTGTGCCATTTATTTTTAAAACATTTGTATTGGTATTACTGAAATTAATCTGCTGTAAAGTGGGCGCTCTGAACCCAGTGCTGATTGAACCACGTACATTAAAATTGGACGCCACTTTGTATCGCGTTGCCAATTTATAAGTATTTACAAATCCGAAGTCAGAATAATTTTCAAAACGTGCAGCCACATCTACCAACCAGTTTTTAGTAAAGTCAAAAGCAAAATCAATGTAACCTCCGATATTTGTCCTGTGTGAAACAACGGCATCATTCGGTGTAAATCCAGGGAAGCCTTCTGATCCGGAAGCTAATGAAATGGTGTCATCAACATTAGGGAAATATCTTTCGTAAGGTCCATATCCATATGAGTCAGGTTCTCCTGCATAAAGTCTATATTTTTCATATCTGAATTCAGCACCAACCGAGAAAGTTAATCCTTCCGCAACTTTTGGGAAATGTTTACTTAAATCCAGGTTAGCCGAGTTCTGCAAGAAATTAAAGCCCCCGTCGTCGAATCTTGTTTTAATATTATCAGGGTATTGGTTAGGAAGAGTTGCATTAAATGTTTTATTGCCGAAATAATGGAAATCATTATATCCTAAATTGTTGCTGATGTCCCAATCCCAGCCGCTTTTAGTAGTGCCGTTAATGCCAACAGCAATTGATTCATCTTTGATATATACGTCCTCCTGTGGATTCCAAAAAACATTATTTTCATTGATACTTCCATCTGAAGACCCGGCAACTTTCATAATTCCGGGAACAAAAATCAGGCTGCCATCAGGGTTGGTTGGAAATTTTTGTGGGCTGCCAGAGAAATTGCGTGTCCAGGCATAAACATTGGAATGCTTGTAATTAAATCCTCCAAAAGAATAAAATTTAGTGTTGGAATTTCCTATAGGAATTTCCAGGTTATACATTCCGCCTCCTGATACTACTGAACCGTCCCCGAATGCTCTTCTCCAGCTGGCAGTACTTAATGCTTTGGGATTAGTGCTCCAATTGGTATCAGGCACAGCCCTGAAAGTTTTCCCTTGGTTCATAAAATTCGCCCCGATATTTATAAAGCCCCCATTTTTTCCAATAGGTAAACCATAATCAATAGCGGCATTAAAAGTTCTTCCATCAACCCAGTTACTGGTATAATACTGGCTGGGATCCACATTATTTAATGTATTATACTTATGGTCATAATAACCACTTTCTCCAATACTGAAATTAAGTTTCTTAATATCTTTTTTGAGAATAATATTCATTACTCCGGCAATGGCATCTGATCCATATTGAGCAGATGCACCATCCCTCAGAATTTCAATTCTGTCAATTGAAGCTTCCGGTATGGCATTTAAGTCAGTTCCACTGTTTCCGCGGCCACGTGTGCCTAACTCATTTACGAATGCAGAAAGATGCCTGCGTTTACCATTAATTAAAACAAGGGTTTGATCAAAACCCAAACCTCGTAAACTTGCAAAATCTATGGCATCCGATCCATCGGCACCACTCTGTTTATTATAGTTAAAAGAAGGAACTGACATATTCAGTTGAGACATCAGGTCAGGCTTGGCTGTGGTTTCCCCGATTTGATTAACTTTAATCACATCTACCGGAACAGGAGATTCTGTTTTGGATCTGGCGACACCACGGTTACCCACAAAAACTATTTCCTGTAATTCAGATGCAGCAGATTCTAATGATATGGTTAATTCAGAACTGCCGTTTATATTTATCGTTTGATTTTTATATCCTACATTACTGATTTCCAGAATATCATTTGTATTAACTTGAATTTTAAATACTCCCTCATTGTTTGAGCTGGTCCCTTTTTTCGTTGATTTGATTCTTATAGAAACACCGGATAAAGGCTGACCTGTTTTTGAATCTTTAATGACTCCGGTAATTAAATTTTGCGCAAAAACTGAGGTTGAGGCAATAAATACTAAAACAAATAGGAGGGATTTTCTCATAATTGAATTATTTGGTTAACATGCAATTTAACGTAATAAATGCATTTCAAGATGTTAATCAGTAGAAAAAACAGTCTTTCAATACCAATTAATTACATGAAAAATAAAATAATATAATTTAAATTAATATCGTTTAAAATATTTTCTCTTCTTTTTCGTTTTTAATTTGAATTTATCAGCTCAATTGCTTGTACTTCAATTTATTTTTGAGCTAACAGTACCCTGTGAAGTTTAAATAATTCCGTACAAACATCCCGCTGATCATTATTTAGCCCTTTTCAATTAATCGTAGGACATGGTATTTTTTTTACGTAAATACCTATTCATCATTGTTCTTTTCTGTTGCAATAATATCCTGTTTGCAACAACCCAGGCTGTTTTACCACATAAAATATCTTTTTCAGGGTTACTTGCAATATCCAGAAAACCTGATACTGCTGCCCATCCCATCAGAAAAAGCATTAAGATTTGCAGTTGTCAGATATTAATTTTACAAACAAATATCCGGCGCCAGAAGAATTTTGCTTTATTGGCTGAAAGGACGAACAATAAAAGTTTTAACTCCGATATTTCCTATGCCAACAGGGTTATTGAAAAAGAAAAAAGACATATGAAATCATATTTCTATGATAAACTGGAAGTAGTAGATTCTTTTTCAGATGCCATTGATTGCAGAAGTATGTACAAAAGATTGAAAAACAAAAACAAAACTATTTTTTTATACGATATCCTGGATGCAGATATCAGGCGATAAATCATTCATTTCTGCTGGTGAGGTTATAATTTCTTGCAAAAATATTTTCTTTTTTTTAAAATCTCACATATTGATTTACATCTTGAGATTATAGTAGTTCTAAACAGCTAAGCGACTTAAATATTCAGGCTAATACTGTTCCTGTTCATTAGGAAATTCATTGGCTTTCACATCAAGAATATATTGTTTTATTGAGCCGGTAACAAGCTCATGTAGGTTTAAATACTGGCGGAGAAAACGAGGTTTGAATTCAGTGTTAATACCAAGCATGTCATGCATAACGAGTACCTGGCCATCACAATATTTCCCAGCCCCAATACCTATTGTAGGAATGTGCAGGCTTTCTGAAACCTCTTTTGCCAGTGTTGCCGGAATTTTTTCCAGGACAATTGCAAAACAACCTGCTTCTTCCAATAGCTTTGCATCCCTTCTTAATTTTTCTGCTTCAGCCTCTTCTTTTGCTCTTACATTGTAAGTGCCAAACTTATAAATTGACTGCGGGGTCAGCCCCAAATGGCCCATTACCGGAACTCCTGCTGCGATTATTCTTTTAACTGATTCAAGAACTTCCTCACCGCCTTCCAGTTTAACAGCATGTGCCCCTGTTTCTTTCATAATCCGGAATGCCGATACTAATGCTTCCTTAGAATTTGATTGGTAAGAACCAAAGGGCATATCAACTATAACCAGGCAGCGGTTTACACCGCGAACAGCTGAAGCGGCATGATAAATCATCTGGTCCAAAGTGATTGGTAATGTTGTTTCATGCCCTGCCATTACGTTTGACGCTGAGTCGCCAACAAGTATGGCATCAATACCAGCAGCGTCAAAAATTTTTGCAAATGAATAATCATAAGCAGTGATTATGGAAATTTTTTCTCCATTCTGCTTCATTCTTTGCAATGTATGGGTAGTAACCTTTTTAATCTCCTTAGTAACTGACATGGCAGTTTTTTACATGAATGGGGAGGGAATATGGCTCTGCATTAGAATAAAACACACCCTGTCTCCGTAATAGCAAATGCTAAGTTAGCAGAATGAAATGAAAATGTAAAGTTTTAGTGACCGTGCAATTCAAGCAATGTGTGTTACAGAAAATTCATGATTGTTTCCATGTATCTTTCATCACTTTAATAAATTGTTGCATTTCAGATATGGTGCCTACACTAACCCTGCAATATTTTTCAGCAAGATAAGTGTTTGATCTCAGGTAAATATTTTTGGTCATCATGAAATCTGCAAAATTACCGCTGTAATTACCGAGTGGAAATAAGATGAAATTGGTTACAGAAGGAATAGCTGTAATATTCATTTCTTTTAGCGATTTTATGGTATAATCCCTCGCCTCAGCATTTTTTTGTTTGCATTGAAGACGGTGGTCTTCGTCCTGCAGGCTTGCCAATGCAGCAGCGAGTGTAAGATCACTGATTGCTACCTGGCTTTCATTAAAGAAAGACTGATCCA
>Ga0335069_10017451_pt1 | contig 10004 bp, 15 predicted proteins | sample Lox_Sample_11_FD_206714 | JGI IMG/M metagenome (GOLD analysis project Ga0335069, IMG submission 206714) | Soil microbial communities from Loxahatchee National Wildlife Refuge, Florida, United States - Lox_Sample_1.1 | ecosystem: Environmental > Terrestrial > Soil > Wetlands | place: USA...
GCGCGATGGCTCGATCCGCGAGACTGCGGCGGCGGATATGACAAGACAACAGGGCTGAGAGGAGATTAGCAGAAAAGAACGCGCCTGATGCAGGCGCGTATCAGGAAAGTCACGATCATGCAACGTGTGAGGCACGCCTAGAAGGCCTTGTGGTTTTTCCTGAGGCCGGCCACTTCCCTGGATTGAAGTTCAAAAGGACTTCTTCGATGAAGTGGCGAACTTCGCGGCCAAGTGACTCTGAAGACTCGACTCCTGGAGAATTCCTAGGTCGAGAAAAACACGCGCGAATGCGCCGTTCCGGTTGCAGACTGGCCGTAGGCGATAGGCGCCGGTTTGGCGGAAATGGGTCTCTTTTTTGACAGTGCGATGAGCAGTTGCTCGATTTTTCGCTGCTCGTGGGGAACGGGGAGGCTGGGCTGTGTCATACAGTAAATTGTTCCATGGTCCGCGCCTGTCGAACAAGTTGGCGAATGAGTAACGCATAATATTGCCAGTTCTTTTCAAGGAATCTAGCGGCCGCGGAACTTTATGTGGCGGAATCAGATGAGATGGCGCGCCCTGAGAGATTCGAACTCCCGACCTTCTGGTTCGTAGCCAGATGTAAGGGGTCACGCGGGACAGGACGGTGCGATTAGGTGCATGAAAAGACGCCAATTCGCACCTGGTCCGTAGCACGGTTTTGCACGCTGTCGCCCCGAGTTCGGGGACAAAAAGGGGACAATCGGCCACGATGTCCCCTTTTGCTTTTCCCGCCACTGCTCTCCGAATCGCCCTCAAAAAATGCCCCGCGCTCACGCTCCAGGTCACGCTGCTGCGCGTTGAAGTGACAGGCTGGCCCTTTCCCTCGTCGAAGTGCGCCCGCGCCTCTCAGCGAGGCCGCAATGCTTCTGCGCCGTGCGGGACGCGCTGCGCCTAAGTTCGCGTCAGCCATCGTCGCGGTGTCTCTGGAGTGGGCCGTTATCTGGGAAGAGTGAGAGTGAATCGCCCGGTGTCTCTGCGTCACTGCGGGCTTGAGCAATCCAGGCACGCGCCTGCTGCTCACGGTCGGGCTGTGGCGTCACAAGTCGAAACCACGAGTGACGAGAGCCGTTGACCATCTCCGTCCGGTTTTCGATGCGGTGACCGAGGCGGCGCAGCTCGAGGATCCGCGTTCCGTACTGGAGCGCGATGCGTGCGAGTTCCGGTGCCGGCACCCATGCTCCGCCAGAGGCGCGGAGCAATTCCAGCACGCGGTCCCTCTGAGTGGAGTTCGACATGAAACCTTGCTCTAGTTCGCCTTTGTGGCCGGCACGGGGAACGCGAGCGCATAGAGCGCCTCGGCCTCCTCGCGGATCTTACGTACGGCAATTTCAAGCCCGAGGCGTGCTGCGACAAGTTCCGCGTCGACGTCGCTCTCGGGTTTCAACTCTGGCTCCATCATTTCGGCAACTCCACAAGTAAATCCTGCAGCCGGAAGCGGGCCGTGATCTGTCCGGGTGCAAGCACCGCCAGAGGCTGTGCCCCGCACGTCCCGCTTCCGGGCGATCACTAAGAGGGCGGAAGCGACGCCCTCTCAGGATGTCGTTATAAACGTTTCAGCAGCTCGACGCGCATCCTCTGGCGTTCGCGTTCCCCTTCAGCACTCGGCTGTGCTGCGCTTGAACGCGCCTGCAGCTTCGCGGCGATCTGCGCCGGCATGTTCCTAAACCGCGATACGTCGAAGTTCGCTGCCAGACCGAGCCCCTGATCGGGCTCGTCAGGATCCGTGATGTCTTCGACAAAGCCCTCGTCCCGCGCCTCGTTCGCGCTCAGCCAGGTTTCGGCGTCCATCATGGCCGAGAGTTCGACCTTGCTGACGCCCTTAGCGTGTCGGCGGTACGCCCCGATCATGGACTCCTTCACCTTGTCGAGAGTGTCCGCCATCTTCCGCATGTCGGCCGCATCGCCGCCGAGAACTGCGGCGTATGGATTGTGGATCATCAGCAGCGCCGAGGGCGCCATCGTGATCTCGGCCGCCGCCATGATGATCACGCTGGCAATCGAGGCAGCGAGGCCTTCGACAGCAGCCGTGATGGCTGCGCCGTGCGAGAGCAACGTGTTGTAAATGGCGATGCCGTCAAAGACGTTTCCGCCCGGCGAGTTCACCCTCAGGTGAATGTCAGTGATGCCCGGCCCCGCCGCCGCAAGATCCTCGGCGAAGGATTTCGCAGTCGTGCCTTCGCCGAAGAAGTTTTCTCCGATCTCCTCGTAGAGCAGGATCTCCAGCGAGCCGCGTCCAGCCGCTTTAATCGTCCAATTCTTTTTCACGATCCCTCCTATGCGTGCTGCGCGAGATAGACCACGGGAACATTCGAACCGCTTAGGGCGAGCGCGCCATCTGTGCGCAAGAACGCTTCCCAGGCGACCTGACCGAGCTCCGCATATCGCTCAACGTATGTCTTGAGCTGGAGGCTTCCAATCACTTCACGCCGTAAAAAGCGAGAGTGCTCACCGAACGTCACGGTTTTTGCGCCGGCGGCGAGTGCAGGCATCGAAGGTGAGAAGTACACAGGGAAGCCGGCGAGCAGCGGACGGCCTTCTGCATTTAGCGTGACGGGAAAGAGATAGTTCCCGCTTCCGGCGCCCTTCAGTTTGGAGAGCGCGGTGAACGTCGCGTGCGACATGAGGAATGCAGCGTTGGGCAGGTAGGCGGCGTCCAGCGAGTCGATCAGAGAAAACACTTCATCGGCTGCGATCGCGTTTGTGGCCGCGGCGGTCACGCCCAGACCGGCCGCGCCCAGCAGAGTCGTGATGAATGCAGCGCCCACGCCGCGCGCGAAGCGAAGTGCGGCCACGCCGGCGAGCAGAGCTTCCAGCGGGAAATGGCTGTCTTGCGCGAGTTCGACGCTGGCGCGCATCATGCCGCTGCGCCAGGTTGGACACTGCCCAAAGACGCACGGCGCATACGTGGGTTCAACTTCGGTCGATTGCGCATTCTCTGCCACAACGGCCGCTACGTTCGCGGTGTCATCGATCAGCGGGAAGTTTGTCGGGGATCCCGTGCGGGTCGGGAACAGTGTCGCGAGTCCAAAAAGTTCATCGACCTTCTTCAGGATTGTAAGGAAGGTATCGCTGAAGCTAGCAGGAACTACATAGCCGCCAGCGGAGCCGGTTCCCGCCGATTGCGCGGCTCGGATTGGTTGTGTCCGCTCAGTGCCTATTTTCCGGCGCTCCTCGAGCGTGAGCGCCCCAGGGCCTTCCCGTAAATAGGCGACGAATTTTGTGTCAGCGCTCATGCTCGCAATCGGGGCAGGAAGGCCAAGCTGGGCGGAATGCTGTGCTAGCGACGCGCGGCGCAAGTCACTGCGGTCGGTGGTTGCATCGGCAAGTCGCAACAGCGACTCGACGCGGGCGCTGTCTTCTTTGGTGAACGTTGTTTTGTGGAGGATGGAGTCTGCTTCCGCCAGGAGGGCGGCACGATCAGTTGGCATATTGGCCTCGCTTCTCTCTCAGAGGATTTAGATCGTCGAGACCAAAAAAAACACGCCGGCCGCGACGAAAACTTTCTCGTGCAGTCGGCGTCAATCAAGGAATCGGGTGCAGATGACCTGAAGCCAGGCGTGACGTCCTACAACTCGCCTTCGCGTTTTGCGGTGCCAAAAACCGCCGCCGAACTCAATCGGAACGCATCGGGCTCGCGCTCGCTTCTGACCGTCGCCAGCGGCGAGCGCTACGCGACTTATATCTCGATTTTCGATCGAGGGCAAGTATCTTGCGGGTCGGGCGTGATCCCTAAATGAGAGATTTTGTTTCGGGGTCCGCCGCTGAAGCAGACCCCGAATACTTCCACTGGAGGGTGTGAGTCGAGAAGCACGGCTCTTAGCCGTATTGTTCCCCCGCCCACAATTTGAAATTTAGCATGGGATCTGCTACGCGCGGTAGTTGCAAATTTCTATTCCCAAAACGGCACGGCGCGGCGACTTTTCTTCTACCGCGGCTGCGATTTTCATTGACTTTGCACAGATGCGCGATCTCATCATGGGATCGGCAGGAAAAAAACGGGCACCGCCGCTGCGGTAACAGCGACGACGCCCTGGCCACATCGAATCTGCATAGGAGATGATATGGTTAGTTCCGATGTTACCGCTCCCTTTCCACCCGCAACAGTCACCGATGAGATCCAGCGCGCCGTGCGCGGCGTCGAGAACGACGCGATGGTGCGCCGCATCGCCGCCCGGATGTGCGCCGCCGCCAGCACCGCGCCACGCGATCGAAAGCACACCAAGACCACGCTGCGCCCGCTGGCCTTCCCCGTGTGGATCGGGGTCGAAGGCAGGAAGGCAGATTGCGTGGTGACGGTTTACTACGTCCTCAGCAATCCCCGTGCCCACGAGACGGAGCGATTTTTCTTTTCCTCTATCGCCGAGGCCTTGCAGGCCTTCCCGAAGGCGCAGATGATCGAAGACGTTCCATGTGTGCAGCCGCGAATTGGGGCATGAGCCATGAAGGAGAAAGCAACGATGCCACGCAAAATTTTTTCGGAGTATCTCGGCGATGTCTCCGCCGAGTTGCTGTTGCAAAATCTGACCAACCTCAACCCGCATCGTTCTAGCATCGACATCATCCGAGCGGCTGTGCCCGCTGGATTCACGGTCACAGCCGAAATCGAACAGGAGGTCCTTACAAGCGAGGAGTGCGAAGGTACCGCCAGGAACTCCGACAGTCACCCGCCGGGAAAACTGGTCCGGTTGGTGCTCGAACCGAAACAGAATGAGCCAGCTCTACTATGAGCAGCGGCGGGCGCAATCGGAAAGCCGAAACCGACAACGTCTACGGTAGGCTGAGCGTGATTGCTCGCAGCAAGAGCACGGCGAACGGACGCGCAATGTGGAAGTGTCGTTGTGTATGCGGTAGGATCGTCACGGTATCTGGAGACGATCTGCGCCGCGGCCACACGGTCAGTTGCGGCTGCTGGAAGCGGCAGCAGAGCGCGACGCGGATGCGGGGAAAGAATCTCGCAGCGCGAACGATCCCATGACCAGTGAGCGCAATGCCGCTCAGATGGTGAGCCGAAGTAAAAATGCGATCTCAAAAGCAAATCGGCCAATACGAAAAATCTTTTGCTGCGGTGGTCCGCGTGTGACTGCCGCTCGGTCGCCGGCTCTAAGTCTGTGAACATTTTCACCCCCCCCACCCCATCCCCATCCTCTGCAATGACTTAGGGGACTGCTAAGGGGTAGTCTGAGCCGTCGTATGAGATCGCACGGCTCAGCACTCCGACGCCTCCGCGAATCACCTGCGAATCGGCTGCGAATTGCCGTCTGAGTCGCTCAGGGTGCCACGGCAGAACCCTCCCGCAAAAGCAGGACTTGCACAATCCGAGAGCGTAGGCCGCAACCCGAACGCCCTGGCGCTGCAGGTGGGCTTCGCAGATGCGAACGCCGCTCGTCTCCGCGAGAATGTCCAGCTTGCCCGCCTCCAGCAGCCGGCACTCAGCGCAGACGCGCCGCCGTGAATCAGAGCCCTGTCGCAGTTGAAGCCGACGCCCGCACGCGCAGAAGAGAGCCGCCTTGCTCTTCGTCGCAGCCTCACATCTGACACACGTCACGCGCTCAGGATCCCCGCGCAGCCGACAGCCACATGCACAATAGCGCGCCGCCGCGTCAGCATGGGCCCAGCGCGCATCTGGCGGACACTTGCACCGCGTGCAGACGCCGCTCGAATTGTTCCGGTTGAGTTTGCGTCCGCAGTCTGGCGTCGAGCAGATGCGAGTTTCGGCGAATGATGGGACTGCGGGAGGTTCGATCGAAGTGGCCAGCGCCGTAGAAGCCAATGAGTCTCCGTTTCAGGCAGGAGGACTCTTGGCAGGAGAGTTTCGGCAGGATTCACTTCGCAAGGAAAGAGGCGCTGCAGCGCCTCCCCGGTTTCCTGCCGTTGAGTGTTACGCACACCCTATCACCTGAAACGCCCCGCGTCGAGAGGAATGGCACGTTCGTCACAGTGGCTCAGACGGCACGGCGTCAGAGCACGTTCCGAGACAATCCACAGCTCTCCACAGTGTAAGTTTTTCCATCGCGTGCGAACGCGGACACTCGCCGCCTTTCCGCGCCAGCAGCGCCGTTTCGCAGAAAGCGATTGTGTTAGGCGGCCGTCACTCTCACCTGATAGGTTCCCCGCATGACACGCAAATCGAGAAAGCAGTCAGCCGTCGAAGCCGCCCAGGACGCGGACTATCGAGCGCTCAGCGCCGAGCAGCGCGACGCGCTCCAAGGCGCGATCTACCAATCTGTCTCCGACTACGACGCGGGAATAGCTGAGGTTGACGAGGACATCCAACACGCAGCCTTTCTTCTCGTGGAAGAGACTCGCCGCCTTCGGGCCGAGTGGGGAGACGGCATCGTGAGCGCGGCGATGCGGGATCGCGTCGCAGAAACGTGCTTGCGGCTGCCTCAGAGCCCTGAGTCCGTCGAGGAAGCCGAGGCGATGATCGCCGAGGAAGAAGCAGACGCTCTGCTCGACGCGGCAACGGAAGCGGGAACCATCCAATGATGCGCGAGTGTCGGCACAAAGGCGAAGGCTGCCTCGAGACATTCGAGCCCACGACGTCGACACAAAAGAATTGTGTGGTTTGCCAGCCGGCAGCGCGGCGCGAGACTGCGAAACTCTCATCACGAGCCTACCGCACGGCGAACAAGGAGAAGATCAACGCGGCGAAGCGCGCCAAGCGTAGAGCAGACCCGGAAAGGTATCGCGCAGAGGGGCGAGTTCGCGCCGCTGCGGAGCGTGCAACTGACAGGGAAGGAGTGAACGCAAGACAGCGCAGCTACTACGCGGCGAACCGAGAACACTGTCGCACGCTCGCTCGTAGCTATTACGCGGCCGACCCGGAAAAATTCAAAGCGCGAGTACGCGGACGGAGCGCCGATCTGCGCAAACTGGCCGCCCTGGGCAGACAGATGCGAGATGCACAGCCTAAGAAGCCGCGCCGCCCTCGTGGGCATCCGAAGGGAGCGCGGGAATCGACGAGGGCAAGAATCCTGCTCGCAGCCCAACTGATTCACGCCGGCGTCAGCAAACGGGCGATGGGCGCCGATCTATTCCCCGAGCAAAACAGTCCCGACGCTCGATACACGGCTGTGAAGCGCCTCTTTCGTGAGCACGCGGACGAGATCGAAGCCGAACGTCAGGCCTTGGTAGCGGCAGAGGGGGGTCGGAAAAATCGCGGTATTTTTCCGACCCCTGCTGACGCTGGTTCTGGGGAGGGGTCGGAAAATTCGCGCAGTTTTTCGACCCTTCCCGCTCGTCCGATTTTTCCGCCAGAGTCAGCCCATGGAACAGAATCCGGCGAGTCCCACGGGGAGACGGCCGCCTCTGAAGGCGCGGCTGCACTGGTACGACTTGACGACAGCGGAGCTGGCCCTGCTAATCGCGATGTGTGAGCACAATTCCGAGGGAACGTGCGTCAGCGCGGCCATCGAGCGAATTGCCGCCTACGCGAAACTGAGCCGTGATCAGGCAGACCGGCTCATTCATGGGTACGACGACAAACGGAGCGGGGAGCGCAGGAAGGGATTTTTGGAGCGGGGAGTTCTGACTGTGCTTGCGCCCCGCGGTAAGAGAGGCAGAAAGCGAGTGGCCATCTACCGGATCAACGAAGCCGCGCTGCATCTCGACAGCCGCGTGACGAGCTACCGCGAGGCGGACGCGGCGAGGGCTGCGCAGCGCCAGATCCCAGGCATCATTCCGCCGCCGAAGGCACAGCCACAATTTCCACAGCCGGCCGTCAGCGACGCCACGCCAGATTTCCACACTTCCGCACGGTGCGGAAGGAAAACCATCGAATCTCCGCACGGTGCGGATTCATTACTCCGCACGGTGCGGACTGATTCAAGATCTCTTATAGATTCAAATACTCTGATTCAGGGGCAAGAGCGCGGCGCAACGAACGCGCCGCCCCCCTGTGAATCTCTCGCCTTGCAGGCACAAAAACCCCGCTACACACAGGCCGATTTCGACGCGAGGGACTGGCGAAAACTCAATCAGGAATTGAACCTGCTGCGCGAGGCGTCCGTGGGAAGTGGCGGCGCGGACGATTGGCGCTCTCGCTTCGCCCTAGCCTGCCAACGGGCCGGCATTTCGGTGCGACGCGGTGAGGATCTATTTCGGACGATGGGAGAGTGACAGCACGCATGATCAGCGAACTTGAGATCGTTCTTAGCCGCGCGCGTTCGCTAGCAGCCGAAGAACTGCCTCGCTTTCTCGGTGATCTGGAGACGGTTCGCGCCGTTGCCTGGTCGCGCCTCACTTCGCCGCCGCCTCCGACTCCGAAGGGCGCAGATGAATTGCTGGACGTGGACGCAGCAGCCGCTCGACTCGGGATCTCCAGCAGCTATCTCTACCGTCACCACTCGCAATTTCCTTTCAGCCGGCGCGTCGGTCGCACACTTCGGTTTTCCGCTTCTGGGATTCAGAGTTACATAGAGTGTTCGGGCGTCTTGACGCCGAGACGCCGCCTCGCTACCCTGACTCCAGTAGCGGAGGCAAAAGGAAAATGAAAGCCAAGAAGAAATCTGCAGACGGCCGCGCCGCATCGGCCGTCACCGTCCGTGCGACGTTGCGCCTGCCTCAGGAATTGTGGAGAGCCGCGCAGCATCAAGCGATTGATCAGCACATTCCAGCCGCAGAACTCGTAGCCCGTGCGCTCAGCGAGTACCTGAAGAAAGGCGGTCGGCTATGAGACTGCGAGGCGATGGCCGTCTCTTCCTGCGAGGCACAACATGGTGGATGCAGTTCTACGTGGACGGCCGCCAGCAGCGGGAATCGACGAAGGCATCAGATCCCGAGAAGGCGGAGAAGGTGCTGCGGGCCCGATTGAAGGAAGTGCATGCCCATGAACTCGACCCGTCCCGCTCGTTTGTTTCGCAGCATGACAAGCGGCGCACCGTGGCCGATCTCATGGACGCGCTGAAAACTGATTTCGAGATTCGAGGGAAGGCCAGCGCACAGAACCTATCGAACATCAAACGCGCGCGGGCCGACTTTGGCTACTACCGCGCAGCGGCGCTGACTGCGGAGAAGGTAGACGAGTACATCCGCAAACGGCTGAGGCCCGACGACCCAGAGGCCGAACCGTCTGCGGTTGCCAGCATCAACCGCGTCACGCAACTGCTGAAGCAGGCGTACAAACTCGCAGCCTTGCCAGCACCGCGCATCCGCCGGCTGTCGGAAATCGGGAACGAGCGTCAGGGCTTTTTCTCCGAGCAGGAGATTCGGAAGGTGATCGCCAACCTTCGCTCTGAGTTGGCGGATTTCACTCTCTTCGGATGGCTCACTGGAATGCGGAAATCTGAGATCGCGTCGCTGGCGTGGGCCGACGTCGACGGTGACGTGATCAGGCTGCGCGCCGAAAATGCCAAGATCGGCGTCGCACGGATGATTCCACTGGAAGGTGAACTCGGGGAATTGATCGCACGCCGTCAGGCTGCGAGGCAGGTAGACGTGAACGGCACCGCGATGTTGTGCTCCCTCATCTTCCATCGCAAGGGCCAGCCGATAGGTGATATCCGCAAGGCGTGGGCCACGGCGTCGAAGAAGGCCGGCGTCCGGCGTCTCTTCCACGATCTGCGACGGAGCGCCTGCCGGAACATGGTGCAGGCTGGCGTCGCGCAAACCATCGCAATGAAGATCTCCGGGCACAAGACCGATTCGATGTTCCGACGCTACGCCATCAGCGCGGAGAGTGATCTACGCACGGCGCTCCGAAAGACCCAGGAGCACCTGAAAACCGTGGTAGAGAACGTCGTCGAAATGCCGAAGCCATCGCAGCCGGCACAGCCCGCGCCAGCGCGAACGGGGACAAAACGGGGACAATCTGCGCGTGCGCTCGCTCAGGCGGTCGGTAAGTGATTGAAAGAATGGTGCGCCCTGAGAGATTCGAACTCCCGACCTTCTGGTTCGTAGCCAGACGCTCTATCCAACTGAGCTAAGGGCGCGAAACTTTCTGGAAGGATGAAGCTTTTCGATTATAGCAAGAATCGGCGTCAGAA
>Ga0335069_10017452_pt1 | contig 10004 bp, 7 predicted proteins | sample Lox_Sample_11_FD_206714 | JGI IMG/M metagenome (GOLD analysis project Ga0335069, IMG submission 206714) | Soil microbial communities from Loxahatchee National Wildlife Refuge, Florida, United States - Lox_Sample_1.1 | ecosystem: Environmental > Terrestrial > Soil > Wetlands | place: USA: Florida...
CGTCGGCTTCCTGAAGGCGAACATCTCGTCGATCGTCGGCCAGCTCTATCCGCAGGGCGATCCGCGCCGCGACCCCGGCTTTACGCTCTACTACTACGGCATCAACCTCGGCGCCTTCTGGGCCTCCGTGGTCTGCGGCCTGCTTGGCCAGACGGTGAGCTGGGCAGCCGGGTTCGGCCTTGCGGGCGTCGGCATGCTGGCCGGGTTCCTGGTCTTCGTGTTCAACAAGTCTCGGCTCGAGGGCCGCGGCGAGCCCCCCGAGCCGGCCGTGCTGGCCAAGGCGGTCGCCGGGCCGATCCGGCTGGAATGGGCGATCTATCTCGCTGCGATCGCGGGCGTCGGCCTCGTGTGGCTGCTGGTTCGCCAGTACGCGCTGATGGGCTGGCTGCTGGCCGCCGGCTGGGTCGTCGCGCTGGCATATCTCGGTTGGGAGATGACGCAGTTCGGCAAGATCGCGCGCCAGCGGCTGATGCTGGCGCTCGTGCTGATCGTCGCCTCGATCGTCTTCTTCACGCTGTTCGAGCAGGCCGGCTCGTCGCTCAACGAGTTCGCCGAGCGCAACACCCGCCTGCCCAACAGCGGCTTCTGGACCATCACGCCGGCGCAGACTCAGTCGTTCAACGCCGGCTTCATCCTGATCTTCGCGCCGGTGTTCTCGTGGCTCTGGGCCAGCCTCGGCCGCGCGAGGCGGGACCCGAACCCTCTGATCAAGTTCGGCCTGGGCCTGATCCAGGTGGGCGCTGGCTTCTTCGTGCTGGTGTGGGGCGCGACGTTCGCCGACGCCGCGTTCCGCACGCCGGTGGTCTTCCTGGCGCTCGCCTACCTGCTGCACACCACCGGCGAGCTTTGCCTGAGCCCCGTCGGCCTTTCGGAGATGACCAAGCTCGCGCCGGCCCGGATGATCTCCACGCTGATGGCGGTCTGGTTCATGGCCTCGTCGGCGGCGCAGTACCTCGCGGGCCTCGTCGCCCAGACCACCGCCGCCGAGACGGTAGGCGGGCAAGTGCTGGATCCCGCGAAGGCGCTCGCGACCTACGCCTCGACCTTCCTGACCATTGGCCTGTGGGGCGCCGGCGCCGGCGTGCTGCTGATCGCGGTGAGCCCTTGGCTCAAGCACTGGGCGCACGGCGTCAACGACGCCGCGAACCATGCCCCCGAGCCGTTCGCACCCGTGCTCGATGCAGAGCGCGGCGCGGCGAAGGCGCCTTAGCCGAAGGTCTTGCGCACGCGGAACGCCAGCTCTGGGCCAAAGCGAGGGCTGCGGGTGTCGACCGAGCTCAGCTGGCCGCCGCCGACGTCGCGGAACGGGTCGTAGAAGGCGCGGACGAACTCGAGCCCGTGAGTGGCCAGGTTGTCGGCCTCGAGCTTGAGGCCGAGGTCGGGGCGCGGCTTGTACTCGAAATAGGCGTCGAGCCAGATACCGAGGCGCTGAGTGTCGACCTCGCTGAAGTAATAGTAGGTCTGCCGCCAGGCCGCGTATGCGTCGAGGCCCCAGTGAGAGCGCCACCGTGGCAGGCCCTGGGTGAAATGCAGTTCGCCGTCGAACGGGTGCAGGCCGCTGATCTCGCGCGGCCGATGCGTGCTCGGGTCGATCACCCGCGAGCGCCGCCAGGTGGCGCGGACGCTGAGCTGACCCTCCTTGAAGCCCAGCTTGTCGGTGGGCAGCGTCAGCGCCGCGCTTACCTCGTCGCGCGAGCCCGAGCCGATGTTGTCCGGCGCGTCGAACGCCTGCGCCGGGGCGCAGGGCGGGGGGACGATGTCGCCCGCGGCGTCGGCGCAGAAGGGCGCCCGGTCGATCACGTCGGCCAGCCAGTAATGGCGAAGCGCGACGCTGATATCGCCGCCCTCCCAGAAGCGCCGGTCGTAGGTCGCCTCGACCACCCAGTCCTGCGGCGGCGTCAGCGTCGGGTTGCCGGCGTGGACGCCCGTGCTGAGGGTGCCCGAGGCGGCGAAGTCGGCGAAGTCGAGCTGGCTGACCTCGCGCTCGGCCCTCAGCTGCCACTGGTTGGCCGCGTCCGGGGCCCAGGTGGCGACGGCGCGGGGCTTGGGGAAGACGAAGGTCCCGGTGCTCGTGACGTCGCCCGTCGAGGCGATCTTCGAGGCCTCGACGCGCATCCCGGCTTCGACCGTCAGGGTGGGCCTCGGCCGCCAGGTGGCGTCCGCGAACGCCTCGCCCCGGTATTCCCGCACGAGGACGTTGGCCGCCGGCACCGGGATCGGCAGGCCCTGGTCGGTCTCGGCGGTGCGGCTGGTCTGCCAGTTGTAGTCGCCCTCGAGCCCGCTCTCGACCGTCAGGTTCGGCCGCGGGGCGAAGCGCCAGGTCCCGCGCAGGATGCTCTCGCCACCGCGCTTGCCGAGCGTGAAGGTCGAGACGTCGCCCTCGGCGCCGAACTGGTCGAGCGAGGCGTAGCTGTAGAAGTGCTGCAGCGCATAGACCTCAAGCGTGGAGCTTGCGCCGAGGTCCCGGTCGTAGCGCAGACCGACCTCTCCGGTGTCCTGGGTCTGTTTGTAGACGTCGACCTCGTGTCCAACCGGGTTCGTCAGCGCATCGTCGCGCAGCGAGAAGTAGGGCTGGTGGATGTACGAGCCCTCGACGCGCAGCTTGCCGCCGAGGAAGGGCGTCTCGACCGCGCCGTTGACCTTGTCGGTGCCCTGCTCGCCGAAATAGTGCTCGAGTCCTGAGCGGATCACCGCGCCCGTGGGGTCGGTGATCGTGCGCGGACCGCCGCCCGTGCCGTCGTCGGCGCCAGTCCCGAGAAAGACGCCCCACTCCCACGCGGTGTGGCCCACGCGCTTGGAGCCCTCGAAGCGCGTCGCCCAGTCGAACTTGCCGTTGTAGAGCGCCGTCAACTGCGCCGCCGTCGTCAGGTGAAGCCCGTCGTCGGCCTTGCGGATCACGTTGGCGATCAGGGTCTTGCCCTGCATGTCGATCCCCGGCGCGCCGCCGCGGATCAGGTCGATCCGGGCCACCTCGCTGGCTGGGATGCGCCGCAGGATCTCGTCCAGCGCGTCGTTCTTGGTGGCCGGGCGGTCGCCGTCGATCAGCACGTTGCCGGCCGAGCCCGCGAACCCGCGCGCCGGACCGCCGGTGTCGAGGGTGAAGCCCGGCACGGCGACCACCATGTCGTACGCGGTGTTGGGCTTGATGCCCTCGAAGAAGCTCGGCGGGTAGCTGGTCACCTGATCGCCGGCGGCGGCCGGCGGCGATGTCGGCACGGCCCGCGCTTCGTGGGCCGCCGCGAAGGCCGCGCAGGCCGCGATCGCCAGGACTTCCCGCAGCAAGCCACGCCCCCAGGCTCAGGTGAGCGCCCTTGCTGGGCGAAGCCTTGCCGCCGCGCCAGTTAATTCGGGGTCATTTTGTCGGAGGACGGGATAGGCCGCGTGCGTCCTTCGAGACGCCGCTTCGCGGCTCCTCAGGATGACGAGAACGACGAAGCCGCGCCGTCTTCGTCACGGTGAAGAGCGCCCCGGATCCGATCCGGAGGGCGCGTCTCGAACCACGCACCTACACCTTCGTGCCGCCGACGGTAAGGCCGGTGACCTTCAGCGACGGCTGGCCGACGCCGACCGGCACGCCCTGACCGTTCTTGCCGCAGACCCCGATCCCCGGATCGAAGGCGAAATCGTCGCCGATCATGGTGACGCGGGTCAGCGCCGAAGGGCCGTCGCCGATCAGGGTCGCGCCCTTCACCGGCGCCGTCACCTTGCCGTCCTCGATCAGGTAGGCCTCGGTGCACTGGAACACGAACTTGCCGTTGGTGATGTCGACCTGGCCGCCGCCGAGCGTTGCGCAATAGATTCCGCGCCTGGTCGAAGCGATCATGTCCTCGAGCTTGTCCTGACCGCCCAGCATGCCGGTGTTGGTCATGCGCGGCATCGGCATGTGCGCGAACGATTGGCGACGGGCGTTGCCGGTGGGCGCAAGGCCCATCAGCCGCGCGCTCTGGCGGTCGTGCATGTAGCCCACCAGAACCCCGTCCTCGATCAACACCGTGCGCTCGGTCGGCGTGCCCTCGTCGTCGACGGTCAGCGAGCCGCGGCGGCCCGGAAGCGTGCCGTCGTCGAACACGGTGACCCCCGGCGCCGCGACGCGCTCGCCGATCCGGCTGGCGAACGTGCTGGTGCCCTTGCGGTTGAAGTCGCCCTCGAGCCCGTGGCCGACCGCCTCGTGCAGCAGCACGCCGTTCCAGCCGGCGCCCAATACGACGTCCATCTCGCCCGCCGGGCAGGGCACGGCTTCCAGGTTGACCAGCGCCTGGCGAAGCGCCTCGTCGACCTGCGCCCGCCACTTGTCGGGGCTGATCCAGGCCTCGAAGCTGGCGCGGCCGCCCGCGCCCGACACGCCGCTCTCACGCCGGCCGTCCTTCTCGACGGTGATCTGCACGTTGATGCGCACCAGCGGGCGCACGTCGCGGATCAACCGGCCGTCGGCGCGCAGGATCTCGACGATGCGCCGCTCGCCGGCCAGCGAGGCCATCACCTGCGCCACGCGCGGATCCTTGGCGCGGGCGAAGGCGTCGATCTCCTGCAGCAGCGCGACCTTGTCCGAGAAGCTGGGTGCGGCCAGCGGATCGTCGTCGCCGTAGAGCTTGGCGTTGGTCGCCCGCGGGCCCTCGGCGGCGACGCCGGAATAGCCGCGCTTGGCGAGCGCCGCGGACTTGGCCGCCCGCGCGATCGCCGCCTCCGAGATCTCGCTGGCGTGGGCGTAGCCCGCGGTCTCGCCGGCCACCACCCTGAGGCCGAAGCCCTCGGCGCTGTCGTAGGCGGCCGACTTCAGCCGCCCGTCGTCGAACACGAACGACTCCGATTCGGAGCGCTCCACGAACAGCTCGCCGTCGTCCGCGCCCTTCAACGCCTCGCCCAGGATCTCGCCCGCCCGCGAAGGGTCGACATCGGACGATTGCAGCAGCGAGGCGGGAAGCACGGGGGCGTTCATCGGATCTGGTTCTCTCGGGGCGCCGAAGCGCAACAGATAGAAGCTGGCGCGCCCTTGCGGAACCTCAAAACCGCGCCGCGCCCTAGCGCCTTGGCAAGCCGTGATGTTCCGCGTATGGACCCCCGCAAGACCGGGGACGGGGTGCGACAAAAGGGCTCGCGACGCCGCGCGCTCATCACGTCGGCCTTGGTCTAAAGGGGTGGTCGAAGGGCCGCCGTGGCGCTTCAGGCTTGGGGCGGCGCGGCCGCTCCATCGGCGGTCAAGGCCGTGAGGGACATGAAGCCGAGTTCTTTGAGCATTGCGCGGCTCGCGGCGAGGGCTGGTGCGGCCGTGACGATGGCCGCGATCAGCGCCCAGGCTTTCGCCGGCGACCTCGTGGGTCAGCCCACGGACGGTGCGATCGACTTCCAGCCGGGCGTGACGCACCTGCGCGACCAGGCCATCTGGTTCCACAACTGGATCCTGCTGCCGGTGCTGTTCGGCATCTCGGCGCTGGTGCTGGCGCTCGTGCTCTGGTGCATCATCCGCTACAACGCCAGAGCCAATCCAACCCCCGCGCGCTTCACCCACAACACGACCGTCGAGGTGGTCTGGACCGTCGGACCGGTGCTGATCCTGCTGGTCATCGCGATCTTTTCGTTCCGGCTGCTGTTCGACTACCACGACATGCCGAAGCCCGACCTGACCGTGAAGGTGAACGGCTATCAGTGGTACTGGGGCTATGCCTACCCGGACCAGAAGATCGACGAGTACACCTCCAACATCCTGCCCGAGGACCAGGCCAAAGCGGCCGGCGCGCCCTATATGCTGGCGACCACCGCGCCGCTTGTCGTCCCCGTAGGCAAGACCGTCCACGTGCTGGTGGCGGGCGCGGACGTCATTCACTCGTTCTCGGTGCCCGCGTTCGGGATCAAGATCGACGCCGTGCCCGGCCGCACCAACGACACCTGGTTCAAAGCCGAGAAGACCGGCACGTTCTATGGCCAGTGCTCGCAGCTCTGCGGCACCGACCACAGCTACATGCCGATCGAGGTGAAGGTGGTCAGCCAGGGCGACTTCGACGCCTGGGTGGCCAGCAAGCAGCCCAAGGCGGCCGCCCCAGCCGCGACCAACTCGGCCGGAACCAATTCGACCGCTCCGGCGCCCGCGCCGGTGGCCGCCGCGACGCCGGCGCCCGCGCCGCCGGCCAAGAGCTGATCGTTCGAGGAGAGTAAGCGAAGACTATGGCCCACGCCGCCGACGCCCACGAACGATCCGCTTACGGCGAACCGCACGACGCGCACGCCGACCACGCACACACGCCGGGCTTCGTCACCCGCTGGTTCCTGTCCACCAACCACAAGGACATCGGCACCCTCTACATCCTGTTCGCGATCGTCGCCGGCCTGATCGGGATGGGGCTTTCGGGCCTGATCCGCTACGAGCTGATGCATCCGGGCGTGCAGCTGTTCCGTCCCGGGAGCGGGATCGCCAGTCTCCTGCACATCACCAGCGTCTCCACCGGTCACCACGCCTACAACGTCGTCGCCACCGCGCACGGCCTGATCATGATCTTCTTCATGGTCATGCCGGCGATGATCGGCGGTTTCGGCAACTGGTTCGTGCCGATCATGATCGGCGCGCCGGACATGGCCTTCCCGCGCATGAACAACATGTCGTTCTGGCTGCTGGTGGCGTCGTTCGGGCTGCTGCTCTGCTCGATGTTCGTCGACGGCGGCCCCGGCTACGGCGCCGGCACCGGCTGGACCATCTACGCGCCGCTCTCGACCAGCGGCCACACCGGGCCGGCGTTCGACTTCGTGATCTTCTCGATCCACCTCGCGGGCGCCTCGTCGATCCTGGGCGCGATCAACTTCATCACGACGATCTTCAACATGCGCGCGCCGGGCATGACGCTGCACCGGATGCCGCTGTTCGTCTGGTCGATCCTGGTGACGACGTGGCTGCTGCTGCTCTCGCTGCCGGTGCTGGCGGGCGCGATCACGATGCTGCTGACCGACCGCAACTTCGGGACCCACTTCTTCGACGTCCAGAATGGCGGCGACCCGATCATGTTCCAGCACCTGTTCTGGTTCTTCGGGCACCCCGAGGTCTACATCCTGATCCTGCCCGGCTTCGGCATGATCAGCCACATCGTCTCGACCTTCTCGAGGAAGCCGGTGTTCGGCTACCTCGCGATGGCCTACGCGATGGTCGCGATCGGCTTCATCGGCTTCATCGTCTGGGCCCACCACATGTTCACCGTGGGGATGAACGTCGACCTGCAGGCCTACTTCATGGCCGCGACGATGGTCATCGCCGTTCCCACCGGCATCAAGATCTTCTCCTGGATCGCAACGATGTGGGGCGGGTCGATCGAGTTCAAGACGCCCATGCTATGGGCGCTGGGCTTCATCTTCCTCTTCACTGTCGGCGGCGTCACCGGGGTCGCTCTGGCCAACACCGCCTTCGACTACAACGTGCACGACAGCTACTACGTCATCGCGCACTTCCACTACGTGCTCAGCCTCGGCGCCGTGTTCGCGATCTTCGGCGGCTTCTACTACTGGTTCGAGAAGATGTGGGGCGTGCGCTACAACGAGTTCCTCGGCTCGCTGCACTTCTGGATCACCTTCGTCGGCGTCAACGTGATCTTCTTCCCGCAGCACTTCCTGGGGCTGCAGGGGATGCCGCGCCGCCAGGTCGACTACCCCGCGGGGTTCGACCTCTGGAACTACGTTTCCTCGGTCGGCTACATGATCACGCTGGTCGGCACCTGCGTCTTCCTGGTGACGCTGCTGGAGGCCGCCGTCCGCCGCCGCGCGGCTCGCGCCAACCCCTGGGGCGAAGGCGCCACGACGCTGGAATGGACCCTTCCCTCGCCGCCGCCGTTCCACCAGTTCAACGAACTGCCGGTGGTGCACGCCGAAGGGCACTGATGAGTTGCGCCGCCGGTCCGCTTCGGGCCGCGGCCTGAGCTGAGATGTTGAAGACGAGCGCCACCCACATCGAGCCGGTCGCCGCCGCCCCGGCGCGCTGGCAGGACTACGTCCTGCTGCTGAAGCCGCGGGTGATGAGTCTGGTGATCTTCACCGCGCTGACCGGCCTCGTCTGCGCGGGCGGCCACCTGAATCCGGTGCTGGCCGCCACCGCGATCCTCTGCATAGCGGTCGGGGCCGGCGCGTCGGCCGCGCTCAACATGTGGTACGACGCCGACATCGACGCGCTGATGCGCCGCACCATGAGCCGCCCGGTGCCGGCCGGCCGGGTGCAGGGCGCCGATGCGCTGGCGCTGGGAATCACGCTCTCGCTGTTCTCGGTCGCCTTGATGGGTCTGGCGGTGAACTGGCTGGCGGCGGGCCTGCTGGCCTTCACGATCTTCTTCTACGCGGTCGTCTACACGATGTGGCTGAAGCGCTCGACGCCGCAGAACATCGTCATCGGCGGCCTCGCCGGCGCGTTGCCGCCGGCCGTGGGCTGGGCCGCGGCGAGCGGGACCGCGCCGCTCAACGCCTGGCTCCTGGTCGCGCTGATCTTCTTCTGGACCCCGCCGCATTTCTGGGCGCTGTCGCTGACCACGCGCGACGACTACGAGCGCGCCGGCGTGCCGATGCTGCCGGTGGCCAAGGGCGAGGCGGCGACGCGCGCGCAGATCCTGATCTACAGCCTGATCCTGGCGCCGCTGGCGCTGGCGCCGGCGGCGACCGGCCTCGGCGGTCCGGTCTACCTGGCGGTCGCGGCGTTCGGCAGCGCGGCGTTCATCGCCCTCGCCGCACGGCTCGCGATCCGCAAGGACCGCGCGGACGCCCGGCGCCTCTTCGCCTTCTCGATCCTCTTCCTCTTCCTGTTGTTCGCGGCGCTGCTGGGCGAGCACCTCGTCGGCGTCGCACCGCTTTCGGCGCCGCTATGAGCGATCCCAACGACGAGAGCGCCGCCGCGCGCCGAGCCCGGAACGGGCGCAACATCGCGATGCTCATCGGCCTGCTGGCGTTCGTCATCCTGGTCTTCATCGTCACCCTCACTCGCCTGGGCGGAAATGTCGCATCCCCGCACGGGTTCTGACGCGGCCCAGCCCAGCAGCCGCCGCAACAGGGTCGTCGCGCTCGTATGCGGCCTGATCTTCTGCGGCATGGTGGGCGCGGCGTTCGCGGCGGTTCCGCTCTACCGCGCCTTCTGCCAGGCGACCGGCTTCAACGGCACGGTGCGGCGAGCGACGGCGGCGCCGACCGAGGTCTCGGACCGCACGGTGATCGTCGCCTTCGACACCAACGTGCGCGGCCTCGCCTGGACGTTTCAGCCCAACGTGCCGAGCCTGGTCACCCGGCCAGGCGACTCCAAGCTGGCCTTCTTCAGGGTGACCAACAACTCCGACAAGTCGCTGACTGGCCGCGCGGTCTACAACGTGACCCCCGAGAGCGCCGGCGCGTACTTCTCCAAGCTCGAGTGCTTCTGCTTCAAGAACCAGACGCTGGCGCCGCACCAGACGGCCGAGTTCCCGGTGGTCTATTTCGTCGATCCGCGCTTCGGAAAGGACGACGACACCAAGGGGATCAAGGAGATCACGCTTTCCTACACCTTCTTCCCGGCCCAGCCCTTGGCGTCCGCGGCGGGAGGCGGCTATAGCACCCCCTAACAAGAGGGGGCGGCGATCCGCGGGAACGCAGACGTCGTCAGGTCAAGACTAGAGGTTCCGTTCGCAGAATGGCCCACGAAGGCGTCAAGCACGACTACCACCTGGTGAACCCGAGCCCGTGGCCGCTGGTCGGCTCGGTCGCGGCGTTCGTTCTGACCGCGGGCGGCGTCGTGTGGATGAAGGGCCTGTTCGGCCTGCCCCGGCATACCTGGGATTCGTCCTGGGTGCTGGCGCTCGGCGTCGCGCTGGTGCTGCTGACCATGCTGCTCTGGTGGAGCGACGTGGTGAAGGAAGGCAACGCGGGCGACCACACGCCGGTCGTCTCGATCGGCCTGCGCTACGGGATGATCCTCTTCATCGCCTCCGAGGTGATGTTCTTCGTCGCCTGGTTCTGGATCTTCTTCGAGATGGCGCTGTTCCACCACCATCGCACTCTGTCGCCGATCGACGAGGTGG
>Ga0335069_10017453_pt1 | contig 10004 bp, 7 predicted proteins | sample Lox_Sample_11_FD_206714 | JGI IMG/M metagenome (GOLD analysis project Ga0335069, IMG submission 206714) | Soil microbial communities from Loxahatchee National Wildlife Refuge, Florida, United States - Lox_Sample_1.1 | ecosystem: Environmental > Terrestrial > Soil > Wetlands | place: USA: Florida...
CTGGCCACCTAGACTTCACGTGATGGCTCGCACGGCTTCCCGGACTCACAAGGCACGGATTCCCACTAACCGCTACCACTACACCGCGGTCTTCGATCCCGACGAAAAGGGCGGGTACACGGTGACCGTCCCTGCCCTGCCTGGACTCGTGACCGAAGGTGACACCTTCGAGGAAGCCAAGGCGATGGTCGAAGAAGCCATTGCCGGCTATCTCGAAGCGCTCCGCAAACACGGTGAGCCCGTGCCCACCTAGGACTGCTCTTTTGTCGTTCCCGTCGCCGTGACAGTGTCGCGCTAGATGCCGCGCCTCACTGCGACCGCTCAGCAGGTCATCCGACTGCTTGAACGGCAAGGCGGCAACACGACCACACCCGCGGCTCGCACCACTACTACCGCCACCCGACCAAGCCGGGCGTGGCGAGTGTTCCTTGCCACAAGGGTACCAGTCTCAAACCAAAAACCCTCGCCGCCATTCTCGACGGTGCCGGCATCTCCCGCGCCGACTTTTTCAAACTCCGCTGACCAGCGCTCGCTCGACTTTTCCACCGCAGCTCAATCGATTGCGTGACGCTTGCTCGCAGGAAATGAAGGGAAAGCCTTGCCGACATGGACGCTGTGAAGATCGCCAGGACGGTTCGATCCAGCTACCGAAGACCGCCGGGTTCCTGTTCGCGTTGTACCTGGCGCTGGTCAAGTCGTTTGGTTGAACCATACGACTGCAAAGACCTGTCGGCTTCGACTGACGGAGAGCGCACTGCCCTCACGGTCCGGCAGGGCGTGTCTCCAAGACGTCGCGCAATGCATCCATCTCGATGCCGAACTGCCGCCAGTCGCCACGCTGTAGTGCGTCGAGCGCTTGCCGATAGTGCTGGAGTGCAGCCGGGGTCTCCTCGCCTGGCGCGGGCTGGGTTGCGGGCGCGGCGGCGACCCTGACGGCCGGCGGTGCGGTGGCGTCGCCGAACAGCGCCGTCAGCAGCGGCTCGACGCTCTGGCTCATGACGACGCGGTCGCCGGCCGAGGCAATGATTCGTTTCAGCTCGGGCAGCTCGCGCTTCTCGGCGCGCAGGTACAGCGGCTCGACGTAGAGCAGCGTGTCGTCGATCGGGATCACCAGCAAGTTGCCGCGGATCACGCGCGATCCCGTCTGGTTCCACAGTGACAGCTGCTGCGAAATGGTGGTGTCCTGATCGATACGCGCCTCGACCTGCGTCGGGCCGAAGATCAGCTTCTCTTTCGGGAACGCGTACTCGATCAGCGTGCCGTAGTGCGGACCGTCACAACGCGCGGCCAGCCACGCGATCATGTTGTCGCGACCGTTGGGTACCATCGGCAGCATGAGGATGAACTCTTCATGCGCTTCACCGGGCAGGCGCATGATGGTGTAGTACGGCTGCATCGCCACCGCAGCACCCGTGGAACTTTCCTGCGGAAAGCTCCACAAGTCTTCCTTGTTGTAGAACACCTCCGGGTCGGTCATGTGGTAGGTGCCGTACGTGCCGGCTTGGACGAGAAAGAGGTCTTCGGGATAGCGGAGGTGCTCGCGCAATCCGGCCGGCATGGCCTCGAGCGGCCGGAACAGCGTCGGGAAGATGCGCTGGTAGGTGCGGATGATCGGATCGTCGGGATCCGAGACGTAGAAGGTGGGCGTGCCATCGTACGCGTCGACGGCGACCTTCACCGCATTGCGGATGTAGTTGATGCCTTCGCGTTGCAACAGCTGCGAGTACGGTATCGCGTCGCTGGTGGTGTACGCATCCTGCACCCAGATCAAGCGGCCGTCGTTGACCACGAGGTACGGATCGCGATCAAGAGCCAGAAAGGGCGCGATGCGACCGATGCGGTCCTGAACCAGCCGGCGGAAAAGGATGCGGCTCGTCGCGGTGACGTTGCCGCTGATCAGCAGTTTGAGGTCGCCCAAGTACCAAGCGAACAGGGCGCGGCGCCAGAGGCTGCCGAGCGACACGCCGTCGCGTCCTTGGTACGTCGTGTACACGTTCTCCTGGCCCTTCGGGTAGTCGAACTCGGTGGTGCCGCCGCCGGTGACGACGTAGCCGCGCGTCTCCTCGCCGAAGTACACTTGCGGCCGCTCGATCCGCAGGCCCACGGACGACACGGGCGGAATGTCTTTGACATAAAAGTGCGGGAGCCCCTCCTCGTCGAAGCGGTTCACCGGACTCATCGCCACGCCGTAGCCGTGGGTGAACTTGAAGCGCTGATTGATCCACGTCTGAGCGTCGGCCGGCAGGCGTGACTGATTGATCTCCCGCGCCGACAGCATCACCTGTTGGTAGCGACCGTCAAGCGTGTAGCGGTCGATGTCGACGTCCTTGAAATCGTAGTAGAGGCGGATCTCCTGCAACTGCCGATAGCTATCGAGCAACGGCCGCGGATCCCACCAGCGGATGTTCTGGATCGTGGTGTCATTGGCGGCGAGCGCCGCCGGTGTGAGCTTGCCCTCGGCCGGGAACGGCTTGGTCGTGATGTGATCGAGCGCGAAGCCGTAGCGCGTGAAAGCGATGTTCTGCGCGATATACGGCGCTTCCAGACGCAGCTCGTCGGGCTTGACGCGGTAGCTCTGAAACACGCTCGGCACGATGCCCTCGATGAGCGACGCGCCGAACACCAGCACGAGCGCAGCGATCGGCAAGCGCATTCCCAGAGCCCGCACGTTCGCCACACACAGCACCGTGCCAAGCAAGGAGAGCCCCGCCAGCGCCGTCAGCAGTGGCACGCGCAGGTGAACGTCTGTATAGCCTGCGCCAAACACCACTCCGTCGTTGCGGAACAGCAGCCCGTAGCGTTGCAGCACGTAGTCCAACGCCTTCAGGAGGAAAAACACTGCGAGCAGGAGCGACAGGTGTCGCGTGACGCCCGCGGCGAGCCGCGGCCCGCGCTCGTCCATCTGGATCCCGCCGCGCGCCCAATACACCGCGGCAGCCAGCGCCGCCGCGAGGACGACGATCAGAAAGCCCCATTCCAACGCCGCCTCGTACAGGGGCAGAGCGAACACGTAGAAGCTCAGGTCGTTTCCGAACACCGGGTCGCTGCGCCCGAACGACACCGCCTCGATCCAGCGTTGGAAGATCTGCCACTCGCCCGCCTGCGCGAGACCGACGAACACGGCGAGTCCGCCGGCCACCACCAGTACGATGAGCCGCCAGGGGAGCGCGTCCGGAGCGAACTCCACGACCACGGGCACCCCTTCGCCGGCGCCTCGACGATTGACGATGCGTAAGCCATGCACGCGCGACGCGGGTATGCGGGCGGCGAGCAGACCGTTGATGGCCAGCACCAGCGCCGTCACCGCCGCGGCGCCCGCGAAGACAACCGCTCGCGTGCGCCAGATGGTGGAAAATACCGCCCCGAAGCCGAGCGCGTCGAACCACAACCAGTCGACGAGAAAACCCGCCAACGCAAAGAACGCGAACGCGACGAGGAACAGGATCCCGACGATCAGGAGGGAGGACGTGCGCCTCATCGAAGCACCGCCAGCGCGTGCGCCACCGCGCGCCGCCAAACCATCATATCGCGAGATTGCAACTTACTGCCCCGCATCGATGCGGCAGACGTGCTCGCGCACCACTTCGCGTGGGCACAGATAGATGAAGAGCCGGCACGCCAGCATGACCATCACCAAGTCGTCGACTTCACCAACCAACGGAATCGCATCGGGGATGAGATCGACCGGCGAAAGGACGTAGAGGAACGTCAGCGGCAGCAGCGCCTTCGGCCACAGCGACACCCGGCGGTCGCACAGCAACCGCCAGTACAGCCGCGCGAAGTTCGGCAGATTGCGGAGCAAGCGCAAGGTCGGCATCCCGGCCGGTCCCCGCGGCCGAGGCATCTCGGAGCGCGGGTTCATGTCGGCCTTGCGCCCGCCATCTCACCAAGGGACACGCTGCGCGCCAGTCATCTCAACACCCCGTCTCGACATCCCATCAGGAATCAGCGAATCAGCAGCCGCCGAGCACCGACAGCAGGATCACCGCATCGAGGACGAACACGACGCCGCCGAAAATGCTGTCGACGGAGTTCCAGAACCCGTCACCGCCGCGACTCGCCTCCGCTCGCCAGTCAGATCGCATTTCGGCAATGTTCGCCCGTGCGCACCCTGATGATGTCGTCGACCGGCGAGATAAAGATCTTGCCGTCACCGATGCCTCCGGTCCTCCCCGCCTTCTCGATGACCTCAGCGCATACCGTTGCGCGCTCGTCCTCTACGAGAAGCTCGATCTTAATCTTCGGCACGAAGTCGACCGAGTATTGCGCGCCGCGGTAGACGTGGCTGTGGCCGCCCTGCCGTCCGAAGCCTCGGACCTCGGAGACGGTCATCCCCTCAACGCCCTCGCGGGCCAGGGCTTGTTTCACTTCGTCGAGCTTGAACGGCTTGATGATGGCTTCGATCTTCTTCATTGTCACCGCCCCGGCGCACGTCACTCGCTAGAATGCGTAAATCAACTCGGTCGCGAGCGTGTCTTGTCCGCGAATGAAGGCGGCTTCATGCGCGAAGACCTTCTTGGTGTCAGATTCGTCGTGGCGATACTCGTTGCGCCACCACAGTCCGTCGGCGATCTTGTAGGTCAGCGTCGGTGAAACCTCCGTATAGGTCGCCCGGGCTCCCGTCCGCGCGCCGTCCATATCGTCGAACACTTCGCCGCGCAGGCACGCCGACAGACTGTCGGTGAAACTGTACACGACGTACCCCGCCGCCCCTTGCCACTGCGCCGTACGCAGCAGACCATCGCGCGGCAGCGAATCGCTGTCGTTGCCGTAGTCGTACTCGACGATCAGCGTGAGCGGATCGATCGGCTTGATCGTCGCCACCGACGTGAGCAGCAGACGCTTCGAACGTCCGGCGTGCACCAGCAGTGGGACGCCGTTGTTGTCGGTCACCGTGTGCTCGGTCTGCTCCGGCCCGTAGGTCACCGTTTGGTAGAAGGTGACGCGCGGATCGAACGCCACATTGAGGCCGCCGTGAACGCTTTTGCCGTCGTTGTTGTCAGCGACTGCGTCCCAGCCATTGACCACACCCAAGTCCAGGCTCACCTGATCGGAGAACGCGTAGCTGCTCAGAATGCCGGTGTGCGTGAACGGCACCGCGAAGCCGAACAGAATCCCGTTGCTGATGTTGTAGTTGAAGTTGTTGTACGACTTGATGACTTCTTGACCGGCCAGGGTCACGAAGCGCCCGACCTTCAGCTTGAGACCGCTGCCGACCGGCACCGTGTAGGTCAGGTAGAACTGACGCGCATCGAAGAAGTCGGTGCCGTTGCCCGTGATCGGCGTGCCGCTGCTGTCGTGACGCCCGAAGTAGGTGCTGTTGTTGACGACGTCTGCGGTCTTGCCGAAGTCGAAATCGAGGACGAATCCGGGCAAGTTGTCCGCCGCACGCTCGAAGTGCAGGTTGCCGAGGTTGAGGATGAAGCTGTTCTTCTCATTCTCGAACGAGCGCAGAAACGGCTGGGTGACACGCACGCCGTTCGCATCCACCGCATCGGGCCGGTTAATGTCGTAGAGATAGTCGACCGCCACGAGGCCGTGGATTTTGATTCCCAGCTGATCGGCGAGCGTCTTCTGTTGCTCGTCGACCTTCTTTTCCAACGCCTCGATGCGTTGTTGCACGGTCTGCGCACTTCCGATTCGCGCGCTGCCGGCCAGAGCCAAGGCGGCCGCAGCCGCAAGTGCGAAGCCCCTTCTTGCTGTCACCTGAGTCCTCCTGTCTGGTGTGTTGGCTTGTCTGCTGACGATCGTGCGCGCAGCACTTTCACGCGCGCAGCACCTTTCCTTCACGCGCCTCATTGACCCGCAATCTGCGGCCGCTGAGCGTCATCTTGTTCAGTTGGTCGATTGCGCGTTTGGCTTCGCCTTCGCTTGTCATCTCGACGAAGCCGAAGCCGCGTGACTGGCCAGTGGCGTGGTCGGTGATGATTCGTGCCGATTCTACGCTCACGCCGATTGCCGCAAGCGCTTCCTCCAGGTCTGCCTCGGTCGCGTCTGCGGGTAGATTTCTAACGTAGAGCTTCCTTCCCATGGTCGTGCTCCATATCTTTCAGTGTGCGTCGCAGGGCAGCGGCAGCGCCGGCTTCACCGTGCAACGGCGACAGGTCGGGCGGCAGAGACGTCGCCTGCGTCTCTGCCGCCGTCCCGCAGCCCGCCGAGGGTACCGGTGGGTCCCACGGCAGGCAGCCGACCGCGCGCCGCGGGCGTCTTTACGCCGCCGGGGCGCCGTAGCGTTGCCGCAGCTGCAGATTGACTTCGAGTACGTTGATCAGTTTCGGCCCGAACAGGCCTCCGCCCGGTGCGCTCGAATTCTTCTCCAATAGACTTTCGATCGCCGTCCGAACCGCAGCCGGATCTTCCTTGGTATCCTTCGCCCACGCCTCTGCCACGCGATCCAATTGGAACAGCGCGTTGTCGAGCGTGATGTTCGGATCCAGGCCCGACCCCGAAGCCATCACCATGTCGGCTGGGACTTCCTGCAGGTCGGCGTCCGCGTGCTCTTGGCGCCACATGTCGAAGAAGTTCGATTGGATGTCGCTGCCTTCTTTGACCGGCTCGATGGCGCTCGTGGTCTTGCCGTCGACCTCATGCTGCACGGCGGACGGGAACTGGCCGGGATGATCCTTCGAGAAGCTGTCGAAGAAGATTACGGCGAGATCGGCGGCGGCCGGCTGCGGCGTATCGGGATTGTTCTTGATCCATTCGGCCACGTCCGCCTCGTGCGCCTTGGACCACTCGTCCACGTATGCGCCGTGCGACGCGTCGGCTTTCACCCACGCTTGCGCCAAGCCGTTGTGCGCGTCCGCCCACTGGGCGACGATGTGCGGATTCCCCTGATACTGATCCTGCTGAAACCATGCTTCGATGTCGGGCCCGACCGGCTGACCCGCCTTGGCTCCGCCGCGATACTTCACGATCGGCCCCAAGATCCCAGCGACGCGCGCACGCAGCGCGTAGTTCGAGGCACCCCAGTTGGTGGCGCCCGACGCGGCGCCGTTGTACGACGCGGCCGACGGCCGCGGCTGGAAGTACTCATCCTTGGTGAACGGCTGAGCAATCAGGCGTGACCCAACCACCTTGCCGTCGGGGCCGAGGATCAGGCTGCCGTTGGCCCGGTTCGGGAACACCGCCTGGCCGACAGCCCAGAGGAAGAGCGGGTAGATGCCACAGATGATGACCATGGAGACGCCTACCAGCTTGAGACACATTGACACATGTCGGGACATTTCTTTTCTCCTTCGTCTCGTTGCGGCTAGGCAAGCAAGTGAAGAGCGACGAGCACGAGGTCAATCAACTTGATGCCGACGAACGGTACGATCACGCCACCAAGACCCCAGATCAGAAGGTTTCTGCGCAACAGCACGTCGGCGCCCACCGGGCGATACGCCACACCCTTCAGCGCGATCGGAATCAGGGCCGGAATGATGATCGCGTTGAAGATCACCGCCGATAGAATTGCCGACGTCGGCGAGTGCAGGTGCATCACGTCCAACGCCTTCAACCAGGGGAGCGTCCCTGCAAACAGCGCCGGCACGATGGCGAAGTACTTGGCCACGTCATTGGCGATCGAAAAGGTCGTCAACGCGCCGCGCGTCATCAGCAACTGCTTGCCGATTTCCACCACCTCAAGCAGCTTGGTCGGATCGCTGTCGAGGTCGACCATGTTGCCCGCCTCTTTCGCGGCCTGGGTACCGGAGTTCATCGCCAAGCCGACATCGGCTTGCGCGAGCGCCGGCGCGTCATTGGTACCGTCGCCCATCATCGCGACCAGCTTGCCGTCGGCTTGCTCCTTCACGATGTAGGCGAGCTTGGCTTCCGGCGTCGACTGCGCGATGAAGTCGTCGACGCCCGCTTGCGCGGCGATGGTGGCGGCCGTCAGTGGGTTGTCGCCGGTGATCATCACCGTGCGCAAGCCCATCTTGCGCAGCCGCTCGAAGCGCTCTTTGATCCCGGGTTTCAGAATATCTTCGAGCACCACGACGCCGGCAATCTCGCCGCCCTCGGCCACCACCAGCGGGGTGGCACCCTTCGACGCGACTTCCTGCACGGTCTTGTCGAGGCCGTCGGGGATAGTGCCCTTCTGTTCGCGCACAAACTTCACCACCGCGTCCGACGCGCCCTTCCGGATACGCGTGCCTTCGGGCAGGTTGATGCCACTCATGCGCGTTTGCGCCGAGAAGGGCACGAATTCGGCCCCGCGCGGTGCCACCGCTAAGCCAGCGGCGCGATCCGCCTCTTGGGCGAGCTTCACCACTGATTTGCCTTCGGGCGTCTCATCGGCCACCGACGCTAGCGCCGCCAGGCGGGCCAACTGCGCCTCGCTGTAGCGTCCGACGGGCAAGAACTTGGTCGCGTGGCGATTGCCGACGGTGATCGTGCCGGTCTTGTCGAGCAGCACCGTGTCGACGTCGCCCGCGGTTTCAACCGCCTTGCCGCTCTTCGCGATGATGTTGGCTTGCAGCGCCCGGTCCATGCCCGCGATGCCGATCGCCGCGAGCAAAGCGCCGATGGTTGTCGGGATCAGGCACACCAACAACGCCACCAGCGTCGGCACGTCGGTGCCCAGGCTCCTGAGGGGCTCCGTCATGCCGAGGTAGCTCGTCATGTACTGCTCGGTGTTCCATGCCATCCCCCACAGCGGCACCACCACGATCAAGAAGATCAAGGTGAATGCCGACAGCACGAGGGTCAGCGCGATCTCGTTGGGCGTGCGTTGACGAATGGCGCCCTCGACCAACGCGATCATGCGGTCGAGAAACGACTCGCCGGCCGACGCCGTGATCTTCACGACGATGCGGTCCGACAACACCAACGTGCCGCCGGTGACGCCCGAGCGATCCCCGCCGGCTTCGCGAATGACGGGGGCGGACTCACCGGTGATAGCGGACTCATCGACCGACGCCACACCTTCGATGATCTCGCCGTCGCCGGGAATGATCTGCCGCGCCTCGACCACCACCCGATCGCCGGTCCGCAACATCACCGAGGAGACTTCCTCAATGGTGTTGTTGGGGCGCAGCCGGAACGCCGGGGTATCGCGGCGCGTGCGCCGCAGCGAATCGGCCTGCGCCTTGCCGCGCGCCTCAGCCAACGCGGTGGCGAAGTTGGCGAACAGCACCGTCAGGAAGAGCCACGCATCGAGGGCGATGAAATACGTAGCCGGAACCTGGCTCGAACCTCCGCCCAGGAGGGCCTGGATGACGAACAGCAATGTCAAAACGGCGCCGACCTCGACCACGAACATGACCGGGTTGTTCCACTGGATGTCGGGCCGCAACATGACGATCGACTGCTTCAGCGCGTCGCGAACGAGATCCGGAGCCAGTAGCCCGTGCCGCCGGGTCCGTCGTGGCGGTCGCGGCGCGGACACTTGCGCAGACGGCATGCTCAGCATCGGCTGCTTCATGGGAATTGCCATCGACGTGTACCTCCTCGTGAAAAGCGGATGCGTTCGCTCAGCCGCCGAACGGCATCGGGCCCAGGTGCTCAGCAAACGGTCCAAGCGCTAGGGCCGGGAAAAACAGCAGCGCCCCAATGACCACGATAGTTCCAAGCAGCAGACCGGCAAACGTCACGGTGTCCGTGCGCATGGTTCCGCTTGTGAACGGTGTTGGCTTCTTCTTCGCCAAGCTCGCAGCCAACGCGATCGGGGCAATGATGGGGATGAACCGGCCGAAGAGCATGACGAAGGCACAGGCGATGTCCCACTGCCGACTCGTCGGTGCCGGCGTGGACGGGTTGTCCTCGGCCTTGTTGAAGCCCCACGTGTCGCCGAGCCCTTCGAAGCCCGAGCCATTGTTGGCCGACGCCGAGGTGAATTCGTACACGACTTGCGAGAACCCGTGCGCCGCGGGGTTGCTTTCGGCCTTCATGCCTAAGCTGGTCGCCAGGAAGAAGCCGGAAGGAATCAGGATCAATAGGGGGTGGGTGAGCAGGGCGATGGAGGCCAGCTTCATCTCCCGCCCTTCCACCTTCTTGCCGAGGTACTCGGGCGTCCGGCCCAC
>Ga0335069_10017454_pt1 | contig 10004 bp, 10 predicted proteins | sample Lox_Sample_11_FD_206714 | JGI IMG/M metagenome (GOLD analysis project Ga0335069, IMG submission 206714) | Soil microbial communities from Loxahatchee National Wildlife Refuge, Florida, United States - Lox_Sample_1.1 | ecosystem: Environmental > Terrestrial > Soil > Wetlands | place: USA...
CGCGACCCTCGGCTCGGCGCTGATGGGCTGGCTCGACCTCCTCGCCCCCGCCCTCCTCGGGGTCGTCGTCACCGGCCGTGCGAAGCTCGTCGCGGCCGGGGTCACCGGGATCGCGGCCGGCCTCTGGGGCCTCCTGCTGTTCGTCACCTCGGAGGTCGCGGCGACGGTGCCGGTGCTAGCCGGCCTGCTCGCGGCCCGGCTGACGGACCGAGGCGTCTAATGTTCGCGCGCCTCGATGCGCGTCGCCGCCGTCTCCGACATCCACTCGAACCTCCACGCCCTCGAGGCCGTGCTCGCAGCCGTCGACGCGGCCGCCCCCGCTGCGCTCTGGTGCCTCGGCGACGTCGTCGGATACGGGCCGCGGCCGAACGAGTGCTGCGCCGTGATCGAGGCCCGCGCCGCGATCTGCCTCGCGGGGAACCACGACCTCGCAGTTCGCGGCGACCTGGACCTGCTCGACTTCAGCGGTGACGCCGGCGTCGCCGTCCGGTGGACGCGCAGCGTCCTCACGGACGACGCCCGTGCCTACCTGGGGCGGCTCGAGTCCTCGGCGAAGACGGACGGGGTCGCCCTCTACCACGCGAGCGCGCGCGACCCGGTCTGGGAGTACGTGCTCTCCGACGAGGCTGCCGAGGCGACGCTCGACCTCGCCGGAACGCCCCTCGTCCTGGTCGGTCACAGCCACGCCGCGCTCGTGGCGGTCGAGCGTGACGGGAGGATCGCCGGCGGGCTCGTGGAGGACGGCGCCGAGATCGACCTGCGCGAGGGTCGCGTCCTCCTCAACCCCGGCTCGGTCGGCCAGCCCCGCGACGGCGATCCCCGGGCGTCGTACCTGATGCTCGACCTCGACGGGAGAACCGCCACGTTCCACCGTGTCGAGTACGACGTCGAGCGCACGCAGGCGGAGATCCGCGAGCTCGGCTTGCCGGAGCTGCTAGCAGCGCGGCTCGCGCTCGGGCAGTGACGACGAGCTGCTAGCCGCCGCTGGGCGCCGGCGCGGCGGGCACCGGGGAAGCGGTCGCCTCCAGCTCGGGGGCGTCGTGCAGGTAGATCCCTTCGCGGGCGAGGGCGAGCTGGACGTCCTCGCGGGCCTTGTAGATCCGCCACTTCACCGTTGCGAGCGTCACCTCCAGCGAGTCGGCGATCTCGTTGTACGAGAGGCCGACGATGTCCCGGAGCAGGAGCGCCAGCTTGAGGTCGACGCTGAGGCCCTCGACGGCGCGCCACACGGCGTCGATTGTCTCGAGCCGCTCGAAAGGGGCGTCGAGCACCTCGAGCGGCGGGATGTCGTCGATGTCGACGACCGCGCGGGGCCGGCGCTCGTTCGCGCGCAGCTCGTCGAGAACCCGGTTCTTCGTCACCTGGAACAGCCACGTCGTGAACTTCGAGCGGAGCGAGAACCGCGGCAGCCCCTGGAACACCCGCAGGAACACCTCCTGCGTCAGGTCCTCCGCCAGCGACCGGTCGCCGACGAGGCGGTACACGTAGTTGAACACCGGCACCTGATAGGCCCGCACGATGATCGAGAAGGCGCGCTCGTCACCTCGTTGCGCCTTCCGGAGAACACCGGGATCGGGCTGTGGCAGGGCCAAGGTGCGGCAGTATAGCCCTCGCATTCGGCGACCTAACGTAAGGTTTTTGCAACGTCGGGCGGGTTCGTCAAACCGGCTCCAGGAGGCTGTGCCCGGTCATCTCCGGGGGCTGCTCGAGCCCGAGCAGCGCGAGCACCGTCGGGGCGAGATCGGAGAGCTCGCCGTCGGCGACCGCGAACGCGGAGCTCGTCACGATCAGCGGCACGGGGTTCGTCGTGTGCGCCGTGTGCGGACTGACCCCGTCCGGCTGGAGGAGGGTCTCGGCGTTGCCGTGGTCGGCGGTGACCAGGCACACGCCGCCCTGCTCCGCGACCGCGGCCGTGACCCGGCCGAGGCATGTGTCGGTGACCTCGACCGCCCGGACGACCGCCGGGATCACGCCCGTGTGACCGACCATGTCCGGATTCGCGAAGTTGACGACGACGAAGGAGTACGCCCCGCTCTCGACCTCCTCGACGACACGGTCGGCGAGCTCCGCCGCGGACATCTCCGGCTTGAGGTCGTAGCTCGCCACGTCGCGTGGCGAGGGGACGAGGATGCGGGTCTCGCCGTCGAACGGCTCCTCCCGGCCGCCGTTGAAGAAGTACGTCACGTGCGCGTACTTCTCCGTCTCGGCCGCGTGCAGCTGGCGCAAGCCGTGATCCGCGAGGACCTCCGCCAGCACCTCGTGCACTTCCTGCTCGGGGAAGGCGACGGGGAAGTCGAAGTCGTCGCGGTACTGCGTCATCGTGGTCAGGTCGACCCCGAGGCCCCCGAGCCGCTCGGACAGCTGGCGGGCGCGGTCGGGACGGAAGTTGAAGAAGATCGCGGAGTCGAGCCCCGGCCGCAGCCGCGGGCGGCCCGCGAGCGCCACCGGGACGATGAACTCGTCGGTGACGCCGGCGTCGTAGCTCGCCTGCACCGCCTCGGTGGCGTGCGCGGGCGCAGGATCCGTCCCCTCGAGGATCGCGTCGAGCGCGCGGTCGGTCCGGTCCCAGCGCTTGTCCCGGTCCATCGCGTAGTACCGGCCCGAGACCGTGGCGATCCGGCCGTCGGGCAGCTCGGCGAGGTCGTGGACCGCCGACGTCGGCGACACGTCGCGGCCGTCGGTGAACGCGTGGATCCACGTGCGGTCGGCCATGCCCTCCCGCGCCGCGAGCTCCAGCAGCGCGCGAAGGTGGTCGATGTGCGAGTGCACGCCGCCGTACGAGACGAGCCCGAGCAGGTGCACGTCTCCGGCACGCTCCCGCGCCCGCCGGAACGCCGACACGAGCGCCCCGTTCTCGAAGAACGAGCCGTTCGCGATCGCGCGGTTCACGCGCTGGAAGTCCTGGTCGAGGATCCGGCCCGAGCCGATCGTCAGGTGGCCGACCTCGGAGTTCCCCATCTGCCCGGCCGGCAAGCCGACCGCCTCGCCGGAGGCGAGGAGCTGCGAGTGCGGGTACGCGGCCTCGAGCCGGTCGAACACGGGCGTCTCGGCGAGGTCGACCGCGTTGCCCGGGCCCGGCGGGGCGATCCCCCAGCCGTCGAGGATCACGAGCGCGACGAGCGGATACGCCGTCATCGGGCCGCCTCCGCCGCGAGCTCGCAGATCGCCGCGAAGGTCTCGACGACCAGTGAGGCGCCGCCGACGAGCGCGCCGTCGACGTCCGGCTCGGAGAAGAGCTCGGCCACGTTCTCGGGCTTCACCGAGCCGCCGTAGAGAACCGGCCGGTCGAGGATCGACCTGATGGTCGCGTGCGCCTCCTGGGCGATCGACGGCGTCGCGGTACGGCCTGTGCCGATCGCCCACACCGGCTCGTAGGCGATCACGAGCCGTTCGTGCGGCCCGCAGCCGCCGGCGATCGCGCCGACCTGGATGCGGAGCACCGTCTCGGTCTCGCCGGCGTCCCGCTCCTCCTGCGTCTCCCCCACGCACGCGATCACGCGCAGGCCGGCGTCGAGCGCCGCCTTCGCCCTGCGCGCGACGCCCTCGTCGGTCTCGCCGAAGTACTGCCGCCGCTCCGAGTGGCCGACGATCGAGCCGACGACGCCGAGGCCGGTCAGCATGGGCGCCGAGATCTCGCCCGTGAACGGCCCCTCCGCCTCCCAGTGGACGTTCTGCGCGAACGTCGTCAGCCCCGCCGCGACGCAGCCGGCGAGGCGGGTGTACGGAGGGCAGACGATCGCCTCGACGCCGTCGATCCCGGCCAGCCGCGCGGCGAGGGCGCCGGGGTCCGGGCCCGGGTACATCTTCCAGTTGCCCGCAACAAGCATCGTCAGCTCCCCGCAGAGGGGATCGCGGCCACGCCGGGCAGCTCCTTCCCCTCGAGCAGCTCGAGGCTCGCGCCGCCGCCGGTGGAGACCCACGAGATCCGGGGGGCGAGCCCGAGCTCGTTGAGGGCGCGGACGGAGTCCGCACCCCCGACGACCGAGTACGCCTGCCCGTTGGTCGCGACCGCCTCCGCGACCGCCTTCGTCCCCTCGGCGAAGCGCGGCCACTCGAACACGCCCATCGGGCCGTTCCAGAAGATCGTCCGCGCCCCTGCGATCAGCTCCGCGAACCGCCTTCGCGCCTCCGGACCGATATCGAGGCCGAGCCAGCCCTCCGGCAGCCCGTCGTACCGGCAGACGCGCGACTCCGCGTCGGCGGCGAAGTCGGCCGCGCCGACGACGTCCGCCGGCAGCTCGACCGGGAACGGGAGTGGGTTCTCGCCCCGCAGTTGCTCGGCCATCTTGCCGCCGACGAGGACGGTGTCGGCGCGGCCGCCGAGATGGCGGAGCACGCCGAGCTTGTCCTCGACCTTCGCCCCGCCCGAGACGAGCACGAACGGCCGCTCGACGTCGCCGAGGAGCCTGCCCAGATGCTCCAGCTCGGCGAGGAGCAGGAGCCCGGCGTACGCGGGCAGGAGGTGCGCGACCGCCTCGGTCGAGGAGTGCGCGCGGTGCGCCGAGCCGAAGGCGTCGTCGACGTAGAGGTCGCACCCCTCCGCGAGCTCGCGGGCGAAGCCCACGTCGTTCTTGGTTTCGCCGGGGTCGAAGCGCGTGTTCTCGAGCACGCGCACGCGCGGATCGGGAAGCAGCTCGGCAAGGCGGGCGGCGACCGGAGCCATCGCGTACCTCTCCCGGTCCTCCTCGGTCTTCGGACGGCCGAGGTGGGAGCAGACCCGCAGCTCCGACGCCCCCCGCTCGAGCAGGAGCTCGAGCGTCGGGAGCGACGCCCGGATCCGCGTGTCGTCGGCGACCCGGCCGCCGTCGAGCGGCACGTTCAGGTCGGAGCGGACAAGGACCGTCGTGCCCGCGACGTCGGCGTCGCGGACGGAGCGCGGCATGCGCATGTCGGCTCCCCCCGCTACGCGGCGACCGCCGCCGGCATCGTCTCGCCGATCCTCGCCACGAGGTCGACGAGGCGGCAGCTGTAGCCCCACTCGTTGTCGTACCAGCCGAAGACCTTGACGAGATCTCCGTTCACCATCGTCAGGCCGCTGTCGAAGATCGACGAGTACGGCGAGCGGATGACGTCCGTCGAGACGAGCGGCTCCTCGGTGTAGAGGAGGATTCCCTCGAGGTCGCCCGTGTCGGCCTTCGAGCGGAAGAGCTCGTTCACGGCCTCGACGCTCGTCTCGGCCGCGACTTCGACGACGAGGTCGACGATCGAGCCCGTGGGCACCGGCGCCCGCATCGACATGCCGTCGACTTTCCCCTTCAGGTCGGGCAGCACGACCCCGATCGCGCGCGCCGCGCCGGTCGAGGTCGGGATGAGGTTGATCGCCGCGGCCCGCGCCCGCCGCAGGTCCTTGTGCGGCAGGTCGAGGACGCGCTGGTCGTTCGTGTACGCGTGGATCGTCGTCATGAAGCCGCGCTCGATCGTGTAGGCCTCGTGCAGGATCTTCGCGAGCGGCGCGACGCAGTTCGTCGTGCACGACGCGTTCGAGATGATGTGGTGCCGCTCGGGGTCGTACTCCCGGTCGTTGACGCCGAGCACGACCGTGAGGTCGGGGTCGGTCGCCGGCGCAGAGACGACGACCTTCCTCGCTCCCGCGTCGAGGTGCTTCTGCATGTCCTCGCGCTTCCGGAAGAGGCCCGTCGACTCGATCGCGACGTCGACGCCCAGCTCGCCCCAGGGCAGGTCTGCCGGATCCTTCACCGACAGGAGCGCGAGCTCGTGGCCGCCGACCCGGATGACGCCGTCGCCCGCCTCGACCGGCCGGTCGAGCGTGCCGAGGACCGAGTCGTGCTCGAGCAGGTACGCCATCGTCTGCGCGTCGCCGATGTCGTTCGCCGCCACGATCTCGAAGTCTCCGCCCCGCTCGAGCTGGGCACGGAGGAAGTTGCGCCCGATCCGCCCGAAGCCATTGATCCCGACCCTGACCTTCGCCATGACTGGTGCTGCCTTTCTCTCGTTGCTTTCTCTCGTTGTCCTGGGCTCGAGTCTATCCGGGTCGTTCCGGGCGAAGATCGGCAGTAGGCCGCATCTCGCGCGGGATTCGCCGCAGCCGCGGCGGGGTGGCGGGCGGACCGGGAAGCTCCGAGGACGACCCTCCCGGTCCTTCAACCACGCCCGAGACCGTGGCGACGGACGGGGTCTGAATCCGTACGCCCGTCGAGCGCGGACCCGCCGCGCCGAGTATGACTCGTGACGTGTTGCCGCGCCAGGCGGCCTGCGACGAATACCGTAGATCCCTCAGCGGTCCGAAAGCTCCTGCAAACGGCGGAGGCGCCGGTACGCGGTCCCCTTCGAGGCGGCGGGTCTGCACCGCCTTCCGAGCTCGGCGATGGAGGCGGTGGGATGCCGAAGGCGGAGGGTCGCGATCTCGCGGAGCTCCTCCGGGAGCGCATCGAGGTCGAGCGCGCGCACCGCCTCGAGCTGGAGGTGCGCGGCGCGGCTCGTCCGCACGAGGTTCGCGTGGTCGGCGTTCGCGAGCCTGTTCGCGTCGGCGCGCGTCGCCGCGAGCACCGCCCGCTCCTCGAGCAGCAGGACCAGGTCGCCCGCCCCGGCCGTGACGAGGACGTCGGCGATCGCCTCCGTGCCCTTCGCGTACGCCACCGCGTACCGCGCGCGCTCGTGAACCCGGAGCTGCGCGCCGGCGCGCGCGGCGAGCTCGCCGAGGAAGCGCGCCCCCTCCGGCTCCGCGGCGCGGATCTCGAGATGCGCGTCGCGCGGGCCGCTCAGCGTGCCGGCGCCGAGGAGCGCGCCGCGCAGGTATGCGCCCACGCAGCAGCGCCGGGAGACGACGCGCCGGGGCGGATGGTCGAGCGGCCGGTGCGCCGCGTCCAGGACGCCGGCCCGATGGAGCGTCGCGTAGGCGTGCGGGGAGCCCTCGACATGGAGCTGGTAGCGCGTCGCACGATCGAACGCGGGCCGCCGGTACGTGCGGATCTCGGAGTCGACGCCGACGGCGCGGAGGAGCGAGAACGCGCGCCGCGCGACCCCCGAGCTCACGAGGTCCAGATGGACGGCGACGGCACCGCGACCGCGCAGGTGGGCGCTGCCCGCGACGTGGAACAGCCCCGACAGCTCCGCGAGCCGGTCGCAGTCCCGCTGAGGTGCGATCGCGGCCAGCTCTTCGCGCAGGTCGTCAGAGAGCATGCTCGAGCTCCAGGAGACGGCGTTTGTAGGCGACGCCGAGCGAGCCGTACGAGCCGAGGCCGCCGGCCGCGACGACACGGTGGCACGGGACGAACAACCCGAGCCGGTTGCGGGCGCAAAAGCTGCCCGCAGCCCGCGCCGCCCCGGGGGCGCCGGCGAGCGCCGCGAGCTCACCGTAGGTCACGACCTCGCCGCGCCCGACCCGCCGCAGGGCCGTCGCGCAGGCCGTGTGGAACGGCGTGTCGTAGTCGAGGTCGACGGGCACGTGCTGAAGCTCGACGCCACCTGCACCGGCGAAGTACGCCTGGAGCAGCTGCACCACCTCGGCGACGAAGCCTCGACCTTCCCGTGGCCGTCTCGGTGATAGACCGCGCCCATGCTCCCGCTCCCCCGGGTGGGTGGGGGTTCGGGACGGGTCCAAGGCGTCGGCTCCCCCGCTGCTCGCCGGCCGGGCTTCCAGAGGAGGGCGTGGCCACGGGAGCTCGTGCCAGACGACGCGTCCCTCGTCGACGACGAGCTCGCCGATGCCCCAACCCTCGGCCTCGTAAAGGACGTGCGTCACCTCCACGGCTCCATCCTAGAATCGGGCCATCAGCACGCACGCCCTCTTCCGCGTTCCCGAGCCGGTCAACGAGCCGGTGCGCTCGTATGCGCCGGGGAGCCCCGAGCGCGCCGAGCTCCGCGCGCGCCTCGCCGAGCTCTCGACACGGGAGCTCGAGCTGCCGCTCGTGATCGGCGGCGAGGAGGTGCGCACCGGCGACACGGTCGACGCGGTGATGCCGCACCGCCGCCGCCACGTGCTCGCCGCCGTGCACAGGGGCGGCGCCGCGGAGGTCGAGCGTGCGATCGCGGCCGCCGCGGAGGCCTGGCGCGACTGGTCGCGGACGCCGTGGGAGGAGCGGGCCGCGGTGCTCCTCCGCGCGGCGGAGCTGCTCGCCGGCCCGTGGCGGCAGACGCTGAACGCCGCGACGATGCTCGGCCAGTCGAAGACCGTCCACCAGGCGGAGATCGACTCGGCGTGCGAGCTCGTCGACTTCTGGCGCTTCAACACGGCCTACATGACGCGGATCTACGCGGAGCAGCCGCTCTCCTCGCCCGGCGTCTGGAACCGGATGGAGTACCGCCCGCTCGAGGGATTCGTGTTCGCGGTCTCGCCGTTCAACTTCACCGCGATCGCAGGCAACCTGCCGACCTCGGCTGCCCTCATGGGCAACACCGTCGTCTGGAAGCCCGCCTCGACCGCCGCGTACAGCGCTCACTTCCTCATGAAGCTCTACGAGGAGGCCGGACTGCCTCCCGGCGTGATCAACCTCGTCTACGGCTCGGGCGCCGCTGTCGGCGACCCCGCGCTCACGAGCGTCGACCTCGCCGGCATCCACTTCACGGGCTCGACCGAGGTCTTCCACGGGATGTGGCGGACCGTCGGGGCGAACATCGACCGGTACCGCAACTACCCGCGCATCGTCGGCGAGACCGGCGGCAAGGACTTCATCGTCGCCCATCGGTCCGCGGACGTCGACGCGGTCGCGACGGCGGTCGTCCGCGGCTCCTTCGAGTACCAGGGCCAGAAGTGCTCGGCGGCCTCGAGGGTGTTCGTGCCCTCGAACCTCTGGCCCACGCTGAGGGAGCGGCTCGCCGACGAGGTCGCCGGCCTGAGGACGGGCGACGTCGCAGACTTCACGAACTTCCTCGGCGCCGTGATCGACGGCAGCTCGTTCGCGACGCAGCGCGCCGCGATCGACGAGGCCCGCGCGTCGGGCGGCACGGCGTCGGTGCTCGTCGGCGGCGGCTACGACGACTCGGAGGGCTGGTTCGTCGAGCCCACCGTGATCGAGACGTCCGACCCGGACTTCCGGACCATGCGGGAGGAGCTGTTCGGGCCGGTCGTCACCGCCTTCGTCTACGACGAGGACCGATACGAGGACGCGCTCGATCTCGTCGACCGCGGCGCGCCGTACGGGCTCACCGGTGCCGTCTTCGCGCGAGACCGCGCCGCAGTCGAGGCCGCCGAGGAGCGGCTCCGCTACGCGGCGGGAAACTTCTACGTCAACGACAAGCCCACCGGCGCGGTGGTCGGGCAACAGCCGTTCGGCGGAGCACGCGCCTCGGGCACGAACGACAAGGCCGGCTCGATGTGGAACCTGATCCGCTGGGTCAGCCCGCGGGCAATCAAGGAGACGTTCGTGCCGCCGACCGACTACCGCTACCCGTTCCTCGAGCCCGAGGAGGGCTAGCGAGCCACGAGCCTGCGGCGCGAGGTCTCGAGATAGCCGGCCTCGGCGACGCGGACGCCACCCGGCGTCCGGTACAGAACCCACGCGATCGCAGCGACCCAGGGGGCGACGAACAGAAGCGCGAGCGGCGCCCAGACCCCGACGATCACGAGCGCCGCCACCCAGATGGCGACGAGAGCCTTGGGAGCGTCCGGGCGGTGACGGATCGGCTTCACGCTCGAACCGTAGCATCAGGGCCGTCGGCCGACCGTGAGCGCTCTCGGTCTACGCCCTCCCCGCCTTGTGGAGCTGGGCGTAGATCCGGCGTGCCGTCGCCGGCGGCACCCCAGGCACGCCCTCGAGCTCCTCGGGCGCCGCGTCGAGGAGCCGATCGACCGAGCCGAAGTGCTTCAGCAGCGCCCGACGCCGCGCCGGGCCGACCCCCTCGAGCTCGTCGAAGATGGATGCGAAGCCGCGCGACTCCCGCCGCTGCCGGTGGAACCCGACCGCGAACCGGTGCGCCTCGTCGCGGACGCGCTGCAGCAGCTGAAGCCCCGGATCGTGCCGGTCGAGCAGGACGGGGTCGCTCCGGCCGGGCACGAACACCTCCTCGATCCGCTTCGCCAGCGCGATCACCGCCACACGGGGAAG
>Ga0335069_10017455_pt1 | contig 10002 bp, 9 predicted proteins | sample Lox_Sample_11_FD_206714 | JGI IMG/M metagenome (GOLD analysis project Ga0335069, IMG submission 206714) | Soil microbial communities from Loxahatchee National Wildlife Refuge, Florida, United States - Lox_Sample_1.1 | ecosystem: Environmental > Terrestrial > Soil > Wetlands | place: USA: Florida...
GCGACGGCGCGGGTCGTGCGGGTCGATGAGCGGGGAATCGAGCTCGAGCGCACGGTGTTCTATCCCCTCGGAGGCGGCCAGGCGGGCGATACCGGCCGGCTGCTGCGCGCATCGGGCGAGGCCATCACCATTGCCGACACGCGCAAGGGTGCGACGCCCGAGCAGGTCCTGCACTTACCGGTGCCCGGCGCTTCGGTGCCGGAGCCGGGCGAGACGGTGACGCTCGAGATCGACTGGACGAGACGCTACCGGCTGATGCGGCTGCACACCGCGCTCCATCTGCTGTCGTGCGTCGTTACGGCTCCGGTGACCGGGGGTAACATCGTGCCCGAGAAGGCACGCCTCGATTTCGACATCGACCTGAGTCGGCTCGATGCCGGGCACATCGAGCGCAGCACCAACGCGCTGATCGCTGCCGGCGCCGCGACCGAAAGCGTATGGATCACCGATGCCGAGCTCGAAGCGCAGCCTGAGCTCGTGAAGACCATGAGCGTGCAGCCACCGCGCGGCGCGGGCCGGGTGCGGCTGCTGAAGATCCCCGGCATCGACCTGCAACCCTGCGGCGGCACGCACGTGGCGGACATCGGCGAGATCGGCGCCATACGGGTGCTCAGGATCCGCAGCGAGGGCAAGCGCAACAAGCGCGTGGAGATCGCGCTCAGCGATAACGGCTGACCTCGAGCCCGTTGCCGACGTTCAACAGCACCGAGGTGATGTCCGGAGCGGCACGCACCCGCTCGCGATAGGCGCGAGCATGCACTCGCGCCGCCTCCGGCTGCAGCATGTTATCGGCGACGATGATGGCGCCTGGCGCGAGCTTCGGGTAGAGCCGCTCGAACACCGGCACGTACAGATCCTTCCACAGGTCGAGCAGCACGAAATCGAAAGGCCCGGGGAGAGCCTCGAGCGACTCGCAGGCATCGCCGATCCTGAATTCGACACGACTCGCGAGATCCGCGCGGGCGAGCTGCGCACGGGCATACTCGACCTTCGCGGCACGCAGCTCGAGGGAGATCACCTGCCCGCCCACCGCGCGCGCCGCTTCCGCGAGCCAGATGGTGGAATAGCCATAGGAGCTGCCCACTTCGAGAATGCGCCGCGCCTTGCCTTCCTTGATCAGGAGATTCATGAGCGTCGCCGCCGCCCGACCGACCGGCAGCAGGAACTCATCGAGCCGCTGCCGGAGCTCCTCCGCGCTGAGGGAGCTCCACAGCTCATCATCACGCCGCGCGCGTGCCTCGTAGTCCTCGATCACCCGCCACACGCTCGGATCGATACCGGGCTGTTCTGCCATGCGCCGCGCTCCGTGCTGCCTCAGGCCGTGCTCGAGAAATATTCCTGCAGCGATGCCACCCCGAGCCTTTTGGCCTCGAACAGGCTCTCGAGATGCTCACGCGAATTGACCAGCCCGCGCGCCCGCAGAATGCCCTGCTCATCGAGCAGCGCGGCGAAGGGCAGGCGGCTTACCTGGTAGGCGAGCCCGAGCGCCGCCGATACGACATACGGGATGCCCTCGAGCCCCTGAGCGCGCACGAACTCGCTCTGCTCGGTCCGATCGCCATCGCTCGCCAGGATCACATCCATCCAGCGCCGCTCGTCCCGCGCGCTCGACTTCACGGCCGCCAGCAGGGACTTGCACACCGGACAGGTCGGCGAGACGAACAGCAGCAGCGTGCTGCGCCCGTCCTGGCGCGGACTGCCGACGCGATGCGCGCGTCCCTCGAGATCCGCCACCTCCAGGACCGGAGCGGGCTCACCCACCGTGAGCCCGCGGTTGAGCATCAACGCTCCCGCCGGCGCGATGCGCTCGTGCAAGATGCCGACCTGCCGCGCGAGCGCAAGCACCACGCCGGCGAGCAGCAGGACCAGCATCCAGAGCACCACGTTGGAGACGGCGAGCGCGCTCAAGGCCGGTGCCCTTCTGCAGCGGCCGCAGCGGGCAGCTGCGCGCGACCCAACAATGCATCGAGGCTCATGTAGAGGAGCGCGGCCACCGCCGTGCCCGCGCCGATGGTCAACGCGTCCACGCTCGCGAGTGCGCGCGGAGCGCCGGGCAGGAGCAGCGCAGCGAGCAGCGCGCACAGGAACAGGTTGCGCCACACCATCCAGATGCCGATGGGGCGCCGCTCCCTCGGTCCGCCGCATCCACAGTCGAGGGTGCGCCGTCCCCGGCCGAGGTTGACGCCGATCGCGGCGGCATAGACGAGCAGCAGCGCCGCGCCGGCAGCTGCCGCGCCGGCTCGTGACGGCGGCGCAAGCAGTGCCAGCGCCACGGCCAGCTCGAGCGCCGGCAGCAGCCGGGAAATCCACGCGAGCGACGCAGGCACCAGATCATAGGCGCGGAAAGCGTCGGCGAAGCGCTGCGCTTCCAGCCATTTGTGGAGCGCAGCACTGCCGAACAACAGGGCGAACGCGCCGGCAAGGAGCGCGCTGACGGCCGGATCAATCATGAGACACACATGATAAACCACCCGGGCGTGTACCATCGCCGCCTCGGTCTGACGCGGGGTCCGCCCGATGACGGCACTGGCACTTTCGACGCCCGACTTTCGCGCCCTGGGGGCGGAGCTCATCGAGCTGGCCGCGGGGTACCTCGAGAGCCTCGAGGCGAGGCCTGCTTTCCCCGGAATCTCCGGCGAAGCGTCGCGGCAAGCATTCGAGCACGGCCTTCCGGAAAACGGCCTCGGACCCGCAGTGCTCGCAGATCTGCGCGCGGTGCTCGAATTCAGCCGCCCGCCCTCCCCGCGCTTCTTTGGCTACGTTCTCGGCTCGGGCGAACCGGTGGCCGCACTCGCGGACCTGCTGACGAGCGTCCTCAACCAGAACGTCACCGCGTGGCGTTCGGCACCGGCGGCGGTGGCGCTCGAGCGGGAGTTGCTGACGGATCTTGCCGCGGCACTCGGCTGTCGAGGGTATGCCGGCAGCTTCTGTGGCGGCGGGTCGATGGCGAATCTGATGGCGCTCGCAATGGCTCGGGAGAGGCACCTGCCGGCCAATCTCTCCGGCGTCCGCTCCGCAGGGACGGTGTATGCCTCGAGCGAGGTGCACATGTCGATTCCGAAGGCGATGGCGCTCCTCGGGCTCGGGCGCGAGCGCCTGCGGTTGATTCGCACGGACGAGCGCTGGCGCATGAGCCTGCCGGATCTGCGTGAGGCCATCGCCACCGATCGCGCCGCCGGCCTCACGCCGCTTGCGGTCGTTGCAACCGCCGGGACGGTCAACACCGGAAGCATCGACCCGCTCGCGGCGATCGCCACCTTGTGCGCCGAACAGCGCCTGTGGATGCACGTCGATGGCGCGTATGGCGCCCTCGCGGCGCTCGCGGTGCCAGAGCGGTTTGCGGGCCTGGAAATGGCCGACTCGCTCTCGCTCGATCCGCACAAGTGGCTGTATCAACCGCTCGACTGTGGTGTGCTGCTGTTCAGAGACCCGGCGGCGGCGCGCACTGCCTTCAGCTATACCGGCGACTACGCCAGGTCGCTCAACACCGACCCGCTCGAAGGCTTCGCCTTCTTCGAGGAGTCGCTCGAGCTGTCGCGGCGCTTTCGTGCGCTGAAACTGTGGCTGTCGCTGCGCTATCACGGCCTCGGCGCGTTCCGCGCCGCGATCCGCACCGATCTGCGCCACGCGGATGCCCTGGCGCTCGCGATCGCCGCGAGCGGCCGACTCGAGCTGTCGGCTCCGGTGAGCTTGAGTGCGGTGTGCTTCCGCTATCGGGCCGAAGCTGACGGCGCCGGGAGCGATGATCTCAACGCAGCGATTCTCAAGAGAGTGATCGAGCGCGGACGCGTGTACCTGTCCAACGCTACGCTCAACGACCGATTCGTGCTGCGCGCCTGCTTCGTGAATCACCGCACCAGCGATGCCGATGTGGCGCAGATCACCACCGAGGTGCTGGCCGCGGCGGATGAGCTGCTGGCAGCCCGGTAGGCGGCCGCATGGAACCTGCACGCCTCGAGGCCTTCACCGATGGTGTGGTCGCCATCATCATCACCATCATGGTGCTCGACATCCGGGTACCGCGGGGCGCGGATCTGGCGGCGCTCCGCGCGGACCTGCCGGTGCTGCTCGCGTACGTGCTGAGCTACGTGAACGTCGGCATCTTCTGGAACAACCATCACCACATGCTGCAGCTCACCGAGCGCGTCGACGGCAAGGTGCTATGGGCCAATCTCGCGCTGCTCTTCTGGCTGTCCCTGGTGCCCTTCGTCATCCGCTGGATCGACGAGACCGGATTCACGACCCTGCCCACCGCCGCCTACGGAGTGGTGCTGGCCTGCGCCGCGGTGAGCTACACCGTACTGCAGCGGCAGATCATCGCGGTGAACGGGCGCGACTCCCGACTCGCCGTTGCGCTCGGCGAGGACCTCAAGGGTAAGTTGTCATTGGCGCTGTACGCAGCGTCCATTCCGCTCGCTTTCGTCCGACCCTGGATCGCCATTGCGATCTACGTGGGCGTCGCGCTCATGTGGCTCGTGCCGGATACGCGCATCGAGACGTTGGTCAGGAAGTGAGCGCTGTGCCGCTGGCACCGACTCCACCGAAGGGCACGGCGTGCTGGCCGAGGCGCTCGATCTCGATCAGGTAGAAATCCGTTGCAGGCGGGTCGATGTAGAGCACCAGCGGGGCGTGCTGCTGTGCGCCAAGGCGCAGGGCATCGAGCGCGCCGAGCTGCGTGGCGCCCGAGGCGCTGCGCGCCGTGAGCGGCGCGAGCGCGAGCAGCAACGTCGTGTCCGCCTGCAGGCGCAGCACCGGGTCGCGCACGGCGCTGCAGCGGCGCAGCCGCGCCGCAAAGCGACCGCGTCGCGTCATGACGTTGAGGTCCGCTACCGGTGAGTCCAGGGGCTCCGCTGCTGCAGCCAGGTCGCCGGGAAAGTCGCACGGCTCACTCGCAGGCGTGAGCAGCACTGCCTCCTCGCCCGCAATCCTCAGCAGCAGCCGTCCGGAGATCAGCGCCAGGTGCCGGTCGATCCCGGGGAACGTGGAGAAGGGTCCTGGCGAGCGGACCTCAGCCAGACTCACGCGCCAGTCGAAGCTGCCGAGATCGCTGCCCGGCGGATGGACCGCCACCTCGCGCGTGATCCCGCCACCATTCTTCCAGGGTACCGCGCTGCGTCCGGCGGCGCGCAGTATCACGGCCGCCGACGAGAGGCGGCGCGCGGCCGCATGAGCTGCTGCTTGAGATACACGAAGCTGAGCGCCCACATCTCCGCAGCCTGCCGATGATCAGCGGCCGCCGCGTGGCCGCCGTCGGTATTCTCGTAGAACAGGACCTCATGCCCCTGGGCCTCCATGCGTGCGGCCATCTTGCGCGCGTGCACCGGCGTCACCCGATCGTCGCTCGTCGCCGTGATGAACAAGACCGGCGGATAGCGCTTGTCGCGGCTCACGTTCTGGTACGGGGAGTATCGCAGCAGCCAGGCGCGGTCGGCAGGCCGCGCCGGGTCGCCATATTCCGCTTCCCACGAGGCACCCGCGCCGATGTGGGTGAAGCGCAGCATGTCGATGAGCGGCACCTGGCAGACCACCGCGCCGAACAGCTCCGGACGCTCCACCATGCTCGCGCTCACCAGGAGACCCCCATTGGATCCGCCCATGATTCCGAGCTGCGCCGGGGTGGTGATTCCCCGCCGCACCAGATCCTGCGCCACGGCCTGGAAATCCTCGAACGCCTTCTGCCGGTTGGCTCCGAGCGCCGCCTGATGCCAGGCGGGACCATATTCACCGCCACCGCGGATGTTGGCGACCGCGAACACCCCGCCCCGGGTCATCCACAACATACCGAAATTGGCGGAATAGCTCGGCGTCTCGGAGACCTCGAAACCCCCGTAGCCGTAAAGCACAGTCGGCGCAGGCCCGGCGAGGTTGCGCGCGCGGGTGATGAAGTACGGAATGCGTGTGCCATCGCTCGAGACGGCGAAGAACTGCTCGGTGGCGAGATTCGACGCATCGAAACGTGCCGGCAACGACTTGATGGCGACCGGGCGACCGTCGCCGGCATCCGCGAACAGCGTAGTCGGCGTGACGTACGACTCGAAACGGAAATAGGCCTCCGGTCCCCAGTTGTTGGTGGAGACGATGTGCGTCGAGCCACCGGCCGGTAGCGCGAGCACCTCGTCTTTCCAGCCGTCGACTCCATCCGGGCGAAACGCGTGAATGCGGCCGGTTACATCCTCGTAGATCGAGGCGTACACCGCGTCGCGGCCGGTGGCGACCTCATCGATCGAGCTACGCGGGTCAGGACTGTAGAGCACGCTCACCGGCGGTGCGCTCACCTGTCCGGTATCGGGCAGGCGATAGGCAATCAGCGAGCCCTTCGCAATCGGACCCTGTCCGGCCGGTGTCCACTCATCGCGCAGGGTGAAGATCAGATGCGAGCCCTGCGCCCCTTTCAGATCCGCACCGAGCGGCACCGGCAGCCGCTGCAGCTTGCCTGCAGCATTGAGCCAGTGGTACTCGGCCGAGAAGAAGCTGACATCCCGCTGCACCAGGGTGATGGTCGCCGCCGGCTCGTGAAATACGATGCCATTCACGCCCACATCCGCGGCGCTTCCCTCATACAGCGTGCGCGCCTTCCCAATGGGCTCGGAGCGCTTCCAGAGCTTCGCGATGCGCGGGTAGCCGGAGCTGGTCATCGACCCGGGGCCGAAGTCGGTGCCGACGAGCACCGTGTCCTCATCGAGCCAGGTGATCGAGGACTTGGCCTCCGCGAGCCGGAATCCCATAGCGACGAAGCTCCGCGAGGCGAGATCGAACTCCCGCACTACCACGGCATCCCCGCCCCCACGCGATAGATGCAGCAGGCAGCGCCGGAGCGAGGGGCTGTACTCTGCGCCCTTCCAGACCCAGTTCTCGCGCTCATCCGCGGCGAGGCGGTCGAGGTCGAGCAGCAGCTGCCAGTCGGGCGTGGGCTTCGCATACTCGGCGATGCTCGCACGGCGCCAGATGCCCTTAGGGTGCTGAGCGTCCTGCCAGAAGTTGAATACCCACTGGTGGTCGAGGTCTCCGTAAGGAATACGGTCCGCCGCGTCCATCACCTTGAGTATGGACTCGTAGTCTCGCTGGTATTCGGGATCGGCGCGCAGCACGGCCATCGACCGCGCATTGTGCGCCTTCACCCACTCGATCGACTTCGCGCCATGAACGTCTTCGAGCCACAGATAAGGATCTGACAGCTCGGGGTCGCCATGAGCGCTCGGGGTCGCGCCAACCGATTCCGTGGCCATCGCACCGCCCATTGCGCTGAGTAAAACCCACAACAACCATGCTGCCGTCCGCGTGCTCATGGCAGCGCCCTGCCCCTCGAGTCAGCCTGGCTAGCGACTGCCGCTTCGCTGCAACACGCCTTCGACGATGTCGAACAGCGTCCGCAGCCCAAACGACACATCCTCGATCCGCCCGTTGACGAAGAAGGTCGGGGTCGCGCGCACCCCGCTGTCCAGTCCGCTCTGCAGCTGCTCGCGCACGCGCTGCAGATGGATCTGGTCATCCATCTCCGCGAGGTAGCGTGCCATGTCGAGTCCGAGCTGCTCGGCGTAGCGGCGCAGATCCGCGGCACGCAGGTGCTCCTGGTTCGCGAACAGCAGGTCATGCATCTCCCAGAACTTACCCTGACCGCCGGCGCACTCCGCTGCCTCGGCGGCGCCGAGCGCGTGCGGGTGCACTTCCTCGAGCGGGAAATGGCGGAAAACGAAGCGCACCCGGCCCGCGAACCGCTCGAGCAGCATCTTGACGGCCGGCTGCGCCTGCTTGCAGTTGGGACACTCGAAATCGCCGTACTCGACCACCGTCGCCACGGCGCGCGGCGCGCCGATCACATGGTCGACGGCGCCGACAGGCAGCGCGAGCTCGAAGGGCACGTGCGGCTTCATGGATAGCACCTCTCTGCTGCACGCCACTATGCGCCACTTCCGCAGCGTCCGGTGAGCCCGAATCGCGCGGGTGGTCAGTTCTGCCAAGACTCAGTTGGCAGATCGGGGGGTGCCGGTAACGAGCGCAGATAGGTGACGAGCGTCCACACCCCCTCGGCACCGAGCGCTGCGCCGAAGGCTGGCATGCCCCGCGGACGGCCGTAAAAGATGGAGTTGAACACCTCGGCGTCCGCACCGCCGTACCTCCAGCGGCCATCGCCGAGATTGGGGCCGACCCAACCGACACCCTGGTCCTGGTGGCAACCGTCGCAGTTCATGGCGGTAAAGAGTAAGGCGCCGCTGCGCGCCACCGCCGGATCGCCTGCATGCGGGTTGCGCAGCGAGCCGCCCGGGATGGGCGCATCTCCCGCGACCACGTGCGCCTCGTACGCGACCGCGGGCGGCGCGGCGCTTGCGCTCGGCTGCTGCGTCGGGTGCGGCGATCCACAGGACAGCAAAAGTCCCACGAGTATCAGGAGCGCTGACTGCCGGCGCACGGCGAGACACTCCCTCACAGGGCGAAAATCCATACGATGCCACCCATGCTGGTGTGGCGGGCGATCTCGGTGGTCGGCTCCGCCGGGGCGCGGACATCGCTCGGATCGTCCGAGCGCGTATCGCCGGCCAGCAGCGCCCAGTCACCACCTAAGCCCGCGTAAACTGCCACGTACTGACGCCCGTCGGGCGCGCGGTAAGTGATCGGATTGCCGACGATGCCGGAACCGACTTTGAACTTCGACAGCACCTCTCCGGTACGGGCGTCGGCGGATTTGAACCAGCCATCGAGTGTTCCATAGAAGACCACGTCTCCGGCAGTCACGAGCGCACCGCTCCAGTTCGGGAACTGCTCCTTGTTCTCCCACACCTTCCGGCCACTGGCGGCATCCCACGCGAGGAAGCTCCCGAGGTAGCCTCCGGGGCCCGCGATGTAGGGGCTGATCACACCGACGAAGGGTGTGCCTTTCAGATGGCGCGCATGTCTCACCTGATAGTCCATGCACATGTTGCTGGTGGAGGTATAGAAGAGATGTGTGCGCGGCGAATATGCCGGCGGCGAGGCGGGACTCACCCCGCCCTCGAGACTCGGGCAGATGCCTTTGACATTCCCCAGCGACACGCCGGTCTGCCTGGCGGCGTTGAGCACCGGGCGGCCGCTCTGCAGGTCGATGGACTGTGCCCAGTTGAGCGGCGCAAAGGGCTGTGCAACCACCACGCGGCCGGTGGCCCGATCGAGTGTGTAAGCGAATCCGTTCTTGTCGAAGTGCACCAGCGCCTTGAGCGGTTTGCCCGCCACCGTCAGGTCGGCGAGCACCATGGCGCCGGTGGCGTCGTAGTCCCAGCTGTCGTGCGGGGTGAACTGATATGCCCATACGAGCGTGCCATCGCCGGGCTTGCGTGCGAGCACGCTCGCGCTCCACTTGTTGTCGCCGGGTCGTTGCTCCGCGTTGTACGGAGACGGATTGCCGGTGCCGTAGTAGATGAGATCCAACTCAGGGTCGTACGACATCCAGCCCCATACCGGCGCCCCGCCGGTACGCCAGCTCTCGTTGCCCCAGCTTTCGGTACCGAGGCTAGCGCCGCGATCGTAGGGGGGCCGGAACGTATCGGCACGGATGCCCATCTCCTCGTCAGGACCGAGGTTGCGCGCGCTCCAGAGCGTACGCCCGCTCGCCAGATCGAGTCCCTTGACCCAACCATAGATGCCGAACTCCCCTCCTGCCGCACCGACGATGACTCGATCGTGCACCACGAGCGGCGCCATGGTGGTGGTCTCGCCGTTGCCGAGATCAGCGATCTGCACCTTCCAGACTTCACGCCCCGTGTGTGCATCGACCGCGACCGTGTGCCCATCGAGCAGGTTGTAGACGATCTTGCCGTCGGCATAGAAGGCGCCGCGGTTCACCGAATCGCAGCAGGCGACCCCGATCGCGTTGCTGCTCACCTCCGGACGATACTTCCACCTGAGCGGGTAACCTTCACGCGTGAGGTCGAACGCGTAGAGCACGTTTGGCCACGGGGTAACCACGTACATGGTGTCGCCGATGACCAGTGGCTGGCCCTCGTGACCGCCGAGAACTCCCGTAGAGAAGGT
>Ga0335069_10017456_pt1 | contig 10002 bp, 10 predicted proteins | sample Lox_Sample_11_FD_206714 | JGI IMG/M metagenome (GOLD analysis project Ga0335069, IMG submission 206714) | Soil microbial communities from Loxahatchee National Wildlife Refuge, Florida, United States - Lox_Sample_1.1 | ecosystem: Environmental > Terrestrial > Soil > Wetlands | place: USA...
GCGCGGATGCCGATGCAGCATCGTCTGCCACATCGTGAACTTGTAGAGATCGGTGTCGAGCAGGCTCTGGATGACCGGTTCCATCGCGTCGTGCCAGGACGGGAAGGGCCCGACGATAGCGCGTCGGGCCCTCCGGAGCCGCTCTGCCGGGCGGATGCCCCGGCGACGGCACGACCTCAGCGCGAACGCTCGACGACCTCGGGATCGACCGCGTCCTCGCGGCGCTCTCGCTCACCGCGCGTCGACGACGACGCACCGTCCGGGGCGTCAGCGGCCGGCTCGCTCGGCTGCCCACCGGTGCGCTCGAGCATCCGCTCGCTGGCGCCCTGGCCGAGCGGCTCCACTTCCACCGCTGCCCGCCGCACGACGTCCTCCACCGCTTGCGTGCGCTCTTGCACCCGCTTGCCGACGACGACTTCCTCGACCACGTGGGCGGTCTTCGAGACCACCGGCTCTTCCACGGTCTCGCGCAGCTCGATCGTTCCTTCGCGGAACGCCTCGAAGTCGGCGGGCGTCGCCGGGCGATCGACGGGATGCCGCTCCACGACCGCGCGCTCTTCGCGAAGCCGCAGCAGTTCACGCACCGGCGTCTCCGTCATGCGCTGGATCACGCGCACGCCGCCGCGCTGGACTTCGCGCTTGCCCACCTGCACCTGCTCTTCGAGAACCGGCACGACCGCCTCCTCGCGCGCGCGGCCCGCGCCCGTCGCTGCCTGCTCCGGCACACCCGCGTCCGGGGTGTCGCCCACGCCGGGCACGCGCGGGCTCCCGCCTTCGACCGTCTCGCCGGGTGCTGCGCGCGGCCGCTCGGAGCGCGGCGCCGACCAGCCGTCGCGTTCCCATTGCGCAGACCGCTCGTCCATGTCGATGTGTCCTCCGAGCTGATCGAGGGCGCTGCGCGCGCGCTCGGCCTCGGAGGCATCGCGGACATCGACGATCAGGACGGTGCTGCCACGGCGCACTGCCTCCGCGTATCGGCCGGACACGTCCGCATCGCGGTCGCCGAAGAGGTCCGCGAAGAAGCGTGCGATGCGGTGGAAGAAGCCGTCGTCGTCGTCGTCGCCGGCGATCTCGGCGCGGGACTCGCGTCCCGACTGAAGGTGGATGTCGTCGCGCTCGAAGCCGAGCTCGACGAGTCGGTCGACGGCGCGTTGCGCAAGCTCGCGGTCGTCGAAGGCGCTGATGACGGTTTGCATGGTGGAATCCTCGGAAGCTGGAAGGGTGAAAGCGCTCAGCGCATGGCGTTCGGCGCGGGGAAACCGCCGTCGACGTTGCTGTCGGCGGGCGGTGCAGGCTGCGACGCTTCTTGAAGCGTGGCCGCCATTGCGGAGACGGGCGCGGACGATGCGTCGACGATCGACCACACCCCGGTATGCGGATCGAGACGCTCGACGACGAGCTCTTCGCGGCGCACGACGACGCGCTGCGGCACGTGCCGGGTGACGGTCTCGTGGCGCAGATGCAGTTCTTCGACGAGCACGAGGCGCTTCTCGACGACGAGCCGCTCTTCGAGGACCGGGACGATCGTCACGTCGCCGCGGCGGCTTATGCCGACCGGCCCCTCGACGATGCGCCCCACCGGCACGCGCTCGACGACGACGCGCTCCTCGCGCGCCGTTTCGTCGAGCTCGACGGGCTGCTCGTGCACGCGCTTGCTGACGCGTACCACGCCCTGCAGCGTGCGGCGCTCGACGTGCAGTGACTCGGCGATGACAGGAATGACGCGCTCGATGTCCGACGCCACGGTGTCGTCCGCGGCGCGTTCGGCGATGGGCGGCGAGTCCACGAGGACCTCGATCGGAAACGGCGGCAGCGCTCGGACGCTCCGGCGCGCAGCGTCAGACGGTGGTCGGCTCCTTCACGGCGCGCCCGGCGATCAGCATCTCGTAGCGCTGGTCGTGGTGGTCGAGCTCGTCCGGTCGCAGGTCCTCGACGGCGAGACCCTGCAGGAAGGCCGTGGAGGCCAGCACGTTGCCGTAGGTCTCGACGGCGACGTGCTCCGGCAGGAACACTTCCGCGAGCAGCCGGCGCAGCGACTGGCTTGTGAAGCGCCAGTACTCGCCCCAGCGGTCACGGTCGTAAGGACTGATCTGGCTGATGCCCGGGACGGTCGCGAGCAGCACGCCGCCCGGCTTCAGGATGCGATGGACGGTCTCGAGCGCGCGCTGCACCGGATAGATGTAGGTCAGCGTCTGCGTGCAGATGAAGCAGTCGTAGGTGTCGCTGGGCACGTCCTGCGCATCGGCGAGGTTGGCGAACACCGTCGCTCGCGGATGGCTCGGATCGGCGTGGATGACGTCGCGGGCCTGGACACGGTCTCCGCCGAAGCGGCGCGTGTAGACGTCGTCGGCGACCTCGAGCACGCGCCCGCGGATGTGCGCCGCGTTCGCCTCGAGGAAGCGCTCGATGTAATGGCGGTCGAGGGGCTTGCCCCGACCCTCGCCGAAGCGCGTGTCGATCGGGGTGACGCGGCGCAGATCGCCGAGGTCGAGGGTGGGCGTGGCGGACATGGCGTCTCGCGGGAGCGGGGACATAGGCCCGCGCGGCAAGCCCCGTGCCCGCCGCAGTCCCTGCCGCCGCGCCGCGGCGCCGGCTCAGATGTCGAAGAAAACCGTCTCGTTCTCGCCCTGTAACCGGATGTCGAACCGATACAGCACGCCGCCCTTGCCCCTGCCCTCCTCGCGTTGCGCGACGAGCGTCTGGCGGCGGCTCTCCCACTCGATCAGGTTGATGACCGGGTCCTTCGCGTTCGCGTCGGCTTCGTCGCTGAAGTACAGCCGCGTGTTCAGGCCGATGTTGATGCCGCGGGCCACGATCCAGAAGTTGATGTGCGGCGCCATCAGGCGGCCGTTGCGTCCCATGACGGGACCCGGCTTGATGGTCTCGAACGTGTAGACGCCTGTCTCGAAGTCGGACGCGGCACGCCCCCAGCCCCGAAAGCTCTCGTCGATGGACTTGCCGGGCTGGCGGTCGCCGGGGTGGGCGTAGCGTCCGGCGGCGTTGGCCTGCCAGATCTCGAGCAGCACGTCGCGCACCGGAGTCCCGATGCCGTCGAGCACCCGGCCCTCGATCCGGATGCGCTCCCCCTTCGTCTCGGGCTTGACCAGTACGTTGCCGAAGTTGTTCTCGAAGATGTCGAAGCCCGCGGCCTTGGGCGCAAGACCGATGTGCACGTAAGGGCCCGCCGTCTGCGACGCGGTCTCGCGCATCAGGGGGCGAAGCCGCTGCTGGTTGGTCGAATCGCCTGGCCGGAAGGACCAGCCGGCGATGGCTTCGGGAGTCGGCGCGGCGGGGCGGTTCATGCTGCGATGTCCTCCGGTTGCACGGCGTTCTCGAAAAGCGTTGCGCGCTGGCCGCGCAGGACGATGTCGAAGCGGTAGGCGCGGCTGTCGAGCTGCACGAAGGCGGAGCGATCCTGCAGCGCGATGAGACCGCGGATCTGCTCTTCGTCGGGAACCGTCTGCAGGATGGGGCAGTACGGGATGAGCGGGTCGCCCTCGAAGTACATCTGCGTGATGAGTCGCTGCGCCCAGCCGTTGCCCGAGAGCGCGTAGTGGATGTGCGCGGGCCGCCAGTCGTTCACGCGGTTGCGCCAGGGGTAGGGGCCGGGCTTGATCGTGCGGTAGACGTAATAGCCGTTCTCGTCCGTCAGCATGCGCCCGCAGCCGCCGAAGTTCGGGTCCAGCGCACCAATGTACTGGTCCTTCTTGTGGCGATATCGGCCGCTGGCATTGCACTGCCAGACCTCGACGAGCGCGTTCTTCACCGGCCGCCCGAGCTGGTCGTGCACGTAGCCGTGGACGACGATGCGCTCGCCGACCGGCAAGCCGTCCTTGGCCCAGTTCATGATCAGGTCGTTGTCGAGCGGGCCGAGCTCGTCGGCGCGGAACACGGGTGCGGTCACTTCCGACAGCGAGTTCTGCAGCGAGACGAGCGAGAGCTTCGGGCTGCGCAGGACGCTGGTCTTGTAGGCCGGCGCGTAGGCCGGCGGGTGCGACGTGGTGTCGCGCATCAGGAATTCGGCGTCGCCTTGCGGGCTGCGTGCCATGAGATCTCCTCGGGAAGCCGTGGCGGCGACTTTAGCGCGTCGCTTCCCGCGTGCCGACGTCCGTGAGCGATGCCAGGGCGGCGCGCGGGACGATGGCGCCGGCATGGCGCACGACGACGCTCGCGACGCGGTTGCCGAACGCCGCGGCGGTGCGCGGTGGGTCGCCCGACAGTCGTCGCACGAGATAGCCGGCGTCGAACGAATCGCCCGCCGCCGTCGTGTCGACCGGATGCTTCACGGCCTGCACCGGCGCTTCGATCCAGCGCGCATCGTCCACGCCACGCACGAGCGTCGACGCCGTGCCGCGCTTCACCACCACCTCGGCGCAGGGCAGCGCGAAGGCCTGCGCCAGCACGTGCTCGACATCACTCGACGGCTCGACTGCCAGCGCATCGTCGAGCGTCAGCAAGGCGATGTCGGTCCGCGCAAGAATCGCGGCAAAAGCGCTGCGCGCGGCGCCCCGGTCCGGCCACAGCCGGGGCCGGTAGTTGTTGTCGAAGGCGACGCGCCCGCCGCGCGCGCGGACGCGGTCGAGCAGCGCAGGCAGGCGCACGTCCAGCGCGGCGCGCATCACCGCGAGCGTGATGCCGCTCAGCACCAGGAGGTCGATCGCATCGGCACGCTGCTCGAGCGGCGTGACCGCTGCATCGAAGTAGGCGCGTGCGGCGCTGGTGTCGCGCCAGTAGCTGAAGTGCCGCTCGCCCGACGCGTCGGTGCGGATGGCGTACAGGCCGGTGCTGCGCTCGGGCACGCGCCGGACCAACGCGGTGCCGATTCCCTCGGCGGCCCAGGCGGCGAGCATGTCGTCGGCGAACGCGTCGCCGCCGAGCGCGGTGGCGTAGTGCACATCGAGCGCACCGCGCGCATCGAGCCGTTTCAGGTAGACGGCGACGTTGTAGGTGTCGCCGGCATAGCCTTGCACGAGCACGCCCGGGGACTGCTCGCGCAACTCGATCATGCATTCGCCGAGGCAGGCGACGGTGACAGGCGCATGCATGGCGCGCGAGCGTACACCCGTGCGCTCGCCCGGCGCGAGGTGGCGCGACGAAGTCCTCGCATCCGCATGCCGGGAGCGGGCACGCTAGGATCCGCGCTCGTCATCCGAGGACCGACGATGAAAGCGATCTGGAACGGCGCCACCGTCGCCGAGAGCGACGACACCGTCGTCGTCGAAGGCAACCACTACTTTCCCGAGTCGAGCCTGAAGCGGGAATACGTGACGTTCAGCAACCACCGCTCGACGTGCGCGTGGAAGGGCGAGGCGCACTACTACAGCCTGATGGTGAACGGCGACCTCAACCCGAACGCCGTCTGGTACTACCCCGAGCCGAGCGAGGCAGCCCGGCAGATCAAGGGTCGCGTCGCGTTCTGGAAGGGCGTCAAGGTCGAGCCCTGACGCCGCGGCGCGCCTGCTCCTACTTGCCGGCCTTGAAGTTGGTGAAGACGCGCGTCTGCACCCGGCGGATGGGCTGGGGCACGGCGTTGGGGGGCGTCATGCGCGCAACGTCGGCCTCGCTCAGGAAGATGGTCTTGTTCTCGGCGACGTCCTTCTTCACGAACTTGAGCGAGGCCTTGTTCGGGTTGGCGTAGAACACCTTGTTGGTGAGCGACGCCGCAACCTCGGGGCGCAGGATGTAGTTGATGAACAGGTGCGCGTTCGCGACGTGCTTGGCGTCTTTCGGTATCGCCATCGTGTCGAAGAACAGCGTCGCACCGCCCTTCGGGATCAGCGTCTCGATCGCGGCGGGCTGCTTCGGATTCGCCTCGAGGGCCCGCGCCCGTGCGATGTTGATGTCCCCCGAGTACCCCATCACGGCGCAGAGCGACCCGCCGGCCATGTCGTTGATGTAGCCCGAGGACGAGAAGCGCGTGACGTAGGGCCGCACCGCCTTCAGCATGGCGGCCGCCGCGTCGTAGTCGGCAGCATTCGTGCTGTACGGAGGCTTGCCGACGTACATCATCGCCACCGGCAGGACTTCGGACGCGGAGTCGAGGAAGTTCACACCGCAGCTCTTCAGCCGGCTCGCGTACTTCGGATCGAAGATCAGGCTCCACGCGTTGTCGGGCATCGGCAGCTCGCCGAGCGCCGCCTTCACCTTCGGCACGTTGATGCCCACCGTGACGTAGCCCCACAGCCAGTCGACGAGGTACTGGTTGCCGGGGTCGACCGTCTGCAGCTGCTTGAGCAGCGCCGGATCGAGGTTGCCCCAGTTCGTGAGCTTCGAGCGGTCGAGCTTCTGCAGCAGGCCCGCCTCGATCTGCTGCTTCGCGAAATGCGAGCTCGGCACGACGATGTCGTAGCCCGTGTTGCCCGCGACGAGTTTGGCCTGCAGGATCTCGTTGGTGTCGTAGTTGTCGTAGTGGACCGTGATCCCGGTCTCCTTCTCGAAGTTCTTGATCGTGTCGTCGGCGATGTAGTCCGACCAGTTGTAGATGTTGAGAACCTTGTCCTCGGCGGCGTGCGCGTCGAGGGCGAGCACCGGACCCAGCGCGAGCGTCGCGGCGGCGGCGGTGACGAGCGTCGAGAGCAGGCGGTGGATCACGGTCGGGATCTCCTCACGGGGATGGGGTGGACGTCGGGGTGGGCGCGATTGTCGCCCGTCGGGCGGCTGGCGCGACGACGCTCAGAGCCGGACTCGCGCGGGCAGTTCCCCCTCGCGCTACCCTTGCATCCGCCGTGTCGACGATCACGATCCTGCCGCTGCATCGCCGCCGCCTGCGCGATGTCTATCGCTCGGCCGGCTGGCCATGCCTCGATGGCATCGAGATCGACCTTCTCGACGCGGGCCTCGTGGAACGCGTGCGCAGCGCGAGCGGCCACGAGACGCTGCGCGTGACGGATGCCGGTGTCGCCGTGCTGGCCGACACGCTCGCGCGCAATCGTGCGCGCCGCGACGGGCACGAGGCGCTCGTCGAGCGCGTGGCCGACACGATGACGCGCGCCGGCCGGCTGGCTTGGCGCGGGCTGGCGCTGCGCGCCAAGGTCGACGCCGGCTGGGTGACGGCGATGCCCGACGTCTACTCGATCCGGCACACGTCGGTCGAGAACTACCTGGAGCCCATCGCGCACGAGATCAAGGTGCGGCGCGCCGACCTGCTCGCCGACCTGCGCAAGCCTGCCAAGCGCGAGGCGTATCGCCAGCTCAGCACCGAGTGCTGGTACGTCATCCGCAAGGGCATCGCCGAAGTCGAGGAGATTCCGGTCGAATGCGGCGTGCTCGTCGCCGGGGACGCGGGATTCGAAGTCGCGCGGCCGGCGCCGAAGCGCTCCCTGCGCGTGCCGTTCGGTGTCTGGATGGCGCTCGCACGCGCGACGCCGGTGCCCGGCTGGCGGTTCGAGGACGAGCAAGGCTGGCTGGGCGACACTTCGGCTTCGTGAACCGCGCGGCAATGCGCCGCCTCGTGCCTGCTGCCGCCGCATGTCCGCCGTCCCTGCCTTCGCCAGCACCCTGTCGCGCGACGAGCGCCGCATTCGCCACGCGCTGTGGGCCGCCCTGGCCCTGATCGTCGTGTGGGGTGCGAACTTCTCGGTTCAGAAGGCCGTGTTCGCCGCGCTCTCCCCGGGCGGCTTCCTCTTCGTGCGCTACCTCGTCATGCCGATCGCGGCCGCTGCACTGCTCGTGTGGCGTTTCGGCTTGGCGTGGCCTCGCCTCTCTCGCGCCGACCTCCTCGCGCTCCTGCGCCTGGGGCTCGTGGGGCACCTGCTGCACGTCGGGCTGGTGACCTACGGCATCGACTGGTCGACCGCCTTCTCGAGCTCGCTGATCCTCGCGTGCGGACCGATCTTCACGCTGCTCATCCTGCGCTGGCATGGTGTGGAGCATCTGACGCGCGCGCAGGTCGCGGGCGTCGCCGTGGCCTGCGCCGGCGTGCTCGTGTTCCTGTCCGACAAGCTGTTCAGCGGCCATTGGCAGGCGAGCCTGGGTGATCTGACCCTCCTCGTCGCGGCCTCGTTCTTCTCGTACTACACGGTGGCAGCCAAGCCGCTCATCGCGCGTCTGGGCGGCGTGACGGTGATGGCCTACGGCGTGCTCTTCGGCAGCGCCCCGGTCGTCGCGATCAGCGCCGCGGCGGGCCTGCGCGTCGCGTGGTCGGAGGTGTCGGCGCTGGTCTGGCTCGGCATGGTGTACGCCGTGCTGATCTCCGCCTTCTTCGGGTGGCTGGTGTGGGGATGGGTGAACGGCGTGCTGGGTGTCGCGCGAAGCGCACCGCTCATGTACCTCATGCCGCCGGTCGCTGGCGCGGTCGCATGGGTCGTCACGGGCGAGCGCTACACCTGGACCAAAGTGGCCGGCGCCGGGATCGCGTTGCTCGGGGTGGCGCTGGCGCAGTTCATGTCGTCCGACCGCGATCCGGTGCGCGAGGCACCGGCGCCCGTCGACTGAGGAGGTCCGCGTGCACCGTGCATCCAGGGGACGGATGGCGCAGGCGCTGCGCGTCGCCGTGGCTCTCGTGGCCATGGCCGTGGTCGGTCCGACGCTCGGGGCCAGTCCCGCCGAGCCCCGGGGCGACAGTGCCGGCATCGCCTGGCGCATGGCCTCCACCGACGCGGAGGTGGACGCCGCCTTCGCCGAAGCGCACGCGGCGGGCAAGCCGCTGTTCCTCTACTGGGGCGCGGTGTGGTGCCCGCCCTGCAACCAGGTGAAGGCGACGGTCTTCAACCGCGCCGACTTCATCGCACGCACCCGCGCGTTCGTGCCCGTTTACGTCGACGGCGATCGTCCCGGCGCGCAGAAGCTCGGCGCGCGCTTTCACGTGAGCGGCTATCCGACCCTGCTGCTCTTCGATTCAGCGGGCGCGGAGGTGACACGGCTGCCCGGCGAAGTCGAGCCGTCGCGCTACATCGAGGTGATGACGCTCGGCCTGCAGGCTCGGCGCTCCGCCAAGGCGGTGCTGGCCGCAGCGCTCGGCGCGGCTCCCGACCTCAGCCCCGCGGAGTGGCGGCTCCTCGCGTACTACTCGTGGGATACCGACGAGCAGCAGCTGGTGCCGGGCGCGGAGCTGCCGGCGGTCCTTCAGGGGCTCGCGGCGCGTTGCCCGTCTCGCGAGCGCGACGCGTCGACGCGCTTGTGGCTGAAAGCGCTGGCCGCGCGTGGCGCCAAGGACGCCGCGAAGCCCGCCGCCGGCAAGGCCCCGGCCGAACCGAAGGCCACGATCGATCGGCTGCTGGTGCTGCTGCGCGATCCGGTCGCCGCCCGGCGCCAGGCGGACGTGCTGGAGAACGACGCACCCTCGATCGTCAAGGCCGCGGCCGCGGGACGCGATGCGGCACCGCTTGTCTCCGCATTCGATGCGGCGCTGCGGCGCCTGCAGTCCGATGCGAGCCTGTCGCGCGCCGACCGCCTCGGTGCACTCGACGCGCGCGTGGAGCTCGCTCGCCTGGGCGGCGGCGCGGTTCCCGCGGCGCTGCAGGCCGAGGTGCGCGATGCAGCGGCACGGGCCGACCGCGACATCACCGACGGCTACGAGCGTCAGGCCGTCATTCCTTCGGCTGCCCAGCTGCTCGACGAAGCGGGCCTGACCGCGGAGGCGCGGCAGCTCCTGCAGCGGAACCTCGCGAGGAGTCACTCGCCGTACTACCTCATGACGGGCCTGGCCGAAATCGAAGCGCATCACGGCGAAAAGCGCGAGGCGTTGCGCTGGCACCGCGAGGCATGGGCCGCGAGCGTCGGACCGGCCACCCGCTTGCAATGGGGCGCCCGCTACGTGCGGGCGCTGACCGAACTATCCCCCGGCGACGAGGCAGCGGTGCAGGAAGCCGCCTTGCGCGTGGTCGACGAGGTCGCCGCCCAACCGGATGCGTTCTACGAGCGCAATGCCCGCGTCCTGAAGCGCGTGGGCCGCGCGCTGCGCGAGTGGAATGCAGATGGCCGCCACGCCGATTCGTGGAACCGCTTCGCGGCCCGCGTGGGTGCGCTCTGCGAACGGTATCCGACGGGGGATCCTCAGCGCGC
>Ga0335069_10017457_pt1 | contig 10001 bp, 9 predicted proteins | sample Lox_Sample_11_FD_206714 | JGI IMG/M metagenome (GOLD analysis project Ga0335069, IMG submission 206714) | Soil microbial communities from Loxahatchee National Wildlife Refuge, Florida, United States - Lox_Sample_1.1 | ecosystem: Environmental > Terrestrial > Soil > Wetlands | place: USA: Florida...
GTTCGAGCGCGCGTAGTCGCCGATCCCCGGATAGCCGTTCCAGTCGGCGGTCAGCTCCTGCGCTGAGGATGGGGCCGGCGCGCCGAGCAGCAGGGCGCCGGAGCCCACCAGCGTCGCGCCGATGAAATCGCGCCGCGTGATCGCCGAGTCGAGTCCGAGAGACCCCGTCTCGTCTCCGTTCCGCTGCGGCGGAACCGGAAGCCTCGTGCCCATCCGTGTCTCCTCGCCCCGATGTGCATCGCCCGCGGGCGCAAGCGCCGCCTGTGCCGCGTCCATCGTACGCCGGCGCGACCATGCTGTGTGTTGCTGCCGGGTAGATTGACCTGAAGATCGCGGGGCACTGCAGGAGGCTTGCCGGCCGGACGAGCCGTGACCCGGCGCCGTTCTTCCCGCATGGCGTGCCACCGAAGCGCTTGACCACCTGTTGCAGTTTCACCAGCTGCAGGGTCGGCGGCCGACCGTTCCGATGGCTGATGTGGAGAACGACGGGTATGTTTGGGACACCACCGGTGCTGGGCGCTGACGTAATGAATCTCGCGAGCGTGCGACGGATCCACTGGCGGCTCGCGTTTGTCGGGCTCAGCTATCTCGGCCTGTGCTACACGAGCCTGCTGATGCAGAGCGATATCCAGCTCGTCGTCCGCTACTTCCTGGGCCTCGATTTCAAGGAGTTCTACGACGCCGCCCACGTCTACCTCGCCGGCGGCAACCCGTACGAAGTCGCCCGGTTCGTCACGCCGCCGGCGAGTCTGCTGCCGAACCTGCTGCTCGCGCCATTCAATTTCGAAACGGCGCGCGATCTGTGGTGCCTCGGCAGCGTGTTCATGCTCGGAGCGGGTGGTGTCCTTGCGGCCCGGGCTGCGGGGCATCGCGGCTCGGACGTGTTCCTCACGCTCGCATTCCTGTTCGCCGCATTCCCTGCGCAGATGCTGATCGAGCGCGGCAACATCGACGCGCTGGTCTTTCTGCTGCTCGCGCTCGCGCTGACGGTGCGCCCGGTGTGGTTGGCGGCGGTGGCGTGGGCGCTGGCGGCGCTGACCAAGATCTATCCCGTACTGCTGGGCCCGCATCTGTGGAGGACGCGCGGCGATCGGTGGCTGCTCGTGTCGCTCGCCGTCGTGGTGGTCGTCTGCGCCGGGTTCTGGCGCGAGACGCTTGCTTACGGTCCACACCTCGTGATGCGAGCGACTGAGCAGCTGTTTGAACCGAACCTGTCGCCGGTCGGGTACTTCGGCCACGGCTTCCACGTCTACGCGCTGGCCTACGTGGCGCTGAGCTTGTGGCTGGATCGCAAACTCTTGTCCCGCGAAACGACAGGGGAGCTGCGGCATTTCCTCGGCAGCGCGTGGATCGTCCCGATGCTGTTCTTTCCGAGGGACGTGCTTGCCTACGTCGGTGTCAGTCTGGTCCTGACTTTCACCGCGCTCGATCCGCTCGAGCACCGCTTACGGCGCTGGCAGCGCGTTGGGCTTGCACTGCTGGAGGCGCTCATCATGATTCCGACAACCGGCTTCGTATTCGTGACGGATGAGATCGAGTGGTACGCGATACCTCGGGTCGCGCTCTTCTCGTACTCACTTGCGCTGGTGGCGATCAAGGTGCAGCTGCTGCGTGAATCGCGCGCAGCGTCACCGCCGTCGGCACGTTGATGATGGAGCCAGGGCGCGGACGGTGTCCGACGATCACCGTGACACGCGAAGCGCATGAAATTGGTCCGCCGCGCAAAGGTCGCGGGGTGACTAGGTAGAACACACGCTGGCGGTCGCATGTTGATCACCTACTCTTCGTCGGATACGGAGGTGTTAGGTGGTCCGCCAAAATAGTCGCATGATCTTTCGTGTGCGATCGTTCGCACTTCTGGTGGTGCTGCCGTTGATCTGCGCCGCGCCGTTGGCCAGCCAGGCGCAAGAGAAGATCACGATTCCCTCGCGAACGCCCAGCACCTGGACCGAGTACTCGCACGGCCAGGGTGCGGCGGTGACGGTGATCGGCTATCTCTATCTGCCGAGCGGCGCGACGGGGCCTGTGCCTGCGATGATCCTCAAGCACGGCAGCGCCGGACTCACGGGAGCGCAGGGTGACAACATCCGCAAGTGGGCCGCGACGCTAAACGAATGCGGCGTTGCAGCCTTCGTCGTTGACAGCTTCGGGCCACGCGGTATCGGCGATAGCGCGAGTGATCAGGGCAAATTGCGCAGCCTCGCTGATCTTGTCGACGCCTTTGCGGCGCTGAAAGTGCTCGCGGCCGACCCGCGCATTGACTCGGGCCGCATCGGCATCATCGGCTGGTCGCGCGGCGGTGCGGTCGCGATGGAAACGGCGCTGGAAAGCGCGCGCCTGGCGGTACTGGGGCCCGCCGATCCGAAGTTCGCGGCTCACATTGTCTTCTACGGCATGGCCTCCCCGCAGTACCGCGATACGGCCACCGACCACGCACCGATGCTGTTCCTGCACGGCGATTCGGACAACCTGGTGCCGGTAGGGCCCACGCGGGAATTCGCCGATTGGATTCAGACGCAGGGCAATTCAGTCACTTTCCAGGCCTATCCGGGCGTCTATCACGACTTCGACGTCGAGAAGGGCATCGACGGGTCCGTGCATGGCGTCGAGACGGCGCGCGACTGCGACGTCGTCGTCGACGCTTCCACCGGCCAGGTTGTGCGGATGAATCACACAGCGGTGAGCGGCGTTTCCGGGCTGGCGCTGATCCGGTACATGCGCGGTTGTATGCAGCGCGGTGCGGAGCTTCATCCCAACGGCGTTGCACGCGCCGATGCGCTGGAAAAGGTGCGCCGTTTCGTGATCCAGACGTTTCACATTTCAGGGTGAGCGCGGGAGTGGCGCCTTGCGCCCCGCCGACAACGGCCCCTGCACCCGTCTGCGAGACGCAGGCGGCGACCGCGTAGTCGGCGCATGGCACGCCGTCGGCCGTGCCGATCCTCCATCGCGTCCCCGAGACGCCATCGGCGGAATGCGCGGCGGCGATGGCGGAGGACCTTCTGCCGGCCAGCATTCGCGACACGCTCCAGTCTTCGCGATCTGCAGCGTTTGCGACCGTTGGCCAGGGCACGACACCGGAGAGTCGGATTGCTCGGCCCGCCGGGCTGTTCGTAGGTGTGCGGAGTCTCGTCGACAATGGCTCGCGCTCCTCAAGCACCCGCCAGCTTCCCGATACTGTCGGTCGACGCGCCGGCCTTCAGCTGGTCATGTGCGCCTAGATCGGCGGAATAATGGACACGCCCGATGCGACTGTTGGCGCGCCCTCGGATCGCCGGGGCGCTCTGCGGGCTCGAATGAAAACCGGTTCGCCGGCAATCGAGTGCTACCTCCGGCCATGTTCTTCCGGATTCTCAGCGGACTCGCGCGACCGTCCGCGCCAGGCGATGACGGCCCTTCCGGCGCGGGTAATGGCACAACCCGGACGTTGCAAATGGCCCGCTGACCGGCTGTTCGGTTCGGGATCTTGGGGGAGTTGCGATGGCTCGTAGACATGATGGTCCCGGTCGGACGGCGCTGATCACCGGCGCGTCATCCGGGATTGGCGCCGCGCTCGCTGGCCGGTTCGCCGTCGGTGGTTACAACCTCGTGTTGGTGGCGCGCAGCGAGCGCAAGCTGCGGCAACTGGCTCAAGCGCTCTCGACGGCGCATGGCATCAAGGCATGGGTAGCGCCGGCCGACCTGTCGCAGCCGGGTGCTGCAAGGAAGCTCGCCGCGGCGATGAACAGGGCCAGGCGCCCGATCGACGTGCTGGTCAACAACGCAGGGGTCCTCGAGTACGGCAGCTTCATTGAGGTGCCGCCCGCCACGCACCGGCAGGTCATCGACTTGAACGTCGCCGGGCTGACCGCGATGCTGGCGCATTTTTTGCCGCCGATGGTGGCACGCGGGGAGGGGCGCGTGCTCAACGTGGCGTCGATCGCCGCGTTCCAACCAGTGCCGTCGCTCGCGACCTACGCGGCAACGAAGGCTTTCGTACTGTCGTTGACCGAGTCGCTGGCGGAGGAGCTGAAGGGCACGGGCGTCACGGTCACCGCGCTGTGCCCTGGAATCACCGCGACGAACATGCTGAGCAAGGCCAAGCGCACCCGCCGCGAACTCACGCGGCTGCCGGACTTCGTAGTGGGCAGCGCCGATGATGTGGCCGACGAAGGGTACGAGGCTTGCGTCCGCGGCGAGGTGATTCGGGTGCCGGGCGCTTTGAACCATGCCGCCATCCTGGCCTCGCGCGCCATCCCGAAATGGCTGTGGCGCCGCGTCAGCGGCGTGGTCGCGCGTGCCGGGCGATGACTGTCAGGGACGGCTGGTATTGAGCCGGAGTCGTGCCTCTGCATCCGGTACGAATGCGCGCGGTCTGGCACGCCGTCACATCGCCGCACTCGGATCCGCCGCACGTTACGCATCGCCGCGTGCATGGCCGGGCACTAGGTCGCGGTTGCAGCGCGGTGACCCACGCAACTCCCGCAGACGTTCCCGCAGTGGCCTCGCGTGGGCGGAACGGCGCATTCCGACGTGGCGGCATCAGAACCGGCATTCGTCCGCCCGCAGCTGGACGCAAAGCGCCATCGCAACGTAGGACCCATGTCGGTCGCGCCGGGTGAGGCGCCGATGCCCGTCGTGTAACGCCGACCGGACCTCTGTCTCCTGGCACTTGTACGTTTGCTGTTCGCGACCGATTCACTGACGGTGAACGCGCGCGGTTCGGGCACAGTCGCGACAAGTGTTCGGCGAGTAGCGATAGGAAGTCGCGGCACGGACGATCAAACTCGCTCCGCATTATGGGTTCGATTGAGCCCTGACGGCGGGCACCGGCCCGCCCGAACTGCCCCCGTCCTTGCACCCCCGATTCTCTACTGGATCAGCGGACCGATGGGGGCCGAGGAGACGGCAATGCGTATCAGAAGCATCATCCAGGGATTGGTCGTGGGTATGTGCGTCGCGCTCTTCAGTGCGAGCGCGCAGGGAGGTGTTCAGCTTCAGTCAACGGAATTCCAGGTCACGTCCGACGCGAACGGGCACAGCACGCCCGTGATCGGTCATGACGCGATCAGCGACTACATCGTCTACACGGAGTACCCGATCGTCAACGGAGTCGCCGGCAACTCGAACATCTACTACCAGCGAGTCGCGAACGGCCAGCCGACCGGCTCGCCGGTGGTCGTTGCCGATTCTTCGGAAAACCAGTACCTCAACGACGCCAGCGGCGACTACATCGTGTACACGCGCGCACCGGCCGTCGGCATGGTCGGCAACATCGTGCTCTTCCAGATCTCCACCGGGCTCAGCAGGCCGCTGACCTCCACCAGTGACTGTGTCTCGCCGAAGATCTTCGGCAACCTCGTGATCTGGATCGAGGAGCTCGCCACCGGAGCCCAGATACTGATGTACGACGTCACGACGGGGGTACCGGTGCAGACGACGGTGATGGCGGGACCGACCCCTCCGATCGGAGACGCGGCGATCGGTGACCGTTTCATCGTCTGGTCGCAGCTCGTCAACGGCCAGTACGATGTCGCGGCGTACGACATGCAGAAGGGCCTCAGCGAGTCGGTGGCGGCCAGTCCCCTGCTGAACGAGCAGCGCGTCGCAACCGAGGGCCCGTGGATCACGTTCGAGACGTCGTCCGTCAGCAAGCCCACTTCGATCTCGATCCAGGCCATCAACATGGACACCGGGGTGACCCTTACGGTGGCCGACAACGGTGGCTACAACCAGAAGCCGAATATCAGCGGCGATCTGCTCGCGTACGAGTCCAACATCCTCGGCTATTTCCAGGTCTTCGTCTTCCGGCTGGCCGAGGGCGATACGTTCCAGGCGACGAGCTCGACTAACGACGAGCGCCTGAACTACCTGCGCGGCTCGCTCGTGACCTATGTCGATGACCGGACGGTCAACTACAACATTTACGCCTCCTCGCTAACGTTCGTAACGACGACTCCGCCGCTGCTGCCGATTGCGAACGCCGGAACCTACCCGACCGCGCACGCCGGTCAGGTCGTCCATCTGGACGGCAGCGGGAGCACGGATCCTTCCCTGCAGAACCTGACGTTGAGCTATCAGTGGTCACTGGGCGTGCCGTCGGGCAGCAGCTCGACGTTGAGTGCGTTTAACGTCGTGAACCCGACGTTCACGCCTGACGAGCCGGGAACGTACGTCGCGACACTCGTGGTGTCCGATGCGCTCGGATCAAGCACGCCGAGCCAGGCGTCGATCAGTACCCTGAATACGCCACCGGTCGCGGTCCCCGGTTCTGCGCAGGTCATCGTTCAGGTGGGATCGACGGTGCAGCTGGACGGGTCCGCAAGCTATGACGCCGACGGAGACCAGATCACGTACTTGTGGAGCTTCGTCAATCCGCTGCCGAGCGGCAGCAAGGCCGCGCTGAGCGGCTCGACCACCGCCAAGCCGACGTTCGTCGCGGACGTCTTCGGGACCTACACGGTCCAGCTGATCGTTGCCGACCAATGGGACCAGAGCGCCCCGGCCACCGTGTCGGTGAGCTTCAAGAGCGTCAAGCCGGTCGCCGATGCGGGCGCATCACAGACCGCGGTCGTCGGCCAGACGGTCGTTCTGGACGGCACCGGAAGCTCAGACGCCAACCTGTTGCCGCTGTCCTACCAGTGGAGCTTCACATCCATCCCGCCGCGTAGTATCGCGGTGATCGGCAACCCGACGGCGGCGCGTCCGACGTTCGTGCCGGACGTGCCCGGAAAGTACATCGCGCAGCTCATCGTCACTGACGTTGCGCTGTCGAGCGATCCGGCCACCGTCCAGGTGAAGGCGGTCAGCGACATCACCTTCGTCCATTCGAACCTGGTCGATGCCGTTGCCCTCATCGGCTCGCTGGAACGGTCGGCATTCAGGAGCCCCGGCCTTCGCAACGAACTGATCCGCGGCATTCACGACATCATGGACGACTTCGAGGACCATCATTACTGCGAGGCCGCCCACGACGTCGACGCCATCACCCGTCGCGTCGACGGTTGCGCGCAGTCCACGGCGCCGGACCGGGATGACTGGATCCTGGTTTGCCCGGCGCAGATTCAGGTGTACCAGGACCTGCAGAATGCAAAGAGCGGCATCCAGCCGCTGATCACCGGCAATTGCCGGTGAGCGTCACGGGCCGGTGCGCGCTGCGCGCCGGCCCTTCTTCGAGTGCCGCGCGTCGGCATACCGCACTGCCGCTCCTGCAGGGAGGGATGGCCAGCCTCCGGCAGGCAAGAGCGGTGATTGCGTGCCGGCCGTCGCGCCGGGTCTAGAAATCGCCATCCAGAGCGACGAAGAAGATGTCCCGTAGGGTGTCACCCGCCGGCAGCCGCATCGGGTCAATTGCGCCCATCGGGCCAGAGCCGGGCAGACGTTCGACGACACGATGGTCCCGGCCGATCTGCCGCTGCACGGCGCGTCAGCCGCGAAAGGATCAATCGGTCGCACCGGGGTCGGCCTGCTCGTGCCTGGTTCGAACGCCCGCTGCGTGACAGCGAAGGCTCCCCGAGCCCCGTCGTTTCACGTCGGCGTAAGCGCCGTCGCTACAGCACCGGGGATCAGTTTCCCGCGTTCTTCGGCGCGTATTCGTGCTCAGCCCGCGCGCTCCAGCGATACAGATCTTCGTCCCCACAATGGGGGCATTTGATCGCCGTCAACTGGTCCTCGAATTCTGTTGCCGGGACCTTGGCTCCGGCCGCCGGGAGCGCGATGGCGATGACGGTTCCGCATGCCCGGTTCTTGCACAGCCACCCGACGTAGCGACTTCCCGGAACCATCTGCGGCTTGGGAAAGAGCTCGACATGGCGCACGGCAACGGAGGCCACCGGCTTTCGGGACGGCGTACCCCGGCTCCTGGCCGGACGTTTGATCGCCATTGAGTTCTCTCCGATTCGGATCTCCTTCAAGCGTACTGCGCCCGCTGCCCCGCTGCCAGCTCCGACCGTCCTTACCCGCACAGTGGCCCGCCGGCCGAAGCGACATTCCCCGGATCCGCCGTCGGATGGCCCGCTCGCGTAGGCCTCGCAGACGAGCCATCCGCCAGCGGTGCTGGCGTCATGCCCCCGTGGTCGCCGCCAGACGACTCCCCGGTGCGCCCGCGAGTGGCTGTCAGGACGACTGCGCGAACGCGCGCGGCGGCGTCCGGCGGTCCGCTGCAACAGCGCGTTCAGCGGCGATGATCTACGCCGCGGGTTCGCGCGCGGCCGCCAGCGCCGCGGCAGCCGCGAGCTTGTGTGTCGCTTGCCAGGGTGGCCCGATCGCCCGGCCCATCGAAATCAGCAAAGCGTCGACGTCCTCGCCGCCGAGCGTCGCCGCCGCGTCGCCAAATACGCGCTCGCGGTCGTACCAGTACACACTCCAACCGCGGGCCTCGGCTCCGGCCGCGAGGGCCTGACGATACATGACGGAGTCGGCGACGACCTGCGCGCGGTTATCCGCGATGCGTTCCTCGATCGTCGGAGGAAGCGCGGGGCAGGCACGGATCGCAATGCTTGCAATCGGCACCGGCACCGCCGCAGCGAGCGCCTCGAGGCTCTCCCGTGCGCCACGGGCGGCAGCCTCATGCACGCGCTGGATGAGCGCGACCGCTTCGGCGAGCGAAATCGGCCGCGCCCACGGGCTGTTGATGTAGCGGCCGACCGCCCAGGCTCCTTCGTGGTGATACGGGTGCGTCGGCAGGCCATGCGTGAGGTCGACGCGCCGGCGATCGAGCAATTGCCGGTCGACCGCAACGGTAACGAGTACAGCGGAGTTTCCGTTCTCTGCGACACCGACGGTCGCGACTCGCTGCGCTGTCATTTGCCCCACACCGTCCTCCGGCGGCACCGCGCGCGGCCGCCGAGGCATTCGAGTCGTCGCGCTCGGATCGCACCGGGCGGAAGCGCTCCGACGGAAACGTAACAGCCGAAGAACATCCCGGCAAGATCGGCGGATCCAGTCACGGATGCCGGTTCGCTGCGTCGACCAGTGGTTGCAGCCGCTCGAATTCGGCGGAGTCTGCCGATCACGCGCTGACGAACCCTCGGCCGTGGACATTGAGTGGTTTCTGCGCCGGCCGCGAGGGCAGCATCGACTGGTGGGCAAGCGTCCTCGTCCGATGGCATGGGTACGGCGACAAAGGCTCCCGCATCTTCTGCCGACCGCCGTCAGGGATCCGTTGACCGGTCGCGGCGGCAGCGCGGCTCTGCGGTCACAGGGATTGGCGCGGCGAACCGGCGACCTCCTGGCCGGCGGCCCAGACTTTCCGTTGGCCGCGTTCGGCCTGAACGGGCCTCGCGCCGCGCAAGGTTGACAGCATACCAACCGGTCGGTACGTCTGATCGATGGTCCCGGACATCACGCCGCTACCGGTCAGGGCCGGATCGCGCCAGAAGCTGCTCGACGCCGCCCTTTCCCTGATCAGGGAGAAGGGCTACGCGGCAACGTCAGTCGATGACTTGTGTGCGAAGGCGGGCGTCACTAAAGGCGCGTTCTTCCATCACTTCAGGAGCAAGGACGCCCTCGCCGTCGCCTCGGCGAACCTTTGGTCCGAGCGTACGGCTGCCCTGTTCGAGGCTGCTGCGTACCACGCCGAAAGTGATCCGCTGAAACGCGTGCTCGGCTACGTCGATTTCCGAAGGGCGCTCATCAAGGGCGAACTCGCCGAGTTCACCTGCCTCGCCGGCACCCTGGTGCAGGAGGTCTACGCATCGCATGCCGAGGTCGCCCGAGCCTGCGAGGCGAGCATCCGGGGTCATGCCGCCAAGCTCGAGCCCGACATCGCTCGGGCAATGAAGCGCCATCGCATTCGTGCCCGCTGGACCGCCGCGAGCCTTGCGTTGCACACGCAGGCGGTCCTGCAAGGGGCGTTCGTCCTTGCCAAGGCCACCGGCGACGCCGACGCCGCGGTCGAGAGCATCGATCACCTGCGCCGCTATATCGAGCTGCTGTTCAAACCGCAAGCGCGCAAAGCAAAGGAGTAGCCATGACAACGAACGACACCTACCTGGCCATCTTTACCGGTAGCAAGACGAGCGCGC
>Ga0335069_10017458_pt1 | contig 10001 bp, 5 predicted proteins | sample Lox_Sample_11_FD_206714 | JGI IMG/M metagenome (GOLD analysis project Ga0335069, IMG submission 206714) | Soil microbial communities from Loxahatchee National Wildlife Refuge, Florida, United States - Lox_Sample_1.1 | ecosystem: Environmental > Terrestrial > Soil > Wetlands | place: USA: Florida...
TTGGTGAAGGTCAGGCACAGGATGCGTCCGGGCGCATTGCGCTCCAGCAGCAGCCGAATGACGCGCTGCGCCAGCACATGCGTCTTGCCCGAGCCGGCATTGGCCGACACCCAGGCCGAGCGACGCGGGTCGGACGCCAAAGCCTGCCGCGCCCGCGTCGCTTCGGGGATTTGTCGCGCGCCGCCGGTCATTCGTCGTCGCCTTCGGCGCCGGAGGCCGACCATTCGCGGGTGCGGGCCAGATGGTCGTAATCGTTGTAGCGCAGCGCGAATTGCGGGAAGGGCCGCGCCGGATAGGTCTGTTTCGGCTCGCGGAAATCATTCAGCAATTGAACAAGCTCGTCAAAATGCCGGGTGATGAGGTCGCCCAATGGCTCGCCCTTGCCATTGACGATCCGGCGCGGCTTTTGTTCGCCGCCGCCAAGCGGAACATAAAAGGCGTCACTCACCTCGCGGGCGGGGACGCCCTCGAACCCGCCGGAGGATAGAATCGTCGCCTCGAGGGTGAGTTGTGGCGTCCAGCCCGCGCCGACCTCCTTGTTCGAAGGCGGACGGCCGCTCTTGTAATCGACCAGAGCCACCGTCCCGTCCTTGAGCCGTTCGATGCGGTCGGCCCGCGCCGTCAGTGTGAAAACGGATCCGTCGTCAAGCGTGATCGGCAGGCGCCCGCCGACTTCGACGTCGATGTGCTCGATCAATGGCCGGCGCTCTGCCTCGAAGGCAAGGAACAGATCGAGTCCCTGCAGCAGGCGAGGCCAGCGGAAGGCGAGAAATTCCGGATCGTCGCCAAAAGCCGCGAGCCTTTCGCGCGCCAAAGCCGTCAATTCTTCGCGCGCCGTCTCCGGCAGGGAACCCGTTGGATGCCGCACGCAAAACGCCTCCAGCGCGCCATGCAGCGCCTCGCCGATCTCCCGAGCGCCGGGTTCCTGATCGAGTTGTGGAAGCGGAAGCAGTTTGAGGATGTATTCGGCATAGATCGCATAAGGGTCGCGCCGTAGCGTCTCGATCCGGGTCACCGACAATTTCTGCGGGCGCAGCGCGACATCCGGCGCCGGCGCCGGCCGGTGCAACGGCTCCGCCAGCGCGATGGCGTCGAGCCGGCGCGCAAGGTCCAGCCAGACATCGCCGCGCGAGCGTAAAGTGGCGAAAATCTTGTCGCCGGCGAGCGCTTCCATGCGCTGCAGGAAACGAGAGGTCGTGGTCGGCGCGCCGCCGCGCTTTTTGGCCCGGCTCAGCACCACCTCCGGCGCGCCAAAGCCTTGGGCGAAATCATGCGCGGTCTGGCCAATGCGCCGCTCCGGCGACGACAGGCCGAGTTGGGCTCGCATCGTCCGGTTGAGGAAACAATCGGTTTCGCCGCGCGGCGGCCAGATCGTCTCGTCGAGCCCGGCCATGACGAGGCGATCCGGCGCGATCAGGCGCGCCTCCAGCAGGCCGAGGATCTTGAGACGCGGATGGGCGCGCGCGGCGCCGCGCACGACCTGTTCGCCGATCAGTGCGTCGAAAAAGGCGGCATAGCTCTCCGCGTGAAAGACAAAACTGGAATTGGCCGAATTTTCGAGTTCGGCGAACAAAGCCTCCAGCACTGCGCCATCCTCGCCACCCGGCAGCGCGCTCGCGTCGCCGGCGACGACCAGACCCAAGGCCTGGCAGTGGGCCGCGAGCCACGGCTTGAGGCCGCTCTCGCCGGCCAAGGCCAGTTCGCGCAAGGGCGCCAAAGCGGCGTCGAGCCTTTGCGCGAAAACGTCGAGCGCCGCCCAGTCGGCGTCGGAAATCTCGCGCTGGCGCGGATGGGCGCGCTCGTCCCGCGCCGCGGCTTGCGCCGGCGCGATCCGATCGCTCCAGAGGTCGCCGGCGGCGTCCGAGCGCAACACGCCCAGCTCGAACAGGGAGGCGAGCCTTTCGGCCTCGGGGCCGAGGCCCAAAGAAAAATCGGGATGCGACAGCAACGCCGCCCAATCGGCGCCGGCGCCGGTCAACGCCGACAGGATGAGCCGCGCCAGAACGCCGGCGCGCGTGTGCCCGAGGGATGCGCCGCCGGAATCGTCGATCTCGACATTCCAGCGCAGCAATTCCGCGCGAACCCGCTCGGCCAGGCCTCGGTCCGGGGTCGCCAGAGCCGCCGTCAATCCCGGATGTTCGAGCGCCTCGCGCAGGATCACGGCGATGGCCAGCGCCTCCTCGCGCTCGTCGGCGGCGTCGACCAGCGTCACGCCGGCCAAGGCTTCCTCCAGCGCGTCCGGCGGCCGCTCGGCGCGCCAGCTCGGCCAGAGATCGGTCGTATCGGCCGGGCGGAACGCTTCCGAGCAAAAGGCGTCGCGCGCGGCGCGCGGGCCCCACGCCGCGCCGAGCGCGACAACCTGGTTGCGCGCCACGCCGATGGTTTCGATCAGCCGCGCCAGAAAAGCCTGGGGGTGGGTGGCGCAAGGCTCGCCGCCATCGCGGATCGCGGCAAAGGATTTTTCATCAAGGCTTTGATCGAGCCCTGGCAGGACCACCGCGCCTTGCGGCGCCTGGGCGATCGCTTTCAGCAGCCGCGCCGTTGCGATATTGGAGCCCGTCGAACCGATGGCGACGAAAGGGTCGCCGCCGGATGAGACTTTTTCGACGGCGCGGGCGATCAGAGCCTGCTGACGCGCCGCCGGATCGACGAAACCGCGCTCCTCCTGGATCATGGGCCAGGCCTTCATGGCGATATCGAGAAAATTCAGGGTGATCCGCCAATAATCGTCGAATTCGCCATTGAGACCGGCGAGGCGTGACCAGTCGACCTGTTCGATGATCATCTCGTCGATCAAGGCCGCGAGGTCGCCCGAAAGGCGCCAGGCGTCGGCGGGATGGGCCGCGACCAGCAGGGAATCCTCGGCCTGACGAATCCGGCCGTCAGCGTCGATCGAGACAATGGCTTTTCGCAGATTTTGCGCCCAGGCCAGAATGAGTTCGCCGAGAAACATCCGGCGCTCGATGTCTCTCGCCGCGCGCGGCAAAGTGGGGTCGAGCGGATTGTCGAAGCCCGCTTCGCCCGCCTCGTCGAGCGCGCCGAGCGGAAGGATGCGCGGCAATAGAAGCGCGGCGCCGTCGCTTTGGCGGGCCAGTTCGCTCGCCAGGGCGCGGCCGGCGCGGCGCGTCGGCACGAAAATGGTCGTCTTCGCGAGCGCCAAGGGACCGCTGTCGCGCGACAGGTCGGGAATAACCCTCCCCTCCAGCAAGGCGCGCGCAAAAGTCTCCAGAAAGGGCACGCCCGGAGGAATGGTGAAGACGCGCGGCGGCATGGCCATCATGCGCCCATTTCAGCTTCGGCTCGGCCCCGAATAGGCGCGTTCCACTCGGGCGACCCGAACTTCATAATGAGCATACCATTTCGTTCGGCCATATTCCTGCGCCAGTCGATGCTCGGCATGTTCGCGCCAAGCGGCGATATCGGCTTTTGAGGCGAAATAGGCCACAGTCACGCCAAATCCCCGCGCGTCACGGGCGCTTTCGACGCCGAGGCAGCCGGGTTGCACCAGGGCCAGAGCCAGTATGTGCTGCGCCATTTCCGCATAGCCTTCATCCTCCTCGCGGCGCAGCGAGGTAAAGATCACCGCATAATAGGGCGGTTGCGGCGTATTGGCGAAAGGCGAAGCCCTTGCGACTTCCGACATTCCCGGCTCCGGAAAATTTTTGCTCAGGCGACCGAAGCCCGATAGATCTCTTCCGCTTTTTCAATCGTTTCGGGCGCGCCGACATGCAGCCAACGGCCCTTGAGCGGCAGGCCGAACAGGCGGCCGCGCTCGGCCGCCGCGAAAAAAAACGGGGCGAGCCGGAACGGCTCCAGCGGGCAGCCTTCGAACAGCTCGGATTTGATGATCCCGACGCCGGTATAGACATAAGGCGCCGCCTCGCCCGCAGCGGGCCGCGACAGCCGGCCGTCGGCGCCGCGAAAGAAATCGCCGCGCCCCTCGACGCCGAGACTTGTCTTCATGTCGGCGAGCATCAACAACACATCCATCCGGTCGCCGTCCCAGGCGCGGGCGAGGCGCGCCACCTGTGGCTCCGGCTCGTCGATCCACAAGGCGTCGGTGTTGCAGATAAAAAAGGGCTTGCCGCCGAACTGCTTGAGAACCTTGACGATGCCGCCGCCCTGGTCGAGCAGGAGGTCGCGCTCGTCGGAAATGGCGATCCGCGGCGCCGTGCGGCCTGCAAGATGGTCCTCGATCTGGTCCGCGAGCCAATGAACATTGACGATGGCGTCCTTGACGCCCCCTTCTTCGATGCGGTCGAGCACGTGATCAAGCATGGCCTTGCCGCCGACGCGCACCAGGGGCTTGGGCAGCGACAGGGTGATCGGCCGCATCCGCGTGCCAAGACCCGCGGCGAAAACCAAGGCCTTTTCCGGACCCGCGCTCAAGACAAAGCCTCCTCTGCGAAAAGCTGCGGCAGATATTGGTCGAACCAGGCCTTAAGATCGGCCAGTTGCGGATGGCCGAGGTCCTTTTTCAGATAGGCTCTTACCCGCGGAATATGGGCGAGATAGCCGGGCTTGCCATCGCGCTTGTCCAGCCGGGCGAAAATACCGAGAATCTTGCTGGCGCGCTGCGCGCCCATGATCGCATAGGCGGTGGTGAAGGCGACAATATCGAAATCAGCATCCGCCTTTTTGCGGGTGAAGGCATAGGCGCCGAGAAGTTTCAGCTCGAGTTCGTCCGGCACGGTGACGCGCGCGTCCTGCAGCAGCGAGACGAGATCATAGGCTGGCGGCCCGAATACAGCGTCCTGGAAATCGATCAGCCCGATGCGCTGCGCCTCGCTGCGATTGCCCAGCCAGAGCAGATTGGGCGAATGATAATCGCGCAAGGTCCAGGTTTTCGGCTCGGCGAGCGGGCCGGCGAGGACGGCGCGCCAAGCGTTTTCATATTGCGCCCGCGCGCCCGAGGCAAGCTGGACGCCCAAAAGATGCGGCGCATACCATTCGAGCAACAGCTCGACCTCGATCAGCAAGGCGTCGAGATCATAGTGCGGCAGGCGATAGGCGCCGCCGGAAAAACTGAACTCCTCGGGCAGCGTCCGCGAATGCAGATGGGCAAGCAGCCGGGTCGCCTCGGCGTAACGCTCGGGCTGCGGCCCCGCATCGCCGACCACGCCTTCGTCGCCGAAATATTCGAGCACCGCGAGACCGGCGTCGAGATCGGCGGCGAAAATGCGCGGCGCCGAAAAGCCCTGCGCGATCAGCGCCTCGTCCATCGCGACGAAGGGCCGGATGTTTTCGGCGAGATGGGCGATCGCGCTATAGGGCTTTCCGCCCTTGACCGGCGGGCCGTCGGGACGCGGCGGCGAGATCATCAGCACCGCCTTGTCGCCGTCCGGCTTGACCAGCAATTCATAGGCGCGGGTCGAGGCGTCGCCCTGCATGTGCCGGCGCTCCGCCTCGTCCCAGCCAAAGCGCTCCAGAAGATTCTGGGCGCCGCGCAGGCGGATCAGGCGGCGCGCGGCGTCGCCATGGCCGACGATTTGGGCGCGGCGGAAATCAGGACCGCGTTTCGCGTCGGCGAAAAGCGCGACGTCGAGCCGGTCGGAGGAGAGCGCCGAACCGGCGCGTTCGGCCCATTCGACAATGACCAGAGCCCCTTCCGCCGCTTCGTCCCAACCAAGCTCCGCCAGCTCCGATGGATCCTTGACGCGATAGAGATCGGCGTGAACGATGGGAAAATCCTTGCCGTCATAGACCTGCATCAGGGTGAATGTCGGGCTGGGGGCCTCGAGGTCCGGATCGCCGGTCAGCCAGCGGATCAAGGCGCGGGCGAAAGTGGTTTTGCCGGCGCCGAGGTCGCCGCTCAAAGTGACCAGATCGCCGGCGCCGATCATACCGGCCAGTTCCTGCGCCAAAGCCCGCGTCGCCGCCTCGTCGGGCAGGTCCACGCGCCAGACTGGCTCGCTCATGCCCGCTCCTCCATTTTGTGTTCAGCTTGCGGGCGGCGCATCATCTCGCCGCCTCGAATAGGGAAAACGCAGGTCACGACCGTCCCTTCTCCCGGCGCGGAATCGATATGGACCGTTCCGCCGTGCAGTTCGACAAAGGCGCGCACGATGGACAGGCCGAGACCGACGCCGCGATGGCGGGAATTCAACGTATGGCTCTCGAAACGGTCGAAGACCTTGTCGAGCAGGTCCGGCGGGATGCCGCGGCCGCGATCGGTGACCTTGAAGACGATCTCGCCGTCGCGGCGCAGGGCGGCGAGGGTGACCGTCTGGCCCGGCTCCGAAAAACCGATGGCGTTCGACAGCAGATTGAACAGGATCTGGCGGATGCGCTGGCCGTCGGCGCGAAAAGTCCCGATGTCCGGCGCGGCGACGAGCGATAACTCGACATGGGATTCGACGAAGCGGTCCTGCAATCCTTCCGCCGCCTCGCGCATCGCGCGCTGGATATCGACGTCGCCAAGCTGCAGCTCCATGGCGTCGCGGTCGATGCTGGCGAGATCGAGAATGTCGTTGATGATCGCGAGCAGCGCCGCCGAGGATTTCAGGACATAGCCGGCATATTCGCGCTGCTTCTCGTTGAGCGGGCCGACGCTGCCGTCGCCGAGTAGCTGAATGAAGCCGATGATGTTGGTCAGCGGCGAGCGCAGCTCGTAGGAAACATGATGAACGAAATCGTTGCGCAACTGTTCGGCGGCGAGCAGCGCCTGGTTGCGCTCCTTCAGCGCGCGCTCGACATTCACGCCGTCGGTGACGTCGATGAAGGTCAGCAGCGTGCCGCCATCGGGCAGCGGCGCCGAGGCGCAATCGACCACCCCGCCATCGCTGCGGGTCATGCGCCGCTCGAATCCCATCCGCACCGAATGCAGGCCGGCGACCGCGCTGCGCAGGTCGGCCCAGACCGAATCCTCCGGCAGCAGCGCCTTGCACGCGGCGGTGATCGTGTCGATATGCGGTCGTTCCGCGACCAGATTCACCGGCAGACGCCACAGGCGGACAAAGGCGGGATTGCACAATTTGAGCCGGCCGTCGGCGCCGAAAACCGCCACGCCCTCCTGAAGGGCGTCGAGCGTCTCACTCTGGACCCGCGCTAGCGAATTATATTGCGATTCCAGCGTGAAGCGCTCGGTCACGTCGTCGAACAGATAAGTGATTCCGCCTTGCGGATTCGGGTCGAAGGCGACGCGCAACGTCCGCCCGTCGGGCAGGTGCCAGACCTGGGGCGCCGGCTCCACGGTCTGATAGACCGCGTGCAGGGACGCCTTCCAGCCGCGATAATCGGCCTGTTCGGGCAGGCGGCGCGCGGCGCGCAGGCGGTCCAGAATTTCGGAATCGGACGGCTTCTGTTCGAGAAAGGCCTGATCGAGTCCCCAGAGATGGCGATAGGCGGCATTGGCGAAGACCAGATGTTTCGAGCGGTCGAAAATCGCCACCGCCGTGGCGATCTGGTCCAGTGTGCGGATATGGGATTCGACCTGCAAGGCATGATCGGCGCGCAACGCCTCGAGCTCGGACAGATCGTCGGCCATGCCGCCGCCGCCGCCCGGCAGGGGCGCGTCGAGCACGTCCATCAGGCGGCGCACCCCGGCGACCACCACATATTCGCGCCGCCGCCAGACATTGCCCGCCTGACGGGCGCGCGCCGCCGCCTCGCGCGCCGGGCGCTCCAGCAGCTCAAGGCCGCGCTCCGTGGCGTCGGCCGGGCTTTTGGCGTCGACCGCCCGGGCGTAGGCCGCATTGACCCAGTCAAGCGCCTGGTCGGGACCGCGTGTCCAGACTGGATGGTTTGACAGATCGAGCAGGCCGCGCAGGATTTCGAGCTGGGCGGTCTGTTCGGCCTGAACCTTGCGCAGGCGCACCAGTTCCAGACGGTCGCCGGAGACGTCCCGCACCCGCATCACCACCCGGCTGCCGATCGCCCGGCCTTCGGCTTCGAGATGGCGGCCGCCCTGGCTGACCAGATCCTGGCGGAAGCCCTGGCCACGTTCGCGCAGCAAAGCGACATTGGCTTCGAGCGCCTGCGCCTGGTCGGGCGGCAGCCAGGCGCCGAAGCCGAGCACGCGGCGCGGCGCCGGCGCGTCGAGCACCAGGCTCACGTCGCCCTCGATCTCCGGCTCGCCGCGCGCGCCGCCCCACACCACGACGAATTGCGTCTCCGAGGCGAGAAAGGCGCGGGCGCGCTCGACCTGCTGGCGCAGTTGGTCGATTTCCCCAGATAATTCCGCCTCGCGCCGCGACCAGCGCTGACGTCCGGCCAGGTGCAGCAAGGCGGTGATGGTGGCGAAGACAACCAGACCCGCGCCGAGCGACAGGCTGACGAGGCCGCCCGCCGATTCCACGCCGGCGAGACCGGCGACCGCCTGGCCGCGCGCCGCCACCGGCAGCAGCAGCGCCGGCGCCACGGAAATCCAGGACGCAAGACGCGGCCGCGTGGCGCGGCGCAGACTCCTCTTGCTTCCTTTTTGCGGCATGGATAGGGATTCCCTTCCCCAACGGAGCCGAGGCTCCGCGCGAATCACCTCAATCTACCTTCTCGATTCATGGTTAAGAAAGGGGAACGAAATGAAAAACGCCTTCAGCGGATGCTGAAGGCGCCAGGCTTTTGCAGAAGCGCCACAGTCCGCGGCGCATGACTCAGTAACGGTAATGATCCGGCTTGAACGGCCCTTCAATCGGCACCGACAGATAATCGGACTGTTTCGGGCTCATCACGGTCAGTTTGACGCCAATCTTGTCGAGATGAAGCTTGGCGACCTTCTCGTCGAGATGTTTGGGCAGGGTGTAGACCTTCTTGCCATATTCGCCCTGGCGGCTCCAAAGCTCGATCTGGGCCAGCGTCTGGTTGGTGAAGGAGGCCGACATCACGAAGGACGGATGGCCGGTGGCGTTGCCGAGATTCACCAGGCGGCCCTCGGACAGCAGAATGATGCGCTTGCCGTCGGGGAATTCGATCTCGTCCACCTGCGGCTTCACATTCGACCATTTGAAATTGCGCAGGCCGGCGACCTGAATTTCCGAGTCGAAATGACCGATGTTGCAGACGATGGCGCGATCCTTCATGGCGCGCATGTGATCGACGGTGATGACGTCGACATTGCCGGTGGCGGTGACGAAAATGTCGGCGCGAGGCGCGGCGTCCTCCATGGTCGTCACTTCATAGCCTTCCATCGCCGCCTGCAGGGCGCAGATCGGGTCAATTTCCGACACCATCACCCGGCAGCCGGCGTTGCGCAGCGAGGCCGCCGAGCCTTTGCCGACGTCGCCGAAGCCCGCGACCATCGCCACCTTGCCAGCCATCATCACATCGGTGCCGCGGCGCACGCCATCCACCAGGGATTCGCGGCAGCCGTAAAGATTGTCGAATTTGGACTTGGTGACCGAATCGTTGACATTGATCGCCGGCCACAGCAGCTTGCCTTCCTTCTCCATGACATAGAGACGGTGCACGCCGGTGGTGGTTTCCTCGGTCACGCCGCGGATCGCCATGGCGCAGCGGCCGTAAAAGCCGGGATTGCCCTTGATGCGCTTCTTGATCGCGGCGAACAGGACCTCTTCTTCCTCATTGGTCGCGCCATCGAGAAAGGCGACGTCGCCCTGCTCGGCGCGCAGGCCGAGATGGATCAGTAAAGTGGCGTCGCCGCCGTCGTCAAGGATCATGTTCGGCGTGCCGCCGTCGCTCCACTCGAAGATCCGATGAGTATATTCCCAATATTCCTCGAGGCTTTCGCCCTTGATCGCGAAAACCGGGGTTCCCGCCGCCGCAATGGCGGCGGCGGCGTGGTCCTGAGTCGAATAGATGTTGCAGGACGCCCAGCGCACATCGGCGCCCAGCGCCTGCAGGGTCTCGATCAGCACCGCGGTCTGGATGGTCATGTGCAGCGAGCCGGCGACGCGCGCGCCCTTGAGCGGCTGGGCGGGGCCATATTCGGCGCGGGTCGCCATCAGGCCGGGCATTTCGGTTTCGGCGATGGCGATTTCCTTGCGGCCCCATTGGGCAAGGCCGATGTCGGCGACGACGAAATCATGGGTCAGATGGCTGGCGTT
>Ga0335069_10017460_pt1 | contig 10000 bp, 12 predicted proteins | sample Lox_Sample_11_FD_206714 | JGI IMG/M metagenome (GOLD analysis project Ga0335069, IMG submission 206714) | Soil microbial communities from Loxahatchee National Wildlife Refuge, Florida, United States - Lox_Sample_1.1 | ecosystem: Environmental > Terrestrial > Soil > Wetlands | place: USA...
AGAGCCTCGGCAAATCCCTCGTAGATCATGGCGATCTGGAGATTCATAGCGAGTTTGGTGGCCTGTCCTTTGCCGGTTTCGCCCATGCGAAAAATCTTTTTGCCCATGGCGGCGAAGAGAGGCTTCAGACGCTCGACGTCTTGTTCAGCGCCGCCGACGATGAAGACCAGGGTGCCGTCCCGGGCTCCAATCTTGGAACCTGTCATGGGGGCGTCCACCCAGGCCACGCCTTTCCCTGCCAGTTGCTCAGCGAACTTAATGGTTGCGGAAGGAGAGATCGTGCTCGAATCTGCGATGATCGTTCCCTGCCCGAGAGAGGACTCCACCCCGTCGGTGCCGAAGATCACTTGTTCGACGGCGTCGGTATCGGAGACGCAGAGCCAGACGACCTCGGCTCCTTGCGCTGCTGCAGCCGGAGTGGGAGCGACTGCGGCGCCCTCGACCAGCTTGCCGGGAGTCCGGTTCCAAACGGTGACTTCGTGACCAGCCTTCACGAGGTTCGAGGCCATTGATTGGCCCATGATTCCCAAGCCCAGAAACGCAACTCGCATGTCGAAACTCTCCTTACGTCGCGGCAGTGCGCGCTTCCGGATTAGATATGACCGATTGCTTGTTGGTCAAGACGACTTAGACGAAATGCGTCGCTGGAGCGCGATTTACCCGCGGTAGTGTGAAATTGCCTTCACATCTGATCTTCTCACAGACGTGGCCTTCCGAATGACTCGATCCGCCAGATGGGTACTGCAGCACCGTTGGTTTGCAAGGGAGTCGTTAGGATACGAATTCCGGCAGGCTCGGTAACGGTTCCCGCCGTACCTGTGAAGAAAAGTAGAAAGCAGCTTGCTCATGCAGGTCTTCATCTAACATCTGTGTTGAACGTGTGAGGCTTGTGCGGCATCGTATTGATCACTCGAATAGCGCGGCCCCCTGGTATTAGTATGATAGAAGCAAGACGGGAAGCTGCAATCCGGAACCTCTAGCAGGATGATCAAGCAGACACTCCGCAATCCAGCTCTGCGCAAGCGTGCCACTCAATTTGGGCGTCTGGTGAGGCACTCTGCCGTGACACCTCGGAGTGGCGAGACTCATAAGCCGCGGCTTGCCACCAACGGAGAACTGGGCGTAACCTTCATCGGCCACGCAAGCTTTTTCGTGCAAATCGGCGGGAAGAGTGCGGTCATCGATCCTAATTTTGCGCGCTGGCTGTTTGTATTGAAGAGATTGCGCCGTCCGGGGTTGCGGATCGCCGATCTTCCGGCGATCGATGTGGTTCTGGTGTCGCATGCACATTTCGATCACCTGCATCGGCCGTCGTTGAGGGCGCTCGTGCAAAACAATCTGCGGAAGCGGGGAGTTGCGCCTTCCATTGTTATCCCGACGCACGTTTCGGATCTGGTTTCCGATCTCGGTTTTTCTGAGATTATCGAACTCGACTGGTGGCAGAGCTCGCGCAACGGCAATCTCAGTGTGACGCATGTGCCTTCACGGCACTGGGGGGCGCGCATTCTGAAAGACTCGCATCGCGGCTACGGAGGGTTCGTTCTGAAGGCCGGGAAGCACTCCGTTTATCACGCAGGCGACACTGCGTATTTCGCGGGATTCAGCGAGATCGGACGGCGTCTGGCCCCGGAGGTCGCCCTGCTTCCCATCGGGGCCTACAACCCGCCTCAGTTCCGGAACGTTCACACAAATCCGGCGGATGCGACAAAAGCGTTCCTTGACCTGAAAGCGCGCTGGATGGTTCCCATGCATTACGGGACATTCCGGCTCTCGCACGAGCCGGTCGATGAACCCTTGCAGTTGCTCGATGAGGAAGCGACAGCTGCTGGCATTAGGGAGCGGGTTATCGTACTAGAAGAGGGCGTAACCAGATTCTTTTAGCCTTGCATCTCTGAGGACTTGTTCTGTCCGCAATTTCATTCCTTATTGACAAACCACGGTGGCGTGCGGGTGTAGACTGGGCAAAATTCTCTCCTATGGAGGCCTTTATGCCAGTCAGACCCGTTCCTGAGGGTTATCACACATTGACTCCATTTCTAACCGTCCGCGACGCAGCGCGCGCGATCGAGTTCTACAAGCAGGCATTCGGCGCAAAAGAGCGCGGGGTCATGAAAGGACCCGACGGGAAGATCATGCACGCCGAGCTGCAGATCGGCGACTCAATCATTATGTTGGCCGATGAGTTTCCTGAGTTCGGCTCGCTTTCTCCGCAATCGATCGGCGGCTCTCCTATGGGTCTGCACATCTATATCGACAATGTGGATTCGGCGTTCGACCGCGCGGTGAAGGCTGGGGCGCAAGTCGAAATGCCCGTGATGGACCAGTTCTGGGGCGATCGCTATGGAAAGCTCAAGGATCCTTTCGGACACAAGTGGTCGATTGCTACCCACGTGAAAGACCTCTCGATGGACGAGATGAAGCGCGGGATGGACGAGGCCATGAGCAAGATGGCGAAGACTGCCTAGCAACACGTATCGGTAATGAAGCTGTAAAAGGACCCAATCAGCTCTCAGGCTGCTTGGGTCTTTTCCATTAGTAGGCCAAGACAATTCTGAGATCGCGGAGATTGTTTCCGGTTGGTCCGGTCTCGATGACGTCGCCGAGGTTGAGGAAGAGTGGATAGGCATCGAAGTGCTCGAGCGCGGCTTTTACGTCCAGGCCCTGCGTGCGGGCGCGCCCCAAGGTTGTGCCATCGGCGATTGCTCCTGCGGCAGGACTGTTACCGTCGACACCATCGGTGCCGGCGCTGAGGATGGTGATGTTTTCTCCCGCGATTTTCTGGGCGCAAGCCAGAGCGAACTGCTGATTGCGGCCGCCGACACCACCGTTTGAGACCTTGACCGTAACTTCACCGCCCGACAGCAGACACACCGGGGAGAATTGTCTTCGCAGATCCCGTACTTTGCCGAGGAGGTAGTCCGCTGCTTTCTCGTAGTCCCAATCGTCACATGAGCTGTCCACATGCACGATGAATCCCTTACGCTCGGCTGCTTCACTTGCCGCATCGAGCACGCTTTGGTTCGACAGGATGGTCCACCATCGAGATTTGTGCAAGACCGGATCGTCAGATTTCGGCGTTTCCTCCAGAGCATGGCGCTCGAAGAGTTCCCGCGTGGATTTTGGAAATTGCTTCAGCAGTTCGTATTTTGCGGCGATGCGGTAACAGTCTTCCAGGCTGGTGGAATCGGGCATTGTTGGTCCGGAGGCGAGCGCGTCGGGCGTTCTATCGGGAACGTCCGAGATCAGGATGGAAACCTGTTGCGCCGGATGAGCGGCCTGAGCCAGGCGCCCTCCTTTGATCGCCGAGAGATGTTTGCGGATTGCGTTGATGTCCGCAATGGGAGCTCCCGAATGAACGAGTGCGCGATAGGTAGAAACGAGATCGTCAGGGGAGATTTCATCGTCGATAGGCTTCTCGACGATAGAGGAGCCTCCGCCACTCAGCATAAAAATTACCAGCGCCGAAGCAGGCTGCGCCTCCACAGCTCGGAGGATGGCGTTTGCGGCCTGGATTGATTCGGCTGTGGGCGTTGGATGCCCTCCGCGGAAGTAGCGATATCCGTGAAGCTGTGTGGGGGGTAACACTGAAGCCGCGACTATGCCCTGGACGGTTGATCCGACCTGGGTGCTCAGAGCTTCTGCCATCGTGTGTCCGGCCTTGCCGATGGAAATTACGAGAACGCGCGAGTAGGAATGGAGATCGTACAGATCTTCGCAGATGCGCAGAACGCCGCGATCGTATTGCACTTGTCGATCGAAGGCTTTAGCGATGGATGCGGTTGAAAGAGCCTCAAGAAAGATATCGCGCGCAGTGGCGCGCATCTGAGTGAATTGCAATTCGCCGGGGGGGTCGGGCATGCGAGGTGATTATAACTACCGGAGAGTTTGCTTCACCCAGACCTCAATGGCGTCCCGCAGTTCCCGAAGGCGGCCTTCAAAGAAGTGATCCGCGCCTTCGATCACGACAAGTTGCTTAGGTTCCGGAATCGATGCAACCAGTGCTTCCAACTTCGCTCTCGGGCCGAATTGATCGCGGGCTCCACTCACAAAGAGTTTGGGCTTGAAGCACTTTTGCAGGAATTCGAAGGAATATACGCGTGGCTCTTCGGCGGCAGCGGCGACGGGGGCCACTGGCAATCCTGCGCCGATCAGGGCGTGCACGCGATCGTCGGCACAAGCCGCACGAAGGCCGACGGCTGCGCCAAAGGAGAAGCCGGCGAAAATCAGGGGCAGATGAAACTCTGAATCCAGCCAGTCCAATGCGGCACGGACGTCCTCGACCTCTCCTATTCCGTGGTCGTGTTCTCCCTGGCTCAATCCGGTTCCCCGAAAGTTGAAGCGCAAGACCGGGAAACCGAAACTGTTCAGCGCCTTCACCGTGTGGAACACGACCTTATTGTGAAGAGTTCCACCAAAGAGCGGATGTGGGTGACAGACCAATGCCGCCTGGGTCGCGTGCGGGGCGCCAGCATTCAGCAGGGCTTCCAAGCGTCCTGCAGGGCCCTCGAGGAAGATGGAGCGGATGGATCCGTTGGCTGGATTCACTCATTCAGATTACAGTACACCAGGCGTCAGGCTTCGGGCTTCAGCACGCAGTTCTCGACCGTCGGACTGCGCATACCCCACGCCGGGGCTGTAGCCTGGGACCGCAAAGAGTCACGATCGAGTTTGCTATGCTCTCCAGCATGGACGCTGTGACGTTTACTCGACAGCTCATCGACATCGAGTCGATCTCGGGCAATGAAGCGGCGGTTGGAAACTACCTTTATGGTGAACTCTGCCGGATTGGATATCAGACGCGGAAGATTCCGGTCGAGGGGGACCGGTTCGACGTCTTCGCTACTCATCCCGATCACGCGGATCCGACTATCGTCTTTTCTACGCATATGGACACTGTGCCTCCGTTCATTCCTTCTTCCGAGGATGCCGATCGGATCTACGGTCGTGGGTCTTGCGATGCGAAGGGGATTATTGCTGCGCAGGTCGCAGCTGCGGAACGATTACAGCAGCATGGAATCTTCGTTGGATTGCTTTTCGTCGTAGGTGAAGAGCGGGACAGCCTGGGCGCGAAGGTTGCCAATGATCATGCTCCCCGAAGCTGCCGTTTCCTGGTCAATGGCGAACCAACTGAAAACCGAATTGCACTTGCTTCGAAGGGAACTCTACGCGTAGAGGTGACGGCCAAAGGACGGATGGCGCACTCGGCGTACCCAGAGTTAGGAGAGTCAGCTATCGACAAGCTCATCAGCGCGCTAACGCGGCTACGTGCGATGCCATTGCCGTCTGATCCGGAGATTGGTGCTTGCACCTTGAACATTGGGCTCATTGAAGGGGGACGCGCTCCGAATGTGATTCCTGATTATGCCCATGCGGATCTACTGTACAGGCTGGTCGGGCCGACAGATGATCTGCGAAAACAGATCCTTGCTGTTGCCGGCAGCGAAGTTGAAGTGAGTTTTCCGCTGGAGCTTCCGTTTCTGCGCCTGCGTACGGTCGAGGGTCTGCCCAGCATGATCGCGGCCTTTACCACTGACATTCCAAAGCTTACGAAGTGGGGAGAGCCGTTGCTGATCGGTCCCGGCTCCATTCATGTCGCGCACACCGAGGGGGAGTACATTGAAAAGCGGCAATTGCACGAAGCCATGGATTTATATTGCTCGATTGCAAAGCAGCTCGACACGACTAAAACACAGGTTGAGGCCTAGGCCATGCCGTTGTACGAATATAGGTGCCGCGAATGCGGTTATGCATTTGAGATGCTGCGTCGGATGCAGGATGCGGACACGGAACTCCATTGTCCAAAGTGCCATAGTGTAGAGGCGGAGCGGCAGTTCTCGAGCTTTGCTGCCGGGGGATGCTCCGGATCGCGCATTCACTTGAGCAAGGTAGCGCGCCGGTCGGCGCAAATGCAGTGAACATTTCACAGCCACGCGTGCGAGAAGGTGGACTACTTGCTCATAACGTGGTCTCCAGTCCAGAGCCCTTTCTGCTACACTTTCGCGCATGAGCACTATTACACGGAGAGAGTTTGTCGGTCAGTGTGCAGGTGCGGCAGCTGGGGCATGGCTCATGCCTGCCCTCGCGAAGGCCGCGAGTTCCGGGCCATCTGTGCAGTTTCCTTCCGATCCGCGCAAGCGGGTCGCAGTGGCGGCATATCCTTTTCGTGAGTACATCGTGGGCTGGATGGGATGGGATGGGAAGACACCGAGTCCAGTTCCGCGTGAAAAGCAGATGGAGTTGAAGGACTTCGCGGCGCACGTCGCGGAGAAGTTCAATGTCCACAACATCGAGCCGTGGAGTCCGATTTTTCCTTCTACGGATGCGAAGTACGTGGAGCAATTTCGCTCCGCGGTGGAGAAAGCTCAATCAAAGATCGTGGATGTCGCGGTCGATGGCAGACACAGCCAATACGCGACGGACGCGGCCGAGCGCAAGGCATCCGTGGCAGCAACAAATCAGTGGATCGATGTGGCTGTGGCGCTCGGGTCGCCCAGCATCCGTACGCACATTGATGGCGGCAAGGATTCCAAGCCTGACGTCAGTTTAGCTGCGGATACTCTCAAGCAAAATGCGGAATACGGGGCGAAGAAGAATGTGGTTGTGACTCTGGAGAATGACAACCCGATCAGTGAGGATCCGTTTTTCATCGTCCAGATCATCGAGAAAGTGAATAGTCCGTGGCTTCGAGCGTTGCCGGACTTTGGCAATTCTCTGGCCGCGCACGATGAAGCTTTCCAGGATCGCGCGATGGAAGCCATGTTTGCGCATGCATACGGAATCTGTCACGTAAAAGACGGGGAAGTAGACGAACAGGGCAAGGCGTCGCACGTGGATCTGCCGAAGACCTTCGCAGTGCTGAAGAAGCACGGCTACAAGGGATATTGCTCGATCGAGTATGATGCGCCTGGGGATCCGTACAAACCTACGACCGACTTGATCGAGGCCACGATCAAGTATCTTTCGTAGCAGGAACAGCGGCGAGACGGGTTCTCAGCTCTGACTCAGTCGAGCACGTTCGACCCAGGTAGTTCTCGGCAGGGATAGATCGCATTTACGGATGACCGATGGCCTTCTACGGAAGAACGACCGGCGCCAGGGGGATCATCCTCATTCGAATTGCGGTGGGCCTGATCTTCCTCACGCAAGGCATTCTCAAGTACACGGACGCGCATATGGGTGTGGACCGCTTTACGCGTATAGGCTTTCCGCACCCTGCATTCACGGCGCATTTTGTGGGGACGTTTGAGATTGTCTGCGGACTTCTCGTGCTGTTCGGGATACTGTTGCGGTTCGCGGCGATCCCCCTGCTGATCATCATCTGCACCGCCATTGCAACCACCAAGATTCCTGAGTTGACTAGGGCTGGCCAGGGGTTCTGGTTCATGGTGAGCGATGCGCGAACCGATTTTGCCATGCTGATGTGTCTATTGTTCCTGCTGGTCTCGGCCTGGAGCGAATCTGGCAATGGTAGGCAGTGAACTCAGCATCAACGAACTCCCGAATTGCTTTGCGAGTACCGCAGATTGAGGCGCCGGCAGGCGCAGGAACTACACGGTCTTGTTGAGCACCTTCGTGGATGGATCTAATTCTCGTTGGAGGAAACGCATGCTGCGGAACATCAGTCTGGCGATACTCATTCTCGCTTCTGCGACGGTTGCGGGGGCGGGCGATCGTAAGTACGTCGTGAATCCAAGGCCGGGAGATGCGAAGGCTTTGCCTTTCAGCGACGCTGTGCTGGTTGGAAACACTCTTTACATTGCGGGCCATATTGGGCTGGATGCAAAGACCGGCCAGGCCCCCGGCGATGCGGAGCTAGAAGCGCACCTGGTTATGGACGGGATCAAAAAGACGGTCGAGTCGGCAGGGTTCACGATGGACGATATCGTCTCGATGCAGATCTTCTGTACCGATCTTAAGCTTTATGACACATTCAACGCGGTGTATCGCACGTACTTCCATGGCGACTTTCCGGCCAGAGCTTTTCTCGGAACTGACAAACTCCTTCGCAATGGCCACTATGAAGTCATGGGAATTGCGGTGAAACGATCACAATGAAACCGCGTTATTCGTTTTTTCTTCGCCTCGGACGGCGGGTTTGTGGTATTGCTATAGGCGATGAAAAAAGCGGTTGATCATCTCAGAAAGAGCGATCCGATCCTGAGGGCGATCATTGAGCGGGTGGGACCGTGCCGGATCGAGTACGGACCAGCGGAGTTCTGCACGCTGGCGGAATCGATTGTTTATCAGCAACTGAATGGCAAAGCTGCGGCAACGATTTTCAAACGCTTCGCCGCTTTGGCAGGAGAACCTGTCGCCCCAGAGGGAATACTCAAACTGAGCGACGAACAGCTGCGCAGTGTTGGATTGTCGAGGCAAAAATCAGCGTATCTGAAGGATTTGGCTTCAAAGGCTGCGTCTGGGGTGGTCGATTTTGCTCTGCTTCCCGAACTGAGCGACGAAGACGTCATCAAGCAGCTCACGCAAATCAAGGGCATCGGCGTCTGGACGGCGCATATGTTCTTGATCTTTGCCTTGAGGCGTCCGAATGTGCTCCCGACCGGCGACTACGGCGTGCAGATGGCGGTAAAGAAGCATTACAGGAAACGGAAGCTTCCCAAGCCGAAGGAAATGGAGAAGATCGCAAAAGCGTGGGAGCCCTACCGCAGTGTCGCCTGCTGGTATATGTGGCGGAGTCTGGATATACAGACGGTGTGATCCTGGCCAATGCGCACTCTGTACGTCTGTGATTAAATGGAATGTCATGGCTGAAGTGAAGATTCGCGTGTTGGTGGCAAAGCCTGGCCTCGATGGGCACGACCGCGGCGCAAAGGTGATCGCGCGGGCCTTGCGCGACGCTGGCATGGAGGTCATCTACACCGGGCTGCGACAGACGCCCGAAATGATCGTGACAGCGGCTCTACAGGAAGATGTTCAGGTGATCGGGCTCTCGATCCTGTCTGGAGCACACAATGCCATCGTCCCCCGCGTAATGGACCTGCTCCGACAAAACAAGATGGATGATGTGCTCGTGCTGGTCGGAGGCATTATTCCTGATCAAGATATTGAGGGCCTCAAGAAAGCTGGCGTGGCCGCGATTTTCCAACCAGGCACGGCGATGGACGACATTGTTGAGTTCATCCGCGCACATGTGAGAACGCCGGGCGTGCCCGCGGCCGGGTAAAAACGGGCATGGACGCTGCCCGGGCACGCAGAATCTTAGCGCAAGCAGTCGGACCGGCACCCTGGTACTGGCAGACCTTTCCCGAAGTTCAGTCGCATTCCAGACAGCATTTCACGTGGAGACATCAGGGTACAAATGGTCCTCTTGCGCACCTGGTGACCCTCGGGCTCGAGCAGGACGCGGCAACGGCTCGACTGGCCTTGAATACTTACTGCAGACCTTTTCTGGCCGGGGATTCGCTTGGGATTTGGTGCCCGGAGGGGCGAAACATCCGGCTGGCATGCTTCAATCCTGACCAGTTGAAGGCATTCGACCTAGCGGAGGTCGCAGGTTGGTTCAAGCAGTCTTCAGAACGGATGTATGCGGCGACGCCTCCTGTTGCAGACTTCGACCTACCCTTATCGCTCACGCCAGGAACACACAAGATTGATGTCCCTGCGGGATTCTCGAATATCGATGAACTGATCATCCCAACCAGCTATAAGGCTCTGGAACAAGATGATCCTGCGTTTGCGCTTCTTGTGCTGTATCTGCAGGCTGGGTTGGTCGAGGTGCTACCACAGAAGTGGTTCACGGCGGCACAGTATCAAGTCGGACAGCAGTGGATCACGCGAGCGGCGCGCGATCCTGAGTCGCATGGGATCTTAGGAGAGTGTTTCGGTGTGGGGACGTTTCTGCTGGAACAAGACGGCTGCCATTTGGCGGAGTGGATTGAGCGATCGTGAATCCAGTGTGCCGTCGTAAGCCGTTGATCAATGTCGCAGACAATTGTAGAAGTTGAGGAACATCAAGGGATCAGAGTGTTACGACTCAGCTCCG
>Ga0335069_10017461_pt1 | contig 10000 bp, 9 predicted proteins | sample Lox_Sample_11_FD_206714 | JGI IMG/M metagenome (GOLD analysis project Ga0335069, IMG submission 206714) | Soil microbial communities from Loxahatchee National Wildlife Refuge, Florida, United States - Lox_Sample_1.1 | ecosystem: Environmental > Terrestrial > Soil > Wetlands | place: USA: Florida...
CCACGAACGCCACGTCGCCGCCGTCGGCCGCCATCCAGGCGGCGATGTTGGCCCCGGAGCCGCCCCCGTGCATGGTCACGCTCGCGGGCGTGTCGCTGCCGCGGGCGAGCGGCAGCGTCGCACGGGCGACCGCGTCAGTCATCAGGTCGCCAATGACCACCACGCGTGCCATACTCGCCATCACCTCATCGCCCGGACATAGGTCCTACTACCGTAGCGGCCAGCGGGCTAAGCTGGCCAGCGGCCGAGCAGACATCACGGCTGGATGCCCGGGTAACACGCGAGCCAGGCCGAGATTGTCACCAGACTGTTATCTGGCCGGGTTCTTTACCAGTCCCCGAGCGGCATGACGCGCCCGGCCACGACCAGTTCGGCCTCCTCGGACTCGGCCGCCAGCGCCTGGTTCAGCCACCCGAGCTCGTCCCGGAACAGCCGTCCGGCGGCTGAGGCCGGCACCACGCCCAGGCCGGTCTCGTCACTCACCGCGACGACGTACCCGCAGGCCTGCCGCCACGCACTGACCAGTTCGGCCGTCCGGGCGGCCACCGCGTCCCGCGCCGCGCCGTCCCGGAGATCCCAGCCGCAATCGTCCAGCACCGCGGCCAGCCAGGTGCCGATCCCGTCGATCAGCAGCGCCCCGCGCGCGGTCCCGTGGTCGGCTCTGAGCAGGCCGGCCAGGTCCGTCGTCTCCGCCGTCCGCCACCAGGCCGGCCGCCGCGCCCGGTGGGCGGCCACCCGGGCCGCCCAGTCCGGATCGCCCGTCCCGCGGTTCCCGGTGGCAACGTAGGTCACCTGTGGCTCGCCCGCGAGCCGCAGCTCGGCTCGCTCCGACTTGCCCGAACGGGCCCCGCCGAGCACTAGCACCCGGCGGACCCCGGCCGGAGAGTCCCGATCTTTTGGTACCGAACGGGCCGGGTCGATCGCCTCTCCATCACCGGCCAGCCGCACCCGCCAGAACCCGCAGCGCCGGGTGAGCTCCCGCTCCGAGGGCACGCGGTGATCGGCGTACGCCACCGCGGTGACCGTGCCCGCCGTGATCAGCCCGCGCGCCCGCAGCCAGCCGAGCTGGGCCGGGTCGCCGAGCAGGTCGAGGAACGCCACGTCGTAGGATGCCGTGCCTTCCGGCGGGGCCGGCGCCGACCCCGGCCCGGCCGGATAGAGCAGCCTCCCCCCATCCGGCGCCGTGACATCCCAGCCGCCGGTCCCCCCGGCCCGAGCGTCCGGCACCCGCCGCACCCGGTAACCCGCCGCGCCCGCCTCCCTGGCTCCCGATTCCGCCCCCAGTCGCAGGCGGCCATCGATGACTATGGTCGACTCTTTTCGCGAATTTCCGTCCGCGGCCTGCCGCAGGCAGGAGGCGCACCGGCAGCCCGGCTCCGGCCAGCCCGCGCTGCCCCCGGACCCCTCGACCAGGACCCGCATCAGCCCGTCAGCCCAGGAAGGACAGCCGGACCCGGCGATCCGGGTTGTCCACGTTGAGATCGACCAGGGCAATGGACTGCCAGGTGCCGAGGGCCAGGCGGCCGCCGATCACCGGGACGGTCGCGTACGGCGGGACGAAGGCAGGCAGGACGTGCGAGCGGCCGTGCCCGCGGGAGCCGTGCGCGTGCCGCCAGTGCTCGTCGGCGGGCAGCAGGCTGGCCAGCGTGGCCAGCAGGTCGTCGTCGCTGCGCGCGCCGAGCTCGATCAGCGCCACGCCCGCCGTCGCGTGCGGCACGAAGATGTGCAGCAGGCCGTCGCCCCCGCCGGAGGCGGCGCCGGCGAACTCGGCGCACTCGCCGGTGATGTCCCTGATAGTCTCGCGGCCCCCGGTACGGACCTCGATGATCTGCGTCTGCATGCTCCGGATCATAGGGTGCGGGCATGCGCCCGTATGTCGGCCGGCTCGTCACCGAGGTGGTCATCAGGCGCGGCGATCCAGACCCTTCGGCTGGCCTCGATACGGTCGCGCGGACCGGCGAGCCGGTGACCGCGCTGGTCCTGGCCCGGCTGGCCTTATGGTAAGGACATGACGGAGATCACCCAGCCGGACGGGACGCGGCTGCGGCTGGCCCGGCAGGCCCGCGGCCTGTCCCAGCAGCAACTGGCCGGCGTCGCTGGAGTCACCAGGCAGGCGGTGTCTGCCGTCGAGTCCGGGCATTCCGATCCCTCGCTGCGGGTCGCCCTCGGCCTGGCCCGGGCCCTCGGCATGACGGTCGAGGAGCTGTTCGGCCCCGGTGACCTTGGCGATCCGGTGCTGGCCCGGCCGGCCGCCCCGGTCAGCAGCCCGGGATCCCGGGTCGCGCTGGCCACCGTGGGCGATACGTTCGTCGCGCTGCCGCTGGACACCGACCTGGCGGCCCGGCTCGGCTTCGGCGCCGCGGGCGGCCTGATGGTCCGCGGCGGGGAGAACCAGGTCGGCGGGGGGAACCAGATCGCGGTGCGGCCGATCGGCCCGCCGCGGCCCACCGTCGTGGTGGCCGGCTGCGACCCGGCGCTGCCGCTGCTCGAGACGCCGCTCGCGCTGCTCGACCCGCCGCTGGCGTTCGCCTGGTGGCCGTGCAGCAGCGGCGAGGCACTGCGGCTGGCCGCCGCCGGGCTGGTGCACGCCGCCGGGGTGCACCGCACCGGCCCGGGAGAAACCGGCGACGCGGCCGGCATCCCCGGCGGCGCCGCAGCGGTCGGGTTCGCCTCCTGGCGCGAGGGCCTGGTGGTCCGGCCCGGAGCCCAGGTCCGCGGCCTGGACGACGTGGCCAGGCGGGGGCTGCGGCTGGTCAACCGCGAGCCGGGAGCGCAGGCGCGCACGCTGCTCGACCGGGAGCGCCTGCGCCTCGGCCTGGAGCCGTCCCAGCTGCCCGGCTACGACAGCCTGGCCGCCGGCCACCTGCAGGTGGCAGCGGCCATCGCCGGCGGCCTGGCCGACGCCGGCGTGTCGAGCGAGCCCGCCGCGCTGGCCTACGGGCTGGACTTCATCCCGCTGGCCGAGGAGCGCTTCGACCTGCTGCTGCCGGCCAAGCACGCCGCGTCCCGCGAGGTCCAGGGCCTGCTGAAGGTGCTCACCTCGCCGTGGCTGCTGGCCCAGCTGGCCAGCCTGCCCGGCTACGACGCCGCCCGCTGCGGCGAGCGCCCAACCTGATCAGTGTCCGTATACGGGGATCATCACGGCCCGGGCGATGGTGTGGAAGCGCAGGTTGAACCCGGCCACGGCCGGCGTGATCTCGTCGTTGACGTCCAGCGACTCCACGTCCAGGGCGTGCACCGCGAACACGTAGCGGTGCGGCGGGTCGCCGGCCGGCGGGGCGGCGCCGCCGAAGTCCTTGGCGCCGTAGTCGTTGCGGACGTGGAACGCCCCCTTGGGCAGGCCCGAGCCGCCCGTCCCGGCCGCGCCCGTCTCCAGTTCGGTCACCGAGGCGGGGATGCCGAGCACGATCCAGTGCCAGAAACCCGAACCCGTCGGCGCGTCCGGGTCGAAGCAGGTCACGGCGAAGCTCTTGGTCTCCGCCGGGAAGCCGGACCAGGACAGCGACGGGGAGATGTTCCGCCCGGTCATGCCGAACCCGTCGAAGACCTGGTTGCCCGGCATCATCTGGCCGTCGGCGACGTCGTCGCTGCGCAGGTCGAACGACGGGACCTGAGGCAGGAAATCGTAGGGGAGCGGCGGGCGGCTCGGGCTGGTCATGGCATTACCTCCGGCTGGATCCCTCAGATGGACGGTCCCACGTTATCGGTAGGCCCCGCGGCCGGCCCGGCGGCCCGCGGTCCGGCGGCCCGTCCTGGTCACGGTTTGGGGTGATCCGCAGCATCCGGGCGCCTGACTTCTCCTACGGTGGTTGTCGTGAGGCAGCAGCGGGGGAGGAAGATCTCTGGCCGGATGCGCCGCGGGGCCACCGGACGGTTCCTCGACCGGATGCGCCGCCGGGCCGCGCACAGCTTCCTCGGCCGGATCCGCCTCGGCACGGCGGGCACGTCGCCGCGGCTGCGGCGCTGGGTGCTGGTCGCGGCCCTGCTCGGCGTGGTCCTGGTGCCCTACCCGGTCCAGGGTGCGGCCGGGGTGCCTCCGGCGGCCGCCTGCCGGGCCGCCTGCCGGGCCTCCGCATCCGGATCGGTGCCCAGAATGGTCAGGTGGACGGCCCCGCTGTCCGGCGCGTGGGACGTGACGCCCGGGCTGGCCGGCACGGTGCCCGCCTCCGGCCTGGCCTACGCTTCCGTCGGCGGCGGCCTCGCCACGGTCGGCGCCGGGCTCACCGTGACCGCGTACTCGTCCCGGACCGGCATGCTGGAGTGGCAGGACACGCTGACCGGCTTTCCGGCCGGGGCCGCCATCGTGTCGGTGCGCGCCTGGCCGGGTGAGGTGACCGCGGGGGTCTCCTACCGGCCCGCGGCCGGAAATGGGCACCTCGGCGCGCCACGGCGTACCGAGGTCGTCCTGTCCGGTACCGACGGCGCCCAATCCGGCCGGTATCCGGCCGGGACGTTCGGCGGCGCGGCCGCCGGCAGCCAGAAGTACACCGTCGTGATCGGGGCCACCGCGGTGACCAGCTATGACAACGCCACGGGGCACATCCGCTGGCAGCGTCCCACCGGTCCGGTCGCGCAGGCGTGGCGGACCGACGGGCGCTGGCTCTACGTGGCCGAATCCCCCGGCGGATTCGTCGACTCGGCCCCGGTCTCCGCGCTGCGCCGGATCGACGTGGCGACGGGAGCCGAGCTCGTGGTCAAGCCGCTCGAGGGCCGGTCGTTCCGGGGCACGCTCAGCACGGCCTTCGACGGCGTGGTGCTGTTCTCCTCGGCGGCCGGGGTGACCGCGTACCACGGCGCCACCGGGGCTCTGCTGTGGTCCGCGCCCGGCGCCGTACCGGAAGGCACTGATCACGGGCAGCACCGGATCTACCTCACCGAGGGCTCCAACCTGGTTGGCGTCGATCCGCGGACCGGCCGGGTCAAGGCGACCGCCTCGGGCTCGGCGGTCAACGGGGCGGCCGGGGTGTACGTGGTCAGGAACGGCGTGGCGCTCGGGCTCGACCAGGGCGGGAGCGGTGACGCCTGGGGCTACGACCTCGCGGTGCAGCGGGTCACGCTGGCCGCGCCCGGGCTGCCCTGGCCGCACTACTTCGTCGACCTGAGCGGGGTCGGCGGCAGCGCCGAGCCGGCCGGCAACCTGGTGGTCATCGCGGCCTGCCGGCAGCTGGCCCCGGACCCGGTGACCACGGCCACCCCGCCGAGCACGTCCGCACCGCCGAGCACGTCCGCGCCGCCAAGCACGTCCGCGCCTCCCCCCGCCCCTGCCACCGCTCCGGCGTCATCCGCTCCTGGCCGGGGCTGCCTGCGGCCCGAGCTGGTCGCCCTCAATGTGTAGCACCTACCTGTAGCACATCTCCCGTGATGCCATGATGGCCTGCGGTAACGCGAGCGCGATTCCGGGGATGGATGCGCTGAGCCCGGGTACGTCTTCCTCGCGATGAACATGCTGCAGAAAGTCCTCCGGGCCGTAGACGACCTGCAGCAGCGGCATGCCTGGCTGGCCTTCCCGGTCGCGGTGTGGAAGAAGTTCGGCGACGACCAGGCGGGCAACCTGGCCGCGCTGATCGCCTATTCCGCCCTGGTCGCGATCTTCCCGCTGCTACTTCTCCTGGTGACCGTGCTGGACATCGTGCTCAAGAACGATCCCGCCAGGCAGAAGCAGCTGGTGAACGCCGCGCTGAAGAACTACCCGGTGATCGGCCCGCAGCTGGAGGGCAACATCGGCCATCTGAGCCAGACCGGGATCGCGCTCGCCGTCGCGGTGATCGGTATCTTCATCGGGGCGCTGGGGGTGTCGAACTCGCTGCAGAACGCGCTCAACTCGGCGTGGGAGATCCCCTTCTCCCGCCGCCCCGGATTCCCGCTGTCCTGGCTGCGCAGCGCCGCCCTGATCATCGTGATCGGGGTGGGCTTCATCGCCACCACGATCATTTCCGGGTTCGCCGGCCGCATCCTCCCCGGCGCCGGCTCGTTCGTGCTGTTCTACGCGGTGTCGCTGGTGCTGAACTTCGGGCTGTTCTGGCTCGGCTTCCGGCTCGGCACCGCGAGCGAGATCAGCTGGCGGCAGCTGTGGCTCGGCGCCGCGATCGGCGCGGTCTTCTGGCAGGTGCTCCAGGCCATCGGCACCGCCTTCGTGTCTCGTCAGCTCGCGCACGCCTCGCCGCTGTACGGCACGTTCGCCCTGGTGCTCGGCCTGATCGCCTGGCTCTACCTGCAGGCCCAGCTCACCTTGTACGCGGTCGAGATCAACGTGGTCCGGGCCTTCCGGCTGTGGCCGCGAAGCCTGGCCCCGCCGCCGTATACGGAACAAGACCGCAATGCGTTCCGGCTCTACGTGGAGAAGCGTCGTGACCAGTACGACATCGTGCTCGAGGCCGGAGGTGAGGACGATCGCGAGAAGACGTCAGGCTGACCCGAACGCGCCGCACGTGGTCATCTGCGGCGCGGGATTCGGCGGCCTGGCCGCCATCTCCAGGCTCACCCGTGCGGGCATGCGGGTGACCCTGGTGGACGGCCACCTGTACAGCACCTTCCAGCCGCTGCTCTACCAGGTCGCCACCGGCGGCCTGAACCCCGGTGACGTCGCCTACCCGGCCGGCGGCTTCGCGCGACGGTACGGCGCGGTCTTCCGGCGCGGGGAGCTGGCCGCGATCGACCCGGCGTCCCGCCGGATCAAGCTCGGCAACGGCCACGACATGAGCTACGACTACCTCATCCTGGCGACCGGGGTGACGACCGCGTTCTACGGGATCAAGGGCGCGACGGAGCACACGTTCGGCCTCTATACCAGGACCGATGCCATCGCGCTCCGTGATCACCTGATGGCCGGCTTCGAGCGGCTCAGCGTGGATCAGGGCGACCTGAACGTCACCGTGGTCGGCGGCGGGGCCACCGGCGTGGAGCTGGCCGGCACGCTGGCCGAGCTGCGCCGTACCGTGCTCGCCTCCACCTTCCCCGACGTCGACCCGGCCCGGGTGCACGTCCGGCTGGTCGAGATGGCGCCGCGCCTGCTCGGCCCGTTCCACCCGAAGCTGCAGGAGTACGCCAAGGCCCAGCTGCTGGAGCGCGGCGTCGACGTGCGGCTGGACACCCGCATCGGCGAGGTCACCGCGAACCAGGTCCGGCTGGCCCACGGCGAGGACCTGCCGAGCGACATCACCGTCTGGGCGGCGGGCGTGGCGGCCGGCCCGGGGGTGGCCGGCTGGGGCCTGCCGCAGGGCAAGAACGGCCGCATCGTGGTCGGGCCGGACCTGCGGGTGCGGGGCCAGGACCGGATCTTCGCCGCCGGCGACATCGCGGCGAACCCGGATGATCCCACGCCGCAGCTCGCCCAGCCCGCCCTGCAGATGGGGCGGCACGCCGCCGCGCAGATCGTCAGGCTGGAGGGCCAGCAGGCCGCCGAGCCGTTCCGGTACCACGACAAGGGCACCATGGCCACGATCGGGCGCCGGTCGGCCGTGGTCCAGCTGGCCGGCGGGCTGCGGCTGCGCGGCACGCTCGCCTGGCTGGCCTGGCTCGCCCTGCACCTGTTCTACCTGCTCGGCGGGCGCAACCGGGTGACCACGCTGATCAACCTGGCCTACCGGTACATCTTCTGGGGCCACGGCGGGACGGTGATCGTCGGCGACGAGCCCGTCAACGCCCAGCAGCTCCCGGTAGCCCGCAAGAACTTATTCCTACAGACTGTAGTAGTCCGCTGGGCGGACCGGATGGCCGGCGGTAGGCTGGTTCTCGCGATGAACAGGTTCCGCGCGCGCGCCGCGCTGTCAGCGGTGGCCCTGCTCGGCGTCGTCGGCGGGCTGCCGGGCCTGGCCGCCTGCAGTTCCGGTACGCCACCGGGCTCGCAGGCCGGGAGTTCCCAGTCCACCGGGGCGAACTCGGCCGCGATGGACAACCCCAACCTGGACCTCGGATCCTCGCTCGGCAACAAGCCGGCGCCGGACTTCCGGCTGCGCAACCAGTTCGGCCAGCCGATGTCGCTGAGCCAGTTCCGGGGCAAGGTCGTCATGCTGGCGTTCGAGGATTCCGAGTGCACCACGGTCTGCCCGCTGACCACGCAGAGCATGCTGCTGGCCAAGCAGCTGCTCGGCCCGGCGGGCAGCCAGGTCCAGCTGCTCGGCGTGGACGCCAACCCCGACGCCATCAGCGTCGCGGACGTGCTCTCCTACTCGCGGACGCACGGCCTGGTCAACCAGTGGAACTTCCTGACCGGTTCGCTGGCCGAGCTGAAGGCGACCTGGACCAAGTACGACATCGCGGTCCAGGTCGAGCAGGATCAGATCGACCACACCCCCGCCCTGTTCGTGATCGACCAGCAGGGCCGGGAGCGCAAGCTCTACCTGACCCAGATGGCCTACTCCAGCGTCGGGCAGTCGGCCCAGGTGCTCGCGGATGAGATCGCCAGCCTGCTGCCCGGCCATCCCACGGTGGCCAGCCAGCAGTCGCTCGCGTCCATCGCGGTCCAGGGCCCGTCCGATCACCTCACGCTGCCGTCCGCCAGTGCCCAGGGCGGCACGGTCACGCTCGGGCCCGGGCAGCCGCGCCTGGTCATGTTCTTCGCCACCTGGCTGGACGAGGTCGCGAACCTGAAGTCCGAACTGACCGGCATGAACGCCTACGTGGCGGCGGCCCGCCGCACCGGCCTGCCGCCGCTGGCGGCGGTGGACGAGACGGTGGTCGAGCCCTCGGCCCAGGCCGTCCGCTCGTACCTGTCCGGCCTGGGGACCAAGCTGGACTTCCCGGTCGCGCTGGACATCACCGGCCGGGTCGCCGACGGCTACCAGGTCCAGGACCAGCCCTGGTTCGCCCTGGTCTCCGCCTCCGGCAGGATCATCTGGTCGCACGACGGCTGGCTCCCGCTGCCCGCCCTGGAAGCCGCCGTCAAGCAGCACGCGGCTGGCGCCAAGGGCTGACCCCAGAGCGCCGATCGGGCGCCGCACTGCTCCGTCGGCCCGCGAAGCCCGCGCGGCGCCCGTCGTCGGCGCCATATGGCCCCCCCACCGAGCCCGCGGGTCCCCCCGGGCCTCGCGGACTCGGATGCTTATACGGAGGGCGGTCGGCGTGGTTTGATACACGCCCCGCCACGAATTCGGCGGAAGCCGGACCCTCAGATCGTGATCCACCCGGTCAGCACGTCAATGCCGCCGGCGGTCCGGTAGCGCAACCGGAACGGGCTCTCCGGGATGGGGTCGACCGAGAAGCAGCCGATCTCGTCCACCTCGGTCGTGCGGAGGCCGCCCGCCCTGGTCTGAATCTCCAGCTCGCCGGCCCGCGGCGGGAGGGCCTGGCCAAGCAGCGAATTCCCGGTGACCTCGAGCTCCAGGCTCAGATGGGCCGAGGTGAAGGTGAGCGCCCGGATCGAGGCCGTCTCCGACCGCAGCACCGCGACCGCGCGCTGGTCCTGCTGGGAGTCGTAGGTGAGCTGCGCCAGCTCGGCGTCGATGTTGTGCCAGGCGAAGGCGTTCTTGCCGGTCTCGATAAACCACGAGGGGACGGCGTCGCGAGCCTTGAGTGCCTGGCCCAAGGCAGCCAGCAGCCGATCATCGTCCCAGTCGTTACGCACCTGGCTCGCCTCCCCGTATGTCGATCTTCTCCTCGCCCTCTCCGAGGGCGGTGAGGGCGTCGGACCGCCGCATCCGTTCTAGGCAGCGGGCCCGCTGCGGCCCGATGCTGCCGACCGGGATGCCGAGCTCGGCGTGGATCTCCGCGTACGAATGCGGCGGGTCGCTGATGAGCATCGACAGCAGCCGCTGGCAGCGGGGCGACAGCTCGGCGAAGGCCGCGTGCAGCGCAGCGTTCCGCTCAGCCACCAGGATCACCTCGTCGATCGCCACGTCGTCCACGAAAAGTACCGAGTCATCCAGCCCTGTACCCAGCCGCTCGGTTTTACTCGCCGCGGTCACGACGCGCAGGCATTCGCGTGCGGTGGTCGTCGCCAGCCAGCCGGGCAAGGCGGCGGGCTCGCGCAGCTTGCCGAGCTGTTCGACCAGCAAGAGCCAGA
>Ga0335069_10017462_pt1 | contig 10000 bp, 8 predicted proteins | sample Lox_Sample_11_FD_206714 | JGI IMG/M metagenome (GOLD analysis project Ga0335069, IMG submission 206714) | Soil microbial communities from Loxahatchee National Wildlife Refuge, Florida, United States - Lox_Sample_1.1 | ecosystem: Environmental > Terrestrial > Soil > Wetlands | place: USA: Florida...
ATCGCGGGCGCGAGCTCGATCTTGGGCGCCATCAACTTCATCACCACCATCTTCAACATGCGCGCCCCCGGCATGACGCTGCACAAGATGCCGCTGTTCGTCTGGTCGATCCTGGTGACCGTGTTCCTGCTGCTGCTCTCGCTCCCGGTGCTCGCCGGCGCAATCACCATGCTGCTCACCGACCGCCACTTCGGCACCTCGTTCTTCAACCCGGCCGGCGGCGGCGACCCGATCCTCTACCAGCACCTGTTCTGGTTCTTCGGCCATCCGGAGGTCTACATCCTGATCCTTCCGGGCTTCGGCATGGTCAGCCACATCATCTCGACCTTCTCGCGCAAGCCGATCTTCGGCTATCTCGGCATGGCCTATGCGATGGTGGCGATCGGCTTCATCGGCTTCCTGGTCTGGGCGCACCACATGTACACGGTGGGCCTTTCCGTCGACACCAAGGCCTATTTCGTCTTCGCGACGATGGTCATCGCGGTGCCGACCGGCATCAAGATCTTCTCGTGGATCGCGACGATGTGGGGCGGCAGCCTCGAGTTCAAGACGCCGATGCTCTGGGCCTTCGGCTTCATCTTCCTCTTCACGGTCGGCGGCGTGACCGGCGTGGTGCTCGCCAATGCCGGCGTCGACGTCGTGCTCCAGGACACCTATTACGTCGTGGCGCACTTCCACTACGTGCTCTCGCTCGGCGCCGTGTTCACGATCTTCGCCGGCTTCTACTTCTGGTTCCCGAAGATCACCGGCTACATGTACAACGAGTTCCTCGGCAAGCTGCACTTCTGGATCACGTTCATCGGCGTGAACACCGCGTTCTTCCCGCAGCACTTCCTCGGCCTTGCCGGCATGCCGCGCCGCTACGCGGACTATCCGGATGCCTTTGCCGGCTGGAACTTCGTCTCCTCCATCGGCGCGTTCATCGCGGGCTTCGGCGTGCTGGTCTTCCTCGTCATGCTCGCGGAAGCGTTCCTCAGGAAGCGCGTCGCGGGCGACAATCCCTGGGGCCCGTACGCGACCACGCTCGAGTGGACGCTGCCGTCGCCGCCGCCCTTCCACCAGTTCAACGAGCTGCCGCGGATCACGTAATGGCTCTGGCCACCTACAGCGACACCCGCGTCGCCACGGTCGGCGACTACTTCGCGCTCCTGAAGCCGCGGGTGATGTCGCTCGTGATCTTCACCGGCCTCGCCGGCATCGTTGCGGCGCCGGGGCACATCGGTCCCGTCACCGGCTTCGTCGCGCTGCTCTGCATCGCGGTCGCGGCAGGCGCGAGCGGTGCGCTGAACATGGCCTATGACGCCGACATCGACCGGCTGATGTCGCGCACCGCGACGCGGCCCATTCCGATGGGCGCCATCGCGCCGGGCGAGGCCCTCGGCTTCGGCTGGACGCTCGCGGTCGCCGCGGTGGCGCTGATGGGCCTGTTCGTGAACTTTGTCGCCGCGGCGCTGCTCGCCTTCACGGTCTTCTTCTACGTCGGCGTGTACACGCTCTGGCTGAAGCGCCGCACGCCGCAGAACATCGTCATCGGCGGCCTGTCGGGCGCGCTGCCGCCCGCCATCGGCTGGGCGGCGGTCACCGGCTCGCTGTCGCTGACGCCCATTCTTCTCGTCGCCATCATCTTCCTCTGGACGCCGCCCCACTTCTGGGCGCTGTCGCTGTGGCGCTCCGACGACTACGCCCGCGCCGGCGTACCGATGCTGCCGGTCGTCCGCGGCAAGACCGCCACGCGGCGCCAGATCCTCGCCTACACCGCCGTGCTGGTCCCGCTCGGGCTTGCGCCCGCGTTCGTCGGCGCCGCCGGCCCGCTCTATTTCGTCTGCGCGTCGGCGATCGGCGTCTGGTTCGCGATCGAGGCGTTCGCCACCTTCCGCGAGACCGACGAGGTGCGCGAGCCCGCCGCCAGGCGGCTGTTCCGCGTCTCGCTGGTCTACATGTTCGCGCTGTTCGCCGCGCTGATCGCCGAACGTCTCCTTCACCTGCCGGTGCTGGCGGCGCTGGTCTGACGGTGGCGGCGATGAGCGACATCGACGACAAGGCCCGCCGGCGGCGCAATCTCGCGGTCGCGCTCGCGCTCGGCGCGCTCGTTGTTCTGTTCTACATCATGACGATGGTACGGGTTCACCCGTAGGAGAGGGTAAGCATCATGGCCAATTCCGAGGTCAAGCACGACTACCACCTGGTCGACCCGAGCCCGTGGCCCATCGTCGGCTCGATCAGCGCCTTCGTGATGTTCGTCGGCGCCGTGTTCTGGATGAACAAGGACTACACCGGCTTTTTCGGCCTGCCGGTGAACGGAACGCCGTGGATCTTCGCGATCGGCCTCGCGCTCGTCCTCTTCACCATGGCCGGGTGGTGGCGCGACGTCATCACCGAGTCCGTGGTGCGCGGCGACCAGAAGCCCATCGTGAAGCTCAGCCTTCGCTACGGCATGCTGCTGTTCATCGCCTCGGAGGTGATGTTCTTCGTCGCCTGGTTCTGGGCCTACTTCAACTCGGCGATCTTCTACAACGACGTCGCGATCGGCTCCTGGCCGCCGTCCGGCATCGTGACGCTAGATCCCTGGCACTTCCCGCTGCTCAACACGCTGATCCTGCTCACCTCGGGCACCACGGTGACGTGGGCGCATCACGCGATCCAGCACGGCGACAAGAAGGGCGCAGTCCAGGGCCTCCTCCTCACCGTCCTGCTCGGCGCCTCCTTCACCGGCATCCAGGCCTACGAGTACGCGCACGCGCCGTTCACCTTCGGCTTCAACCATCTCGCGCTCGTCCCGTTCACCGATCCGGCGCACGCCTCGCTCACCGCCGGCGTCGGCAATTTCGACGCGATCTACGGCTCGACCTTCTTCATGGCGACGGGCTTCCACGGCTTCCACGTCATCATCGGCACGATCTTCCTGACCGTCTGCCTGTTCCGCGCCATCGCCGGCCACTTCACGCCGACGCGGCATTTCGGGTTCGAAGCCGCGGCCTGGTACTGGCACTTCGTCGACGTGGTGTGGCTGTTCCTGTTCGCCTGCATCTATGTCTGGGGCCAGGGACCGGTCGTCGCCGGCTGACGCGCGCCGTGCGCTGACCTCGTCCTTCGGCAAGCTCAGGACGAGGTCCTCCGGGCGCACCTCATCCTGAGCTTGTCGAAGGATGAGGAGCCCTGACGCCATGACACCCGGCACCTTCCAGGCCTCGGTGCTGGGCCGCTGCCCGAAATGCGGCCAGGGCCGGCTGTTCGCCGGCTATCTCGCGATCGCGCCCGCCTGCACCGTCTGCGGCCAGGACTTCCGGAGCTTCGACGTCGGTGACGGCGCCGCCGCGCTCGTCATCCTCGTCGTCGGCGCCATCGTCTGCGGGCTGGCGCTCTGGGTCGAGTTCACCTTCCAGCCGCCGCTCTGGGTCCACGTCGTGCTCTGGACGCCGCTGATCGCGGTCCTCACCTTCGTCCTCCTGCGCGTGACCAAATCCGCGCTGCTCGTGCTTCAGTACAAGCACAAGGCCGGCGAGGGGCGAATGGGGTCGTGAGCGCGGTCCGCTTCCGCCCCTATCCCGGCATCACCATTGCCGCCAGCGTTCTCTTCGCACTCTTGATCGGACTCGGCGTCTGGCAGCTTGAGCGCCTGCAATGGAAGCTCGGCCTGATCGCGCAGGTGAACGCGAATCTCGCCGCGCCGCCGGTCAGCCTCGACCGCGCGCTCGCGCTCGGTCCCGCCGCGCAATACCGCCGCGTCCTCCTCCAGGGCCGCTTCGACAACGCGAAGGAGGCCTATATCTACGGCATCGGGCCCGAAGGCGCGCCCGTCTTTCACGTCATCGTGCCGTTCGCCACGGCTGACGGCCGGGTGCTGCTCGTCGATCGCGGCATCGTCCCGCGCGACATGAGGAACCCCGCGACCCGGCCCGGGAGCATCGAGAACGGCGATACGAAGGTCGTCGGCGTCTGGCGCACGCCCGACGCCGGGGGCGCGTTCACTCCGCCGCCAGACCTCCGGAACCGCATCTGGTTCGCCCACGACCTCGCGGCCATCGCCCGCGTCGACGGCGTGCGTCTCGCCGCACCGGTGATTGTCGAGGCCGACGCCACGCCCAATCCCGGCGGCTGGCCGAAGGGCGGGCAGACGGTCGTCGCCTTCCGCAACGAGCATCTGCAATACGCGATCACCTGGTTCCTGATGGCCGCGGGCCTGCTCGGCGTCTATCTCGCCTATCATGTCTCGAAGGGCCGATTGGGCTTGCAATCGAGAGATTGAATTCCTATATCACCCGCCCGGCTCGGGGTCCCGATTCCCGGTCCCGACTACCGGCAAAAAAACACGGAACGGGGTACCCCCTCCATTTTTCGGCGAACAATTTCGTTGCCGAGGCGGAGGGGTGTGAGGCGATTTTGAAAAACAAAGATCCACATTTTGTGAGCACGCGGGGCAGGGCGCCCAGTGCTGGGTTCGCCAACATCCTGCTGGCCGGCCTCGCGCCGGACGGCGGGCTCTATCTGCCCGAAGCCTGGCCGCAGGTGTCGCCCGCCGACCGGGCAGCCTTCGCCAAGGCGCCTTACGTCGAGGTCGCGCGCCAGATCCTTTCGCTCTTCGCCGGCGGCTCCTTCACCTCCGATGAGATCACCGACGACGTCTACGCCGCCTATGGCAGTTTCGACGATCCCGCCATCGCGCCGCTCGTGCCGATCGGTCCGGACCTTTACCTGCTCGAGCTGTTTCACGGGCCGACGCTGGCCTTCAAGGACATCGCGCTCCAGGTGCTCGGGCGGATGTTCGCACGCGCGCTCGCGAAGCGCGGCGGCCGCGCCACGGTCGTCGCGGCGACCTCGGGCGACACTGGCTCCGCGGCCATCGCCGCGCTCGGCGGGCTTCCCAACATCGACGTCTTCGTCCTGCATCCTTTGGGTCGCGTCAGCGAAGTCCAGCGCCGGCAGATGACGACGTCGCCGCATGCCAACGTCCACAACATCGCGCTCGAGGGCACCTTCGACGACGCCCAGGCGATCGTGAAGGCGCTGTTCGCCGAGACCGAATTCGCCCGCGCCGTGAATCTGACGGCGGTCAACTCCATCAACTTCGCGCGCATCGCGGCGCAGAGCGTCTACTACTTCACCGCGACTGCGGCGCTGGGCCGCGTGGCGACCTTCGTCGTGCCCACGGGAAATTTCGGCGACGTCTTCGCGGGCGAGGCGGCGATGCGCATGGGCCTCCCGGTCGAGAAGCTGGTGGTCGCGACCAACGCCAACGACATCCTGTTCCGCGCGCTCGAGACCGGCGTCTACGAGCCGGGCGCGGTCGCGCCCTCGCTTAGCCCCTCGATGGACATCCAGGTCGCGAGCAATTTCGAGCGCGCGCTGTTCGAGGCGTCGGGCCGCGACAGCGCCTGGCTGCGCGGGGCGATGGAAGCCTTCGCGCGCGACCGCCGCCTGGTGTTGCCGGCAAAGGTGCTCGCGAGCCTGCGCGAGCGCTATGCCGCGGCGCGCTGCGACGACGCCGCGACGCTCGACGCGATTCGGCGTGCCCATGCCGGGAGCGGCCGCCTTGTCGACCCCCATACCGCGGTCGCGCTCAGCGCGGCCTACCGCCTGAATCGAGAGGCGGGCTCCCCGGTCGTCGTTCTTTCGACCGCCCACCCGGCCAAGTTCCCGGAGGCCGTCCAGCGGGCCACGGGGGTCCTGGCGCCCGTCCCGGAGCGCCTGAAAGCGGTGCTTTCGGGGGTCGAAAAGGTCGCCGTTCTACCCAATGACAGGGGCTTGGTCCGGGCCCATATCGAGGCTAAGCTCGGGTCCCATGTCCCCTGAAATTACTATTCTTTCCAACGGCTTGACCGTAATCACCGATCCTATGCCGCAGCTCGAAAGCGCAATGCTCGGCGTCTGGGTCAACGCCGGCACGCGCAACGAGACGCGCCCTGTCATGGGTGTGTCGCACATGCTCGAGCACATGGCGTTCAAGGGCACCGAGACACGCAGCGCCCGCGATCTCGCCGAGGAGATCGAGGCCGTCGGCGGCTACCTCAACGCCTACACGTCGCGCGAGCAGACGGCGTTCCATGCGCGCGTGCTCAGGGCCGATGTTCCGCTCGGCGTCGACCTCTTGGCCGACATTCTCATCCACCCGACCTTCGAACCGGCCGAGCTCGAGCGCGAGCGCCATGTCGTGCTCCAGGAGATCGGCCAGGCGGCCGACACGCCCGACGACATCATCTTCGACCACCTCCAGTCGGTCGCCTATCCCGATCAGCCGATGGGCTGGCCGATCCTCGGCCTGAGCGAGACCGTCAGTGCGTTCACGCCCGACGATCTGCGGAGCTACATGGCCGCGAACTACCGCGCCGCCGACATGACCTTCGTCGCGTCCGGCGCGGTTTCGCACGAGACGATGGTCCGCCTCGTCGCCGAGAAATTCGCAGGATTGAAGCCCGGCCCAGCGCCGGCGCCGCTCGCCGCCCGCTATGTCGGCGGCGATCTGCGCCGCGAGGAGGATCTCGAGCAGGCCCATATCGCCTATGCGCTTCCGGGCGTGTCGAGCTCCGATCCCGACTTCTACACCGCGCAGGTCTATGTCACCGCGCTCGGCGGCGGCATGTCTTCACGGCTGTTCCAGGAGGCGCGCGAGCGCCGCGGTCTCTGCTACGCGATCTCGGCCTTTGCCGCGGCCTCGAAGGACAGCGGCACGATCGGCATCTACACCGGAACCGGTGAGGCCGAGGCGGCCGAGATCTCTGCCGTAATTGCCGGCGAGATGGAAAGCCTCGCGACCGGCGCGACCGATACCGAGGTCGCGCGCGCCAAGGCGCAGATGAAGTCGGGTCTGCTGATGGGTCTCGAGCGTCCGGGCCAGCGCGCCGAGCAGATCGCCAGCCAGATGTTCTCCTATGGCCGCGTGCTGCCGGTCTCGGAGCTGATCGCCAGGCTCGACGCCGTCGATGCGGCTGCGGTGCGCCGCTTCGGCGAGCGCGTGCTCGCGGGCGGCGCCAGTCCCACCATGGCCGCGCTCGGACCGGTGGGAAGGCTCGAATCGCACGAGGCATTCGCGCGCCGCTTCGGGTCGGCACGAACGCTCCGCGCCGCCGAATGAACACGGGCCCCATGGCATTCATGCGGGGCCTGACGTTCCCGGGGGGACAACAGCCCGTCATCAAGGCGGGATCGGTCTATCTCCGCTATCCGCGGATGTCCGACTTTCCGGCCTGGGCCCGGCTGCGCGGCGAGAGCCGCGCGTTCCTCGAGCCCTGGGAGCCGGTCTGGGCGAGCGACGAGCTGACCAAGGGCGCGTTTCGCCGCCGCATCAAGCGCTACCAGAAGGAGGCGCGGCTCGATTCGGCCTACGCCTTCTTCGTCTTCCGCTACGAGGACGACGCGTTGATGGGCGGCTGCACGCTCTCGAATGTCCGGCGCGGCGTGACCCAGTGTTGCGCCCTCGGTTACTGGGTCGGCGAACGGTTCGCCCGCCAGGGCTACATGTACGACGCGGTGCGCGCTCTTGTCCCTTTTGTGTTCGCGACATTGGGATTGCATCGCATCGAGGCGGCGTGCCTGCCGAGCAACGATCCGTCGAAGAATTTGCTGACCAAGGTCGGCTTCCGGCAGGAGGGGCTCGCGCTGCGCTATCTCCAGATCAACGGCGAGTGGCGCGACCATGTCCTGTTCGCTTTGCTCGCAGACGAAGCGCGAGTAGGTTGAGCTGCACGCAAGACCGAAGATTCTCAAGATCGTATACACGCCAGGGATGAAACGATTCGCCTTCGCCGCGGCCCTCCTGGCCGCCCTGGTTGCCGCCTTCGCGGCCGAGGCTGCCGGTCCGCCGGGGCAGGATCCAAACGCGATCGATTTCGCTTCGCGCGACGGCGTCATCGAGATCCGCGCCGCGCTCAAGCCCTATCACGCGCCGTCGGGCACGCGTCAGCCCGACAACTCCGGCTGGTATCTGATCACCGCGACCAACTCCTCGATCCGTCCCGCGGCGCGCGTGCTTCAGGCCGCGCAGCCGCAGAGCGTGAGCTTCCGCATCCTGCCGCGCTCGACGCGCCCGGCGATCGTCCAGACCGCGAGCTCGGACTCGCTCGTCGTGATCGAGAACATGCACGCCTATGGGCGCCGCGCGGTGCGGGTGATCGTGCCGCCCGCGAGCTCGGTCGCGATCGCGGTTCAGATCGTCAACGCGGCCGAGCCGCCGGCGGTCCTTGCCTGGACGGAGCCCGCGCTCGCCGCGCACAACCGCCAGCTCGCGATCTTCACGACCGCGGTCTGGGCGCTCATCGCGGCCGCCGCGCTGATCACGGCCGGGCTCGCGGTCACGCTCGGCCACGCGCCGGCGCGCTGGGCCGCGATCACGCTGGCGCTGATCCTGCTCGAGCGCCTGGCGGAGACCGGGCTGTTCGACGCCAGCCTCGCAACCGGCGTCGGCGGTCCCTATGGCTTGATGGCGATGCTGGCCGGATTGTCGCTGGCGGCCGGCGCCGCGCTCGCCGACGCGATCGTCCCGCTCGGCGATATCCGCCCCGATTTGGCGCGCGCGTTCCGCCGCGGGCTCCTTGCCATCTGCGGCCTTGCGATACTCGCCTATCTCGGCGTTCCGGGCGCAGCCGTGCTGACCGACAGCGTCGTCGTCGTCGGCTCGCTCGCCGTCGCCGCCTACGTCGTCTATCGCGGCCGCCTCGGCGCCCAGGCGGCGCGCGTCGCCGCGCCGAGCGCGCTGGTATTCGCGCTCGTCGCGCTCGCATCGGTCGCGGCGACGCTGAGCGACACCGGCGAGTCGTGGGCGACCTCCGCCGCTGGCGGATTCGCCGCAGCCGGCGCGCTTCTCCTCGCCCTCGCGGTCGCGGCCGGCGAGGGGATCGCGGTGCTGCCGTTCCAGTCCGTGGCCGCGGCGCCGGCAACCGAGCCGCCGCGCGAGACCTCGGCTCCCGGCGGCTTCACCAGCGTCTCGTCGCAGGCGATCGCCGCTTCGCACCAGGGCGTCTTCGATCTCGACTTCGCCGCCGATGTGGTTCGTCTGTCGCGGGACGCGGCTGGGCTGGTCGGGTTGTCGGATGCGAACGCCAGGATCGCGCATGCCGACTGGATCGCCCGCGTGCACCCCGATGACCGCGACGTCTACGCCCAGGCGCTGAAGGACTATCGCGCGCACGCCGGCCTCGCCTTCCGCATCGAATTCCGCGCCCGCAGCGAGAGCGGCCGCTATCCCTGGTTCGAGCTCCGCGCCACGATGATCGGCGACGGCGCCGCCGCCAGCCGGTGTCTTGGCCTTCTCGCCGACGTCACCAGCCGCAAGGAGGGCGAGTCCGAGCAGCTCGCCCGCGCGCTGCACGACCCTCTGACCGGGCTCGGCAATCGCGTCGCGATGATGGAGGAGCTCGAGCGGCTCGGCGCGCGCCTTCAGTCGGCGACCTTCGCGCTCCTCGATATCGACCGCTTCAAGTCGATCCATGCCAGTCTCGGCGACAGTGGCGGCGACGACGTGCTCACCCAGGTGGCCGAGCGCCTGACAAAGCGGTTCAAGGACGTTGCCGGGATCTTCCGCGTCGGCGGCGATGCCTTCGCGGTGCTGTTCACCGGCGCATCGGGCGAGCCCGCCGCCATCGGCCAGGAGCTGGTAGAGACCTGCAACGCTCCCTATGGGCTCGGCGGCCGCAATGTGTTCGCGCCGGCGAGCGTCGGCATTGCCGCCGGTCGCGACGCCAGCGATCCGCTCGACCTCCTGAAGAACGCCGAGCTCGCGCTGCTGCAGGCCAAGCGCATGGGCGGCAGCTGCGCCCGAGTCTTCGCCCGCGAGCTGGAGATGCTGGCGCCCGGCGACGCCGTTGCGCTCGAGACCGACCTGCGCCGCGCCATCGAGGACGAGCAGCTCGCCGTCTACTATCAGCCGATCGTGCGCCTTGCCGATGGCGTCGTGGCCGGCTTCGAGGCGTTGTTGCGCTGGAACCATCCGGTGAAGGGCCTCGTCTCGCCTGCCGACTTCATCGCCCACTCGGAAGAGACCGGCACGATCGTCGCGCTCGGCCGCTTC
>Ga0335069_10017463_pt1 | contig 10000 bp, 5 predicted proteins | sample Lox_Sample_11_FD_206714 | JGI IMG/M metagenome (GOLD analysis project Ga0335069, IMG submission 206714) | Soil microbial communities from Loxahatchee National Wildlife Refuge, Florida, United States - Lox_Sample_1.1 | ecosystem: Environmental > Terrestrial > Soil > Wetlands | place: USA: Florida...
GCCTGGGCGGGATGGCCGTCCTGGTCCGTGACCGTGAGCGTGACGGTGTAGCTATGCGGCGTCGTCCCGACGGTGGTGAAGGTGTGCAGCGGATTCGGCTGCGTGCTCGTCGGCGTGCCGTCCCCGAAATCCCAGAGATAGCTCAGCACCGTACCCGCATCGGGATCGCTCGAGTCGGTCCCGGTGAACTGGACCGCGAGCGAGTTGCTCGCGCTGAAGGACACCGCGGGCTCCGCAACCGCATTCGGGGGCGAGTTGCCGGTGCCGACCCAGCGGATCTCGCCGACGGTGTCGCCCCAGTTGACGTAGTAGATGCCGCCCGTGACCGGATTGGTGGCGACGAACGTGACGCTGTGGCCGGGCTCGAGGAAATCCACCACGTTTTGCAGCTGGTTGTTCGAGTCGAAGCCGAAGCTCTTGATCCAGCCGGCTCCGTAGTCGCCATGGAAGTACGTGTTCTGCCACTCCGGCGGGAAATCCGTCGCCGTGTACCAGGTGCCGCCGGTCGACGTATTGCCCGCGAAGTCGGGCCCCGGCACCGGAGTGCCCGTGCCCATCGTGGCGTAGGTCGGATTGCCCCCGCCGTCGAACGTCGAGACCCAGGCGTCGTTGCGCCACGAGATCGGCGGCCGCGAGTGCACGAACTTGTCGTAGTGGTAGACCGTGCCATCGCTGGGGTCGGTCCACGTATCCGGGATCTGGACGCTCGCGTTGCAGGGATTCGGCCAGGACGGCGGATTCTGGCTCTCCTGCACGATCAGATCCCGGAAGCGCAGGAAGGGGAAGCTACAGCCGGGCGAGCCCGCGAGCGGATTCTTCGCCAGCGGATTCGCCGTGCCGGCGTTCCAGTAGGTGGAGTCCGTGGTGGACGTCGCGCGCTGGTTGATCCCCTCGAAGGCCGGCCAGCCGAAGTTCTGTCCCCGCTGATGGAGGACGTGCATGCTCTCGGCGTCGTTCCAGCCGACGTCGCCGATGTAGAAGGTCCCGGGGTTGCCTTCGGCCGGATCGTGGGTGCCCGTTCCCGGGCGCAAGGTGAACCGATACGGATTGCGCAGCCCGAGGGCGAAGACGCGCGAGCGGGTCGAATGCGGATTCGCCGGGTCGTACCACGGATTGCCCGGCACGCCCGCTCCCGTGAACGGATCGAGGCGCAGGATCTTGCCGCTCAGCGAGTCGGGCTCCTGCGCGCGCCAGGCGCCGACGTTCTCCCACGCGCCGTGCAGGATCCCGTCCTGCAGGGCTTGCGCGTAGTACGTGCCGGTGTCGCTGCCCGTGTCGGTGTTGTCGTAGCTGGCGCCGTCGCCCATGCTGACGAGCAGTGTGTCGTCCTGGCCGAACACCACCTGACCGGTGCCGTGCGACTCGTACGTGATCGGCGGGCCGTCGGAAGGCGTCGCGCCGAGCAGCACCACCTCGCTACCGGGCAGGATGGTCCGGTGCCCCGTCGCCGGATCCGCGGTGAAGCGCGACAGCCGGCCGATCGTGGCCTGGTACTGCTGGCTCTCGAGCTTCGACGGGTCGTAGCCGGGGGTGCCGTGGTTGAACAGGTAGTAGCGGTCCATCACGTAGAACGCGTAGACGATTCCGTTCTGGTCGAAGTTCGGATGCAGGGCGAAGCCCAGCATGCCGAAGTCGCGCCACGCACCGACCTCGTCGCTGATGTCGAGGAAGGGTGTCGACTGCTTCACCCCGTTCTCGACCAGCCAGACCTTGCCCCCGCGCTCGACCACGAACATGCGCGTGCCGTCATCCGAGAACGCGAGCGCGTTGACCTCGTTCCAGGTACCGCCGATCGGTGTGTCCGTGAACCCGGGCGGCAGCGCGTACGCGCGCGTCGCCACGGCGGCGACGAGCGTGGCGGCAATCAGGCAAGAAGCGGTGGCGCGGCTCCATCGCGGAGGCAACATCGATGCATCCCTGAACGAGGTCTCCCCGCAGGTCCGGAGGAGTGCAGCTCGCGACAGTATGTGACCGCGACGGGCCCGGATGTGACGAATTTGTCGGGTTCCGTCGCACACGCGAGGGAGACGGCGAGGAGATTGCGCGCGGCCTGCGCGCCGCCTGCACAGCATCGAGCGCGAACGCAGACGACCGCCCGCGGGTGATGACTTGCCCGGAGCGCGGTTCTCGCGCCATGCTGCGCGCGGGGGACGGGAAGCCATCGATGGATCTGCGGAAATGGGCCGTCCCCGCTTGTCTTGCGCTGTCCTCGTGGCTGTTGCCGACGCACACGGCGCACGCGGTTCCACCGGACTTCAGCAACGAGGTCGTCGTGCCCGGCATCACCGCCGCGACGACCATCGCGTTCCTCCCCGACGGCCGCATGCTCGTCGGCGAGCTCACCGAGACGATCTGGGTCGTCCAGCCGGGCGCCACGCAGGCGGACCCGACTCCCCTCCTCCAGCTCGACAGCAGCCAGCTCTTCGGCGAGCAGGGGTTGATGGACATCGCGCTCGACCCCGACTTCGCGACGAATCAGTACTACTACATCTTCTACACGCACGGCGCGCCCGGGCAGCAGAATCACAATCGTGTGTCGAGATTCACCGCGTCGGGGAACGGCACGGTCCCGGGCAGCGAGCTCGTCCTGTGGGAGGACGATCTCGTCGCGAACCAGGAGCACCACGGCGGAGCGCTCGCTTTCGGGAACGACGGGAAGCTCTACATCTCCTGCGGCGAGCAGTTCGTCCCGGCGGACGCGCAGTCGCTCACCACGTATCGCGGGAAGCTGCTGCGCATCAACCGCGACGGGACGATCCCCACCGACAATCCGTTCTACGACGGACCGGGGCCGATCAAGGACGAGATCTGGGCCTACGGTCTCCGCAATCCGTACCGGATGTCGGTCGACCCGCCGACCGGTCGCATCTTCATCGGCGACGTCGGCGGCAACGACCCCTCGACGGCGTTCGAGGAGGTGAACCTCGTCGCGCGCGGCGCGAACTACGGCTGGCCGCTGTGCGAGGGCCCCTGCGGCTCGATCCCCGGTGTGACGAGTCCCATCTACTCGTATCCGCATCTCGGCCGCGACGCGTGCATCACCGGCGGCTTCGTATACCGCGGCACCCAGTTCCCGCAGGAGTATCTCGGCAGCTACTTCTTCGCGGACTACGTCCAGAACTGGATCAAGCGGCTCACCTTCGACGCGAACGGGAACGTGAGCGGCCTGGTCAACTTCGAGCCCGTGGACGGCTCGGCCGACGGTCCGTACGGCGACCCCGTCAAGCTCCTCCAGGGACCCGACGGATCGCTCTACTACGTCGACATCGGCTTCAACGATCAGCACGTGCCGAACCCGGCCGCGATCCGCCGCATCGTCTACACGCCGGCGAATCAGCCGCCGCTGGCGGTGGCGGATGCGGCTCCACGGACGGGGCAGGCGCCGCTCGACGTGACTTTCTCGAGCGTGGGCTCGAGTGATCCGGAGGGCCAGCCGCTCTCCTTCTCCTGGAGCTTCGGAGACGGCGCGTCGTCCAACGCGCCGAACCCGACTCATACCTACACCGCGCGGGGTTCCTACGTCGCGCGGCTCACCGTGTCCGACGGAGTGAACCAGGTCGTCTCGAACGATGTCGACATCGCGGTCGGCAATCCTCCGACCGCGACGATCCTGACACCGGCGAATGGCACGATCTTCCGCGCGGGCGACGTCATCTCCTTTTCGGGAACCGGCAGCGACGTCGAGGACGGTGTGCTGCCTGCGAGCGCCTTCTCGTGGACCATCCTCTTCCACCACGACACCCACATCCACCCCGGCGGCACCTTCTCGGGAACGAAGACGGGTGCGCTGACGATCCCGACCTCCGGACACGACTTCGAAGGCTCGACGAACTACGAGTTCATCCTGACCGTCACCGACTCCGACGGCCTCAGCACGTCGACGTCCGTGACCGCGTTCCCCGACAAGGTCCATCTCTCGTTCGGCACCGCGCCGTCCGGACTCGCCATCGACGTGGACGGCATCCGGAAGATCGCCCCGTTCGCCTTCGACGACGTGATCGGCTTCCACCACGTGCTCGACGCGCCCGTCCAGCAGATGGGAGGCGTGAGCTACGCGTTCGACGAGTGGTCCGACGGAAGCACGGAGAGCCACGCGATCGTCGTGCCGGGGTCGGCGGCGAGCTGGCTCGCCACGTTCCGTCTGCTCCCGGAATCTCATCTGGTCGCCGCCTATCGCTTCGACGAGGGAAGCGGCACGACCGCGCAGGATTTCTCCGGCAACGGAAACGACGGGTCGGTCGCGGGCCCGACGTGGGTCTCGAACGGGAAGTTCGGCGGCGCGCTGGAGTTCGACGGCGGCTCGGTCGTGCTGGTGCCCGACTCTTCGTCGCTCGATCTGACGACCGGGATGACCCTCGAGGCGTGGGTCTACCCGACCTACGCCGCCGTCACGAACGACTGGCGCGACGTCATCTACAAGGGAACCGACGACATCTACTACCTGACGGCCACCTCGGATCAGTCGGGTGTGCCCGCGACCGGCGGCACCTTCACGGGGCCGTTGTACGGCACCTCGGCGCTGCCGCTCGAAACCTGGTCGCACCTCGCCGCGACCTACGATGGCGCGATGGTGCGGCTGTACGTGAACGGGGTGCAGGTGGCGGCCCGACCGCAGACGGGCGCGATTCCGACCTCGAACGGCGCGCTGACGTTCGGCGGCGATCCGACCTACGGCCAGCACTTCACGGGTCTCATCGACGAGGTGCAGATCTACGACCGCGCGCTCGGCGCGAGCGAGATCCAGAGGAACATGAATTCCCCGGCGCCGATGGGCGGGTTCGCGGTTCCCGCGCTGCCGCTCGCAGGCCTCGCGGTGACGGGCGCCGGCGTCTTCGCGACGGGCTTCCTCGCCCTTGCCCGCAAGCGAGCGCGAGGCGTTCGGTCCCGGGCGACGGCCGCACGAGACTCGTCGTCTTGAGCGACGGCTCTCGAGCCGATTCGCACGCCGCTTCATTTTTTCCGATGCTAAGGAGCACCGAGCGGAACGCCGAACAGTAGGGTTCGATGGCGCGGGCGCGATGCCTCCGGTCGTGCCGGCACGTGACGTGCCCGAGGGTGCCGCTTCGGAAGAGAGACCCGCCGAGATGCTGGAACCGCTTCTGCGTCTCCCGACGCCTCCGAGCCTCGAGGAAGTCGAAGCCCACATCCCTCGTGTCCATCCGGTCGCGAAGGGCGTCCAGCGGCCGCGGTGGTCCGTGATGATCCCGACCTACAACGACCGCGATCTGCTGGCGCGGACGCTCGAGAGCGTGCTCTCGCAGGCGCCCGAGCCCGAGGTGATGCAGATCGAGGTCGTGGACGCCGCCTCGACCACCGGCGATCCGAAGCGCGTCGTCGACGAGGTGGGCCGCGGACGCGTCGCCTTCCACCGGCTCGCCTCGAACCGCGGACCGGCCCACTCGTTCAACGCCTGCATCGAGCGGGCGATCGGCTACTGGGTCCACATCCTCCACGACGACGACACCGTGATGCCGGGGTTCTACGAGGCCTACGACTCCGTGATCCGACGTTGTCCCGACGCGCGCACCGTGGTCGGCCAGGTCGTCTACGTCGACGAGAGCGATCGCTGGACCGCAGTGAGTGGAGTGATTCCTCCGCCGGGCGGCGGGATCGTCCCGGATTTCACGGAGCGCATGATCTCGCGGCAGCTCGCGCAGTTCCCGGGCGTGGTGGTGCACCGAGATGCGTACGAGGCGGTCGGGGGATACTGCACCCTGTTCCACCACGTCATCGACTGGGACATGTGGTTCCGGCTGAGCCGCTTCGCCCCTGTGGCCTGTGTGGATCGTCCCTACGCGCGGTATCGCGTTCACAAGGATTCGGACACGAGCCGTCGGGTCGTCTCCGGTGCGAACATGCAGGAGACCTACTCCATGATCCGGCTGAACCTCGCGAGGCTCGGCTCGCCTGCGTCGCCAACCGAGGAGCTGGCCTGGCGGAGCCACTGGGCCGCGAAGTGCCAGTCGATGGCGTGGCTGCTTCATTCCCGAGGCAACGCGATCGGCGAATACAACCAGCTTCGCTGGGCGCTCATGCTGGAGCCCACGGCGAGCCGCTGGCTGGCCTTCGCGAAGGCGTGGCTGAAGGAGCGGGTGCTCGGGCGCCGCTCGCAGCCGGAGCTCGCGAAGTGAGTGCCGTCGCGACCGTCAGCGTCGTGATCCCGTGCTACCGGCAGGGCCACTTCCTGGCGAACGCCGTGGACAGCGTGCTCGCCCAGTCCCATCCGGCCGTGCAGCCGATCGTGGTGGACGACGGCTCGGACGACGATACCGCCGAGGTCGCGGGTCGCTACGGCGATCGCATCGTGTACGTGCACCAGTCGAACCGAGGGTTGCCGGCCGCGCGCAACGCGGGGATCCGCGTGGCCGAAGGCCGCTATCTCCACTTCCTCGACGCGGACGACGGCCTGCATCCGGACGCGCTCGCGATGCTGGTCGAGGCGATGGGCGGGAGCGACAACCGTCTGTGTCTGATGGGATTCCGTTCCTTCGACGAGGACACCGCTCCCGATCGCGGTCCCGTGCAGTTGCCGCCCGCCGGCTTCTCGCCACTTCCCGGTTTCATCCACCACAATCCCGCGCCGCCGCACTGCTATCTCGGCTCTACCGCCATGATCCGCCGCGCCGGGGGGTTCGACGAGTCGCTGAGGTCCTGCGAGGACTGGGACCTCTGGCTTCGCCTGGCCATCGAAGGAGTCGAAGGCGCCTGCCTGCCGACGGTGGGCGCCTACTATCGGCGCCACGCCGCTTCGATGAGCCGGAACAAGCAGCTCATGCTATGCGAGCGCGCTCGGGTGCTGTTGCGCGGCCACGAGCGCCTGGTCGCGAAGCCCGACCTCTACCGCCGCTGGGGGCGGGATCTCGCGGAGGTCGCACACCGGATCCGACGCCGGCTGCTGGCCGCGGGTGTTCCGTCGCAGCTCGTGCAGGAGCTGAACGTCTGTCTCCGAGATCTTCGGCGCGACGGCTTCGGAGGCCGTCCCTCGTTCAAGAAGTGGCTGCTCGACGCGGTGCTCGGCGACCTCGGGGATCAGCTGGTCATGAAGTACCTGCGGCGCTTCGATACGCGGGCGTGGAACTTCTACAGCGACGGGATCTGGTAGTCCGCGCGTGACTGCCACCCGGCCGCTCTCGCCAGCCTCGGCGAGCTCTGGTTGCGAAGGGAGGACATCCCGTGAGTCGGTCCCTCCGATTGCGCGCCGGTGACCTGGTCGAGATCCGTAGCAAGCAGGAGATCCTCGCGACGCTCGACGAGCACGCGGCTCTCGAGGGACTGCCGTTCATGCCGGAAATGCTGCCGTTCTGCGGCAAGCGGGTCCGAGTCGCCGCCGTCGCGCACAAGACCTGCGAAACCGCCCACCGGACGTGGCAGGCGCGGCGTCTGCACCGCACCGTTCACCTCGAGGGGCTGCGCTGCGACGGATCGGCGCACGGCGGATGCCAGGCGGATTGCAACTTCTTCTGGAAGGAGGCGTGGCTCAAGCCGGTCGACGAACGGGACGGCCGCGCGCGCGATGCCGGGCCGCATCCCGCGCTCGCGCCTGCCGCTTGCGACGAAGCGCGTCTGCAAGCCAGCACGGAGGTCGGAGAAACTCCGGACGGCAAACGTTATTCGTGTCAGGCCACGCGCCTCTTCGAGTCCTCGGAGCCGCTCCTCTGGTGGGATCCGCGGCAATACCTGCGCGACGTGCTGAGCGGCAACCACTCGCTGGGGCATGTCGCGCGCGTCCTGTGGCTCGCCTTCCTCCAGGAGTGTTTCCGGCGCACGCCGTTCGGCTACCGAATCGTGAAATCGCTCCGCGAATGGATGCACCGGCGTCTGACCGGCCACGACGTGACCGACATCGATGGCACGATCCCCGTCGGCCAGCCGACGCCGACCGGGCGCCTCGGCCTGAAGGTCGGCGAGCTCGTGCGCATCAAATCCCGATCGGAGATCGTGAAGACGCTCAACACGAGGCGCACCAACCGCGGTCTGTCCTTCGACGCGGAGATGGGCGCGTACTGCGGGCACGTGGCGCGCGTGCGGCGCGCGGTGACGCAGATCATCGACGAGGAGTCGGGGACGATGCGCCACATGGACAACCCGTGCATCACGCTCGAGGGCGTGTACTGCCGGGGCGAATACAGCTCGTGTCGCCTGCTCTGCCCGCGCGCGATTCCCCCTTACTGGCGCGAGATCTGGCTCGAACGAGTCGCGGAGCGATGAACGCTCACCGACACGACGTCGGATCGCCGGGGCTCGAACGCCCGGCGGGACGGCCGCGCCTCCGGATCCTGATCGTCACGAACCTGTACCCGCCTCACTACCACGGCGGCTACGAGGTGCGCTGTCTTCAGGTGGCCGAGGCGCTGGTGCAGGCCGGCCACGCGGTCTGCGTGCTGACGAGCACGCACGGGCTGTCGCTCGACGGCTTCGGAGACGAGATCCCCCGGACGGATGTGCAGAACGGCGTCCGCGTCCACCGCTGGCTCGGCCAGCACATCTTCCCGCCGCAGCCGCGCCTCCAGCATCCCTGGACCTTGTGGGCCGCGCGGCGGGACCTGCGCGACGCGCGGAGCTTCGTCGATGTCGTGCGCGCCTTCCGGCCCGACGTCGTGAGCTGGTGGAGCCTGTACGGCGTCGCGAAGCTGCTCCTGCCCCTTCCGCGCAGGCTCGGAATTCCGGACGTCCACTGGATCGAGCATTGGTGGATGATCGCGGAGTACGGAGCCGCGGGTGAGATTCCCGCAGCGTTCTGGAAGTCGGTGTGGGACGGGCAGTGGGGGCCGCCGCGGGCGCGGCCGCTGCTGCGGCGGCTCGGCGCAGCCTGGGAGCGACGCGTCGCGCGACGGGGGTTCCCGACGCGCGAGTTCCCGAACCGGCCGACGCACGTCTGCTTCGTGAGCGAGCACATGCGGGCGATGCATCGCGCCGTCGGCATCGAGTTCGAATCGTCGGAGATCATCCACGGCGGCGTGCCCGTCGAGACCTTCCACCGGCCGCTCGATCGGCGCCCGCCCGGGAGCGGGCCGCTGCGTCTGCTCTACGCGGGGCAGCTCTCCGAGGATCGCGGCTTCCACACGGTGGTGGAGGCGCTCGGGATGCTGGCGCCGGACCTACGCGCGCGCGTGACGCTCGACGTCGCGGGCGGCGACGGCGGATCGGAGTACGAGCGCCGGGTGCGAGACCGGGTGTCGAAGCTCGCGCTCGACGACCGCGTCACGTTCCTCGGACGCGTGCCGCACCCCGCGATGGCGCGCACCTTCGAGCAGCACGACGTGCTCGTCTTCCCGAGCATGCGCGACGAAGGGCTGCCGCTCACGATGGTGGAGGCCATGCTCGCGGGCTGCGCCGTCGTGACGACCGGCAGCGGCGGCGCGATGGAGGTCGCGACCGCGGCCGATCTGCCGCTCTTTCCGAAGGGCGATGCCGCCGCTCTCGCCGGGCTGCTCGAGGGGCTGATCGCGCGTACCGGAGCCGTTCGCGAGCTCGCGCTGCGCGGGCAGCGGGTCGCGCTCGAGGAGTTCGGCTTCGAGCCCATGATGGAGCGCTTCACCGCCACGCTCGAGCGCCTCGCGGCGCGAACCGCCGCCGAGTGAACGTCCTGCTCGTCGTTCCGTGGGACCAGTCGTTCGGCGGGGTCGCGTCGGTGGTGGGAAACCTGGCGCGGCAGCTCGAGCAGCGCGGCCACGGTGTCCTCTTCCTCCACCCCGGCGACGCGGAGCGGCCGAAGCCGCGCACGACGCGGTGGGGATTCGCCGGCTACGAGCTGAACCTGCGCTCCCCCGTCATCCCGGAGTCCCCGCTGCGGAGCGTCGTCGCCTTCCTGGTGACGCTCGTCCCGACGCTCTGGCGGCTTGCCGCACTGCTGCGCAAGCAGCGCGTGCAGATCGTCAACATCCACTATCCCCTCGGCTGCTTCGTGTACTTCGCGATCCTGCGCCGACTGCTGCCCATCCGCCTCGTGGTGTCGGTGCACGGCGCAGATCTCTTCCCGGGTGGCGTGCGACCGATCGCG
>Ga0335069_10017464_pt1 | contig 10000 bp, 12 predicted proteins | sample Lox_Sample_11_FD_206714 | JGI IMG/M metagenome (GOLD analysis project Ga0335069, IMG submission 206714) | Soil microbial communities from Loxahatchee National Wildlife Refuge, Florida, United States - Lox_Sample_1.1 | ecosystem: Environmental > Terrestrial > Soil > Wetlands | place: USA...
CTTTGTGATCGTCGCTGCTTGGCCTTCAGGCGGCACCGCCGGGTCGCGGGGAAGCGACCCGGCGGTGGGCGGAGAGGACGGATGCTGTGCCGGCGAGGCTCTCAGGGTCGGCATCCGCCCGCGCTCCGCGGCAAGTCATGACCGCCAGAAGGGCTTGGTCACCTCGTGCTCGACATCGGCATAGGACAGGCCGATGTCATGCAGCATGTGATCGTCCAGCTGCTGCAGGGCCCGGCGGTCGCGCGCCCGCTGCAACCAGGTGAAGACATGGGCGAACAGCGGATCGAGACCGGCATCGACCGAGGCGATCGCCGCCGCCGCCGTCTCACGCAGCCTTGCGACCTGTCCGGTGGCCGCGAAGGAGGAGCTGGAAATCGTCTCGGGGAACACGGTCTTCATCGCACATCTCCTCACAAATCTGGGTTTCGCCTTGGTGCGCCCGATGCCGCTGAATGTCCGGCTTGTTCGTGCGCTTGTGTTGGATGTAACGTGGTTCGGACCGGGCTTGCCGACAAACGATCATTTCTCATATGTTCTGTTAGCTGACCTAACGCGAGAAATGCCATGGCCGAGCGCCTCCCACCCCTCACTTCCATTCGCTATTTCGAGGCTACCGCCCGCCATCTGAGCCTCACCAAGGCGGCCCAGGAGCTGCACGTCACCCACAGCGCCATCAGCCATCAGATCAAGGCGCTGGAAGAGTGGCTGGGCGTGCCGCTGTTCCGCCGGCTCAACCGTTCGATCGTGTTGACCGAAGCTGGCCAGGCCTATGTCCGGCCGGTGCGCGAGGCCTTCGACCGGCTGGCCGAGGCCTCACGTGTCCTGCGGGCCCGCGAGCAGGCCGGCACGTTGACCGTCAGCGTGGTGCCGTCCTTTGCCACCAAGTCGCTGGTGCCCCAACTCGGCGGCTTCCGCCGCCTCCACCCGGACATCGATGTGCGCATCTCGGCCAGCGACAAGCTGGTCGATTTCGCCCGCGAGGATGTCGATGTCGCCGTCCGCTATGGCCGCGGGGCCTGGCCGGGCCTGCGCATCGACCGGCTGATCCACGAGAACTTTATTCCGGTCTGTAGCCCGCAGCTGCTGAAGGGGCCGAACGCGCCGCGCGCGCCGGCCGATCTCATCAACCAGACGCTGCTGCACGACTATGACTGGCCGGAGGACATGTGGGTGCGATGGATGAGCGTTGCCGGCGTCAAGGTCGAGCGGCTGAAGCCGGTGCTGAGCTTCAACTATTCGAACCTAGTCATCCAGGCGGCGATCGACGGGCTGGGATTCGCGCTGGCCCAGGAGGCCCTGGTGCGCGACGACCTGGCGACCGGCCGGCTGGTCAAGCCGTTCACCGTCGATATGCCCAGCGACTATGCCTACTACGTCGTCTCTCCCGAGGCGACCGCCGACCGGCCGAAGGTGAAGGCCTTCCGCGACTGGCTGCTGGCGGAGTTCTGCGCCGACAAGCCGGCCGGTGTGGCGGGAGCAGAAAAAGGAGCGAAGGACCCCATGCCCAGCGGCACATCGCCCGGGGCGGCCGCTTGATTGAGGGATGCTGCAGGGTCGACGGGCCGGTCATCCGACGCGACGTCAGCGAATTTGAGGGATGGACCCCATGTCCAGCGGGAAGACCGCCGGACGGCATCAGCTGTTCACGATGTCCAACAACGCGCCCAGCGTGCCGCGAAGACCCGTGAGGCGCCACGAGTGTATCGAACATATCATGAACAAGCAAGATGAGCCGGCGCGTCAGGGAGCGCCGTAGTAGGCGCGGGCGGCGGTGAGGATCTCGTCGGAGAGGACGGGATCGTCCACCGCGCGGGCGAGAACCAGAGCGCCGACCAGGCCAGCAAAGGTGGCGATGGCCTTTTCGCGGCGGGCGGCGGCACTGCCGACGCGAAGTCGGTCGGCGAGGCGGTCGACCTGGTCGCGCACATAGGCGGTCAGCCGGTGCCGTACCCCGGCACCCTGCCGCGCGATATCCGAGCCGAGCGCGGCGACCGTGCAGCCGCCGCCACGGTCCTCACGGTGACGCGGCGACAGGTAGCTCGAGACGAGGTCCTGCAGCGATCCCAGCGCCGCCTGCCTCTCGGCGCTGGCGGCGAACCCCCGCGCCACGGCCTCGGCCGCGAGATCATCCTTCGAGCCGAAGTGGCGGTAGAAGCCGCCATGGGTCAGACCCGCCGCTGCCATGATCGCATCGACGCCGACGCCGTCGAAGCCCTTCTCGCGAAAGAGCCGGGCCGCCGCGGCGACGATCCGTTCGCGGTTCTCGGCCGCCTTCTCCCGGGTCACGCGCATGATTGCTCCTTTCGTCAGGCTGTGGTCTTGACAGGATATATGACGATCACCATCAATATTAAACAGATTGGATGACGATCGTCATCACAAAACCTTCACCGCCATCAATTCTCCGGAGGATGACGCCATGACCACAGCCGCTCTCGGAACCGCCTTGATCACCGGTGCCTCGTCCGGCATCGGCGCGACCTATGCCGACCGCCTGGCGCACCGCGGCTACGACCTCGTGCTGGTGGCGCGCGACCGCGAGCGCATGGAGGCGACGGCCAAGCGCCTGCGCGCCGAAACCGGCGTCAAGATCGACGTCCTCCCGGCCGACCTTACGGTGGCGGACGACCTCGCCCGCGTCGAGAAGCGGCTGCGCGAGGACGACCGCATCGGCCTGCTGGTCAACAATGCCGGTGCCGCGGCGCCCGGCGGCTTCGCCGAGCCCGACCTCGAGGTGCAGGAGCGCCTGATCCGCCTCAACGTCACCGCCGTGACGCGGCTGGCCGGCGCAGTTGTGCCGCGCTTCCTGGCGCAAGGCAGCGGCGCCATCATCAACATCACCTCCGTGCTGGCGGTGGCACCGGAGGTCATTCCCGGCATCTATGCGGCCACCAAGAGCTTCGTGCTGACGTTCTCGCAGTCGCTGCAGACCGAACTGGGTCCGCGCGGACTCTATGTGCAGGCGGTGCTGCCATCGGCCACGCGCACCGAGATCTGGGAGCGCTCAGGTCGCAATCCCGATACCATTCCCGGCATGATGGAGGTCGGCGAGCTGGTCGACGCAGCGCTGGTCGGCTTCGATCGCCGCGAGGCCATCACCATCCCGTCGCTGCCGGATATCGGCCAATGGGAGAGTTTTGCCGCGGCGCGCCAGGCGATGCTGCCGAACTTCCGCCAGGAGCACGCTGCCGCGCGCTACCGCGCGTAGCAAAGGCCGCGGCAAAGCATCGGCGCGCTATCGAAGCGGCCAGTCCGCGCGCACGCCGCGTGGATATCTGGAATCGCCGACGGACTTGTAATCGGTGAGCCCGACATCCCGAAGCAGGTGCAAGGACCAGTCCTTCGGATTCATGCTCCCGACCCGCGGCGCGCCGATGCCGATCAGGCGCGCCAGCAGGCGCTTGATCCGGTGCGATGCCGCGGGCTTCCGAGCGCCGCATCGGGAGAGTTCTGCAACCGCTGTCATAACCTCTCGCTTCCTGGCCCGCCGAGCCGGCAAGGCCAAACCAGCCTTATGGACTGGCAATGAATTTGTGCTCGACAGCAGCCCATGACAAAGCGATTGTCTGGGGAAGCGCATAAGCCTGCCTTATGGATCTTGGAATGTCGAAGCTGCCCCCATTGGCGGCCGTCCGCGCCTTCGAGGCGGCCGCGCGCCATGAGAGCTTCACCAAGGCGGCGGCCGAGCTGGGCATGACCCAGGCGGCCGTCAGCTATCAGGTGAAGTTGCTGGAGGACCGGGTCGGGGCGCCGCTGTTCCTGCGCGAGGCGCGGCGGGTCGTCCTGTCCGAGGCCGGCAAGCGCCTGGCGCCGCCGATAAGCGAGGCGTTTCAGCGCCTGCATGCCGCCTTTGCCGCGATGCGCGAGACGGCGGACAGCGTCCTGGCCGTGACAGCGGTGCACACGTTCGCCACCAACTGGCTGGTGCCGCGGATGGGCGCGTTCCAGGTGGCGCATCCCGACATCGCGGTGCGCCTGGACGTCAGCTCGCGCAATGTCGACTTCACGCGCGAGGAATTCGATGTCGGCATCCGCGGCGGCCGGGGCATTTGGCCCGGCCTCAAGGCCCACGCCGTGCTGCCGATACGATTCACGCCTCTCTGCAGCCCGGACCTGCTGGCTCGCTATGGTCCGCTCGAAAGTCCGGCCGATCTCGCGCGCGTGCCGCGGCTCTTCGCGCATGACGAATGGTGGGAACATTGGTTCAAGGCGGCCGGCATTCCCGAGCCCCCCGTGGTCGTGCCGTCGACGCTCGCCGTCGAGGTGCAGTCCATGCTCGGCACCGCCGCCGCGGCCGGCCAGGGCGTGGCCATGTTGATGCCGGCGTTCTTCGCGGCGGATATCGCCGCCGGCCGCCTAGCGCAGCCCTTCGAGCTTCTCGCCACCGATGGCGACAGCTATTGGCTCGTCTATCCGCAGGAGCGCGAGAAGTCGCCGAAGATCCGCGCCTTTCGCGACTGGATCCTGGCCGAGGCGCACGCCAGCGAGCGCAAGACGGCCTGACGCGGCCGCGCAGTCTTGTCAGCTGGTGACGCCGGCCAGCGAGCGGACGCGTTCCTCGTCGGCGGCGAGCTCGGCGGCGGGGCCGTCGTAGACGATGCGGCCGTCGTTGAGCACGTAGGCGCGGTCGGCGACCGAGAGGCCGAGGCGGACATTCTGCTCGACCAGCAGGATCGAGGTTCCTTCGGCCCGCGCCGCCACGATGACCCGGAAGACCTCGCGCACGATCAGCGGCGCCAGCCCTTGCGAGGGCTCGTCCAGCATGAGGAGGCGCGGATTGTGCAGCAGCACGCGGGCGATGGCCAGCATCTCCTGCTCGCCGCCGGAGAGCTGGCGGCCGCGGTTGGTGCGACGCTCGGCCAGGCGCGGGAAAAGCTCGTAGACCTTGGCCACGGTCCACGGTCCCGGACGCGCGACCGGCACCAGAAGATTCTCCTCGACGCTCAGATTGGGGAAGATGCGCCGGCCTTCGGGAACGTATCCGACGCCGAGGGCGGCAACACGGTAGGCCGGCCAACCCGTGGTCGCCCGCTCGAAGAAGCGGATCTCGCCGCGGCGCGGCGGCGTCAATCCGACCAGGCTGCGCATGGTCGTCGTCTTGCCGGCGCCGTTGCGGCCGAGCAGGGTGACGATCTCGCCGGCGCCGACCTCGAAGCCGACATCGTGCAAGATGTGGCTCTTGCCATAGTAGGTCTCGAGGCCCTGGCACTTGAGGGCGATCATGCCTCCTGCCTTCCGAGATAGGCGGCCTGTACCGCGTCGTTGGCGGCGATCTCCGTCGGCGTGCCGCTCGCCAGCATGGCGCCGCGATCAAGCACCGTGATGCGGTCGGCGAGGCGGAAGACCAGCTGCATGTCGTGCTCGATCAGCACGATGGTCATGTCGTGCTGCCGGTGCAGCCGCTGCATCAGGTCGGCGATCGACTCGGTCTCCTGATCGCCCATGCCGGCCGTCGGCTCGTCGAGCAGCAACAGCTTCGGACGCAGGGCGAGCGCCAGGCCGATCTCGACGGCCCGCTGGTCGCCGTGGGACAGCTCGCCGACCGGGCGATCGAGCTTGTCCGTCAGGCCCACCATGGTGGCGAGCTCGTCGACCCGCACGGCGATCGCTGTCGCTTCGCTGCGCGACAGCCAGGGCCGCCGGCGGAAGCCAGCCGCCGCCTCGGCACCGATGCGCAGGTTCAGCCCGACCGAGAGTTCGGGGAAGATCTCCGTGATCTGGAAAGTACGGGCCATGCCGAGGGCGACGCGCTGGTCCGGCACGAGGGCGGTGACATCCTGGCCATCGAAGACGATGCTGCCGGCGGTCGGCCGGAACAGGCCGCTGAGCAAATTGAAGACCGTCGTCTTGCCGGCGCCGTTGGGACCGATGATCGCCTGGAAGACGCCGGGTGCTGCAATGAACGACAGATTGTCGACCGCCACCAGGCTGCCGAAGCTTTTGGACAGGCCACGGATATCGAGCAGGCTCATGTCGAGCGCCGGGCGCGGATCATGCCGAGGATGCCGCGCGGGAAGAACAGCACGACGAGGACGAAGAAGAGGCCGATGAAGGACATCCAGTTCTCGGTCTCGCTGGAGACGAAATCCTGCAGCACGACGAAGATGGCGGCGCCGATCAGTGGGCCCCAGAACGAGCGCATGCCGCCGAGCACGGCCATGATCACGAAGTTGCCGGACTGATCCCAGCGCAGGGCGCGCGGATCGACGAAGTTGTTGATGAGCGCATAGAGGGTGCCGGCAACGGCGACGAAGAAGCAGGAGATCACCCAGGACATCCAGATGTGGCGGTCGACGGGGATGCCGAGGAAGCGGGCGCGACGTTCGTTCTCGCGGATGGCCAGCAGCGTGCGGCCGAAAGGCGAGCGCAGCAGCAGCGCCATGGCCCCGACGCAGACCGCGAAGACCGCGAGGGCGAAGTAGTAGAACGCCTTGTCATTGCCGGCGATGTTCAGCGTGGCGAAGCCGAAATCGAGCGGCAGGCGCCGCCACCCCGTGAGGCCGTCGTCACCGCCGGTGACCGTGTTCCAGCGGAAGGCGATGAAATAGAACACCTGGCCGAAGGCGATGGTGACCATGGCGAAATAGACGCCGCGCAGGCGCGCGATGAGCGGCCCGATGAGGGCGGCCGCTACCGTGGCGACGACGATGCCGACGAGCATGGCAACCACCGTGCTCGGCACCAGGTAGCGCAGCGTCAGGCCGACGCCATAGGCGCCGAGGCCGAAGTAGGCGGCGTGGCCGAACGAAAGCACGCCGGTGTAGCCGAGCAGGAAATTGAGCGCCATGGCGGCGAGGCCGAGAACGACGACGCGGCTCGCCAGCTCCGTATAGCCGCCGATCAGCGGCATCCAATAGGGCATCGCCAGCAGGACCAGCCAGACGGCGAGGTTGGCGGCGTGCTTGCCTGGCTTGAGCGCCTGCATCAGAAGCGGCCCTCCTCGCCGAGCAGGCCGCGCGGCCGCACCAAGAGGACCAGCCCCATCATGACGTACATCACGGCCTCACTGGCCGACGGGAAGAATACGGTGGTGATGCCCGAGGCGACGCCGATCAACAGGCCGCCGAGCAGCGTGCCCGGCAGGCTGCCGAGACCACCGACGATGATGGCGACGAAGCTCGGCATGATCAGGTTGGTGCCGATCGTCGGCTGCAGGCCGAGCATGCCGGCGGCGAGCACGCCGGCGAGGCCGGCGAGATAGATGCCGAGGCCGAAGTTGATGTTGCGGAGGAAGCGCACGTTGACGCCGAGCACGGAGACCGTATCGAGGTCGAGGGTGCCGGCGCGGATGCGCATGCCCAGGCGCGTATAGTTGAGGACGATGAAGAGCCCGGCGACGGCAACCGCCACCAGCAGCACCATGAAGACGCGATAGCCGGTGAGGAAGAAGAAGTCGCTGCTGAGCGGCGATGTCAGGAATCCCGGCACCTGGTAGGGCACGCTTTGCGCGCCCCAGATGTAGCGCGTGCCATCCTCGATCATGAAGGCGAGGCCGAAGGTGAGCAGAAGGCTGTAGAGGGGATCGCGGCCGTAGAGCCGGCGGATCAGCAGTCGCTCGACCACGAGCCCGATGGCGGCGGTCAGCACCGGCGCGAGCAGCAGGGCGCCCCAGAATCCGATCGTCGGCATCAGCGTGTAGGCGAGATAGCCGCCGATGGCGAGGAAACCGCCATGGGCGAAGTTGATCACGCCCGATAGATTCATGATCAGCGAGAGGCCGAGCGCCATGAGGGCGTAAAACGCGCCGATGATGAGTCCGTTGAAGAGGCTGAGGATGACGAGCTGGGTCATCGGGTGGTCGCGTTCACGGGGTCCCGGTACGCAAAGGCGAGGGGCACGCTGCCATGCTTCTTTCAGAAAGCATAGCAGGATATTCAGCGCGCGGTCGCACGCCGGACCCACTCGCCGAAACCCCCGCCCACGAGGGGCGGGGGAATTCTTTCCGGATGACCGTCAAGAAGCGGCGTCGATCAGGACGGCCAGGTCATCTTGCAGCCGGTATCTGCCACCGGCAGCGCCGCATCGACGCCCTTGACCAGCTGATCGACGACGAAGAGATCTTCGGGGTCGCTGGCGCCCTGCGACTGCGCATGGCCGACGAAGAGGGTCGGCATGAGCTGGTTGTCGCCCTCGCGGTAGAAGGTCTCGTTCGGCATCAACGCCACTTCCGGCGGCAGCTTGTAGCCCTGCAGCGCCTTGGCCATCGGCACGGCGTCGAGCGAGTTCGCGGCCGTCGCGGCATGGGCGCAGGTCCACACCGACGCAAAGCCGAACCAGGTGCGCGCGGTCGGCACCTTGCCGCCGGACTTGGCGCGGACGGCGGTGACGAAATCGGCGACATGCGGGACGTTCGGCTGGTTCCAGTACCACTCGAACACCCAGTTGCCGATGCGCGCCTCCGGCGGCAGGCCGTTGAGCACCTCGAGTTCCTGCTGGGCGCCGGCAAGATGGAACTTCTTGTCGAGGCCGAACTGCACAGCCTGCTTCAGCGCATTCACCATGTCGTCGCCGGCATGCAGGAAGATGATGATGTCGGGCGAGGCCGCCTGCGCCTTGATGAGATAGGAGGAGAAATCCGTGGTGCCGAGCGGCGTCAGGTCAGCGCCAAGCTCAGTGCCGCCGAACTGCTTCAGGCTGGCCTCGAAGCCCTGCTGCAGCGTGTGGCCGAAGGCGTAGTCGGGCGTGATGAAGTACCACTTCTTACCGAACTTGTCGAAGAGCACCTTGGAGATCGAGTTGGTCTCCATACGCGTCGTGTTGCAGACGCGGAAGACGTTCCAGTGGCAGGTCTTGCCGGTGACGGCATCGGTGTGGCCGCCGGGCACGATGTGGAGGACGCCCTTCTCATTGCTGACCTCGGCGATTGCCAGCGCCAGCGCCGAATTGATGTTGCCGACGAGGAAATTGACGTTGTCGCGCTCGATCAGCTTGCGCGCCTTCTGCACGGCCGTGCCGGCGTCGCCGCTCGTCGAATCCTCGACCAGCAGCTCGACCTGGCGGCCGAGAATGCCGCCGGCGGCGTTGATCTGCTCGACCGCCAGCTGGGCGCCGATCTGCTCGTTCTTGCCGAGCGCGGCGTAGGTGCCGGTGAGCGGATTATCGAGGCCGATCTTGACCGTGTCGGCGGCGCGGGCGGTGATGACGAACGGGGCGGCGAGTTGCGCAGCACCAACCGCCAATCCGGCCTTGAGCAGCGCACGCCGGCCGGCCGGCCGATGAAGAAATTCTTGGGCCATGCAGCTTCCTCCTCAGATATGATTTGAATCTTGACGACGCTCTTCCCCGCGCCGGCTCGCAAAGGACGGCGCTGCATCGATCATCGTTCGCAGTCTAATCATCACGTGGCCAGATGCAAAACGCAAGAATGCATCTGGGCCTGCTCACAGCAGGTTGAACAGCCGGGCCGCGACGGCGCGCGGTGGTGGCAGCAGGCTCAGCTGAGCGCCGGCTCCAGCCGATCCATGGCCTGCGACAGGCGCTCGGCGCTGGCGGCGAAGCAGAGGCGCAGATGGCCGTCGCCGCCGGGACCGAAGGCGCTGCCGGGGGCGAGACCGACGCGGGTTTCGTGCACCAGGCGTTTGGCGAAGGCGAGGGAATCGGTCATGCCGTCGACGCCGAACATGACATAGAAGGCGGCCTCGGGCCTGACGATGCGGACCTTGCGCATGCCGCCGAGGCGCTGCAGCACCAACTCGCGGCCGGCGCGGTAGCGGGCCACCATCTCGGCAACGAAGGGCTCGCCTTGCGCGAGGGCGGCAACGCAACCGTGATGCAGAAAGGGTTGCGAGCCGCTGGTGTTGAATTCGAGCAGCTTGTCGACGACGGTCGTCAGGCGCGGCGGCGTGATCATCCAGCCGATGCGCCAGCCGGTCATCGCCCAGGCCTTGGAGAAGCTGTTGACGACGACGAGGGGATCGTCTGATGTCGCGAGTTCGAGAAACGAAGGCGCGGCAAGCCGGCCAGTGGCGTCGCCGTCGTAGATCAGCCTCGCATAGACTTC